>Ga0065165_1001452_pt1 | contig 25650 bp, 20 predicted proteins | sample AraplaMF_Cvi_mMF_FD_63813 | JGI IMG/M metagenome (GOLD analysis project Ga0065165, IMG submission 63813) | Arabidopsis root microbial communities from the University of North Carolina, USA - plate scrape MF_Cvi_mMF (version 2) (version 3) | ecosystem: Host-associated > Plants > Roots >... | reverse complement strand
GTAGAGATCGGTGATGTCGTCGTTGAGCATGCGGATGCAGCCATAGGAGACGAAGCCGCCGATCGAGCCCGGCACGTTGGTGCCGTGGATCGCATATTCGCCGCCGGCCAGCGTCATCGCCGCAACACCCATCGGGTTGCGCGGAGAGCCGCCGGGAATGACGTCCGGAATGCTCGGCTTGTCGCGCTTCACCTCGGCGGGCGGCGACCAGGCCGGATTGCGATATTTGCCGTCGATACGCGTGGTGCCGGCCCATTGCTTGCCGGACTTGCCGACGCCGACCGGATAGCGCACGGCGTGGCCGTCATCGAGAATGAGATAGAGCCGCCGTTCGTTGGTTTTGACCACGATGGTGCCCGGCGAATAGTTGGCGACGTGCGTCCCCACCATTTCCGGCCGCGCCTCTGCCGCCGCCGACATCAAGAGCCCTGTCCCGATGGTGGCGGCCAGCGCCACAGCAATCCTCATCGCCATCGATTTTCCCCTTCCCCCGAACGGGTCGTCCAAATTCTCACGCAAAACCGGCAATTGCCCGCTCGGCCCGACAATCTTAACCGCGCCTGTTAACCGGATGGTTTCCACGCGCGGCCAGCGAGGGCCAGCCAGCAGAGGGAACTAAGGAAATGTTCGAAACAAAGTAAATGACCGGAAAACAACACTCGGGGGGAAAGATGCGGCCATGCGCGCACGCGCCCTGACAAGAGCGTGAAGGTGTGAACGGCTGTTGTTCGGGAGGGGCTTTGGCGCGAGAACCGCAATCTCGTGTCCCGGACGCGGTGCGGCGCGGAGTGCCGCTCCGCAGAGCCGGGACCGAGATCTTTCTTCGTGCGGAGGATGGGCCCCGGCTCTGCAGCGCACCGCGAAGTGCACGCTGCGCTGCATCCGAGGCGCGGAGTGTCTGCTTACGCCGGCTTCTTGTTCTGCCGGTTCTTGACGAGATCGTCGACCACGGCGGGATCGGCCAAGGTCGAGGTGTCGCCGAGGCTGCCCGGTTCGTCCTCGGCGATCTTGCGCAGGATGCGGCGCATGATCTTGCCGGAACGGGTCTTGGGCAGGCCTGGCGCGAACTGGATCTGGTCGGGCGAGGCGATCGGGCCGATCTCCTTGCGCACCCAGGTGACGAGCTCCTTGCGCAGGTCCTCGCTCGGGTGCACGCCGGCCATCAGGGTGACATAGGCATAGATGCCCTGGCCCTTGATGTCGTGCGGGAAGCCGACCACGGCGGCTTCCGAGACCTTCTCATGCGCGACCAGTGCGCTCTCGACTTCGGCGGTCCCCATGCGGTGGCCGGAGACGTTGATGACGTCGTCGACGCGGCCGGTGATCCAGTAATAGCCGTCTTCGTCGCGCCGGCAACCGTCGCCCGTGAAGTATTTGCCCGGGTAGGTGGAGAAATAGGTCTGTTCGAAGCGGGCGTGGTCGCCATAGACGGTGCGCATCTGGCCGGGCCAGGACCGCGTGAGGCAAAGGTTGCCGGTGGTTGCACCTTCGAGCGATTTGCCGTCGGCGTCGACGATCTCGGGCACCACGCCAAAGAACGGCTGCGTGGCCGAGCCCGGCTTGAGCTTGGTTGCGCCCGGCAGCGGCGTGATCAGGATGCCGCCGGTCTCGGTCTGCCACCAGGTGTCGACGATCGGGCAGCGTTCGTCGCCGACGACGCGGTGATACCACTCCCATGCTTCGGGGTTGATGGGCTCGCCGACCGAGCCGAGCAGGCGGAGCGAGGCGCGCGAGGTCTTCTTCACGGGCTCGTCGCCCGACTGCATCAGCGCGCGGATGGCGGTCGGCGCGGTGTAGAAGATGTTGACCTTGTGCTTGTCGATGACGTTCCAGAACCGCGAATTATCCGGGTAATTCGGCACGCCCTCGAACATCAGCGTGGTCGCGCCGTTGGCGAGCGGCCCGTAGAGAATGTAGCTGTGGCCGGTGACCCAGCCGACGTCGGCGGTGCACCAGTAGATGTCGCCGTCGTGATAGTCGAAGACGTATTGATGCGTCATCGCGGCGAACACGAGATAGCCGCCCGAGGTGTGCAGCACGCCCTTGGGCTGGCCGGTCGAGCCTGACGTATAAAGGATGAACAGCGGGTCCTCGGCGTGCATGTGCTCGACCGGGCATTCCGTCGTCACCATCGCCGCCGCCTCGTGATACCAGAGGTCGCGGGTCGGGTTCATGTCGATCTTGCCGCCGGTGCGCTTGACCACGACGACCCAGTCGACGCCGTCGGCTTTCGTGAGCGCCGCATCGACATTGGCCTTGAGCGGCACCTTCTTGCCGCCGCGCAGGCCTTCGTCCGCGGTGATGATGACCTTGGACTGGCAATCGTTGATGCGCTGGGCAAGGCTGTCGGGCGAGAAGCCCGCAAACACCACCGAGTGGATCGCGCCGATCCGCGCGCAGGCCAGCATCGCGTAGGCCGCTTCCGGAATCATCGGCAGGTAGATGGTGACGCGGTCGCCCTTCTTGACGTTGCGGGTGCGCAGGATGTTGGCCATCCGGCAGACCTCGTCGTGCAGCTCCTTGTAGGTGATGTGCCGGGATTGGGAAGGATCGTCACCTTCCCAGATGATCGCGGTCTGGTCGGCACGCTTGGCGAGATGCCGGTCGATGCAATTATAAGCGACGTTGAGGATGCCGTCCTCGAACCATTTGATCGAGATGTTGCCGGGCGCGAAGGAGACGTTCTCGATTTTCGTCGGCGCGTGCATCCAGTCGATACGCTTGGCCTGTTCGGCCCAGAACGCGTTCGGGTCCGAGATCGAGCGAGCGTACATTTCCTTGTATTTGGCCTGATCGACCCAGGCGCGCTTCGCCCACTCCGCCGGAACGTCGTAGATCTTCTCGGACATGTTTCCCTCCACATACGGCAAGCCGAACACAAGCGACTGGCAAGCCGACTTGATCGTTGAACCGATTATGCGTCGGGCTAACCGGACCCGACAAGGTGCACAAGCTGGACCTTCGGCGAGCCGCCGGCCATGCGGAAAATCAAGCCGCACGCGCCGGCTGTCGCAAATCTGAAACAGGCCGAAAGGGTGCTTTCGGCTCTTTACCCAACCGGCCGGAAGGGGCCGGTGCAGGGCGCCCATGCGCCGCAGGAGGTATTTAGAGACCGCTTCTCACTGATTCGGGACTCGCAATGCCGTTCGGAACACCCTAAGTGGCTAACCCGGGTCCGAAAGAGACCCGGTGGAACAAACATCAGAACAGCGGCATTGAACGGTAACAGACAGGGTCAAGGCTTAACACCATGATGGATCAGCAGAATCTCGGGACGATGCGGCCCGCTTCGGCCGATCCTGCTGCCGTTGCGCTGGCCAAAGCCCTCGGACAATGGCCGAAACCCGCCGGCTCCGCCCGCCCCAGCCCGAAAAAGGTCTTTGATTCAGCGTCCCCGGCTGCGGTCGAAGAGCTGGCCAAGGAGCTGGGCCTGCGGCTCGGCGACCAGAACGAGCTGAAAATCCGCCGCATCAAGCGCGGCAAGGGCTATTCCTTCATCCGTCCCAACGGCGCGCATATCCGCGACGCCCGCACCATCCGCCGGCTGCACGCCATGGCCGTGCCGCCGGCCTATCGCGAGGTGCGCTACTCGGCCGATCCGACCACCCATCTCCAGGCCGTGGGTCGCGACGCCGCGGGCCGGCTGCAATATCGCTATCACGCCGACTGGGAGAAGGTCCGCGAGCACCGCAAGGCGCATCGCTTGGAAAAGCTCGTCGGCGCGCTGCCAAAAATCCGGCGCAAGGTGTCGGCGTTCCTGTCGGGCGATGAGCCGACGCGCGAGTTCGCGCTCTCGGCGGTGATCGAGCTGATCGCGCGCACCGCGATCCGTCCCGGCAACGAATCCTACGCCCGCCTCAACGGCACCCGCGGCGCGACCACGCTGCTGAAGTCGAACGTGACGCTGGAAGACGATTGCTTCGTTCTGACCTTCAAGGCGAAGGGCGGCAAGGCGGTACGCAAGGAATGCGACGCCGCCAAGCTGGTGCGCGCCATCGGCATTTTGCAGGGCGTCCCCGGCAAGCGCATGTTCCAGTATCGCGATGCCTACGGCATCGTGCGCGCGGTCAGCACCACGCAGGTGAACGCATTCCTGCGCGAGATCGCCGGCATCAAGATCTCGCTGAAGGATTTCCGCACGCTGATGGCGTCCGCCGTCGTCGTGGAATCGCTGTCGCGGATCACGCCGGCGACCAGCCAGCGCGGCCGCAAGAAGCAGGTGCTGGACGCGATCCGCGCCGCCGCCGACAAGCTCTCCAACACGCCTGCGATCTGCCGCAAGAGCTACGTCCACGACACCATCGTCACCGCCTTCGAGGACGGCATCCTCGAACGTTTTGCGGCGACGATGAAGGGACAGCGCTCGCAGGCGCGGCGCGAGCAGCTTCTGGCGCAGGTTGTGGCGAGCGCGGCGGTGTGACCGCCAGCGAACTTGTGGCCCGGATTGCGCTTCGCTCCATCCGGGCTACGGCACTGACTACACCCCGCCCATCTTGCAGACGAGCTTCCACTCTTCCGCCGTCACCGGCTGCACCGACAGGCGCGAATATTTCACCAGCGCCATGTCCGCGAGCTTTTTCTCCGCCTTGATCGCGGCCATCGTTACCGGTGTCTTCAACGGCTTGTCGGCCTTGATGTCGACGCAGACGAATTTCTCGGTCTTATCGGTCGGGTCGGGGTAGGCCTCCTTGATGATCTCCGCGATGCCGACGATCTCCTTGCCCTCGTTGGAATGATAGAAGAAGGCCTTGTCGCCCTTCTTCATGTTCACGAGATTGATGCGCGCGGTGTAATTGCGCACGCCGGTCCAGGCCTCGCCCTTGGCGCCCTTCGCGACCTGCTGGTCCCAGGACCACACTGATGGTTCGGACTTCACCAGCCAGTAGTTCATCGCAACTTGCCCCATTGTCGGATTTGTCGTCTGTCGTGCCGCGACAATACAGGCACGCGGATGCCCGCGACAAGCGCGGGCATCCGATAACCACCGCTGCGCTCATTCCTTCAGATAGCGATCGAAGAACCTCGCGATATCGGTAAAAGCTTCCTTCGTCTCCGGCGCGTTGATGTCGAACTGATACTGTGCATGAGACTGGCCTTCATAGACGTTGAGATCGGCGATCACGCCGGCGCGGCGCAATTTGCGATGCGTGCGGACCGTGTTGCTGAGGAACAGGTCGCGCGTGCCCGATGTCAGGATGGTCGGCGGAAAGCCCTTGAAGTCGCCATAGATCGGCGAGATGTAGGGATTTTTCAGATCCGCCCCGTTGGCATAGAGCTTTGCGGCGCGACCGAGCCAGCCGTCCCAGGTCACCAGCACGTTGTCGACCCACTCATTGCTGGCATAGGTGTCGCCGATCTTGTCGATGTCCGACCACGGCGTACCCGGTGCGATCGCGGCGGGCTTCGGCAACTTCTCGTCCTTCGCCCGCAGCACCATCGCCAGCGTCATCGCGCCGCCGGTCGATGTGCCGAAGATCGCCATCCGGCGCGCGTCGCTTGTTTTCGTGACCTCCTTCCAGACCGCCATGGCATCGTCCATCGCGGCGGGATAGGGGGAATCTGGCGGCATGCGGTAGTCGACCGAGATCACCTTGAAGCCGCCAAAGCCGGCCATCATGATCGCTTCCGGCAGTGCGGCCTCGCCGGGCCCGAACACATAGCCGCCGCCATGGACATGGACCAGCAGGCGCCGCCGGTTCTCGGGCGGGATCTTGTTCGGCGTGACGATGAAGCAATGCACGCCGGCGATCTTCGTCTCCTCGACCTTGACGCCGAGCTTCTCCTTCATTGTCGGAACATTGGCGATCGACAGTTTGGCGCGGCGATCGATCAGCTCCTTCCATTCCGCCGGAGTCTTCGGGTCCGCATTGAAATGCGGCGGAAACGGCGCGCCGATCATGGCCTGCATGTTGGAGCTGACATCATTCGAAGGATTGGCGATCGACTTGACGGGCGCGACCCGCTTGCCGTTGTCGGCATTGGCGGCCGCCTCGCTCTTGGCGAGCTCGTCATAGGAGATTGCGGCCTGGGTGTAGGCTGCGGTGGGCAAGGTAAGGACAGCAAGTGTGGCGATGGCGATCGAAACGATCGCGCGATGCGGTTTGCGCATGCGTTTTCCTCTGGGATCCGTTTGATTGTTATTGGACCGGGACCCTGCGGTGTGCCGTCAGGCTAGACCAGTGTGCACAGGCCGTGAAGTGCGCGACGTGAGGAACGAGTTATTCCTCGGCCTTGAAAGGCCGCGTCAGCAGCCCTTCGATCGCAGCGTCAATCGTCAGGCTGCCGGCCAGGATGGCGGCCACCGCTTGCGAGACCGGCATGTCGACATTCCCGGCGGCCGCGAGCTCGACCAGCACCGGCGCGGTGAACGCCCCTTCCGCAAGCTTGCCCGCCGGCGCGGCCTCGCCGCGACCGAGCGCGATACCGAGCGCAAAGTTGCGCGATTGCGCGGTCGAGCAGCTCAGCAGCAGATCGCCAAGGCCGGACAGGCCGGAGAGCGTTTCCGTGCGCGCGCCGCAGGCGCGGCCGAGCCGTGCCAGCTCGCTGAAGCCGCGCGTGGTCAGCGCGGCGAGCGCGGAGGCGCCGAGGTTGCGGCCAACCACGATGCCGGCGGCAATCGCCAGCACGTTCTTCGCCGCGCCGCCGATCTCGACCCCACGGACATCGGTGGAGTGATAGGGCCGGAACGTCGGCGAGCCCAGCGCCTGCACCAGGCGGCTCGCCAGCTCCTCATCCTTCGCCGCCAGCGTCACCGCCGTCGGCAGGCCGCGCGCGACGTCGTCGGCAAAGCTTGGGCCCGACAGGATCGCCGGCTGCGCGTGGGGCGCGGCTTCGGCGATCACGTCGGTCATGAATTTGTGGGTGCCGTGCTCGATACCCTTGGCGCAGGCGACAACCGGCGTCGGATTTGCAATGTGCGAGGCCAGCGTGTTGACCGCGCCGCGCAGATGCTGCGCCGGTGTCGCGATCAGCAGCATGTCCGCGCGCGCGGCGAGCGCGAGATCGTTCGTCACGACGATCTCCGGCGCCAGTTGTACACCGGGCAGCCGCGGATTGTCGCGCGTCGAGGCGATGCGCACCGCATGTTCGGCGTTGCGTGCCCACAGCGTCACGTTTCGACCGGCCCGCACCGCCACGGTCGCCAGCGCCGTACCCCAGGCGCCGGCACCGATCACCGCAACGGACTGGAACGCGGTCATGGCTAGTATCCCGCTCGCGTCTTGCCGTAGCCCGCAGGCGCTGTCGCATTCGCATCCAGCAGCCAGCGCGCGCGGGGCTGGGCCTCCATCGTGTCAGTCAGGCCGAGCGCGAGGCGTTCCGCGCCAGCCCAGGCGATCATGGCGCCATTGTCGGTGCAGAGCGCGGGCGGCGGCATGATCAATTGCGTCTGCGCTTGCCTGGCAACGTTATCCAGCGCGCCGCGGATCGCCTGATTGGCGGCGACGCCGCCGGCAGCCACCAGCGCTCGCGGTGCGCCGAACCGCTCACGGAAAAGCCGCAGGCCAACGCTCAGCCGGTCAGCCGTCGAGTCCAGCACCGCGGCCTGAAAGCTCGCACAGAGATCGCTGACATCCTGCGGCGTGATCTCAGCCAGCCGGCTCGCCTCGGCGCGCACCGCCGTCTTCAAACCCGACAGGGAGAAATTGGCATCGGGGCGACCCTGCATCGGCCGCGGAAGCGCGAAGCGCGTGGCATCGCCGCTTGCCGCGGCGCGCTCGACCTGCGGTCCGCCGGGATAGGGCAGGCCCAGCATCTTCGCGACCTTGTCGAAGGCTTCGCCGATCGCGTCGTCGACGGTGGTACCGAGCCGGACATACTGGCCGACGCCGGTGACCGCGACGATCTGGGTATGGCCGCCGGACGCGAGGAACAGGCAATAGGGGAATTCGATCCCGTCGGTGAGGCGCGGCGTCAATGCATGCGCCTCCAGATGGTTCACCGCGATCAGCGGCGTATCATGCACCATCGCGATCGCCTTGGCGGTGGTCAGCCCGACGATGACGCCGCCGATCAGCCCCGGCCCCGCAGCGGCCGCGACGCCGCTGAGCTGGGCATAATCGATGCCGGCCTCCTGCATGGCGCGGTCGATGATGCCGTCTAGCACGTCGACATGCGCACGGGCGGCGATCTCCGGCACCACGCCGCCGAAGCGGGCATGCTCCTCGATCTGGGACCGCACGATGTTGGACAGGATCCTGCCGCTGCCGTCAGGCGCGCGCTCGATCACCGCCGCGGCGGTCTCGTCGCAGGTGGTTTCGATGCCTAGTACCAGCATTGGCGAATTGTTATCCAATTTGCGCCCTTCTCACCCCCCCTTGCGCTCATCCGCAAAGCAGAGTTCTGGTACGTCCGGTAGCATTCCGGGGTCGGCTTGCGCAATCGTCACGCGCGGCCAGCCCGGCGAATGCGTCACCGTCAGGCTGCTCGGGAACACCAGCGATGTCCATTCTTGTCACACGACCGCATCCCGACAATGAGGCGACGGCGGACAATTTGCGCGCACGAGGGCACGTGGTGCTGCTCGCGCCGGTGCTCAAGTTCGAACCGGTCGCCTTTCACGACGAGAGCGAGACGAATTACAGCGCGATCATCGTCACGTCCGCCAACGCGGTCCGTGCCGTCGCGCCGCAATTGCAAGATCTTGGCCTGCTGAAGCTGCCGCTGTTTGCGGTCGGCGAGCATACGGCTGCCGTGGCGCGCGACGTCGGCTTCAGCGAGGTGATCGTTGCCGGCGGCGATGCCGCTTCCTTGCGCGACAGGGTGATGCAGAGCGCCCGCGACAAGCTTCTGAAAAAGAAAAGCACGCTGCTCTATCTTGCCGGCGCGGATCTGTCGCGCGATCTCGGCGGCGAGCTTGGCGCGCAAGGCTTCAGCGTGGTGACGCAGACCACTTATCGCATGGCGCCGGTCAAGATTTTGCCGCGCGATGTCTGCGATGGCTTTGCCGCGCACGGAATCGAGGCGGTGCTGCATTACTCCCGGCGCAGTGCGCGGGCCTTCCTGGATGCGGCGCGGGATGAAGGTGTCGAAATCTCGGCGCTGGCGATCCCGCAATGCTGCCTGTCCGAGACGGTCGCCAGCGTGCTGCGCGAGGCCGGCGCGTCGCAGGTTCTGGTGGCCGCGACGCCGGACGAAAATGCCTTATTTGATACCTTGGAGCGTGCTTTGCGCACCCGTTTGGCGTAAGAGGTCGGGCCGAATCCGCCGCAATCGGGTTCGTTTTGGGCACGTAAGTGTGAGGAACCGTCACGATGGCCGACGACAAGCCTGAAGACGCAGGCAAGCCTGAAGACGCAAGAATCGCCCCCGAGGCTGGCCGTGCCAAGCGCACTCCGCCCACCATCGACCTCGAGGCGACCGAGGTCTCGACCCAGCCGCAGGACGTGGCGGGCGAGCCCGAACCTCAGGCGGCAACCGAGCCTACCGAGCCCGAGCCGGCCAAATCCGAGCAGGCCGACGCCGAGCCGGAGCGCGAGCAGGCAGCGGCTCCCGTCGCATCGGCGCCGGTTTCGCCGTGGGTGATCGCGCCGTTCTCCGGGGCGGTGGCGGCCGCGGTCGTGATCGCGGTCGGCTGGGTGCTGGGCTGGCCCGCGGTTCAGGCGCCACCCGCTGCGCCACAAGTGACGAGCGCGACCGTCGACGCCCTGAGCGGTCGCGTTGCCGCGGTCGAAGCCAGGGCCGGCAAGCCCGCTCTCGATCCAGCCGTGGCGGCACGGATCGATGCGCTGGAAAAATCAGCGAGCGCCCTGCGCAGCGACATCGCCAATCTGCGCGCGCAGTCGGACAAGACCGCAAGCGCTGCGAACGCGCCGCGCGCTGCCGCGCCGGATCTTGCCGCTCTGAGCGATCGCATTTCGCAGCTCGAGCGTGCCAGCAAGACCGAGCGCGCCGAGCTCGCACAGCAGGGCGAGAAGATCGCCGATGCCAGGACGATGGACGACAAGCCGCTGCGCTATGTGGTGGCGGCGGCGCTGCTCGATGTCGCCGTGCGCCATGGCGACGCTTACGAATCACAATTGACCGCGGCGCGCTCGCTGGCGGCCAAGCCCGAGATGCTGAAGCCGCTGGACAGATTTGCGTCGTCCGGCATTCCGACGCCGGTCGCGTTGAGCCGCGAGCTGCTCAACATCGTGCCGAAATTGTCGCCGCCGGCGGAAGCCCCGGCCGCCGGCGCCGGCATCGTCGAGCGCCTTCAGGCGGGGGCATCAAAACTCGTCCGCATCGAGCGTACCGACGGCGTCGGCAATGATCGCGGCGCCATCGTCGCGCGGGTGACGGCTTTCGCGCTCCGCAACGATTTCGTCGAGGCGCGGCGCGAGCTCAAGACGCTGCCCGATGCCGATCGCGTGCCGGCGCAGGCCTGGCTCGACAAGACCGATGCCCGCGACGCCGCGCTCGCCACCTCCCGCAAATTCGCCGACGATGCCATGGCCGATCTTGCCAAATCCGCTTCGGCCAATTCTGGTTCGGCCAAGCCTGGTCAATAAAGGTTCGCGCAACAATCCGCGCGTATAGGAATCGCCATGCTTCGCATCGTCCTCTTCCTCGTCTTGATTGCGCTCGCCGGTGCCGGCGCGGCGTGGGTTGCCGACCAGCCCGGCGAGGTCGTGATGACCTGGGGTGGCTGGCGCGCCTCGCCGACCATGCCCGTGTTCGTGCTGCTCCTCGGCCTGTTTGCCGTGGCGATCGTCCTGCTCTGGAGCATCCTGACGGCGACCTGGCGGATGCCTGGCCGCATACGCCGCCGCCGTCACGAGAAACGACATGCGCGCGGCCGTCACGCCATCACCCAGGGTTTGCTCGCGATCGGCCATGGCGATACCGGCCTCGCCCGTCGTCACGCCGATACCGCGCGGCGGCTTGCCGCGAACGATCCGCTCGCGCTGCTGTTGCATGCGCAGTCGGCCCAGCTCGAAGGCAATCGCGACGAGGCCCGGCGCGTCTTCCGCGCCATGGCCGAGCGCGAGGATACCCGCCTGCTCGGCCTGCGCGGCCTGTTCATCGAGGCGCAGCGCGCCGACGATGCAGTCGGCGCCGTCATGATCGCGGAGGAAGCAATCAAGCTGTCGCCATCCTCGACCTGGGCCTCGCATGCGGTGCTCGGCTTCCGCTGCGCGCGCGGCGACTGGAGCGGCGCGCTCGCGATCCTCGATACGAATCTGTCCGCCGGACTGATCGACAAGGCGGCGTATCGCCGGCAGCGCGGCGTGCTGCTCGCGGCACGCGCGCTGGAATTGGAGACCATGGACCGCGACGTCGCGCGCGAGAGCGTGATGGAGGCGATCAAGCTGGCGCCGACGCTGGTGCCGGCCGCGGTGCTCGCGGCGAAATTCGAGAGCGAGGCGCATCAGGTGCGCCGCGCCATGAAGCTGGTCGAGGCCGCCTGGCTCGCCAATCCGCATCCCGATCTTGCCGACGCCTACGCCCATGTGAAGCTCGGCGATTCCGCGCGGCAACGCTTGCAGCGAGTCGAGACGCTTGCGGCCAAGATCTCTGCCGACAAGCCCGGTCATGTCGAGGGCCAGCTGGCGATTGCGCGCGCCGCGATCGACGCATCCGAATTCGCCCGCGCACGCGCGGTGCTCGCGCCTTTCGTCAACGATCCGACCCAGCGCGTCGCGCTGCTGATGGCCGAGATCGAGCGCACCGAGCACGGCGACGGCGGCCGGGCTCGCGCCTGGACCCTGCGCGCGGTGCGCGCCCGCCACGATCCCGCCTGGACCGCGGACGGCTATGTCAGCGACCGCTGGCGGCCGGTCTCCCCGGTCACCGGCCGTCTCGACGCCTTCCAGTGGCAGACGCCGGTCGCAAGCCTTCCGTCCGACAGGGGCACGACGATCGAATCCTCGGCCTTCGAGGAAGCAATGCTGGCGGCGCCCCCGCCCAAGCGGGTGTCGGCGCCCTCAAGCGAAAGCGTGGTGGAACCGGCCGTGACGGCGCCGGCTCCGGTGCCGGCCGCACAGGACAATTCGCCGCCTGAAACCAAGGAAATTGACAAGGAAATTATCGAGGAAGCCGCCGGGGAAGCCGTCAAGGAAGAGCTGGCGACCACCCCCGCCGAGCCGGTCAAGCCGGCCCCCGAAGCCGCCGAATCATCGCCGGTTGCGGCAACCCCGGTGTTCCGGACCCGTGCCGACCTCGGCAAGCCCGCGCAGGTGCCGATTCCCGCCGTCATCCCGATCATCCGCGCCCCCGACGATCCCGGCATCGACGACGAGGGCCCAAGCGATGAATTTACGGAACAAATCGGCACGCCCAAGGCTCATGCAAAGGCCCAGGCCGGCGGCTGGCGCGGATTCTGGTCCCGCTGGGGCGGGTGAGGCGCATTTCAAAGCCGGCTCCACCTTGCCAATTCGGGCCATGCCCGATATCAGAAGCGCGCGTATCGGGGCCGGCATCGCCTAGGCCCCGGCAGGGTTCGCCGCAATAGCTCAGTCGGTAGAGCACGTCATTCGTAATGACGGGGTCGGGGGTTCGAATCCCTCTTGCGGCACCAGCGCCTCCCATTCATCCGTTCGTCACCGGCCGATTTTTTGCTCACCGAAGTTGGCTCGCGCGCGCGTTGCGCTCTGCGCCGCCGTCACTACGATGCGCCGGCGATGAAATGCGCGTGATGGTGTCAGTGGTGGGTTTGGGGAATAAGGCTGAAGCAACGGACCAACGCGCGTGGCTGCGGCTCTCCGGCCTCGTCGTCCTTGCAGCGTGTCTCACCGCCTTCGTCGCTTCACGATCGCTCGAAGCCTCACGGCTGCACAGCCGGCTGTCCGTTCCGCCGCTCTATGACGACGTCTCCTATTTCCTCGACGCCATCAGGTGGATGAACGCCGCCGGCGATCAAAGCATCCTCGCCAGCATCTGGGACCTGCTGCATCATCACGCGCCGTTCTCGACGCTGGTGGCGGCCATCGGACTTGCGCTGTTTCCGGGAGGCTTCGTCGGGCCCTATCTCGTTCACGCCGTGGTCGTCTTTGCGTTCCTGCTCGGGATCGTCTGGCTGATCTGGCGCCGGCCCGTGCTCGAGATCGTCGCGTGCCTGATTGCGGTGCTGTGCGTGCCGGTGCTGTGGCACACCGTGACCGAGGCCCGTCCGGACCTGCCCTCGGGTCTCGCCATCGGTCTTGCCGCGGGCGCCATCGTTCACCGCGGCGTGCTCGATCGCAGCGCGCGTGTTCTGGTCGGTCTCGGCGTCGGCTGCGGGCTCGCGGTCAGCATCAAGCCGACCTCATTCTTTGCCGTGCTCGCCCTGTTCGGCGGTGCCTTTGCGATCCGGCTGCTCGTCGATTGCATCGAAGCCGGCGGATTGCAGATCTCGATTCGCAGAGCGGTCAGCGCGCTTCTGTGGTTCGTGCTGCCGTTGATCGCGACCATGGCCGTGTTGATCGGACCTGCCCTGGTTGAGACCATCAGCTACATCCTCACTGTGTTCGTCAGCCAGCGCGATCTCTGGACGACCGGCGAAAGTTTCTGGGCCGGATTGCTGCGCTTCTCAGTTGGCGGAGAGGGACAGTTCGGCCTGCATTACTGGTTCGCCATCGGGCTCGCCTTGACGCTGCTGCGTCTCGTGCTCGCGGCCGTTCACGGCAAAGCCGCGCTGCTGGATGCCGTCGTCCTGCTCGCCGCCGTGCTGATTGCCTATGCCATTCCGTCCGTCGCGGAGCTCAAGACCTATTATTTCGGCGCAATGTTCTACGGCGTCTTCATCGTTGCGATGGTCCTCAACGGCTGCACCAGCCTCGTGCTTACTGACGCTCTCCTCACCCGTTTCGGGCTGGCGAGCGGCGTCCGTAGCTACCTGCTCACAGCCGTTCGCGTGCTGGTGGCTGCTTTTGTCCTCCAGCTGTTCGTCAGGCACGTCGTCATCGGCCAGATCAGCGTCGCGACGCCGCTGAGCGTGCAGCAGCAGGAGAGCATCCGCGTTGCGACCGAGCGGCTCTGGTCGCTCTTGCGCGACATGAAGCCGGCAACACCCGGCCCGCTCACCGTCGCCTTCTCGAGCCCCTATCCGGTCACATCCGCGACGATCCAGCTCTATGCCGCTCAGTCGCGGATCGATCTCGTCACGCGCAACGAGCTGTTTTATCGGACTGCGCAGGAAACCTTCGACGCGCTGTTGAAGTCGGAAATCCTCGTGCTGTCGAGCTCGATCCCGCACACGCTGGTCGGCCCTCGTGTCGGCGACGAGCTGATCGCCCGCATGGATGCGCAAAAGGGCTTTTGCCTGCTCGAGACCCAGAGCTTTCCCGACGTGACGCTGCGGGTCTATCGCCGCGGCTGCTGATCGCGGCCTTGCGGGTTCGAACAAGTCGGAAGCCCATGTGATCTCTATCACATACCCCCCCGCCATGCCTCCCGTAGTATCCCGGTCACGCAAACACGGGGAGATTTCACATGCGCAAGATCATTCTGGTTGCCGCCATGGTCCTGGCTTCCGCATCTGCCCAGGCGGGCGACCGCAGCCTGTCGATGTCCGGGGCGACTGACCACACCTCCGCGTCGCAAATCCTCACGACCGCGGCCCCGGCGACGCAAGTCAGCGAAGTCGCGCCGGTCGTCGAGGCTCCGAAATATGTCGATCGCCCGCCGGCGATCCCGGCTCCTCCGGCTCCCGCCGCTGCCCCCGCGCCCACTGCGGCGACCGCTCCTGCCGCGACCACGACGGCCACAGCGCCGGCTGCAACTCAGCCTGTACCAAAGACGACGGCAAAGGCCGGCAAGCCCAAGCACCAGCGCGCCTGGACCGAGCGCCGCATCATCAGCGAGCTGCATCGCCACGGCATCTACTGGTAAGCCGCTGCTTCCCTCCAACGCGTATGGCCGGGCGAAAGCCCGGCCATACGCCTGTTGAAGCGGTGGTCGCGCTTACTGCGAAACCGTCTGCACCACGCTCGAAATCGGACGCGTGGTCGTGCTTGCGGTCGGCACCTTCATCTCCTTCAGCACCGCCTCGTCATATTCCGGCAGCGACTGGAAGGTCGTCTTGGCCTTGATCTGCACGATCTTGTAACCCCCGGCCTTCAGCCGCGCGAGCAGCGTCGGCAGCGCCTCACCCGTGTGCTTCTGGAAGTCGTGCATCAGGACGATGCCCTTGCCGAGCTTGTCGAGCTTGGTCATCACCGTCTCGACGATCTTCTCGGGGGTGGCGCCCTTCCTGAAGTCGAAGGAATCCAGGTCGGTCGACCACATCGCGACGTTGCGGGTGCCGAGATAGGTCACCATCGCCGGATTGTGCTGGAGCTGCGGGAAGCGGAAGAACGGCGCCGGGTTGGTGCCGAGCGCGAGCTTCACGGCGCTGAATCCCTTCTCGATCTCGTCCTTGGCCTGCTGCTCCGTCATCTTCTTGCTGTTGAGATTGAGATGCGACCAGGTATGCGTGCCGACCGTGTGGCCCTGGGCCAGCACCTGGCGCAGGATTTCCGGATGCCAGGTCGCGTGCTTGCCGACCGAGAAGAACAGGCCCTTGGTGCATTCATCCGCGAGCGCCTTCAGCACCGCGGGCGTGTTCACCGGCCAGGGGCTGTCGTCGAAGGTCAGCACGACCTCCTTGTCGGTGAGGAAGTCGAACTGCTTGAACGTTTCGAAGCCGAAGCCGGGGCCACCCGTCGTATCGATCTCGACCACGCGGGAGACGCCCAACGCGTTCGGATTGGCGCAGGCCTGCTTCGGCTGCACCGGCATGGGCGCGGGTGCAGGTGCCGTTGCCTGAGCAAGTGCCGCCGGCTTGTCCGCGATCGTCGCGGTGGTCGAAACATCGTCCTTGGCGGCGAGCTTCGCCTGCGCCGGCAATGGATCGGCCGCACGGGCGGCAACCGTCTTGGGCGCGCCCTGATCGGCGCGCGAGGAATAATAAAACCAACCGCCGGCGGCGATCACGACCGCCGCAAGGACACTGGCCAGCATGAGGCCCAACGCATTACGCATCGCTACTCTTTCCAATTACGCAACCAAACCAGCGGAATTCCCCGCGCGACGAGCCATTAATGCGAAGGAACAGTTAACGTGACACCAACACGACAGCGTTTGCGGCGGATTTTCAGCAGGGTGCACCAACGTGACCGATGTCACAGTTGGGGTGCGCCCGTGACCATCATCACAGTGGAAAGTGTTTTGCTGGAGCATCGTAGTTCCCATCAACAACGGGCGTTCGCCACGGCGGCGCCAATGGGAGCTTCAAATGACCACTTCTCTGGCCAGCAAGTCTTTGACCACCAAGATCTGCGATACCGGCCTGGCCCTGGGCTTTGCCGCCATCATCTCGATCGTCTCGACGACCTCGAGCTTCGCCTTCTCGGCCGAAGCGCAGCAGCAGTGCACCGGCGATGCCTTCCGCCTGTGCTCGTCGGAAATCCCCAACATCCCGAAGATCACCGCATGCATGATGAAACATCGTTCGGACCTGAGCGCCGGCTGCCGCGCGGTGATGGACAAGGACCTCGCGAAGGGCGCCTCACGCAAGGTCGCCGACGCCCAGGACCAGTAAGCGCAACTCAACACCGTTGCGTCGGTTAGCTCCCTTCGCGAAGTGCCCCGGCAACAAGCCGGGGCCACGCGGCGGTGCCAAGCAGCCTGCAAAGTCAGCCTGCCAACAAAGCCGTTGCGGCTGAGGGATCGTCGCACTAGCTTCGCCCGCACATTCTTCCGGGTAAGAGGCATTACGCGATGACCAGATTTCTTTTGATTCTTCCTTTGCTCCTGTGCGCGTCCGCCGCGTCGGCGCAACAGCAGCCTGGCCACGATGCCTGCGCGCGCGACGTCACGCGCTTCTGCCGCCCCGTGATGAACAACGGGGATCAGGCAGTGCTCGCCTGCCTCAAGCAGAATCGTACGCGGCTCAGCAAGGGCTGCGACAAGGTGCTGGCGGAACACGGGCAGTAGTTAGTCCCGTAGCCCGGAAGCAAACCTCTATGTGCTGCTGCCCGCCGCGGTCGCGACCACCGGCAGCACCTCGGCGCTGGCACGGTCCGGCGTCTCTTCCTTCCAGCGCACCGAGCCGAACGGACGCTCCAGCATGCGGCGGATACGCACCGGTTCGGGACCGATGTGGAAATCGATCGCCTGCTGATGCAGCGCGCGTTCGGACTGCGTCGAGCGGTTGCGCTGGCGCAGATAGTCGAACCAGGTCGGGCAGTGATAACGCTCGGTCCACAATTCCGGATCGGCGATGTCGCGCGCGATCGACCAGCCATAGGCGCCGTTGCGCTGCCGGGAGAGCTGCACGTCCTGCATCACATTGTGGAAGGCGCGCGCGTTCTCCTGCGACACCCGGTACTCGATCTCGACCACCAGCGGCCCGCTGCGCCCCGTGATCGACAGCTTCACCTCGGGATCGGCCAGCACGTCGGCATCCTCGTTGCGCGCGCCGACGCGCGGCATCGTGAGCCAGATCCCGAGCAGCGGCGAGATCAGCATCAGACCGGCCGCCGTCAGCAGCGCGATTTCGACACCGGCATAATCGGTGAGATGGCCCCAGCCCCAGGCGCCAATGGCGATGCCGCCTGATATCGAGGCCTGGAACGCCGCGAGCGAGCGGCCCGCGACCCAGCGCGGCGCCGAGAGCTGCACGCCGATGTTGAACAGCGCCACCGCGGCCATCCAGACCGCCCCGGCGAGCACCAGCGCGGCCGCGGTCAGCACCGGCTCGGTGCTGACCGCGAGGGCAGCCATCGCAAACGCCATCGAGATGGTGCAGGCGCGGATCGCGGCCTCACCGCTCATGCGCTTGCGCAATTCGTGGATGTTGAGCGCGCCGACCACGGCGCCCATGCCGAAGGCGCCAAGCATGATGCCGTAGGTCTGCGCGCCGCCATGCAGCAAATCGCGCGCCACCAGCGGCATCAGGGCCATGATGGCACCGCCGATCAGGCCCATCACCAGCGTACGCAGCAGCACGATCTTGATCGGCGGCGAATTGGTGATGTAGCGGAAGCCCGAGACCATGGCACGGTTGAGTTTTTCCCGTGGCAGGCGAGAGGGCTCGGTGTTGCGCCGCCAGAGCAGCAGCACCACCAGGAGCGGCAGATAGAGGATTGCGTTGCAGGCAAAAGCGGCGACAGCACCAAGCGAGGCGACGATGACGCCGCCGACCGCGGGACCGAAGCTGCGGGCGATATTGTAGCTGATGCCGTTCAGCGCGACCGCCGACGGCAGGGCATCGGGCGGCACCTGCTCGCTGACGGAAGATTGCCAGGCCGGGCCGAACAGCGCGTTGCCGCTGCCGACGACGAAGCAGAAAGCGAGAAGCGTTTCCGGCGTGATCAGCTTGAGGCCGGCGAGGATCGTGAGCGCGCTCGCGCCGGTCAGCGCGATCGACAGCGAGACCAGGGTGACGACGCGGCGGTCATACATGTCGGCGATGGCGCCGGCCGGCATCGAGATCAGCATGATCGGCAGCATCAAGGCGGTCTGCACCAGCGCCACCTTGTCCGCCGAGGCTGCCATCTGCGTCATCGCCCAAGCCGCGCCCACGCCCTGGATCAGGAGGCCGAGATTGGAGAGCAGGCTGGCGAGCCAGATGCGCCTGAACACGGTGTACCGCAGGGGGGCGGTGATGCCGTCGCCGGCGAATGTCTGACGGTTCGGCTGCTCGGTCATATCCCCTTCCGAATGGGCTGGCAGAGATGGTCCTTGGGTGATTCCGGCAAGTCAAGTGATGCCCGCGAAAGTCCTTCGCTGTCCAGAGCTTAGGCCGCTATAAGCGGTGCAAAGACGCAGGTTTTGACGGGGAGGAGCCGATGAGGCTGTCGCGACGGACGATCTTGGTGGGTGCTGCCAGCTTGCCCTTCGCAAGTGCGAGCTTGCGGACCGGCGCGCGGGCCCAGACCACGACCATGGCTCAGAATGCCGAAGTGCCCCCGATCCTGTTCGTCCACGGCAATGGCGACTACGACGCGCTCTGGATCACCACGATGTGGCGGATGGAATCCAACGGCGTCGCGCGCGATCGCATGCTCGCGATCAATTTCACCGATCCCAATGCCCGCAGCGACGACAAGGTCGAGCAGGCGAACCGCTCCTCGACCGAGGACCAGCGTCGCGAACTCGCCGCTGCCATCGCGGAATTGAAGCGCCGCACCGGTGCGCCTCGCGTGGCGCTGGTCGGCAGCTCGCGCGGCGGCTACGCGATCCGGAATGTCATCAAAAATGGCGGCGCCGGCGATGTCAGCCACGTCGTGCTGTGCGGCACGCCCAATCACGGCGTGTTCGCGACCGACGACCAGCCCAACAACGAGTTCAACGGCCGCGGCGCATTCCTGCGTGGCCTGAACGAGGGCGAGAGCGAGGTGACGCCGGGCGTCGCTTTCCTGACCCTTCGCAGCGACGGCATGGACAAATACGCGCAGGCCGACGGCCGCTTCATCGGCAAGCCCGGCACGCCGACCGGCGTCACCGTCGAAGGGCCGGAGCTGAAGGGCGCCACCAATCTCGTGCTCGGCGCGCTCGACCATCGCGAGGTGGCGTTCCATCCGCGCGCTTTCCGCGAGATCTACAAATTCATCGCGGGTCGTGAACCCGCACGCATTGCGATCGTGCCGGAGCAGAGCGTCAGGCTGAGCGGCCTCGTCACGGGAACACCTGGCGGCGTCGCGACCAATCGCCCGGTGGCCGGCGCAACCGTCGAGATATTCCGTGTCGATGCTGAAACCGGAGAACGCAAGGGCGGCGCGCTGCATAGCGCGAAGACCGGCGCCGATGGTCGCTGGGGGCCGGCGCAAGTCGATCCCGCCTGGTCGCTCGAATTCGCGCTGACGTCGCCGGATGCGCCGACGACCCACATTTACCGCTCGCCTTTCCCGCGCTCGTCCGACGTCGTGCATTTGCGCGCCGCCCGCCCGCTCGGACCGGCCGACAAGGATGCCGGCGCTGTCGTGATCATGTCGCGGCCACGGGGCTATTTCGGCCTGCCGCGCGACGTGGTCCTGCTCGACGGCAAGGAGCCTGATGACGTCAAGCGGGACGTGCCTACGGATTCGACCGCAACCTTGCGGCTTCCAATCGGCGAGGTCGGGCGTAACATCGTGGCCCAGTTCGGCGAAGAACGAATTGTGGCACGCCTCTGGCCTGCCGCCGAGAACAGGATTGCGATTGCCGAGCTGACTTACTAGCTATTTGCCTGCGTCCCATCTGCGGGAGAGAGCCATGAACATCGCCAGCGTGCGTCGGCCCATCATCCCTCCAGCCCCGCCGCGTGCGCCCGACGACATGTCGTTCCTCGGCCGGATCGCGGTGATCAGGCAGAACATGATCGCAACCTGGGGGCAGCGTGCCTATGAGGAAGACGTCATCAAGGGCCGCTTCTTCCTCCGCAACAGCTTTATCCTGAATCGCCCGGATGCGATCCGGCACGTCCTGCTCAGCAATTACGAAAATTATACGCGCACGCCAGCGGGCATTCGCATGTTGCGTCCCGTGCTCGGCGACGGTCTTCTGATCGCCGAAGGTCACGACTGGACGTTTCAGCGCCGCACCCTCGCGCCGGCCTTCACGCCGCGCGCGACCGCAAATCTCGTCCCGCACATGACGGCGGTGCTCGACGAGACCATCGCGAAGCTTGACACACAGACCGGCGCGCCGGTCGACCTGCGCGAGATCATGCAGCGCATGACGCTGGAGATCGCCGGCCGCACGATGTTCTCGTTCGGCATGGACAAGCACGGCACGACCTTGCGCAACTTCGTCATGGAGTATGGCGAGCGGCTGGGCCGGCCGTATTTCCTCGACATGCTGCTGCCGGTGTCCTGGCCGACGCCGATGGACCGGGCTCGCGCCCGCTTCCGCAAACGCTGGACCGAGTTCGTCGCGATGCTGATCGCCGAGCGCCGCAAGATGGGCAAGAAGGACGGCGCGCCGCCGAGCGATCTGTTCGATCTCATGGACGAGGCGCGCGATCCCGAAACCGGCAAGGGGTTTTCCGACGAGCAGCTCGTCGACGAAGTCGCGACCATGATCCTCGCGGGCCATGAGACCACCGCGACCGCGCTGTTCTGGGCGCTCTATCTGCTCGCGCTCGATCCGGAGACGCAGGAGGAGGTGGCGTCCGAGACGCGTGGCGAGCATCTCGACAGCATGGCCGACATCGAGCGCCAGAAATTCACCCGCGCGGTGATCGACGAGACCACACGACTTTATCCGCCCGCCTTCCTGGTCGCACGGGCCGCGCGCGACAAGGACAATGCGGCCGGAATCGAGATCGGCAAGGGCGACATCATCATGATCGCGCCATGGCTGCTGCACCGGCACGAGAAGCTGTGGGATCAGCCGAACGCGTTCATTCCGAAGCGCTTCATGTCGAAGGAGGCGCCCGACCGTTTCGCCTATTTGCCGTTCGGCGCGGGTCCGCGCGTCTGTATCGGCGCGCCATTCGCGCAGGCCGAATCCGTGCTGGCGCTGGCCCGCCTGATCGGTGCATTCCGCGTCGAATTGGCCGACAAGGTTCCCGTGATCCCGCATGGCGTCGTCACGACGCAGCCGGACCACTCACCCATGTTCCGCATCACCCGCCGGTGACAGACGCTCTGTCTGGCCGGCGGCGTGATCCAACACAAGACAGAGTTGCGCCATGAGCGACATCCAGGCCCAGTTTTCCGTTCTGAAGCAGACCGCCGATGCAAAGGTGGTCGATGCGATGGCGCGCCTCATCGAGGACGGCGAGGATCACGAGCTCAACCGCGTCAATGTCCTGGATTTCTCCAGGCAACACGGCGTCGACGAAGAGCATGCGATCTCCGCCTTCCTGCATGCGGCGCGGCTCGGGCTGTTCGATCTGGGCTGGAACGTGCTGTGCCCCGGCTGCGGTGGCGTGCTCGGCGCCCACTCGACGCTGAAGGCGCTCAAGCCGGACGATTATCACTGCGCGCTCTGCGCCTGCGGCTACAAGGCCTCCGTCGACGATCAGGTCGAGGTGTCGTTCACGGTCAATCCGCGCGTCCGGCGCATCGCGGCGCACGATCCTGATACGCTTCCGGTGTGGGAGTATTTCAAGCAGGTGTTCTGGAGCTCCGGCGTCGATTTCAACAAGGAATCGTTTGCAACACTCGCCAACGAGGTGACGCTGGATACGATGGAGCTGCCGGCCGGCGAGAAGGCGACGATGTCGCTGCAACTGCCGAACGACTTCATCATCATCTTCGAGCCGGTGACGCACGCCGCGCATTTCATCGACGTCCAGGGCGAGCCGACCAAAGACCGACAGCAGCTCGCCATCATGTACAACAGGGTGCAGGCGCCGACGGGGACGACGACGATGCGGCCGGGTCCGCTGCGGCTGTCGCTGGAGAACCAGGCCGGCGTACGCGTCCTGCCGTCGGTGTTCATCGCGGCCGAGGCGCTCCATCACCTGATCGGCAAGCGCAAGCCGTTCCTCACCGCCAAGCGGATGCTGTCGAACCAGACCTTTCGCGATGTGTTCAAGGCGGACAATCTCAACCTCGACCAGCGGCTCCAGATCACCTCGCTCACCTTCCTGTTCACCGATCTGAAGGGCTCGACCGCGCTTTACGAGCGGGTCGGCGATCTCGCCGCGTTCGATCTCGTGCGCGCGCACTTCCATGCGCTGCTCGAGATCATCTCCTCCGAGAAGGGCGCGGTGGTGAAGACGATCGGCGATGCCGTGATGGCGACCTTCGTCCGCCCCGAGCACGCGATCGTCGCGGGCTTGCGGATGCGTGCGGCGATGGAGGAGCTCAACAAGAAGCGCGAGACGGCCGATCTCATCGTCAAGATCGGCATCCATGAAGGTCCGTGTCTCGCAGTGATGCTCAATGAGCGGCAGGATTATTTCGGCCAGACCGTCAACATCGCCGCCCGCGTGCAGAGCCTGTCGACCGCGCAGGAGATCCACATCACCGGTCCGGTGCTCGATGCGCCCGCTGTGGCGGAAGTGCTGAAGCAGCGTGAGATCAGGCCGATCCAGAAGCAGGCCGCCCTGCGCGGCATCGCCGACAAGATGGTGGTTTACGAGATTCCGTGAGGGCCTCCGTCGGTGACCACGTCCTCCGTCATTGCGAGCGAAACAAAGCAATCCAGACTCTTTCCGCAGGGGCAGTCTGGATTGCTTCGTCGCAAGAGCTGCTCGCAATGACGATGTAGAGGCAGGTGCGCGCCACACTCTCCGCCGTCGTGCCCCGGGGCCTGATCGGGGCATCACGTCTTTTGTCGCGGTGATGCGTGGATGGCCGGGACAAGCCCGGCCATGACGGCAAATGAGGCAACCCAGATTGCCGAAACGTAATACGCGCGCGGAACTGACGCACGTTGCGCTGGTTGAGTTTCCCGCTCATATAATGCTGGTAAAGCTGCACCCCCGCGGCTTCATCGATTTCGGTAGGACCCTATGCTCGACGGCCTGCGCCAATTCATCGCCGACATTGTCGCTCCCCATGCCGGGGATCGTGCCTTCGGCGACAGTGATTACCGGCTGGCGGCGACCGCGTTGCTGGTCCACGTGGTCTCGCTCGACGGCGAGCCGACCGCGGCCGAGCAGCGCAAGCTGCACAGCCTGATCGAAAGCCATTTCGGGCTCGATCGCGGCACCGCCGACCGCCTGATCGCGGATGCGACCCAGGTCGAGGGCGAGGCGGTCGATCTCTATCATTTCACCAGCGTCATCATGCGCTCGCTCGACGAAGCGGGTCGTAAACGCATCGTCCAGATGATGTGGGAGCTGGTCTATGCCGATGGCCAGGTCTCCGAATTCGAGGACAACGTGGTCTGGCGCGCCTCCGATTTGCTCGGAATTTCCCAGCGCGACCGGATCGACCTGAAGCATGCGGTCGGGGATCGCGCCGGCGGTCAGGTCAAGGACGGCGCGGTCGGCGGCTGAGCTGCGCTGGCACGGCCAATTGCCGGTTGTACGGGCCACATGACGAAACTTTAATGTAGCCCTTGACCCGGTAGGGTTCCGGATTCGCCTGTAAATCCGAGGTTTTCCTGCTCTCCCTATCGTCGCTCAGACGGCCATGCCGCTGGCGCCGCTTGCCTGTCGCACACGGCCTATGCTCTCGTTCAGCCATTGCGGGCCAAAAAACGGCAATTCGAGAGACTTGGATCAAGAGACTGCGATCGTGGCTGAGCGGGTAACGTTGATCACCGGTGCGTCGGCGGGCATCGGCACGGAGCTGGCACGTGTGTTCGCCGCCAATGGGCACCGTCTCGCGCTGACGGCGCGGCGCGCGGACCGTCTGGAGGCGCTCGCGAACGAGCTCGCCGCCAAGGGCGGCAAGAAGCCGATCGTGATCGCCTGCGACCTCCAGGAGGCGGACGCGGGTGAGAAGATCGCGGCCGCGCTCACGGCCGAGGGCGTCGAGCTCGACAATCTCGTCAACAATGCCGGCTTCGGCGTGTTTGGCGATGCGATCGAACGCGACCGCGGCGAGCAGGTCGGCATCGTCGATGTCAACGTCCGGGCTCTGACCGATCTGTCGCTGCGCTTCGCCGATCAGCTTATCAGGAACAAAGGCGGCCTTCTCAACGTCGGATCGGTCGCCGGCTTCCTGCCGGGCCCCGGCATGGCCGTCTATTATGCCTCCAAGGCCTACGTGATCTCCTTCACCGAGGCGTTGCGGGCGGAGCTCGCGCCACGCGGCGTTCGCGTCACAGTGCTTTGCCCTGGTCCGGTGCCGACCGAATTCCAGGCGCGGGCGCGCGTCGGATCCGGGCACGATACGGCCATGCTGAATGTTTCTGCCGCCGAGGTTGCGCAGCAGGCCTATCGTGGGCTGATGGCCAACAAACGGGCAGTGCTGCCGGGTCTCGGCATCAAGATTGTGCCATTCGCGCTGCGCTTCTTCCCGCGCGGCTTCATCCTGTCCGCCACCAGCCGGTTTCAGAGGCAGAGGCACTGAAGGCGCTCGAAGCCGCCGTAGTGGCCCGGAGCTTGCACCTATATCGGCGCGTGGGTGCGCAAACTCACGCGATGTTAACCACCGCTTAGCTATGCTGGCGGCTTGAACCGATAGCACTTGCAGAGGCCATGTCGTTTCGGACGGACAGGTTTGGTGGCGCAGAATTGGTGCCCTTCCCCAGAAGGACGCCGCGCGCCGCCGCCTCCGAAACGAAGTTGCCGGTTCTGATCGTCCTGCATCAGGAATCCTCGACGCCCGGCCGTGTCGGCAATGCGTTGCGCGCGCTCGGCCATCGGCTCGACATCCGCCGTCCCCGCTTCGGCGATCCCCTGCCCGAGACGCTGGACCGGCACGCGGGTGCCGTCGTCTTCGGCGGCCCGATGAGCGCCAATGATTCCGACGACTACATCCGTCGCGAGATCGACTGGATCGAAATTCCGCTCCGTGAGCAGCGGCCGTTCCTCGGCATCTGCCTGGGCGCGCAGATGCTGGCGATGCAGCTTGGTGCGCGCGTCGCGCCGCATCCGCGGGCGCTGACCCAGATCGGCTACTACCCGGTCCGGCCGACCGCGGCGGGCCACGCGCTTTGCCCGAACTGGCCTGCGCAAGTCTATCATTGGCATCGCGAGGGATTTGAGCTGCCGGTCGGCGCCGAGTTGCTGGCGGAAGGCGATGATTTCCCGATCCAGGCCTATCGCGCCGGCAATGCCTTCGGCGTGCAGTTTCATCCTGACGTGACCTACGCGATGATGCATTGCTGGACCACGCGCGGCTATGACGGCCTCAGCGCGCCCGGCGCGCGCGAGCGGCATCA
>Ga0065165_1001451_pt1 | contig 25653 bp, 19 predicted proteins | sample AraplaMF_Cvi_mMF_FD_63813 | JGI IMG/M metagenome (GOLD analysis project Ga0065165, IMG submission 63813) | Arabidopsis root microbial communities from the University of North Carolina, USA - plate scrape MF_Cvi_mMF (version 2) (version 3) | ecosystem: Host-associated > Plants > Roots >... | reverse complement strand
GCCGTGAAAGACCTCTGATATCCTGCTAACCCAAACCCTAACCTATGATCTGCAGGAAAATTTTACTGTTGTAATACAAAAATAAACCAATCCCCTCGGCTGGCCTATCCCAAATGAGCAAGCGGCAGATGTGACTGAGTAGAATGGTGTAAAATCAGGATAAGCGTAAGTCTGTCCATGCTATACCGCTCTAATGCGTCAAATAAACACATTACACCACAAACCGCTATTAAAAAGGAAGAGGTCTTCTACGGCCACCTGCCGTGAAAGACCTCTGAATATCCTGCTAACCCAAACCCTAACCTATGATCTGCAGGAAAATTTTACTGTTGTGATACAAAAATAAAGCAGATCCCGCCGCTGGCCTATCCCAAATGAGCAGACGGCCGATGTCACTGAGCAGAAGGTGTAAAATCAGGATAAGCGTAAGGTTCTCTACCTTTCAATGCGTCAAATAAACACATTACACCACACACGTATTAAAAAGGAAGAGGTCCTCTACGGCCACCTGCCGTGAAAGGACCTCCGATATCCTGCTAACCCAAACCCTAACCTATGATCTGCAGGAAAATTTTACTGTTGTGATACAAAAATAAAGCAGATTCCGTCGCTGGCCTACCCCCAGTGAGCAACTGGCGGCCACTACTGAGCAAGTGGAATATATTAACTAGCGGCAGCGTATTAATAAAAAAAGCCTCCGTACAAAAACGGAGGCCTGTTTCAGTATTAGTACGTAGATAACGGACAGCCTAAGCCACCCGCAACTTCCGCTCAAGCTCCTCGATCCGCGCCTTATACTTCTCAGCTTCCTGGATCCGTGCCGTAATGTCATGAGCGATAAGACAAGCGCCGATAACATCACCACCCGAGTTATAAATAGGGTGATAGAACACGTGGAAGTAATGATCGAAGTGGCAACGACGGGGTTCTTCTGTAGCCTGACCCGAAAACGCTTTCAGGTAAGGTTGCTTAAAAGCTTCTTCAGCCCCCTTTGCCATCGTGAGAATGCTCTCACCTGGCTCTACCGTTACGCCATACCGGGAGAAAATTCGTTTGAAAGCGCTGTTGGCAACCACGATCTTGAAATCACGATCTACCGTTACAATGCTATCGCCCATGCCTTCGATGATACCGGTGTAGTAGTTCTTAAGCTCCTCTGTTCGGGCCAGACTCTTTTCAACCTCCTGTTGCGCCTTTACCACCGTAGTAACATCCTTCGCAAAAATCGCAATGCCGGTTATCTCTCCTTTTTCATTCCGAAGCGGGCTGTGGGTAATCGTAAACCAAGCATCGAATCCATGAGAATGATAATGTTGATTCAGGTCGAAATGCTCACCGGCAAAGGCACGGTCGTAGTTGGCTTTAAACAATGGCCATTGCTCGTGAGTAAACAGCGTTTCCATCGAAAGCCCCTTTGTCACCTTGATGTTATTTCCTGCATAGGACTGCTCCAACGCCAGATTGAAGTTTACAACTCTGTAGTCGCGATCAATCGTCACGATAGAATCTCTTGTAGCATTGATCAGGTCGACCATATATGCCTCTTTGGCCTGAACCTCGTTGAGTATGCGCTGCATCTCCTCCTGCGTAGCGGCCAACTCTTCCATATTCTGACGCAGCTCTTCCTCCTGCGCCTTCAGCTCCTCGTTCTGCTGCTGCGCTGCATTTGCCAGGCGCTCTGCCTCTAGACGTGCCACTACCAGATCGGTAACATCACGACCAAACACCGCACAACCAAAAATCTTACCATCTGCACCGCGCATCGGCGAATAGGCGCTGGTAAAATGCCGTATGTCGCCATTCAGGTCCAGCGCGTTCGTCTCACTGAACGACTCGCCTTTCAGGGCACGCTCATATTGGCTTCGGTGCTCCGCCTTCTTCTGCTCGTCTTTGAACACGAAAAGTATATCCAAACCTTTTACGGCCTCAACACCCATTCGGCCAATACCTTCCGAAAAGGTACGGTTGCTGCTGATAAGGCGCAGATCAAGATCCACCGTAAAGATCGAATCAGAGGACGCATTGATCAGTTCCGATAAGTAATTCTCCTTGCCTTGTACTTCAGTTAAAATACGCTGCATTTCCTCCTGTGTAGCCGCCAGCTCTTCCATATTCTGGCGCAGCTCCTCTTCCTGAGCTTTCAGTTCTTCGTTCTGTTGCGCCGTTTCGCGCGACAGGCGCTCAGTCTCTTTCTGGGCCAGCGTCATCGCAGTCATATCGCGGCCAAATACGGCAACACCGTATACCACCTGGTTCGCATCGCGAAGCGGACAGAACGTAGTGGTATTATAAATCGTCCGTTCGCCAAAATGGAACTCATTGAACTGCTCATAGCGCTCGCCCTTCAACGCACGACCGTACAAAGCCTCCTGCTCGGCCTTCTTCTCGGGGTCCCCGTCGAAGATGGACAGAATAGAATCGCCTTTACCCAGCGTGAAGCCGAGCTTGGATACGCTATTCACAAAAGCCTGGTTGAAAGCAACCAGCTGAAAATTCATATCAACCGTAAAGATTTCATCTTCCGACGCATTAAGAACCTCCGTCTGGTAAGCCTCCTTGCCCTGCACCTCCAGTAAGATGCGCTGCATCTCCTCCTGCGTGGCCGAAAGCTCTTCCATATTCTGACGCAACTCCTCTTCCTGAGCCTTCATCTCCTCAGACTGCTGCTGGGCCTCTTCCAACAGATCTTCGGCTTTCTTCCGTCCGCGGATAAGCTCCGTAACGTCACGGGCAAAAACTGCCATCGCTACAATCTCCTTGTTCTTATCAAATAGCGGCGCATGACGTATAATAAAGAAATTATCGAGCCCCAGTAACTGGATGTGATCGGTTGTCTCGACAATCTCGCCGCGAAGCACGCGGTTATACAGCGTTCGCTTCTCGAACTTCTCGTCGTCATTGGTATACAGCGAAAGCATATCGAACCCCTTTGCTACCGACATATTCATACGCTCGAACGTCCCGGAAAATACCTTGTTGAAGCTCAGCAGCTTCAAGTCGCGGTCCATCGTATAGATAGAGTCGGTAGAAACGTTCAGCAGTTCCGTTACGTATTGCTCGCTGCTCTGTACCTCCTTTAGAATACGGTGCATCTCCTCCTGGGTAGCCGTGAGCTCCTCCATGTTCTGACGCATCTCTTCCTCCTGCGAACGCATCTGCTCGGCCTGCTCTTGCGTTTCCGTAAGCAGTTTACGCGTACGCGCGCTACCCTTTACAGATGAAATCGTAGCCGCAATACTCTCACCAAGACGCTCCACAAACTCGATCTGATAAGGCCTGATCGTCTCGAACGACGCCAACTCGACCACACCATATACCTTCTGATCGAGCATCAGCGGCACAATAATAAGATTACGCGGTAATGCGGCACCCAGGCCAGACGTTATCTTAACAAAATCGCTCGGAATATCCGTACGATACATCGTTTGCTTCTCCAGAACCACCTGGCCCGTCATCCCCTCCCCTATACCGATGCGATTGGTCCCGAACTTCTTCCGATCATAGGCATAACACGCCATCATTTCAAGATGGACATCCTGAGGATCATCATCGTTTATCATATAGAGAGCACCCTGGTTCGCTTCCATGTACCGTACCAGGTTACCCACAATCGTATCGGCAAGTGCGGCCAGATCGTCATTTTTAGAACGCAAGATATCTACAAAGCTCGCCAGCCCCTCACTCGTCCAGTTGCGCTGCTTCTCGTCAATAGAAAATTGCTTCATGCGATTGCGCATGCTGATAAGCGACGATGCCAGCAGATTGCCGTCGCCAATGTGATCGTCGCCATTGTAGCGAACATCCAGATTACCCTGCTCAATCTGCTTAACAAATTCCGTAGCTTGATTTACTTCCTCCTTTACCGTGCTGAGTCTCTCGGAGATATCCTCCCAGGTAGAAGCCTTGATAACTTTGTATGGTACTGCTCTCATGTAAAATCAATTTGCGTCTAAGCGAAAATACGGACGCATGAGTGCACGCAATCACACAAATGAGTAAGTGGAAGTACTGAATGAGTAGGTGGTTGTTACGACAACTGCGTTGACACACGTAAGATTTAGCTCATTTCTGATGTATCGTATCGCAAACAACATATCGAAAAATCGTCCGTACAATTCAAAATAATCTATGGTAGAGCTATCACCTACCAGTAGATTCTACGTTGGAACACAGTGAGTCTGATGGAACAGGTCTAGAGGCGGGCACCGATCTTAAGCAAAAACGCCTCCTTCTTGCGTTTCGAAACGTCCAGCGACTGGTCGTTGGTCATCACCACGTACCCGCCTTCACCACGAACGTACTTCTTAATAGCATTCAGGTTGATCAGATAGGAGTTGTGGATCCGGAAGAAACTATGCTCCGAAAGAAGGTCCTCATACTCCTTTAATGTACGGCTTACAACGTGCTTTTTACCGTCGGTAGTGAAGATCAGCGTATAGTTGCTGGATGCTTCACAGTAAAGAATATCGTTTATTTTCACAAACACCAGCCCGTCTGAGGTAGGAAGGGCAAGTTTGTAGGTTTCAGTCGAGGGAGACTTCAAATTCTGAATAAGCTGCTTTAACCGATCGGAAATGGTATCGCTCATACGTTTCTCAACCTTGGTTAGCGCGCGCTTCAACTCTTCGATATCGATAGGCTTCAACAGATAATCGATAGCCGAAAACTTAAATGCTTTGATGGCATACTCGGAATACGCCGTTGTAAAGATCACTTCGAAGTTTACTTCGTTCAGCCGTGTAAGCAGGTCGAAACCTGTTTCGCGTTGCAGGTGAATGTCCAAAAAAACAACGTCGGGGGTATGGTTCTGAATGGCCTCAACAGCTTCGGCAATATCCTGGCAGAGTGCCATTACAGCAACGTTCTGGCAAAAGTCCTCTAATAGAATTTTGAGACTTTCACGGCTCTTGGGCTCGTCGTCGACAATAATACAGTTAATCATAGCAGCTAGGTGATACTAATATACTGATCTTACGGCATTCCGCAAGCATCCTAATTCAAACGAACCCATACTTTTACCCGCGTACCGGCCGGGTTTCCCCCGCCGTCAAAAAGATCCACAAACTGAAACGATACATTGTCGCGCTCATTAATCAGGGCCAGACGCTCCTCCGTAAGCTCCGTACCCATAGACCGGTGCTTGGGGAAATTCTGATTCCTCAGTTGTATCGCCGCCGCACGACCAATACCGTTATCCTCCACCTCGAACAGCAACCGGTCATCGTCATCGTACCCCGCGGCAATACGCAGCACACCCTTCTCCGGTTTGTTATACAACCCATGCAGTATTGCATTCTCAACAAACGGCTGGATCAACAACGATGGAATCTCCGTATTCTCCAGGTCCAGCTCCGGGCTTATATCCAGCACCAGGTCGAACTTGTTCTCAAACCGCACCATCTCCAGGTTCACATAGTGCTTCAACAATTCGATCTCGTTTGCCAGATTCGTCTTATTATTAACCGAGTGCGTAAGAATGCCCCGGATAAGCTTCGAAAACGTAGAGAGGTAATTTATCGCATTCTCCCGATCATTCTTCGCAATAAAATACTGTATAGAATTCAGCGCGTTAAAGACAAAATGCGGATTCATGGCAGCACGTAGCGCCATAAGCTTGAGCTCGCCAATTGTCTTGTTTGCCTGCACCAGCTGCTCCGCATTCCGTTGAATCTCCTCTTCCCGGTGCACGCGCTCGGTGATGTCGTGTGTATAGATCGAAGCGCCGATAATGCGACCATTCTCGATAATCGGGTGAACCGAATTCAACACATGGCGCTCGCCAACCTTCTTCTCGTCAATAACAATCTCTCCCGCGAACGCCCGCTTATACAGCGTCGTCCAGTATAAAATCTCATCCGGGCCAAGCGGACTGGTCAAACTATCGATAATGTTATCGCCAACCGACAGATCGCTGTTATAAAAGGCCAGAATCATCTCTTTAAACACACGGTTAATCGCCGTAATACGGTACTGCAGATCAACCGACCAGATACTCATTTCCGTATTATTGATAATGGCGTTAAGACGCGCCTCGTTCTCGCGAATACGCTCCTCCGAACGTTTACGGCCGGTAACATCACGAACCACCACCAGCAGGTGATCCTCACCCCACAGTTGAATACGCTGTGAACTGATGGTAGCGTAAAACAAACCACCGTCCTTACGACGGCAAAGCGTTTCGATGGTAACGGACCCCTTACTGTAATACTCGGCAAAGTATTGATTTCGTTCGTCCTCATTTACCCACAAATCAAACTCGCGCGACGAACGACCAAGTAACTCCTCACGCGTATACCCCGAGAGGGCCTCCACCTTACTGTTCACCTCCTGCAATGTAAGGTCGCGCTCACGAAGAATAATCATCAGGTCCGGGCTCAACTCGAATGCCTTGATAAACTTCTCTTCGGCAGCCTTGCGGTCAGAAATATCTTTGATAACCGAAATATAATACCGAACCGAATTCATCTCTACGCGGCAACTGCTGATCATAACCTGGATAATCGTGCCGTCTTTCCGATACCACGGGGCCTCCACCGCCGACTCATCTGAAGTATCGAACTGGGCGAAGTATCGCTCGCGGTCTGCCGCGTTCACGAAAAATTTAAACTCCGTGGAATAATGATTGATAACCTCCTGGCGCTCGTAGCCTAATACCGAAAGAACCTTCTCGTTGGCTTCCGTAATAAGCAGGTCGTCCGTACGGGTAATCGTCATCAAATCGGGGTTGTTTCGGAATGCCTTCGAAAACTTCTCCTCACTGCTCTTGAGCCGCTCCTCTGCCTCCTTAAAAAACGTAATATCATACGTAATACCGACAACCCGTTGCAAACGCCCCTCGGCAATAACCGGAAAGCCCGTAAGCCTCACCCATTTCTTATACCCGAGCGGTGTGTGCAGCCGTACTGTGATATCGAACGACTGATGATCCTGAAAAAGAATACGCTCGAACGTATGCTGTACAAGCATACCGCTCGACGGTTCGAACAAATCGTAAACCTCCGGCAGACTGCTTATGTTGAACGTATGGTCCACACCAAAAATATTATACATCTCGCTGGACCACATTGCCGTCATCGCCTCCGCGTCAAACTCCCAGCTACCCAGACGTCCTACACGTTGAGCCTGATTCAGAATAAATTCGCGTTCCGAAAGCTGCCGTACATTCATCGCCAGTTGCTCGTTGATCTGGCGAAGCTCTTCCTCCGTATTCGTTAAAATCTCTTCGCGCACCTGCAACTCATCATTCAGCGCGCGTTGCTGTGTCAGCGCCCGTTCAAGCACCTCCTCACGACCACGCTCACGCGTTACGTCGATCCAACTGCCCAGTGCCGCCAGCGCCTTGCCATTCGCATCGCGCACAAACTTGCCCTGGTCTATAACATGTGCTATTGTACCATCGGTCTTTATAAAGCGGTAGCTATCGAAAAACCGTTCTGAATACAGCATGGCCCGATCAAAATTATCGACCACCCGATCACGATCCTCAGGGTGAATACTCTGCATCCAATCCAGCAGCGAATAGGAATCCTTTGTAAAGCCGAACTCGTCCAACGTTTTATTACCCGCCGTCCAATGCACCGACCCCGACTGCATATCTACCTCCCACATCGCCGCACTCGAAAGCTCGGATATAGTTTTGAAACGGTCGCGTTCCTCTTCCAATGTACGAAGCAGCTCCTCTACCCGCCCCTCACGCCTGCGCATCTCGGTTATATCCGTCCATACGCCAATCGAACGGTCCACCTCTCCCCCTGGCGTACGCAAAAACTTGATTGTATCGCGCACCGTGTAGTACTCCTGCCCACGCCCTCGGAAACGATACTCATGTACGAACACCGTACAGGTAACATCCTCCACGGCAGTCTCATAACCGCCCATCACCCGGTAGCGATCGTCGGGGTGCAGATGCTCCATCCAAAAATTCACCAGCATGGCATTCTCCGGAATAGCATACTTCACACGGTTCTGCTCAGAGGCATACCAGAACGCCTCGCCCGTGCGATAATTACGAACCCAGGTTACTTCAGATGAAATTTCAAGTAAGGACGCGAACAATTCCGCATCGGGAACTGTGTTGTGTGGAAGACCGGAAAAACTGCTCACTACGATTTCGTTTACTTACGAAAGTTAACGTGTTAAACTGATTGGTTGCCGTTTGAACGGAAACAAAAAACGTCGATATTTCCGGGATTGATTCATTCGCAAATGCTCAAGATCGATTCGCACACGCATATCCTGCCGAAGAAGCTGCCGAACTGGAGCGAAAAATTTGGATACGGCGACTTTATATACCTGCAACACCATAAAAAAGGTGTCGCAAACATGATGCGCGGGAACCAGTTCTTCCGCGAAATCCGCGAGAACTCGTGGAATCCTGAACTGCGCATACGCGAATACGAAAAATTCAACACCCAGGTACAGGTGGTCTGTACCGTACCCGTTATGTTCTCATACTGGGCAAAACCAATCGACTGCCTGGAAATATCCCGTTTCCTGAACGACCACATTGCCGAGCTGATTGTTAAGTATCCTAAAAACTATTTGGGCCTGGCAACCATCCCTATGCAGGACACCGAGCTTGCCATCCAGGAACTGGAACGCTGCAAAGCCATAGGACTCCAGGGTATACAAATCGGATCGAACATTAACGACCTGAACCTCAACGAAGAACGGTTTTTCCCCGTGTTCGAGGCCTGTGAGCGGCTTGATATGGCCGTATTAGTGCACCCCTGGAACATGATGGGCCAGAAGCAAATGCAGCGTTACTGGCTGCCGTGGCTTGTGGGCATGCCCGCCGAAACGTCGCGTGCCATATGCTCCATGATCTTCGCCGGTATCTTTGAACGACTCCCTCGGCTGCGCGTAAACTTCGCTCATGCCGGCGGGTCTTTCCTGTCCACCATAGGACGTATTCAACACGGATTTGAATGCCGACCCGATCTGGTGGCCATTGACAACAACGTACCACCCAAGAACTACCTTGGACACTTCTGGGTAGACAGCGTAACGCACGACACGCTCATGCTGGATTACGTACTCAAACTGCAAGGCTCGCGCCGGATAACGCTCGGATCGGATTACCCCTTTCCGCTCGGCGACCTTGAGATTGGCAAGTTTATTGAAGACAGTAACCTGGATACCCAGGTAAAAGAAGATATCTTTCACCGTGCAGCCCTCGAATGGCTGGGAATTTCTAAAGAAAAGTTTGATTGATGCGAAAATTTAAAACGATATCCGCCCTCCTGACATTCTGCCTTTCCCTACTCGCAACACTAGCGTTTTGCCAACCGCCGTCGTCTAACCAAACCGAAAAGCAAAAAGAGTACGTACAGCAGGCAGAGCAAATCCGTAAAAGCGCGCTGCTGCGCGAAATGGATTCAGGCGTATACTATATGGACAAAGGAATGCACGTACAGGCCGACGCCAAATTCAAATACATACTTAACAATTTACGAAGTGTGCCATCCGACCTCACGTTCTATTTTGGTAAGAACTCGTTCCAACTCGGAAACTACAAACAAGCCATCGACTGGCTCAACAAATATATACAGCTCAAAGGAACGAACGGCCAGTTTTCTGTAGAAGCCATGGAGTGGCAACGTAAAGCCGAAAACGAATACATGCGCGAGAAAAATCAAACCTCACAGCAGGTAGAGCAGGTACTCTCCACCAGCTATGATATAGACTGCGGCCCCACCGGCCGGGTAACCTGCCCCGTGTGCAAGGGCGACCATGTAACCATTAAAAAAGGCCCCTTTGGCGATGAGTACCGCACCTGCAAATACTGCAACGAACACGGTATTTTAACATGTGAAGAATACAACAAGCTCCTCCGCGGACAGCTCAAAGCCCGGCAGTAAGCCAGAATTTTAGTATCTTTACGGCCCTTCCGGCTATTTCCAATTCATAATAGGGAATGCGCCGGAAGGGTCGATTTTTTTTTTAAGACTTGATTAACCTGCTATTAATCAGCCTTTCATGTCATTACACAACCGCATCGACGGCCGTCTTCTCAAGGAGAAGATGCGCGCCTCTACCGAGGAACGGGTAACCATATCGTTCTACAAATACCACAACATTACTGAACCGCAACAGTTTCGGAACGACCTGTACCGAAATCTTGAAACCCTTGGCGTGATGGGCCGCATATACGTGGCCAACGAAGGTGTAAACGCGCAAATCAGTGTACCAGCCGCCAATACCGATGCCTTCCGCAACTACTTATATAGCATTCCGTTCCTGAATGGCATCCGCCTGAACATCGCGGTGCAAGACGATGGAAAGTCGTTCTTTAAATTGAAAATACTTGCGCGTAAAAAGATCGTAGCAGATGGCCTCGACGACGCGTCGTTCGATGTAACCAACGGTGGCGAGCACGTAAACGCCGCAGACTTCAACCGCCTGGCCGATGATCCGAACACCATCATCATAGACATGCGAAACCACTACGAAAGCGAAGTAGGACACTTTAAAAACGCCATACTTCCCGACGTAGACACCTTCCGCGAAGAACTGCAACTCGCCGAAGACCTCATGACACAGCACGGCGATAAAAACCTGTTGATGTATTGCACCGGTGGCATCCGCTGCGAAAAAGCAAGCGCATGGATGAAACACAAAGGTTTTAAAAATGTATTCCAGCTAGACGGAGGCATAATCAAATATGCGCAGGAAATAAAAGAACAGGGCCTCGAAAACAAATTCATCGGAAAGAACTTTGTGTTCGACGAACGACTCGGCGAACGCATCAGCGACGACATCATCGCGGTGTGCCACCAGTGCGGCGCGCCGTGCGACGATCATACAAATTGCAAGAACGATGGTTGCCACCTGCTCTTTATACAATGCCCCGCATGCGCTGAAAAGTATAACGGTACCTGCTCCGACGATTGCAAAACCATTATGCAGTTACCGCCCGAAGCGCAGAAAGAACTTCGAAAAGGCGTTAACAAAGGGCGCCAGGTATTCCGTAAAGGCCGCTCCGAAAACATACGTTTTCAAAACAAACCGGCCGACGAACAACTATAATATAAAAGGACTGTACATCGCAGTCCTTTTTGATTTTCAATGATTTACAAGAATATAGGGGCAAAAAGTCCACACCTGTCCTCCTGATATTCGTGAAGGGCGAGGTTTTTTGCCGGGCAGTCCGTAATTTAACCCGTCCTGGCCCCGGATTTTTCAGGGTACAGGTACCCTGATTTTCTTGAACATGATCATTCGTATCGGCATCATCAACGTTAGCGACCGTGCCAGCCAGGGCATCTACGAAGACATACCCGGCAAGGCAATTGTGGAAACGCTGACAGAATACATAACCAGCCCATGGGAAAAGGAGTACGCCGTTGTGCCCGATGAACAATCCCTGATCGAAAAAACCATCATTGAAATGGCCGACCAAAAAGGATGTTGCCTTATCGTTACCTCTGGTGGTACAGGCCCGGCAAAGCGCGATGTAACCCCCGAAGCAACAGAATCCGTGTGTCAGAAAATGATGCCGGGCTTCGGAGAGTTGATGCGTGCAAAAAGTCTTACATACGTACCCACGGCCATTCTTTCGAGGCAGACCGCGGGAATCAGGAACCAGACATTAGTTGTAAATTTGCCTGGCAAGCCAACCGCGATCCGGCAATGTCTGGACGCTGTCTTTCCGGCGATCCCGTATTGCATTGACCTGTTGGAAGGACCATTCATTGAATGTAACGAGGCTGTTGTTAAGCCTTTTAGGCCAAAAACCCCCTAATTTTGCTAATGTATGGCTAAGATCAAGTATTACTATGACACCGAAACCTGTAAGTACGAACGGGTAAAGACCAAAACAAGTGATGTAATTCTGAATGCCCTCGGCATCCTTTCGCTCACCGTAGCCATGGCCGTTGGCCTCCTCTTCCTCTACAGCAGCTATTTCGAGTCACCGAAAGAACTGATCCTCAAAAACGAGGTAAAGGAAATGGAGTTCTATTACGAGAAACTGCGTGCCGATGTATCGAGCCTCGACCAGATTCTCTCCGGCATTGAATACCGCGACGACAACATCTACCGCAAGGTACTCGGCGCCGAACCTATCGATAAATCCATCCGGAACGCCGGTGTCGGTGGCGCCGATCGCTACAAAGACATCAAAGACAAAAACATCAGCCACGAAGATCTCGTGGTAAGCGTAAATGAAAAAGTAGACCTGCTACGCCGCAAACTATACATCGAATCCAAATCACAGGACGAAGTTGTAAAGGTAGCCGATAACAAAGAAAAGCTCTACGCAGCCATCCCGGCCATACAGCCCATATCAAACAAACAACTCGTGGCCCTGGCGTCCGGTTTCGGCTGGCGTACGCACCCCATTTACAAAGTGCGAAAAATGCACACCGGTATCGACTTCGCCGCCGCCATTGGTACACCAATCTACGCCACTGCCGATGGTAAAGTGGCAAGCGTAGATGTCAAGTTCTCAGGCTATGGCAAAATGGTAGAAATCGACCATGGCTTTGGCTACCATACACGCTATTGCCACATGCACGAATTCGCCGTGCGCGCAGGACAGAACATTAAACGCGGTGACCTTGTAGGCTACGTTGGAAACACCGGCCTTTCAACCGCGCCTCACCTGCACTACGAAGTGCTAATCAATGGCAGCCAGGTAGACCCCGTACACTACTTCTACAACGACCTCACAGCTTCCGAATACGAAAAAGTACTGGAACTTGCTTCCATCGACAACCAGTCGCTCGGTATGTAATCCGAATGTCACTATTGAATTTACATAAGCCCCGGAAAGACCGCTTCCGGGGCTTTGTTTTTTGGAGTACCTTCGCCTGGTAATGCACGCTCATGGTACGAACCCTTACCACGCTCTTTCCTGCTCTGTTAATAACCGTTTCTGCAATCGGCCAGGGCTGCAGCGATGCCGGCTTCTGTACCATGGGAGCTATGAAACCCGATCAGCCGTTTAACAAAAAAATTGAGCTGCGTCTGCGCTCCATGGAAGTCACATTCTACCGCGCAACAACGTCACTCACGCCCGTTATCTATTCCGCAACCGCCGACCTCAACTTCAGCCTCTCCCGTAAAACTTCCTTCCAACTTAAATTACCCTTCCAGGCAGTATCCGGACGGTTGGGAAAAACATCCGGCATCGGCGACCTCTCCCTTTGCATTACGCGCAACATCTACAAAACCGAACGCTTCGATATAAACCTATCGCTCGGCGGCAAAATACCAACCAACGATTCAGACAAAGACAACAATGGCGCCCCGCTGCCCATGTACTACCAGACCAGCCTTGGCACATACGACGCCATCGCCGGCATCTCCATCATAAGCCGCCACTGGCTCTTCGCAACCGGCATACAACATCCGTTTAACCGAAACAAAAACCAATTCTTCTGGAGTGATCCACATTGGACTGCAAAACCTGAACTAACAGACTATATTCACGAATATGCACCGGCACGAAGCTTACGCCGGGGCACCGACGTCATGTTCCGCATTGAACGTAACTTCCGGTTCGCACGCCTGAATGCAAGCCTGGGAGTTTTGCCCATCATACGGATAAACCGGGATGAAATTACCGCGGCAGACGGCACACGGGCCAACCCCGAAAATACACGCGGCATGGCACTCTCTGCACTCGCCACGGTAGGCTACAGCATGGACGTACGCAACGGTGTACGCGTACTCGCCGGACACAAAATCATAAACCGCGATACAAACCCCGATGGTCTCTCTCGCGAAATGATTACCACCGTAAGCTACTACCATCGTTTTTAACGCACCCCTACCCCGTTCACGCACCAACAGCCACACCCGTACAGCAACCTGTATACACAACCATGAAAACCGTTTTCCTCATCATACTCTGTTGTACTCCACTGTCCGTAGCCGTGGCACAAACCGGCCTGCAGACAGTAGACGACCTGCTGCTCGACGCACGATATCCGGAAGCGCTCTCCGCTATCGCCAACGAAATCGCACGTAGTGCCGACGTAACACAGGCCATTGTACTCCAAAACAAAAAAGCCGAAGCGCTCATTCGTATGGGCCGGTTCGACGAGGCCGAGCACGAACTGCGCACAGCGGATGTAAAACTTCGCATTCGCAACACCGCGTTGACCAAAGGCGTAACGCAAACCAACTACGGACTGCTGTACCTAAACCAGGGACGCAACGACCTCGCGGCAACCGCCCTGCAAAAAGCCATAAGCGCGTTCGCAAAAGACGGCCTCGATAATTCATTGCCCGCCGCTCAGGCACTCGCCGTACTTGGAGATCTTTACCGTGCCACCGGCCAGTACGCACAAGCCGAAGAAAAACTAACCATGGCCCTGAGCATACGCCGTAAACTGCTATCCGAACAACACGAACTCATCGCAGCCTCCTACAACGACCTCGGCCTGGTAGCCAGTATCACTAACGACGAACTCGCGCTCGACTATTACGAAAAGGCGTTGACCATCTACAAAGCCCTGCATGGAAACGAACACCCCAAAATCGCCATTGCCAATACAAACATCGGCGTGATCTACCGGAAACTTGGGCTATATGGCGATGCCATAAACAATCTGGAATCGGCACTGGCCATCTGGAACAAAGTCTATGCGCAACAGCCACATCCTGCAAAAGCATTTGTATGGTTCAACCTCGGTGAAACATACCGCAAAATGAACGACCTCACCGCCACACGGGCGTTCTACGAAAAAGCGCGCAACATGTATCGCGAGAGCTATGGCGACAAACACCCCGAACTGGCACGCGTTGAAAATGCGATCGGACAGGTCGATCTGGCCGACCGCAAATACACCAAAGCACTGGCACACTACCAGTGCGCATTACAGGCCAATACAAAGGACTTCATCAAAAATGATGTGGAATACACCCCCACAACAAAAAGCTTCTACGATGGCAACGTGATGCTTTATTCGCTGCTCTATAAAGCCGAAGCATTCGAAGCACTGCACTACGGAAATACACTGAAGTTTTCAGACCTCACACATGCGCTCACCACATTGCAAACCTGTGACACGCTCATCGACAAACTTCGTCAGCAGATCACGCGCGAAAGCGACAAGCTCACACTTGGAACCATCGCCGCAGAAGTATACGCCACAGGGGTTCGCATAGCAAACGAAACAGCCCAGGTAGCCTTTCGTCCCGAAGCATACCGCGAACAGGCATTCTACTTCGCTGAAAAAAGTAAATCAGCCGTACTACTCGAAGCTATCGCCGATGCCAATGCCAAATCCTTCAGTGGAATACCGGAAACCCTACTAGACGAAGAGAAAAATCTCAAAGCCTCGCTCGCGCTTTGCGCACAAAAGCTGGCACAAAAACCATCCGAGGCCGAAGAAAAGACGCTACGCGAAACGGCCTACGTACTCAACACACGTTACGATGCCTTTACGCGCAAGCTCGAACAACAGTTTCCCGAATACTTCAACCTGAAATTCAACACCGCGTCACCAGCTATTCGGCAGGTACAAGAAAAAATTGATACACACACCGCCGTACTCAGCTACTTCATAGACGATGTCAACAGCAGGCTCTATATTTTCGTCATTACACAGAACCGCTTCAGAATTATAGACCAACTGCTGGACAAGCGTTTTGACAATACGCTAACCGCATTTCGCAACGGCATACTCTTCAATGATACAGAAATTTACCGCAACGCCGCGAATGAACTCTCGCGCATCCTGATACCGAAACTTCCACGCAGCATCATATCGCTGGTAATACTACCGACAGGACGACTAAGCGTAACACCGTTCGAAGCACTCTTTAGCCGCCAGGTAAAACAGGTAGAAAACTACACAGCATTACCGTATTTATTGAACCGCTACGCGATACGATACGAGTTCTCAACGGGACTTATGTTACAACGCAACACCGTTGCTCCCAACCTCACACCATCCGTGTTGGTATGCGCACCCATAACCTTTCAGTTACAAACCGGTCTATCCGATCTACCCGGTACACAAGCTGAAGTAACCGGCATCGCCAATCAATTTACAGCGAAAAACCTCGAACAAGTATTGTACACCGGAGCAAAGGCCGACGAAAAACTGATCAAATCTCCCCTGCTGAAAAAATACACGTACATACATTTTGCAACGCACGGGGTAGTGGACGAGAACAATCCCGAACTTTCCCGTGTATATTTGCAACCGGCATTACCGTCAGAAGACGGAACCCTGTTTGCCGGCGAAATCTATAATTTGAATTTAAATGCCAATCTTGTAACACTCTCTGCTTGCCAGACAGGTCTTGGAAAAATATCGAAGGGAGAAGGCGTTATCGGGTTGTCACGGGCTTTGACCTATGCTGGGGCACGCAATACCATGGTTTCATATTGGAAGGTAGCCGATGAATCGACGTCGATACTCATGCAGGACTTTTACCAAATATTGCTATCCAAGCCGACACAGGCATATGGTAACGATCTGCAAGAGGCGAAGAAACGACTCATTGAAAACGGCAAATACGCGGCGCCCTACTATTGGGCTCCATTTGTACTCATCGGATTTTAAAGCAAAATGACGGACTCAGAGGGCCAAAAGCGACACATCAGAAACAAGCGGCCAGCGTACGCTGAAATTGGGAAAAGTCTCAGATTGGGTAGGTATAAAAAATATCCTGCCCAGACAGTAGCACCGGCTTTAGGCCAGGCCGCTGTTGGGCAGGTACACATGTGAACGCTATGGCAAAAAGGCTTTCACTGTGTGGAGAGAACTTTAAAGTAATAGCATAAGTTCGACATTTCCTAAAGATTCAGAGAAACTTTGACGACCCTGAAAAATTGGCTTTTTTGCGCCCGGATTACCCCGAAAACGTGACATTTTTTCACGCTCAACTTTTAACTTAATTAATTGAAATACAATAAATTAACATATTATCCACAATTTAATCCACAAAGAAATATTTAGGGTTGGAACAATGGTAGAGGACACTTACAAACACAGGGGTTTGCGCAACAAACTCGTCAAATTATTACACGAAAAAGGGATCAAAAATCAGGCGGTCTTAGCCGCCATTGGGAAGGTCCCACGGCACGTTTTTTTCGAAACCGCATTCTTCGAGCACGCTTATCAGGACAAGGCTTTTCCCATCGGCGAGGGGCAAACAATCTCCCAACCGTTCACCGTAGCCTTTCAGTCCGAAAAGCTCGAAGTAAAACCAGGCGATAAAATTCTCGAAATCGGAACCGGGTCTGGCTACCAGGCTTGCGTATTGCTCGAGCTCGGCGCGAAAGTATACACCATAGAGTATAACCGCGTACTCTTCGAACGGACACAAAAATTCCTACCGCAGCTCGGATATAAACCGTACTTCTTCCATGGAGACGGCTCTAAGGGACTACCTGCAAAAGCACCGTTCGATAAAATCATCGTAACCGCCGGCGCACCCATCGTGCCCACAGCCCTTACCGAACAACTTCGCGATGGAGGCATACTTGTAATACCCGTGGGCGACCGCGAAAAACAACTCATGCTTTGCATCCGCAAAAAAGATGGCAAACTCACCAAAGAAGAATACAAAAACTTCGCTTTCGTTCCACTACTTGGCGAACAAGGTTGGAAATAGCATCGACCCAATAAAAAAGCCGCGGCCGTTATCCTAACGCGCCGCGGCTTTTCAGTTTATAGATGTACCGTTACGCCGCAGGGCGACGTTCGCGATATCCCATGTAAAAGAACAATGGAAACACAAGCAACGTAAGTACCGTAGCCGTGACCAGTCCACCGATAACGACAATTGCCAGCGGTTTCGAAGTCTCCGAACCGATACCCGATGACAACGCCGCGGGTAACAACCCGATAGCAGCCATCAACGCCGTCATAATCACCGGACGCACACGCGTACGCACACCGTCGGCCATAATCGCTTCCAGCGCTTCGCGCGTACGGCTATGCCGAGGCAGGCGTACCAGCTCACCTTTGAACACCGACAGCAGGATAACCCCGTTCTGAATACAAATCCCGAACAGCGCTATAAACCCGATGCCCGCCGAAATACTGAAGTTCGTACCGGTAATCAGCAATCCAGCAATACCACCGATAATGGCAAACGGAACGTTCACGAGTACCAGGCCCGCGTCTTTCACATTGCCGAACATCACAAACAGGATCAGGAAAATTACCAGCAAACTGATCGGCACCACCTGGGCCAACCGTTGCGTGGCACGCTGCTGGTTCTCGAAGTCACCGGCCCACTGCATTTCGTAACCACGATCCAGCGTAATTGCCGCGTTCGTCTTCTGCTGGGCTTCTGCAATCGTGCTGCCCATATCGCGACCGCGCACCGAAAACTTCACGGCCGTATACCGACGGTTGTCATCACGAAAGATGAGACTCGGACCGGTAAGCGTCTGAATGCGGGCGATGTTTTTAACAGGTACTTTCGCACCACGCAATGTCGGCACCAGCAGATCACCGATGTTCTCCATCGTACTGCGATACTTCTCGTCATACCGCAAACGAAGCTGGAACCGACGCTCGCCTTCATAAATCTGCGTGGCGGCTTTACCACCGATCGCCATCTCGATCACAGCGTTCGCATCGGCAGTTGTTACACCATACAATGCCATCTTGTTCTCGTCAAGAAGGATGCGCATCTCCGGTTGACCTGTGTTGCGAATCACACCAAGATCTTCGATGCCCTCTACACGCTGTAGAATCGCGTATACCGAATCCGCGGTACGTTCCGTGTAATGCAGACTGTCGCCGTAGATCTTCACGCACAGCGATCCCTTTACGCCTGAAACGGCTTCCTCTACATTGTCCATGATCGGCTGCGAGAAGTTCAGGTTAATACCCGGGAAACCGGAGAGCGATTCTGTCATATGATCCACAAGCTCCTGCTTGGTATAACCACTCGCCCACGCTTTACGCGGGTAAATATCAACATGAAACTCGATGTTGTAAAAACCGGTAGGATCAGTACCATCGTTCGGACGTCCGGTTTGCGACATCACCTGGCGCACCTCCGGAAACGTACCGATAATCTTACGCATTGAGTTCGCCACATCGCGCGAATCGTCAAGCGAAACGCTCAACGGACACGTTGCTCGAATATAAATGGCCCCCTCGTCCAGCTGGGGCAGGAACTCCGACCCCAGGAACGTGAACGCGAACAGCCCCACCGCCACGATCGCGGCAGAGATAAGCAGCGTAAGCTTTTTGCGAAGCGTAACAAAATTGAACATCGCCATGACACCCTTTGTAAGGTACTCCACAAACAGGTTGTGTTTCTCACGCACATTGCGGTTCAGCAACATACTACTCAACAGCGGCACAAGTGTAAGCGTAATCAGCAACGCGCCGAGCAAGGCGAAGCCAAGCGTCCACGCCAACGGCGAAAACATTTTGCCTTCCACTTTCTCGAACGAGAAAATCGGTAGAAGCCCGGCAATGATAATCAGCTTCGAAAAGAAAATAGCCTTACCCAGTTCACTCCCTGTGCGCTTGATCAGACCGGCCTTTGACAGTCTGTTGAACTTCTCCATACCCAGCGTATGCGCCTTCTGATCCAGCACCACAAAGATCCCCTCCACCATCACCACCGCACCGTCAATGATAATACCGAAGTCAATCGCCCCCATCGACAGCAGGTTGGCGCTCATACCGCGCAGTGTCAGACAGATAAACGCAAACAGCAACGCAAGTGGAATAACCAGTGCCACAATAAGCGTGGTCCGCCAGTCGGCCATAAAAATGAACACGATCACCGTAACCAGTACTATTCCCTCCGTCATATTGCCCAGCACGGTATGCGTGGCAAAATCGATCAGCGTATTGCGGTTGTAAAACGTCTCGATGCGAACATCGTCCGGCAACACGCGTTCGTTCAGATAATTGATCTTATCCTGTACCCGCTGAATCACCGCGCTTGGGTTCTCTCCTTTGCGCATCACAATAATACCTTCCACAACGTCATTCTCGCCGTCGCGACCTACCTGACCCTGACGGGGCAGACTCGTAATATCCACCACGGCCACATCCTTTACAAGAATCGGCGTGCCGTTAATGTTATCGACAATAATGTTACCGATCTCCTCAGTATTATTCAGCTGACCGATACCGCGTACCACATAAGCCTGTGAATTATCGACAATCACGTCCCCCCCTACGTTGATGTTACTTTTCGAAACTGCGTCAAAAATATCCAACGGCGTAATGTTGTACGATGCCAGACGTTGCGGATTCACAATAATCTCATATGTCTTAACCTCGCCACCAAAGCTTACCACATCCGCCACACCGGGCACACCCAGTAACTGCCGTTGAATAACCCAGTCTTGCAGCGTCTTTACTTCTTTTACGGTCTTGCTCTTCGTGGCGAGCGTATACCGGAAAATCTCACCCGTAGGACCATACGGCGGCTGCACATCAGGGTCGGCACCCTCGGGCAACTCCACACCGCGTAACAGGTTGTTCACCTGCTGGCGGGCAAAGGCGTCGTCGACCCCATCGTCGAAAATAACTTTCACTACCGACAGACCAAACACCGTAGTAGAACGCACCGATGTTTTCTTCTGCACGGGGTTCATCGCAATCTCCAGCGGAATACTCACATACTTCTCAACCTCCTCGGCACTACGGCCAGGCCACTGCGTAATAATCGTAATCTGCGTATTCGTAACATCCGGAAACGCTTCGATCGGAATATTTTTGAACGCCAGCACACCCCATACAGCCAAAACGGCTGTGGCAAAGAATATAAATACCTTGTTCTTCAGCGAGAACGCCAGTACGGCCTTAATAAGCTTGTTCATGAATTAGTGCGTTTTGAGGGCTTCCAATAAAAACACCTGCGCGGTAACCACCACGTTCTCTCCTTCCTGCACGCCGGTAATGAAGGTTTGTTTGCCAATACGCTTCACCACATGAATCTCGCGAGCCTCAATCGTACGGCTGTCCTTCTTAACCACCACATAGCGTTTGCTGTTGTATAGCACCACAGCCTCAGAGGGAACACACAACATCTTGTGCTCCTCACGACTCTTTACCGTTACCGTTGCAAACATTTCCGGCTTCAGCTGATTATCGCGATTATCCATGCTGATCCGGACACGCATCGTGCGGGTTTCAGGGTCCAATACCTGGTAAAGCTTATCGATACGACCGGCGTAATTACGATCTGGATCAGTCAGCGTATTCACCGTAACGGCATCGCCGATATGAATAGCATTGATATCAGACTCGTATACACTCGCCAGAATCCATACCGACGAAAGGTCGGCCACCGTAAACAAACTCGTACCGTTATCGCTGCGGATTTCAGAATTGGCCGTAATGTTTTTTTCAATCACATAACCGCTGATTGGCGCCATAAGACGATACTCCGACTTGTTACCACCCGCAATAGTAAACACCTCTTCGGCACGTTCACGTTCCGAAAGCGCCTTGTTATACTCCGCCTTCGCACTGCTAAGCTCCTTTTCCGTAGCAAGGCTTCCGCTGTATAAATTCTCTACCGACTCCAGCGTACGGCGTGCTATATCCACGTTCGCATTTGCCACCGCCACGTCATTCGCCACAGCAGCAACTTCCGCACTACGCAGCACACCCAGCACCTGGCCTTTACGCACGTAATCGCCAAGCTCAACCGGAACCGACGTTACACGCCCGCTAACCAGAGAAAACACCCGCGACTGCAGAGCCTCATTCGGAACCACGCGGCCATTCAGCTTAATGTTACCCGACACAGCTTCAAGCCGCGCCTCTACCGTCTTCACCTGCTGAACGATACTGTCTACCACAGCCGGTGTATTTTTTACAAACTCGATCTTGATCTTCTTCTGGCACGATACCGAAAGCAGCAAGGGCAATGCAGCAAGGAATACTATCTTCAATGATCTCATCGTGATAAGGTTTTCTGTTGTTATTTCCTTTTTCGTTAAATCACTATTCGTCGAATACCGGACGGCCAACCGCATAGTTAAGCCGCTCCACAGATTGGAGGTATTCATTTTCAAGCTGGTTCAGTTGAAGCATCGTATCCTTATACGACTCATTGAAATCCGTAAACTCCAGCAGGCTCACATTATGCTTGCGGAAATTGTCTTCCAGGCTCTCCAGCAAACCACGGAACGCGGCACGGAACCCGGCATCGACCTGCGTAAGCGCAGTCTCCGTATTGATTGCCTGGCGATAAGCATTCCATACCTCAGTCTCCACAACCAGTTTCTTTTGACCTGCCACCAGCTGGTTCTGCGCCGCTGTATACCGGGCAGCCTTGATATTGCCCTGATTACGGTTAAAGAATGGTAGGTCAAAAGCCACATTCAGAAACGTGGCGTTGTCCACAAAACTCCCGCGCTTGTCGAACTCCACTCCCAACGTAAGGTCAGGCACAGCCATCGCGCGTTGCAAAGCATAATGCTGCTGCGCATAAACCACACTGGCTTCGGCGGCTTTCAGGTCGTAACGATTGTTATAGGCCGTATCGATAAGGGCGACCGCATTGCTCTCGCGTATGGAATAACGCTTCGGCGTAGCACGGTCAAGCTCGGGAACAATATAGGCGCCCGTCTGCAGCAGAATCTGAAGATCCTGCGTGGCCTCGTGAATCTCATTCAACAACACTGCCTGCTCACCCCTCAGTGTATACAGCAGCGACCGTATACGAAGACCATCCCTACGCGAAATCACACCCTTGTCTTGCAACGCACTATAAGCCGCATCGAGCTTCGTTAACGAGGCAATCTGTGTAGCGTAAGCGTTGTAAGAATCCTGGAGGAAGTACACGGTATAAAACGAACTCCGAAGCGTAAAACGCAGCGTGCGCATCAGGTCGAAGAAACGGTGCCGCGACAAGGCAACTTCTGTTTCAGCCAGCCGGATCTGCTTGTTCCGCTTACCCGCCAGCAGGATAAGCTGCTGCACATTGGCCGTATACTGGCCTGTGCGCTCGCTGATATCGCCAAACTTACTTCGTTGTGGGTTATAAAGGTTGCCCGACAACGCCAGGGTGGGATTGTTATACAAACGCGCCTGCATAACCTGCGCCTCGGCGGCATCGATCGAATAGCGTTCGGCAAGCAACAGAAGATTCTTTTCGAGAAACACCTTCTCGGCATCGACCAGCCGGAGGTGTAATGTATCAGAGCCACCCTGCGCAAAGGCCGGGCATACGTATAGCATCAGCAAAACGGCAAGCGACCGCTTTGACAGTTTATCTACCATCATAGAAAAAAAGAAACGATTTGAGAAATAAGAACCAGGAAAGGTCCGCGCAAGCCGGGAAGAGGGCGCAATGCCGAACGGTTTATTGAACCGTGGTACGAATACCGGTGCACCAAGCGGCGTGTATAAACACATGCGCGGGCATACAACTCATTACGGCAGGCCTACAGGCCGGGATAACGTCTTACGCGAACAAAATGGAATAAATTGCCTCAGGAGGAGGCGAACTGATTTCGATAGCACGGATAGCGTAATCAGAGTGATCACGCACAAAGTATACTTTCTTGGCGCCCGGCAATACCCGATCTTTAAGATCAGTACCGGCAGCCTGCTGGTAGCAAATGTATTTCAAAACGTTTACCGGTACTGGAGCAGACTTATCGTCATCGGCCTCCTCATGCTCTGCAAAGCAATCTTCGTAACCCAGTACGTCTTCGGCTACAAGCTCGGTAAAACTCTCGATATCGTTCACAGAAAAATCTTCCGGAACCGTATTCGGATGAAGGTCAACGGGGTCGATACTGAAATTCAGAAAGTGTACGGCCAGCAGGAAGCAGGCGACCCGTACATAGTAGTGCGACTTTCTGAATATATAGATCAGCATAACAGAAGCAAAGATAGGCCACGATACCTTTATACGGTATTAAATTAATCTTAAGATCGCCTTAAGGTCCTCGAAAGACGTTAAAAGAGCACAACATGGGCTGTTTGGAAAGCTAACGGAGTATGGTGCGTGGCCTTTATCTTTTACACAACCGGTTTCGGATTACGCAATTCGCGCGTACCCTGCCGGGTGAGCTTAAGATAGAATAACCGCTTCTGGTGAGGCGGTGTAAACGATCGTATCATACCGCGGGCCTCAAGATCGAGTTTCACCTGAAGCACATACCAGGAAAGATCGCTGTCGATCTTATCCTGAAATGTATCGTTCGCGCGTTCAATTAATTCGTTAAGTGTGGAATCTCCCTTCGTATCGAGTTGCGCCAGCACAAAAAGCCGAAGCGCCTCGTATTGATCCTCTAAGATGGCCACTCCCTTCTTCCCATCGGGGCGCAGCATTTGCACTACCTTCTTCTCCATCATCATAAAACCTTTCTATTCCTAGATTATTCAGACGGGTAATTTTAGAAAGAAGTTGTCTAAAAAAGGGAAAGATGTATGTAAATGGTAAAAAATAACGTTATCGGTGAATATGTATTTTCTACGCAATCGTTTGATTACGAACGGTTATTTTTTATAGCAATAATCTAGTAACTTTAAACTTTTATATCGTCGTCGCCAACCTATGCGCCTCAACACGCTGCTTGCTTACCTGCCCGCGCCCTTACAGAAAATCTTCACCCCGGAAGTAATCAGGTTTATATTGGTAGGCGGCTTCTCCGCCCTCCTCGAATTTTCCCTGCTCGTTTTGCTGGTTGAAAAGGCAAATCTGGGAGTCCTTACAGGAAATGTGGGAGCATACGCCATCACCAATGTATTTACCTATATTCTCACCAAACGGTATGTATTCAATACATCCACCAATAATCGTGGCTACGAAGCGCTGTTGTTCACCCTTTGCCTCATTGGCGGCCTGCTGGTAAACCAGGTTGTTCTTTGGTCGCTGGATAGATTCATGGACTACCGCGTCGCCAAAGTCATCGCCATACTCGTAACCGTAGTCTGGAACTTCTTCACCCGGAAGTACCTGGTGTTCCGGAAGCGGCCCATCGATGCCCGCTAGGACACTGCAACGCCTGCGGCGTACGCGCCAAACGGCCACATACAGGGCAATAATTCAAAAACACATCATCCTTATGTTCAGTAAGGATTTTCTCCGCCAGCTCGCGGGCAAAAACAGCCCGACTATAGTCGTCAGTATAGCCGGGCCGAAGTTTCCAATGATCTTGTAGCGTAATAAACTGGCTGTAACATTCCAGCACATACGTTGTCAGGGCTTCTCTCTCTGCGTAAGTCATCGTACAAACAAAATATCGCTATCTAAAACGCCTGGAATCCGTCCACCGGTGACCTTCCTGACACTGTAATGCCCGGGGCGTACGCGCAAGCCGTCCACATACCGGACAATAATTTAAAAACACCTCGTCCTTGTGCTCCGTTAGAATCCGCTCCGCCACCTTTTTATAAAAGGCCGTTTCCGCGACTTCCCTTGATACCGGACGGACTACATTGCCAGATCCTCTGCCTGTAGCACCGCGCTGTTCCTCAAGCCCAAAAGCCAGAATACCACGCGAAATAGCCCGTAAAGTCTCCTGCTCTGCCATTGTACACAAGTACGGATAATAATGTATAATATAATTCGTTAACACATCGTCCATAACCGTAACGTTTACTAGTAGAGAGTCGTCAATAGATAATCTTTCAGACCCGGGAAATCTGCCCCCAGGCTTACAACCTGTTTCTCCTTCGTCAGAAACGCTTGCAACGGTGGAGGTACCGGAACCGGCACAGGCAACGTAGCATCCACAACCTC
>Ga0065165_1001450_pt1 | contig 25658 bp, 23 predicted proteins | sample AraplaMF_Cvi_mMF_FD_63813 | JGI IMG/M metagenome (GOLD analysis project Ga0065165, IMG submission 63813) | Arabidopsis root microbial communities from the University of North Carolina, USA - plate scrape MF_Cvi_mMF (version 2) (version 3) | ecosystem: Host-associated > Plants > Roots >... | reverse complement strand
CAGCATGTGGGGGAACGCCTTCGCGTGGATTCGATTGGCGGAATCCATAGGCGCGCCCGGCGGCGACAGGAAGTTCCGAACTTCGGCCTATTCGGCGCTGGCCATCTGGACCTGCAGGTCGCGCGCCTTCATGCCGACCAGCCGCCAGCCGTTCCCGTCTCCCTTGGCGAAGGTGAGCAGGCAGTCCTTGTGGGTCTCGGCGTCGCGCAGGCAGACCTTCCGGTCGCCCGCCGGCCGCAACAGCGGCGCCACCTCGCTGGCGCTGGGCGCGTGGGTCAGGCGCTGGCCGTGGGAATCGACCACCCGCACGGCGTCGGGGCTGATCATCCGGTCCAGCGCGAACTCGGAGGGGCCGCCGTCCACGTCCAGCGCCGAGCCCTTGGCCATCTCGGCGACCTGGCGGCGCACGTCGTCGCGCACAGCGGCGCGGTCGATCTCGGCCTCGAAGGCGACGCGGTCGTTCTTCAGCGCGGCGGCCAGCAGTCGGCTGGCGGTCTCGGCGGCGGCCTTGGGCGCGGCGCCGCCGCATCCGGCGAGGCCGAGGGCCGCGAGAGCCAGGACCAGGGTCTTGCGAAGCATCGCGGATACATCCCTCCGCGCTTGAGTCGCCGCAAGCGGGGCCGTCATCGCAATCGCGCGACTTTGATGCGCCCGAACGTCACGTCAGGCGCCGACGGACAGTTGCGCCGGGGCGGGCGCGCGGATACTCGACCGTCAGCGATCCTTCGGAGGTTCAGTGGTGTCCGACGGCGAGGTTTTCCCGGTTCCGGCAGAGTGGGCGGCCAAGGCCCACATGAACGCAGACGCCTACGACGCCGCGATCCGGCGCGAGGACGCCGAGCCCGAGGCCTACTGGGCCGACCTGGGCAAGCGGCTGGACTGGATCAAGCCGTTCACCGAGGTGAAGGACGTCTCGTTCGACAAGGACACGTTCCGCATCCGCTGGTTCGCCGACGGGGTGCTCAACGTCTCGGCCAACTGCCTTGACCGGCACCTGAAGTCGAACGGCGACACCGTCGCGATCATCTGGGAGAGCGACGACGGCCAGACCTACGATGCCCTGACCTACAGACAGCTCCACGCCGAGGTGTGCCGCTGGGCCAACGTGCTGAAGGCCAAGGGCGTCCAGAAGGGCGACCGGGTCACCATCTACCTGCCGATGATCCCGGCGGCGGCGGCCTCGATGCTGGCCTGCTCTCGGATCGGGGCGATCCACTCCGTGGTGTTCGGCGGCTTCTCGCCCGACAGCCTGTCGGGCCGGATCCAGGACTGTGACAGCAAGATCGTCATCACCGCCGATGAAGGCCTGCGGGGCGGCAAGGTCGTGCCGCTGAAGCTCAACGTCGACGAGGCGCTGAAGAGCTGCCCGGGCGTGAGCGACGTGATCGTAGTCAAGCGCACCGGCGGGAACGTGCCGATGCAGGCCGGCCGCGACGCCTATTTCTCGGACCTGAAGCAGACGGTCTCCACCGAGTGCGAGCCCGAGCCGATGGGCGCCGAGGACCCGCTGTTCATCCTCTACACCTCGGGCTCGACCGGTAAGCCCAAGGGCGTGCTGCACACCACGGGCGGCTACCTGGCGTGGGCGTCCTGGACCCACGAGGTGGTGTTCGACTACCGCCCCGGCGAGGTGTTCTGGTGTACGGCCGACGTGGGCTGGGTCACCGGCCACAGCTACGTCGTCTACGGCCCGCTGGCCAACGGCGCGACCAGCCTGATGTTCGAGGGCGTGCCCAACTTCCCGAACTCCTCGCGGTTCTGGGACGTCTGCGACAAGCACAAGGTCGAGATCTTCTACACGGCGCCGACGGCGCTGCGGGCCCTCATGCGCGAGGGCGACCTGCCGGTACAGCGCACCAGCCGCAAGTCGATCCGCCTGCTGGGCACGGTGGGCGAGCCGATCAATCCCGAGGCCTGGCTCTGGTACCACCGCGTGGTCGGCGAGGGCCGCTGCCCCATCGTCGACACCTGGTGGCAGACCGAGACCGGCGCCTGCCTGATGAGCCCTCTGCCCGGCGCGCATGCGCTGAAGCCCGGCTCCTGCGCCAAGCCACTGCCGGGCGTGAAGCCGATGCTGGTGGACGCCGAGGGCCTGGAGCTGACCGGCGCCATCAACGGCAACCTCTGCATCACCGACAGCTGGCCCGGCCAGATGCGCACGGTCTACGGCGACCACCAGCGCTTCTTCGACACCTACTTCTCGACCTATCCCGGCAAGTACTTCACCGGCGACGGCGCGCGGCGCGACGAGGACGGCTACTACTGGATCACCGGCCGGGTCGACGACGTGATCAACGTCTCGGGCCACCGCCTCGGCACCGCCGAGATCGAGAGCGCCCTGGTGGGCCACCCCGCCGTCGCCGAGGCCGCGGTCGTGGGCTATCCGCACGACATCAAGGGCCAGGGCATCTACTGCTACGTGACCTTGAAGGTGGGCATCGAGCCGACCGATGCCCTGATGGCCGACCTGCGTGGCCACGTGCGCCACGAGATCGGGCCGTTCGCGGCCCCTGACGTGATCCAGTTCGCCCCCGGCCTGCCCAAGACCCGTTCGGGCAAGATCATGCGCCGCATCCTGCGCAAGATCGCCGAGGACGACCTCTCCAACCTGGGCGACACCTCGACGCTGGCCGAGCCCGCGGTGGTCGACGACCTGGTGAAGAACCGCGCGTCCAAGAAGGGCGACGACGAGGTGGTCGTGGCCGGCCACAAGCTGTCGTGCGCCGAGCTGGAGGCGACGCTGAAGTCGCACGGCGCGGTCGCGGCCGTGGCGGTGATCGGCGTGCCCGACAAGACCCAAGGCGAGGCGCTTTGGGCCTTCATCGAGCCCGATCCGGAGATCATGGCGTCCGACGTCCTGGGCGCCGAGCTGAAGGGCTTCCTACGCCGCGAGATCGGCGACCAGGCCGCGCCGGCCCACGTGCTGTTCGGCCCGCTGCCGAAGACGCCGTCGGGCGAGATCGTCCGCCCGGTGCTGCGCCGCATCGCCGAGACGGGCGAGCCGGGCGATCTCTCGGGCCTCGCCGACCGCGCCGTCGCGGCCAACCTGGTGAAACTGCGGGCCGCCGCGCTGAGCTGATGTCGGTAGAGCTCCCGCCGGGCCTCAAGGCCGCCATCGACCGGGAGCTCTCGGGCGCTTCGCGCAAGGACCTGGCCCAGCGGACCGCGGCCACCACCGAGGCCTATCGCGCCGGCCGCGGCTCGTCGGCGGTGATCAAGGGCCGCGACGACGCCCTGGCCTATGCCCTGGCCCGCCTGCCTGCCACCTACGCCGCCGACGCCGCCGTCTTCGACGAGGCGCAGGACCGCGCGCCCGACTTTGCGCCGAAGACCCTGCTGGACGCCGGCTGCGGCCCAGGCGGTGGAAGCTGGGCGGCGCTGGAGGCCTGGCCTTCGATCGAACAGGTCACCTGGTTCGACGCCAGCGATCCTTTCCTCGACATGGCCCAGCGGCTGGCGACGGGCGGACCTGCGCCGATCCAGGCCGCGCAGCGCCAGCGGGGCGACCTGCTTGCCGGCTCCTTCCCCAAGGCCGAGTTGGTGCTGGCGAGCTACGCCCTGGCCGAGATTCCGCTCGCGGCGCAGACCGGCCTGGTCCAACGGCTTTGGGAGGCCTGCGACGGCCTGCTGGCCCTCGTCGAGCCCGGCACGCCGGCCGGCTACGACCGCATCCTGATGGCCCGCGGGACCCTGGCGGCGGCCGGCGCACAGCTCGTGGCGCCCTGCCCGCACGCCAACGCCTGCCCGCTCTATCCGCCGGACTGGTGCCACTTCAACGTCCGCCTGCCCCGCTCGCGCGACCACAAGCTGGCCAAAGGCGCCGAGGTCCCATTCGAGGACGAGAAGTTCGCCTATCTGCTGGCCGCCCGGCCAACGGTGGTCGCCGAAATGGCCGCCGGACGGGTGCTGTCGCGGCCGATTTCCGGAAAGGCGGGCATCGAGCTGAAGCTCTGCGGAACCACCGGGCTGGAGCGGCGCTTCGTCCCGAAGCGCGACAAGGCGGCCCACGCCCAGGCGCGCCGCCTCGGCTGGGGCGAGGCTTGGCCATAGGCCATGTTTTCGCCCCCAGCGTGGGGGAGTGGGTTCGGTCTGGGGTGTTCTGACACGGGAAGCCATGCCGCAGAGTTCCGCGGCGGCGCGACGTTTGCGCCGACGAGACGTATTGGCGCTGGCGCCGGCCGCCCTGGCCGCAGCCGGTTGGGCCCCTCGCGGGGGCGGCGGCGGCGACGCCGTCCGCAAGCGCGCCCGCGCGCTGGCCGCCGCGCCGTACCGGCCGCCGAACCGCCCCCTGCCGCCGTTCCTGGCAGGCCTTGACTATGACGGCTACCGCAAGATCCAGTACCGCCGCGAGCGGGCGATCTGGCGGGCCGAGGGGCTGCCGTTCCAGCTGCAGATGTTCCCGCGTGGCTGGCTGTTCCGCGATCCCGTCGACCTGACCGAGATCGACCGCGGCGCCGAGCGGCCCATCGCCTTCTCCACCGACCTTTTCGGCTTCGGCGACCTGAAGCCCGGCCCGCTGCCCGCCGACCTGGGCTTCGCGGGCTTCCGCTTCCTCAGCGCCCTGAACGCGCCCGACCGCTTCGACGAGGTCGCCGCCTTCCTGGGCGCCAGCTACTTCCGCGCCGTGGCGCGGGGCCTTTCGTACGGCCTCTCTGCGCGCGGCCTGGCCATCGGCTCGGGCGAGCCGGGCGAGGAGTTCCCCGCCTTCCGCGCCTTCTGGATCGAGCGCCCGGCCAACGGCGCGCGCAGCCTCGTGGTCCACGCCCTACTGGACAGCCCCTCGGTGGCCGGCGCCTACCGGATCGAGACCACGCCCGGCGACACGACGGTGATGGAGATCGAGGCCTCGCTCTTCCCGCGTAAGCCGCTGCCCTCGGTGGGCCTGGGCCCGCTGACCAGCATGTACCTGTTCGGCCCTGAGCAGCCGCGCCGCTTCGACGACTTCCGGCCCGAGGTGCACGACAGCGACGGCCTGCTCACCGACGACGGCCGCGGCCAGCGCATCTGGCGGCCGCTGGTCCACACGCCGGCCACGCGGGTGCGCGACTTCGATCCCGGCCCCGCCCGCGGCTTCGGTCTGCTGCAGCGTCAGCGCAGCTTCGAGGCCTATCAGGACCTCGAGGCCCACTATCACCAGCGCCCGGGCGCCTGGGTGCAGCCGCTGGAGGGCTTCCCACCCGGCGCCGTGCGGCTGGTCGAGCTGGGCGCGCGCGGCGAGATCGAGGACAATATCGTGGCCCTGTGGCGGCCGGCCGCCCCGCTGGCGCCGCGCCGCGAACAACGTCTCCGCTATCGCCTGAGCTGGGGCGTCCAGCCCGAGCCGGCCAGCCGCCTGGCCCGCGCCGTCGCCTGGCGCGGCGGGCTAGCGGGCGAAAGGCGTCGGCGCTTCCTGGTGGACTTCACCCTGCCCGGGGGCGGCCTTGACGGGATCGAGGCCCGCGCCAGCGCCTCCACAGGAAGCATTCGCGTCGAAACCGTGCAGCCGAACGCCTCGATCGGCGGCGCCCGCGTCAGTTTGGAGCTGGATCCCGGAACGGCGTCGAACAGCGACGTCAGCCTCACGTTGGTCCGGGGTCCGGCCGCAGTGTCCGAAGTCTGGATGTATCGATGGATCGCGTAACGGCCGCCCCCCGGGTCGAGCCCTTTTTCCAGTCTGTGCCTGCCGCCGCGCCGCTGGCCATGCCCGAGCAGGATCTGCTCACCGGCCCCACCCGCCTGGCGCCGCTGCTGGACGTGCGCCATCGCCGCGCGATCCTGCTGGTGGCCATCGCCGCGCTGACCGCCGGCGCCGGCTGGGTGATGGCCGACCTCCTGGAGCCCGGCGGCTTCACGCTGCTGGACGCGGGCGCCTTCGTCTTGTTCGTCGGGCTGTTCGCCTGGACCGCCTTCGGCTTCGTCAGCGCCGCCGCCGGCTTCGTGGCCGCCTGGGCGGCCGCGCGGCCGCGCCGTCCCGATCCGCAGCCGGTCGTCCTGACCCGCACGGCGCTCCTGCTGCCCACCTACAACGAGGATCCCGGCCGCGTGCTGGCCGCCGTGCAGGCGATCCGCGAGGACCTGATCGGCCTGGGCGTGTCCGAGCTGTACGACGTCTTCCTGCTCAGCGACACGCGCGACCCGGCCATCGCCCGTGCCGAGGTGGTGGGCATGCTGCGCCTGCGCGCAAGGCTGGGCCCGGCGGCGCAGGTCTTCTACCGCCGCCGGCCGAAGAACACCGACCGCAAGGCCGGCAACGTCGCCGAATGGGTCCGCCGCTTCGGCGCGGCCTACGAAGCGATGATCATCCTCGACGCCGACAGCCTGATGAGCGCCGACACCATCGTGCGCCTCACCGCCGAGATGGAAGCCGACCCGAAGCTAGGCCTGCTGCAGACCTCGCCGACGCTGGTGGGCGCCGAGACCCTGTTCGCCCGCCTGCAGCAGTTCGCGGCCCGCACCTACGGCGGCATGCTGGCGGCTGGTCAGGACTGGTGGTCGGGCGCCGAGGGCAACTACTGGGGCCACAACGCCATCATCCGCGTGCGCGCCTTCGCCGAATGCGCGGGCCTGCCCCACCTGCCCGGCCGCCGCCCCTTCGGCGGGCACATCATGAGCCACGACTTCGTGGAGGCCGCGCTACTGCGGCGCGGCGGCTGGGCCGTGCGCCTGACGACGACGCTCACCGGCAGCTACGAAGAGGCCCCACCCACCATCGTCGACATGGCCCGCCGCGACCGCCGCTGGTGCCAGGGCAACCTGCAGCACCTGGGCGTCATCGGCGCCGCCGGCATCCACTGGGTCAGCCGCCTGCACATGGCGCGCGGCGTGCTGAGCTACGTCACTTCGCCCTTGTGGCTGCTGCTGCTGGGCTTCGGCGCCACGGCCTGGATCGGCCAGAGCGGCGCGCCGCTGCGGCTGCACGGCCATACCGCGGTATGGCTGTTCGCGGTGACCATGGGCCTGCTGGTCGCGCCCAAGCTGCTGGCCGGCGTGCTGGCCATGCGCGAGGGCCGCGCCGATGGCCTGCGGCGCATCCTGGGCCTCTGGGCGGGGATCGCGCTGGAGATCGTGCTGAGCGCCTTGGTCGCGCCGATCCTGATGCTGATGCAGAGCGCCGCCGTCTTCGAGGTGCTGATCGGCCGCGACTCGGGCTGGAACGCCCAGCAGCGCGACGCCGGCCGCCTCTCGCGCCGGGAGGCCTGGCGCTCGCACCGCGGCCACGTGGCCATGGGCGTCGTCGCCGCCAGCCTGGCCTGGCTGCTGGACCCCGCCATCTTCTGGTGGACTAGTCCCGTCTCGCTGGGCCTGTTCCTCTCGGCGCCGCTGTCGCTGCTGCTCGCCCGCACCGACCTGGGCGCAGCCTTCCGCGTCATGGGCCTGCTGGTCACGCCCGAGGAACGCCAGGCTCCGGCCGTGGCCGAACGCGCCGTCGAGCTGCGCGCCCGCTACGACCGCGAGGAAGGCGTCCGCATCGAGATCGAGCGCCTCCTCCGCGCACCGGTGCCCGCCCACCACCCGCAGGCCTACGGCCGGGTGGAGATCTTCACGCCCAGCGCGGCGGCGGCGTAGTTCGAGAGTGGTCGCGCTCCCTTTTGATCGTCATGGCCGGGCTTGTCCCGGCCACCCATGATCGCAGGACTCGTCGCAGATCGCGCCGCGGTCGCCGCAGGCCCTTCCGCATCCACGGAGTTCATGGGTCGCCGGGACGAGCCCGGCGATGACGACCTGAAAATTGATCGGACGTCCGGCTCGGGCGCGCCTAGCCGTTCGAGCCCGTCTTCGTGGGGAAGGGCACCACCGTCGCCGCATCCTCGGCCAGGCGGACGCGGGCGCGTTCGTCCGAGCGCTTCAGCTCCTGCTGCAGGTAGGGGGCCATGAAGTCGATGAAGGCGCGCACGCGGGGCGTGTCCTTCAGCTCGCGGCGGGTGACGATCCACGAACTGGACCGGCCCTCCTCGATGATGTCGGAACAGCGGATCAGATCGCGATCGGTGTCGGCGATGGTGCAGGGCAAGGCGCCGATGCCCAGGCCGGCCTTCACCGCGTGCATCAGGCTGCCCATGCTGTTCGAGCGCGTGATCGGCGGCTTGCCGCCCGAGTGCTGCATCATCCAGGTGGCGCCCGGCAGCTCGCCCGCCTCGGTGGTCACGTCGATCAGGTCGTGGTCGCAGAGGCCCGCGGGACTGTCGGGCACGCCGCGGCGGCTGGCGTAGTCGCGGCTGCAGTAGAGCGCCATCTCGTGGTCGCCGATCTTGCGCGCCACGAGGTCCGAGACCTCGAGCGCGCGCGTCGTGCGGATCGCCAGGTCGGCCTCGCCGGCCTCCAGGTCGAGCTGACGGTCGGTGATCACCAGGTCCACCTGCACGTCGGGATGCACCTTGCGGAACTCCACCAGCGCCGGGATGACCATGGTGTTGGCCACCAGCTCGTTGGTCGTGAAGCGCAGGGCGCCCGAGACGCCGCGCATCTGAGTGGCCGCCTGGTTGGCGAAGCGGATGGCCGCCCGCTCGACGTTCTCGGCCTCGGGGATCAGGCTCTGCCCCGCCTCGGTGAGGCGGCTGCCGGTCTGGCCGCGCTCGAACAGCTTGAAGCCGACATCGTGCTCCAGGCTCTCGATCCGCCGCGCCACGGTGGTCTGGTTGACGCCCAGCGCTTTCGAGGCCGCGAGCGTAGAGCCCCCGCGGGCGACGGCCAGGAACGCCTTCAGGTCATTCCAGTCGAACATGCTGCTATTCTGCGGTTGTGCAGACCACTCCTGCAAGAGCGCTGATAGACCAAATGCCGAGCTCGGCCGTATCTCCAGCCTCCCCCGACGGAGGACGGGTCAACCGCCCCGGCTCAAAAACAACAAGGTGTGTGTCATGAAACTCTACTGCGACCCGATCTCCACCACGTCGCGCCCCGTGCTGATGTTCATCGCCGAGCAAGGCCTGGACGTCGAGATCGTGAAGGTCGACCTGATGGCCGGCGGCCACCAGGACCCCGAATACCTCGCCCTCAACCCCAACGGCATCGTGCCGTACCTGGTGGACGGCGACTTCCAGCTGGGCGAGAGCGCCGCGATCCTGAAGTACCTGGCGATCCGCTCGCACTCGACGGCCTACCCCGAGCACCTGCGCGCGCAGATGAAGGTGGACGAGGTGGTGTCGTGGCTGTCGACCCAGTTCCACGAATATTTCTGCGTCATGGTCTGCTACCCGGCGCTCGGCGTGCCGCACGGCATGGCCCCGCAACAGCACCAGGAGCTGATGGCCTACGGCCGCGAGCATGCGCCCCGCTGGCTGAAGGTGCTGGACCAGCACATGCTGGCCGACCAGCCCTACCTCTGCGGCGAGCGCGTCTCGATCGCCGACTACCTGGGCCTGTCGTTCGTCCTGCTGGGCGGCCTGGTGAGCTTCGACTTCTCGCCCTACCCCAACATCGAGGCCTGGATCGCCCGCATGCAGGCGCGCCCGTCCTACGTGCCGACCTACGCCGCCTTCGACACCATGGTCGCCTTCGCCCGGGGCCAGCAGCAGGCGGCATAACTCCAGTCCCCCCGCTTCGCGGTGAGGAACTCCAGAGACGAGCTTGCGAGGCGCCTGGGGACCTTCCCCCGCCCCAGATGACAGCCTCGTAAGCTTCCCGCGTCCCGGTTGGGTGGTAGACATTCCCCAACCTGCCCCCAACCGGGATGCTCCATGATCCGCAGTTTCCGCGCCGCCGGCCTCGCCGTCCTCCTGACCACCACGGCGCTCGCGCCCGCCGTGCTCCCGGCCGCCGCCCAGGCCGCCGAAGTCCCCCCGATCAAGTTCACTTCGCGCACCCTCGCCAACGGGCTCAAGGTCTACGCCTCGCTCGACCGGTCGACGCCGAACGTCTCGGTCCAGGTCTGGTACGGCGTGGGGTCGAAGGACGACCCGCAGGGCCGCTCGGGCTTCGCGCACCTCTTCGAGCACCTGATGTTCAAGGCCACGCGGAACATGCCGTCCGAGACGTTCGACCGCATGACCGAGGACGTGGGCGGCTTCAACAACGCCTCCACCGCCGACGATTTCACTGACTACTACGAGGTGGTGCCCGCCAATCACCTCGAGCGCCTGGTCTGGGCCGAGGCCGACCGGATGAGCACGCTGGTGGTCGACGAGGCGGTCTTCAAGTCCGAGCGCGACGTCGTGAAGGAGGAGTTGCGCCAGCGCGTCCTGGCCTCGCCCTACGGGCGGCTAATGGCGCTCTATCTGCCCCAGGCCAGCTACACGACCCATCCCTATAAGCGCCCCGGCATCGGTTCGATCGAGGAGCTGGACGCGGCCACCGTGGACGACGTGCGCGCCTTCCACCGCACCTTCTACCGCCCCGACAACGCCGCTCTGATCGTCGTCGGCAACTTCGATCCCGCCCAGCTCGACGCCTGGGTCGATAAGTACTTCGGCGGCCTGAAGAACCCCGACATCGCCCTGCCGAAAATCACCGCCAAGGAGCCGGCGCGCACCAAGGCCGGCGTCTACGACGGCTACGGCCCCAACGTGCCGCTGCCCGCCGTCGTGCTGTCGTGGCAGGGGCCGGCCGCGTCCGACCCCGACGCCCCGGCGCTGAAGGTGCTGGACACCATCCTGTCGGGCGGCAAGTCGTCCCGCCTCTACAACAGCCTCGTCTACGACCAGCAGATCGCCGTGGAGTCGTTCTCCCAGGCCGACCTGCCGCAGGATCCCGGCCTGTTCATGGTCGGCGCCATCATGTCGAACGGCAAGACCATCCAGCAGGGCGAGACCGCGCTGCTGGCCGAGGTGAAGCGCCTGCGCGACGCCCCGCCGACGGCCGCGGAACTGGCCGAGGCCAAGAACGAGCTCCTCACCGGCGCCCTGCGCGAGCGCGAGACCATCGAGGGCCGCGCCAGCGCCATCGGTTACGCCCTGCGCGTGGACGGCGACCCCAACGCCGTGAACACCGAGCTCGCCAAGCTGCAGGCCGTCACCGCCGCCGACGTGCAGCGGGTGGCGAAGAAATACCTGGCCGAAGACCGCCGGATGACCATCCGCTACCGGCCCGAGAGCGAGCGGCCCAAGGGCGAGGCGCCGCCCGCGCCGCCGGCCCCGCCGAAGACGGTGGCCACCTACGACGGCCCGGTCTTCACCCTGGCCCCCGAGGCCGAGCGCGCGAAGCCGCCGGGCATCGGTGAACCGGTGCAGCCGGTCCTGCCGCAGCCGGCCGAGAAGACCCTCGCCAACGGCCTGCGCGTGATCGTCGCCCGCTCGTCCGACCTGCCGCTGGTCACCGCCGACCTGACGGTGAAGACCGGCGCCTGGGCCGACCCGCAAGGGCTGGCCGGCGCCGCCAACATGATGGCCGGCATGCTCACCGAGGGCACGAAGACCCGCTCGGCCCAGCAGATCGCCAGCCAGACCGAGAGCCTGGGCGCCAGCCTGTCGTCGGGTGGCGGGCTGGAGTCGTCGTCGGTGACGCTGTCGGCCATGCCCGACAAGATGCCCGAGGCCATGGCGATCATGGCCGACGTGACCCAGAACCCGGCCTTCGCCGCCGAGGAGCTGGACCGCCAGCGCGAGCAGGCGCTGGACGGGCTGCGCGTGGCCTACCAGCAGCCGGGCTCGGTGGCCGGCTTCGCCGCCGCGCCGGTGATCTTCGGCGGCACGCCCTTCGGCCACGTGCCCCAGGGCACGCCGGACTCGCTGACCCGCCTCAAGCCCGCGGACCTCGCCAAGCTGCACACCGCCTGGTTCCGGCCGGACAACGCCGTCCTGGTCCTGACCGGCGACATCTCGGCCGAGCAAGGCTTCGCCCTGGCCGAGAAGGCGTTCGGCGGCTGGAAGAAGCCGGCCGCCGCCCTGGCGCCCGCCCCGGCCATCAGCCCGGCCGGCAAGCCGCGCGCCATCGCCATCGACATCCCCGGCACCGGCCAGGCCTCGGTCAACGTCATGAAACCGGCCATCGCCCGCAACGACCCGGACTACTACCCGGCCATCGTGGCGACGACCGTGCTGGGCGGCGGATATTCGGCCCGCCTGAACCAGGAGATCCGCATCAAGCGCGGCCTGTCGTACGGCGCCCGCGCCAGCCTCTCGACCGCGCGCACCACCGGCTCGTTCCGGGCCAGCGCCCAGACCAAGAACGAGTCCGCGCCAGAGGTGCTGGACCTCATCAACGCCGAGCTGACCAAGCTGGCCGCCGCGCCGGCCGAGGCCGACGAGCTCAAGGCCCGCAAGTCGGTGCTGGTGGGCGACTACGGCCGCGACCTGGCCACCTCGGGCGGCCTGGCCGACATCCTGGGCAACCTGGCGCTCTACGGCGTCTCGCTGGACGAGATCGGCCGCTACACCGGCAAGGTGGAGGCGGTGGACGCCGCCCAGGTGCAGGCGTTCGCGAAGCGCGCCTTCGACCCGGCCCAGGCCAGCGTCGTGGTGGCCGGCGACGCCAAGACCTTCCAGGCCGGACTGAAAGCCAAGCTGCCCGCGCTGGAGGTCATCCCGTCCGACCAGCTCGACCTGGAGAGCCCGACGCTCAGGAAGGCGAAATAGCCCGCCGCGTCCGCAGCCGCCCGCCCATCACCCCGAAGCCCAGGATCATCAGCGCCCAGGTCCCGGGCTCGGGCACCGGCGTCGGCGTCGGCGGCGGCCGCGGCGGCGGCCCGGTCGGCGGACCGGGCGGACCCGGCGGGGGAACATAGGTTCCCGTCCCGCCCGTCGGCCCGGTGGGTCCGGGCGCCGGCGGAAAGACCTCGGGCGGCAGGACGGTGTCGGGACCCGGCGGCGGGGCGACGCTGGGCTCGTAGGTGTAGGGTTCGGCGCCCGGTCCTCCCGGGACGACGACCAAGCCCGGCGTGGCCACCTCCGTGGCGACCAGCGGGGGGCCACTTTCGCAGACGGTGGTCTTGATCAGCGCGTAGGAGAGCGGCGTCGCGAGCTCGGCCGCCGCTGCGGCTATGGGCGTCGGCGCCCGCGCCGGGATCGCGGCTGGAGCCGGGCCGGCGGCGGCGCGCCGCACGCCCGCGGGATGCTTGCGGGCCGGCCGGTGGGCCGAGGCCTTGCGGATCGGGCGGGCCTTGCGCGCCTTGGGGACCGCCGTGCGCGCCGCCATCGCCCGCGGCCGGCCGGGGCTCGGCGCTTTCACCGCAGGCCCCGTGCGCAGCATGGCCGCGCGATAGGGGCCGGCCGCAGGAGCGCCCGCGCCGGCCGCCGGGATGCGGCTCATGTGTTCGACGCAGTCGGCGGCGACGGCCGGCGAGGCCAGGGACAGGGCCAACACCGTCATGAGGCCCCGCAGCGACGCCCGGCGCTGTCCGGCCGGAGGATGAGAACGACACACCATCAAGCGGCGCAAGGGTTACGCCGGCGCTGTCGTTCCCACGGCCGAGCTGCTGTCGGGACTTATTTTTCGATGCGGAACCGCAAGGAGATTCAGGGAGTTACGGCCGATCTCCGCACAAGGAACTTCAACCGGAACGTGTCGTCCAGCGAGTTAGGTCCTTTTCGCGCGCCATCAGCGCCAGGCCCGCGGCGATCGACTCCAACTCCGCCCCGGTCTCGATCTTCGAGGCGTCGAAGCGGCGGTGGAATACCTGGCGCACCGCCGGCACCAGCGACGAGCCGCCGGTCAGGAACACGCGGTCCACGCCGTCGGCGGCGAGGTTGGCGTCCGCCAGGGCCGCGTCGACCGCCGCCTCGATCTGGCCGAGCTCGGGCGCGATCCAGCCCTCGAAGGTGCTGCGCGCCACGTCGCGCACGATGCCGATGGAGCCGGCCTCGAAGCGGAACTCGGCCGCCGCCTGCGACGACAGCGCCTCCTTCAGCTTCGAGACGGCGCGGTACAGCCGGTAGCCGTAGTTCTCGTCCAGGGTCTCGATCAGCCGGGCGATCTTCTCGGGCTCGGCCGCCTCGCGCTCCAGGGCACGGATCTCGCGCATGTCGCGGCTGGCGCGCAGCAGCGCCAACTGGTCCCAGCGGGCGAAGGCCGCGTAGTACTTGTAGGGGATCGGCAGGGTCTTGCCGAACGAGACGTAGTCGCCGCCCTTGCCCAGCTCGGGCGAGACCAGGTTGTCGATGATCCGGTAGTCGAAGGCGTCGCCCGCCACGCCCACGCCCGCGCGGCCCAGCGGGATCGCCCGCACCTCGCCGGCCTCGCGCTCGAAGCGGATGATCGAGAAGTCCGAGGTGCCGCCGCCGAAGTCGCCCACCAGCACGGTGGCGTCGTGGCTGAGTTCACGGGCGAAGAAGAAGGCCGCGCCCACCGGCTCGTAGGCGTACAGCACCTCCTTCACGCCCATGCGGTGGAAGGCGGTCTCGTAGCGCTTCAGCGCCAGGGCCTCGTTCGGCGAGGCGCCCACGAACTTCACGGGCCGGCCCACGATCACCCGCTCGGGCAGCTCGCCCAGCTCGGCGCCGGCGTAGTCGCGCACCTTCAGCAGGAAGGTCGAGAGCAGGTCCTCGAACCGGTAGCGGCGGCCCAGGATCTGGGTCTCGTTGAAGCTCTCCTGGGCGGCGAAGCTCTTGAACGACTGGATGAACCGGGTCTCGGCCGGGTCCTCTACATAGGCCTCGATGGCCCACGGCCCGGCCGCGATCTGCCGTTCGCTGGGCAGGTCGTGCGGGGCGTAGAACGACAGGCACGAGCGGAAGGCGAAGAGCTCCCCTTCCGGCGCCGGGAAGCGCACCAGATGCGCCGGCCCGCCCGCTTCGGCCAGGCTGAGCACGGTGTTGGTGGTGCCGAAGTCGATCCCCAGGCTGTAGCTCATCATGCCCTCCAGGCGCGCGGCGGCGCCCGCCCGGGCAGGGCGGCCGTCAGGGTTTGGCCGATGTCAGACGCGTCGGAGAAGAACCGAATCCTGCGTGTCGTTGAGGTCGTGCCCGCCGATGGCGAGCACCTCGAAACCACGCGCCCAGGCTTGGCGCACGTAGTCGTGCGTGTGGTAGGCGAGGCGATAGAAGCTTGGCAAGCCCTCCGTCTCGGGCGCGTCGCTCCAATAGGCGAATCCGCGCTCGGCCGCCGCCGACTTGAGCTGGGCGGGGAGATCGTAGGCGAACGGGTTCATGATCGTGGTGATCAGCAGCCGCCCACGCTTCAGCACCCGGCGCAGCTCGTCCAGCCAGGCGAACTGCAGGTCGGCCGGCATGTGGGTAAAGGTCGACAGGCTGTAGACCAGGTCGAACTCGCCGTCGTCGTAGGGCAGCGGCGGCAGGGGCTGGTTGACCGTGAAGGCGCCGAGATGCGCCATGCGGCTCTGGCACCAGCCGATGGCCTCGGCGTCGATGTCGGCGCCGCAGAAGTGCGTCCCGCTGTGCCGGGGCGCCAGCGCCGCCACCAGCCGGCCCGGCCCGCAGCCGAAGTCCAGCACGGTCTGGCCGTCGCAGATCGGGTCGCCCGCCGCCGCGGCCAGCGACTCCAGCCTGCGCGCCTCGACCTCGCCCTGGGCGCAGAACGCACCGGCCGCCGCGCCCGCCACGCGGATCTGCAGATTGGCCGGCGCGACGGGCCGCGCCTTCAACGCGCCGCCGAAGACCGCCGCCATCCACGCGTCGCTCACCGCGTACTCGAATGTCCGCTCGCGGTGATCGGACCGCACGCTGACGCAGAGCAGGAATCCGCCGGCGTCCTGCTGCGTGTCGGCCCCGGCCAGCACCTCGCGAAAGTCCACGGCAGCGTCGATGCTGCGCACCTGCAGGCCGGGGAAATAGCGCCGCACCTGAGGCCGGGGCGACAGCGCGGCGGTTACGGCTTGCCCGTTGACCCGCACCTCGATGTCGGGCGCGGCCTCGTCGTCGACCTCGGCCCAGCCCCGGAACGTGAACGCCGTCGCCCCGTCGTCCAGGACGTAGGGCGGGTTCAGCGTGATACGCCAAGCTTCACCCATTCCTCCGGAATGCGAAGCTTGCGCGGCGGGTTCCGGCGGTCTGTTACTCGGCGACCTCCGCCAGCGCGCGGTCGTAGGCGCAGACCGTGGCCATCTGCAGGATGCGCGACACCGAGGCGCCCAGCGGGCAGATCTGCACCGGCTTCTCCAGGCCCAGCAGGATGGGGCCGATCACCTCGGCGCCGCCCAGGGACTTGATCAGCTGGGTCGAGATCGCCGCCGAGTGGATGGCCGGCATGATCAGCACGTTGGCCGGGCCGGTCAGGCGCATGAACGGATAGGCGCCGCGGCTCTCGGGCTCCAGGGCCAGCTCGGGCGGCATCTCGCCCTCGTACTCGAAGTCGACGCCGTCCATGTCGTCCAGCATGCGCACCGCCTCGCGGATGCGCTCCGAGCGGTCGCCCATCGGGTTGCCGAAGGTGGAGTAGCTCATGAACGCCACCTTGGGCTCGTAGCCCAGGGTGCGCACGGCGCGGGCCGCCTCGATGGCGATCTCCACCAGCTCCTCGGCCTCGGGCATCTCGGTGACGTTGGTGTCGGCCACGAAGATGGTCCGGCCGTTGGCCATCACCACGCTCATGCCGATGACCCGGCCGTCCGGCGCGGGGTCGATCACGTTCAGCACCTCTTCCAGCACCTGGTCGAAGTTGCGCGTCACCCCGGTGACCATGCCGTCGGCGTGGCCCAGCGCCACCAGGGCGGCGGCGAAGGCGTTGCGGTCCTGGTTGATCAGGCGCTGGACGTCGCGGCGCAGGTAGCCCTCGCGCTGCAGGCGGGAATACAGGTACTCGACCGAGGCCTCGTTGTGGTGCGAGACGCGGGCGTTCATCACCTCGATGTTCGCCTCGTCGGGGTCGAGGCCGGCGGCGCGCATGTTCTCGTGCACCAGGTCCTCGCGGCCCACCAGGATGGCCTTGCCCAGCCCTTGCGTCTGGAAGGCGTAGGCGGCGCGGATCACCGACTGTTCCTCGCCCTCGGCGAAGACGATCTTCTTCTGCGGGCCCGACAGCACCCCGCCCTGCAGCTTCTGCGAGAAGGCGGCCGTGGGGTCCAGCCGCTGCGCCAGGCGGGCGCGGTAGGCGTCCATGTCGGTGATCGGCTTGCGCGCCACGCCGGTGTCCATCGCCGCCTGGGCGACGAACGGCGGGATGTAGGACAGCAGGCGCGGGTCGAACGGCGTCGGGATGATGTACTTCGGCCCGAACTTCAGCTGGGCGCCATGGTAGGCCGCGATCACCTCGTCCGGCACGTCCTCGCGGGCCAGCTGGGCCAGCGCGTTCGCCGTGGCGATCTTCATCTCCATGTTGATCCGCCGGGCGCGCACGTCGAGCGCGCCGCGGAACAGGTAGGGGAAGGCCAGCACGTTGTTGACCTGGTTCGGATAGTCGCTGCGGCCGGTGGCCACGATCGCGTCGGCGCGGACGCTGTAGACCTCCTCGGGCGTGATCTCCGGGTCCGGGTTGGCCATGGCGAAGATGATGGGCTGCGGCTTCATCGTCTTCACGAGGTCGGGGGTCAGGGCTCCCTTGGCCGACACGCCGATGAAGACGTCGGCATCGACCAGCGCTTCAGCCAGTGTGCGCTTGTCGGTGTCGATGGCGTGGGCCGACTTCCACTGGTTCATGTCCTCGGAGCGCCCGCGGTACAGGACGCCCTTGCGGTCGACCGCCGTGACGTTCTCGTGGCGAACGCCCATGGCCTTGATCAGCTCGAGCGTGGCGATGCCGGCGGCGCCCGGGCCGTTCAGCACCACCTTGATCTCGCTGAGCTTGCGGCCGGTCATCTCGCAGGCGTTGATCAGGCCAGCCGAGCAGATGATGGCGGTGCCGTGCTGGTCGTCGTGAAAGACGGGGATGTCCAGCAGCTCCTGCAACTCGGTCTCGATCCGGAAACAGTCGGGCGAGCGGATGTCTTCCAGGTTGATGCCGCCGTAGGTGACGCCGATGTTCTTGACCACCGTGATGATCTCGTCGGGGTCGGTGCAGGTCATCTCCACGTCGATGGCGTCGACGTCGGCGAAGCGCTTGAAGAGTACGCCCTTGCCTTCCATCACCGGCTTCGAGGCCAGCGCGCCCAGGTTGCCCAGGCCCAGGATGGCGGTGCCGTTCGAGATCACGGCCACCAGGTTACCCTTGGACGTGTAGTCGTAGGCCAGCTCGGGATCCTTGGCGATCGCCAGCACCGGCACGGCCACGCCGGGCGAATAGGCCAGGCTGAGGTCGCGCTGCGTCCCCATCGGCTTGGTGGCGCGCACACCGATCTTCCCGGGGGTGGGATAGCGGTGGAAGCTCAGCGCCTCTTCGTCGGTGAAGGTGCGTTTCTCGACCTGGTCCATATGCGCGCGGCCCCGTCCCCTTGGGCAAATCCCTGGAAATGAAGCGGCCAACCTATAGACCGACTGCGACAGGGACAACGCTTGGTGCGGCGGTCCGTCGCGCTAGGTGAACCTGGCGCGGCCGGAACCATCACCGCCGCCGTGGGTTGTGAGGGGCCGGGCGTGGGGGCGCGCATATGGGAGCATGCAAGCCTATGAACAAACGCCTCGCCTTCGCCGCCGCCGCGGCCCTTGCCTTGACCACGGCCCCTGCCCTGGCCCAGACCCCCAGCGCCGCCGCGTCCCCGGCGACCACCGCGCCGTCGACCAGCGCGCCGGCGACCGCTGCGACGCCGCCGGCCGATGAACCGGCCGACGCCGCGCCGGCCGCCAGCGCCGCGCCGAGCACCAGCAGCGCTGCGGCCGCGCCCAGCGCCTCGGCCTCCGGATCGGACGTCAGCGTCACCACCGGCATGGACGTGAAGGACAACACCGGCGCCACCATCGGCAAGGTCGCCGAAGTGAAGACCGGCGCCGACGGCAAGAAGACCGCCACGATCAAGATGGGCGCCGACACCTTCGCGGTCGACACCTCGGCCCTCGCCGTCGCCAACGGCTCCGCCTCGGTCAACGCGACCCAAGCCGAGATCAAGGGCATGCTGAAGAAGAAGTAGTCTCTTCGGCCGACGCACACGGAAGGGGCGGTCCTCGCGACCGCCCTTTTTCTTTGTGCTTGACTCATTGGTAAGTTGATACTTACGGTAAGTCATGACTAACGCAAAGGCCTTCACCGCCCTGGCCGACCCGACGCGCCGCGAGGTGTTCGAGCGCCTGCGCGACGGGCCGCGCGCCGTGGGCGAGCTGGCCGAGGGCCTGCCCGTCAGCCGTCCCGCGGTGTCCCAGCACCTCAAGGTGCTGAAGGAGGCCGGCTTGGTGAGCGATCGGCCGGACGGGACGCGCCGCGTCTATCAGATCGACCCCCAGGGCCTGGGCCAGCTCCGTGCGTGGCTCGACCAGTTCTGGGACGTGGCCCTGGCCGCCTTCGTGGCCGAGGTCGAACGCAATGACGACGAGGACCCTGAATGAGCGCCCGCACCATCGCGCCGGCCGATATCCGCAAGACCCTGACGGTCAAGGCCAGCCCTGAGAAGGCCTTCCGGGTCTTCACCCAGGGCCACGACCTCTGGTGGCCGCGGACCCACACCATCGGCGAGACGCCGCTCAAGACCGCGGTGCTGGAGCCCGGCGTGGGCGGCCGCTGGTACGGCCTCTCCGAGGCCGGCGTCGAGGACATCTGGGGCGAGGTGCTGGTCTGGGATCCGCCGCGCCGTCTGGTGCTGGCCTGGCGGATCAACGCCCGCTTCAAGTGCGATCCCACGGTGCACACCGAGGTCGAGCTGCGCTTCGCCGAAGCCGGCGACGGCCAGACCCGCATCGAGTTCGAGCACCGCAAGCTGGGCAACCTGGGCGAGGGCGCGCCCGAGACGGCGCTGCGGATGGACCCGGGCTGGGCGCTCATCCTCGACCAGTTCAAGTCAGTGGCCGAAGCGTAAGACCCGGGCCCGCGGGCCCTTCAGGAGGTTTCCATGACGATCGTGATCCACGGTATCCCGGGCAGCCCGTACGTGCGCATGCCCATGCTGGCCTGCGAGGAGAAGGGCGTTCCCTGGCGCCTCAACGCCCTGGGCTTCGGCCAGCAGGTCAGCCCCGAGCACCTGGCCCGCCACCCGTTCGGCCGCATCCCGGCCATCGAGCACGGCGACTTCAACCTCTATGAGTGCCAGGCGATCCTACGCTACATCGACGCCGCCTTCGACGGCCCGCGCCTGACGCCGCTCGAGCCCAAGGCCATGGCCCGCATGAGCCAGGTGCTGAACATCCTCGACTGGTACGTCATGCCCTCGCTGACCGGCGTCATCGGCTTCAACCGCGTGGTGAAGCCCATGCTGGGCCGCCCGGTCGACGAGGAAGCCATCGCCGCCGCCGTGCCGCTGGCGCGCACCAGCCTGCAGGCGCTGGAGGAGCTCCTGGGCTCCAACCGCTACTTCGCCGGCGACGAGATGACCCTCGCGGACCTTGCGGCCATCGCCCATCTCGACATGGTCCCCGCCACGCCAGAGGGCGCCGAGCTGATCGCCGGCTCGCCGCTGCTAGGCTGGGTGGAGCGCATGAACGAACGTCCCAGCGTCCAGAACACCACCATGCAGAAGATGATGGGCGCGCCGGTCCCGGCCTAAGCAGGACCGCAGATCAGCACCACCGCGGCGCGGCCGATCGCTTTCAGGTCGGCCTCGCCGACGCCCGTGCGGGCGCGGACCGCCAGGGTGTGGAAGGTGCTGGTGGCCATCGGCCCGGCGATGGCGGGCGTGACGCCGGGCGCCAGCTCGGCGGCGCTGCGCTCGAAGCGGCCCGTGAACGCCGCGTCGGTCTCGGCGATGAACCGCGCCAGCAGCGCCCGCGCCTCGGGATCGTCCACCGCCTGGGTGACGGCCGTGCCGATCAGGAAGCAGCCCCGCTGCCCGACTTCGCCCCGGCGGTAGATGTCGACCGTGCGGTCGAAGATGACGCCCAGAATCTCCCGCAACGGGATCTCGGTCGCCAGCGCCGCGCCCAGGGCCGCGGTGGCCTCGCTCCGCGAGCGCTCCAGCGCCGCCAGGTAAAGCGCATGCTTGTCGCCGAACGCCGCGTAGAGGCTGGGCCGGTTCAGGCCGGTGGCCGCCGCTAGGTCGTCCAGCGACGTCGCCGCATAGCCCAGGTTCCAGAACACGGCCCGGGCCTTGTCCAGCACCTCGTCCACATCGAACGACCGAGGCCTCCCCCTCGCGCGCGCCTCTTTCTGTACCATTCCGCAAAGAATCCTTGACCGCCGCTATTTTGTGCGGAACGGTACGAATATCAACAGCCGTGCGACAGCCGGAAGTGGAAGCCGGTTCCGGCGACCGTCGCACGGCCACGTCCAAGTCACGCCCCGGGAGGACCCCATGGACATCTATTTCTCGCCGCTCGCCTGCTCGTTGGCCAGCCGCATCACGCTGTACGAGAGCGGCCAGGAGGCGACCTTCCAGCGCGTGGACACCAAGGCGGGCCGCACCGCCTCGGGCGAGGACTACCGCAAGATCAATCCCAAGGGCCTGGTGCCGGCGCTGCGCACCGACGACGGCGTGGTGCTGACCGAGAACGCCGCGATCCTACAGTACCTGGCCGACCGCAAGCCGGACGCCGGCCTCGCGCCCACCGGCTTCGCCCGCTACCAGCTCCAGCAGTGGCTGAGCTTCATCGGCTCCGAGCTGCACAAGACGGTGTTCACGCCCCTGCTGTCGCCGACCTGGCCAGCCGAGGGCAAGGAAAGGGCCAAGGCCGACGCCGCCTCCCGCTTCGCCCACCTCGACGAACACCTCACTGGGCGCGACTGGCTGCTGGATGAGTTCAGCGTCGCCGACGCCTACCTGGCCGCGGTGCTCAACTGGAACATGGCGGTGAAGTTCGACCTGACGCCCTATCCCGCGATCCAGGCCTACCAGGCCCGGCTCACAGCCCGTCCCGCGGTCGGCAAGGCGCTGCAGGAAGAGTTCGCCCTCTTCCAGCCGGCCTAGCGCCCGGCGCGGACCCCTTCTCCCCTTGCGGGAGAAGGTGGCCTGCGAAGCGGGTCGGAGGAGGGGTCGCGCTTGCCGTTCGATCCGCGCAGCAGACGCGCCACCAGAACGAAGAAGGGGTCGCCGGACATGCCGTGCGACCCCTCATCCGTCGACCTTCGGCCGACACCTTTCTCCCGCAAGGGGAGAGGACGCTCAGACCCTGCTTAGCCCAGCATGTCCTTCACGGTGTCGCGCTCGCCGACGAGTTCGTCGTTGGTGATCTTGATCTTCGACTTGGCGAAGTCGTCCATCTCGTACGACGTCAGCACCTCGTAGGCGCCCGGCGCGGTGGTCTTCACCGGCATCCCGGCCCAGACGCCGTCGGCGAAGCCGTAGCGGCCCTGGCTGGCCACGGCCACCGAGTGGATGGCGCCGGGGGTCGACAGGTCGCGCACGTGGTCGATCAGGGCGCCGGCCGCCGAGGCCGCCGAGCTGGCGCCGCGGGCGTCGATGATGGCCGCGCCGCGCTTGCCCACCGCCGGCAGGTACTCGTTGTCCAGCCAGGCGCGGTCGGTGATCACGTCGGTGACGGCCTTGCCGCCGATCTTGGCGTGGGTGAAGTCGGCGAACATCGTCGGGCTGTGGTTGCCGTAGATGAACAGGTCCGAGACCTCGGTCACGGCCACGCCGGCCTTCTTGGCCAGCTGGTTGCGGCCGCGGTTCTCGTCCAGGCGCACCATCGCGGTGAAGCGGTCGGCCGTCAGGCGCTTGGCCTGGCTGGCGGCGATCATGCAGTTGGTGTTGCAGGGGTTGCCCACCACCGCGATGCGGGCGTCGTCGGCGGCCACCTTGTCGATCGACTGGCCCTGCGAGATGAAGATCTTGCCGTTGTCCTTCAGCAGGTCGGCGCGCTCCATGCCGGGGCCGCGGGGCTTGGAGCCCACCAGCAGGCACCAGTTGGCGTCCTTGAAGGCCACGTCCGGGTCGCCGGTCAGCACCATGTCCTGCAGCAGCGGGAAGGCGCAGTCTTCCAGTTCCATGGCGACGCCCTTCAGCGCCTTCTGCGGGCCCTCGACCGGGATTTCCAGCAGCTGCAGGATCACCGGCTGGTCCTTGCCCAGCATCTCGCCCGAGGCGATCCGGAACAGCAGGGCGTAACCGATGTTGCCCGCGGCGCCGGTGACCGCCACGCGGATGGGCTTCTTCGCCATAAGAACTGCTCCTTGATGTGATGTCGGCGCGGCTCTAGCCCTTTGTGCTTCATGCTGCAACGCCGCATGCATAGGGACGATGTTCGAGCTCCACCCCGCCTTCCCGCCGACCTCGCACGCCCTGGGCGAACTGGCGCTCTGCCACGCGCGCCTGCAGGCCGACGCGCGCTACGCCTGGATCGTGCTGATCCCCCGCATCGCGGCCGCCCGCGAGCTTGAGGACCTCACCGCCAACGACCGCGCCGCCCTCATGGAGGAGGTGGTCCGCGCCGGGGCCGCCGTCCGCGCGGTGGGCCAGGCCCTGGGCCGCCCGGTGGAGAAGCTCAACGTCGGCCAACTGGGCAACCTCACCCCGCAGCTGCACGTCCACGTGGTCGGCCGTCGCGCGGACGACCCCGCCTGGCCGGGGCCGGTCTGGGGCGTGGGGACGGCGGAGGCGTACGGGGTGGGGGAGCTGGAGATCGCCTTGGCGACGGCGAAGGCGGCGTTGGGGCTCTAACCCAACCACCTTGTCATCCCGGTTTTGGCGCAGCCAAAGACCGGGACCCCGATCATCCCGGCAGAAGGCGTCCCACATGCGGAGACGCCGCTGATGATCACCGGCTCACACATCGGGGTCCCGGTCTTCGCTTCGCGAAACCGGGATGACATGAGTGGGGGAGGGCGAGCGGTTATCGACGCCGCGCCAGCGTCACGGCCTCGTGGCGGCCCGCCTCGGTGAGCTCGCCACTCCAACTCCCGCCGCTGGGATGCAGCACGGCCACGATCCCGTCGGTGAAGCGGAAGGTCAGGTCGCTGCCCGTCCGCTCGACGATGTCGAAGAACCCCGAGGCGTCCACGGCCCCTGGCCGGCGCAGGTCGCGCCAGGCGCCATCGACCACGCCGTTCTTGTCGACCAGCTGCAGGGCGTAGATCGCCCGCCCGGCCACGGCCAGCGTCCAGCCGCCGTCCATCGGTCCCTGGAAGCCCTGCGCCGAGGCCGCCGACGAGCGCAGGCGGCTGTCGTAGGCCTCCTCCACCGGCGTCGCCGGCGCATCGGGGTTCTTGCCCGTCTCGTCGACGTAGACCGGCGCGGTCAGGGTCGGGTGCGGCGGCGGAACGTAACGCTGGTAGGGTTGTGGCGCCGCCGGCAGGTCGGGATCGGGATCCACCTTCGAGCCCGTGGCGGCCGTGTCGGGTTCCTCCACGTCGGCGTCCTTGGGCAGGGGGCGCAGCAGGGCGTCGATCGGGTCGGCCGGCGGCTGCTGGGCATGCGCGGGCGCGGCGGCCAGGGCCGCGAGCACCACGACGATCAGCCCCCCCGCTCGGATCATGCCGCCTCGCGCGCCGCGATGGCGTCGGCCACCGAAAGCAGCCGCTTCGCCTCGGCGAAGTGCAGCCGTTCCACCATCCGCCCCTCGACCTTCAGCACGCCCTTGCCGGCGGCCTCGGGCTGGCCGAACGCGTCCACCACCGTCCGCGCCCAGGCCACCGCGTCGGGCGCGGGCGTGAAGGCGGCGTTGGCGGCGTCCACCTGGCTGGGATGGATCAGGGTCTTGCCGTCGAAGCCGAAGGCCGCCGCCTGGGCGCACTGGCGCGCCAGGCCCTCCGCGTCGGCGATCTCGTTGTAGACGCCGTCCAGGATCGCCAGCCGGTGCGCGCGGGCCGCCATCAGGCTGAGCGACAGGGCCGTCAGCAGCGGCTCGCGCCCGACCGTCAGGTTGCAGCGCATCTCCTTGGCGAGGTCGTTCGAGCCGATCACCCAGGCCTCGACGCCGACGTTCGCGGACTCCGCGCCCAGGGCGTCCAGACGGAACATCGCCGCGCAGGTCTCGATCATCGCCCAGATCGGCAGCCCGCCGCCCAGCCGCTCGCGCACGGCCGAGAGGTCCTCGGGCGCCGAGATCTTCGGGACCAGCACCGCGTCGGGCCGCGCCTGCGCCACCGCGGCCAGGTCGTCGGCGCCCCAGGGCGTGTCCAGGCCGTTGGCGCGGATCACCACCTCGCGGCCGCCGAAGCCGCCGGCCTTCACCGCCTCGACCGCGCCCGCCCGGGCCTCGGCCTTGGCGTCGGGCGCCACCGCGTCCTCCAGGTCCAGGATCACCACGTCGCACGGCAGCGACCGCGCCTTGTCCACCGCCCGGGCATTGGACGCCGGCAGGTACAGCGCGCTGCGGCGGGGACGGGCATTGGCGTTCATGTGGACGGCGACTCCCTGGCGCCTTGGCGATACGTGAGTCTTAGCGTTTAGGATGGGCCCATGGCTACGCGCCCGATCCGCTACGACGCCGGCGCCCGCAACGTCCTCGGAGGGGAGCTCGTCCCCTGCTCCATGGACCCGGTGACGGGCTTCTTCCGCAACGGTTGCTGCGAGACCGGCCCGCACGACGTGGGCATGCATACGGTCTGCGCGGTGATGACCGAGGAATTCCTCAGCTATTCCAAGAGCGTGGGCAACGACCTGTCGACGCCCCGGCCCGACCTGGGCTTCCAGGGCCTCAAGGCCGGCGACCGCTGGTGCCTCTGCGCGCCCCGCTGGAAAGAGGCCCTCGACGCCGGCGCCGCCCCCCAGCTTGTCCTGGAGAGCACCCATGAGGAAACCCTCGCGATCGTGCCGCTGGGCGTGCTGAAGGACTACGCGACCCAGGCGTAGCCGCAGTTGCTCCCCCGCTGGGGGGAGCTGTCGGCGAATGCCGACTGAGGCGGTCCTCAACCGCCGGAGAGGAAGCCCCCTCCACCGCTTCGCGGTCCCCCTCCCCCTG
>Ga0065165_1001448_pt1 | contig 25708 bp, 17 predicted proteins | sample AraplaMF_Cvi_mMF_FD_63813 | JGI IMG/M metagenome (GOLD analysis project Ga0065165, IMG submission 63813) | Arabidopsis root microbial communities from the University of North Carolina, USA - plate scrape MF_Cvi_mMF (version 2) (version 3) | ecosystem: Host-associated > Plants > Roots >... | reverse complement strand
CCCAGTGGGAGAGGGGCTCAACGTTGTCGCGAATGTTGTAGCACTTGTCCCACAAAAGACTGCGCGAAGCGCGTTATAGGCGGATTCGCGGGGTCGATGCAATACGCTTCGGGGTAAAGAAAGCTGCGGCGAAAACAAGCGGGAAGAACCCTGCGAAGTTGCGCTTCCACTTCGCAAAGTTCTTCCCGGTTTCTACGGGTGAAACGGAAAAGCTTTCCGTTCGCTCAGTGCACGGTGAAGGACACCGGCCCAGCGATCACCGTATAGCCATCGTTATTGCAATACCACGCCGTGTAATTGCCCGGCGCCAGTCCCGAGGTATCGAACGTAGCCGTGCCGCTCGCTGCCGGCGTGTACTGCCAACTGGTGGACGAGCCATGCCCCGGGCTGCCGCCCTGCGGATAGATGCCGATCCAGTTCTTCGCGCTGACCTGGGCGAACGGCGTGTCGAAGGCGAAGGCGATGAACTGGCCCTTGCTTATCGACGGCATGGTCGTCGACAACGACGCAGCGCCCGTACCGGAAGTCGCGACGAAGGCGTCGTTGATCGGCTGCCCATACTGGTCATTGGCCGTCAGCGCACCGAGGCCTAATGCCGCTTCGATCGTGCGCCCGATGCTGTAGTGGTTGTAGCTGGCGTTACTGGTCTTGCCCGCACGCACCAGACCCTGCGAACCGAGCAGCACGGTGGCGATATGGTTGCCGCTGCTCGATGCCGACTCATCCCAGGTCAGCACCACCAGCGAACGCTGCGTCGTCCACGCCGGCGAGTTGAAGATCGGCTGCAGGGTCTGCTTCAACCAGCCGTCCTGTGTCTTCAGGCTGGTGGCGGAACCGTTGCCCGACGCTTCGCCGTCGTAGTAATCGTCCGCGGCGATCCAGGCAAAGTTGGGCGTGGTGGCGGCGGACTGCAGGTCGGCGCTCAGCTGGTTCGTGTCCACCAGATGGGCGGCGCAGCGCGTGGGATCGGAGGCGATATTGCTGAAGTTGATGAACGGCGCGTCGTCCGGCTCGTAGTAGCTGTCGTTGTTGTTGCTGGTGTTGCAGGGCGTGCCCATGCCTTGCTCGTAGGCTTTCCAGGTCTTGCCCTTGGCCTCGATTTCGTCGGCGATGCTGGACGCCGTCACGTGGATGTTGGGGTAGTAGATGGCGCCCTTGACGAAGGTGTCGCCGCCGGCGATGGCCAGGTAGTTCTCGTCGCTGGGGTGATAGACGCCGCTGTGGTTGACCAGCAGTACGCCCTGGTTGGCGAGGCTGTTGATGTAGGGCGCGTTCGTGGTGTCGCCGATCACCTGCGCGTAGTCGGTGTTCTCCATCATGATCACGAAGACATGGTCGAAGGCCGGCACGTTGGACGAAGGCGGTCGCAGCGAAGGTGCATTGACCGGTGTGGACAAGGTCAGCGAGAGATTGTCCGCATAGCCGATGTTGTAGGAGGCCGAGGTGTCGGTGAACTGCAGCAGCACCGCGATCGAACGCGTGCCGGCCGGCACGGCGCCGGTGGTGGCTCGCGCAAGAAATCCGCTCTGGCTGCCGCGTGCCGAGGCGTTCACGCCGGACAACTGCGCCGGATTGCCCAGCGGCTTGCCCGCGGCATCGAGAAAGCTGGCCGTCAGCACGGCCTGGCCGTTATAGGCGCCGTAGCCGCCAAGCCAACCCGACAGATTGAAACTCACGCCGCCGCCATCGATCGCCGCAGCCGCCGACGACACGTCCACCACCTGGCGCAACGCCGAGTCGCCATACGGGCCATCCGCGATAAAGGCACGCCCCGGCGTTGCGCCAGCCGGCGTGCTGAAGCTGCCGATGCTGTAGCAGGCCACGGACGGATTGCCCTGGGTCACCGTCCAACCCGGCACCGTGGTGACCGCCGACCAATCGGTGGTGCAGGTGCCCGCCTCGCCGTCACCGCCCACGATCAGGTTGCCGCTGGTGGCGGCGAAGGCGGGGTTGGCAGCCAGCGCGAATAGCGCCGTCGCCGCAGGTAATTTCGCCAGAACACGTCGTCCACGCATGGATCTACTCCTGGTTGTTGGATGAAAAGCAGCGCAGGTTGGCGGCACCTGGTGACTTTCCAGCAACAGCGGCGTGACAGCGCGCGAAGTAAACCTTTTCAGTACGCGGCAAAGCGCGCGGACGTGAGTTGGGGCGTGATCGGCGGGTGAAGCGCCTTCAAGCGATGGGAAGCGCCATTCGCAAGAAATGGTGGCTATGGCGTGGCCGTATGGCCTGGGTCATCGTGCCTTGGTCGATGGCGTGGTCCACACGATCAGTACGGCCAGCAACGGTATGGCGATGGCATAGATGTACTGCGTCAGCGTCACACCGATGCCGAACGGGAACCAGATGGTGGGCACGCCGAGCGAGCCCAGTTCGCCCGCGTATTGCGAGACGAGGATGGCGGCGAGCGTGGCGATGGCCAGGCTGCGCATGGGACCATGGCGGATCATGCGCACGGCGATCACCGCGAACAGGGCGAGTACGCCGAGCCGGAAGATCTGCGTCATCGGAGCGAGTTTCATCAGTGCGCCCGCGATGCCCAGGAGGGTGAGCAGCAGGATCGCGCCATCGATGGCGCGCGACGCGCGTGCGTTCCAGCGGTTCCAGGCCAGCGCCCAGGCGGCGAGGCTGAGTGGCGTCCACAGCACCTTGGACAGCCATGCGTAAGTGGGCAGGCTCATCAGGTCGGTCCACGAGACGATCGCGTTGTCGAGGCGCTTCACTCCGGAAAGCGCGAGCGCGATGCAGGCGAATACGATGAAAGCCGGATGGCTGCTGCGCTTGCGGATCGCCAGCGCCAGGCCGATCAGCGCGAACATCGCCAGCGGTTCGACCGCTTCGACGATGTAGCCGGCAATGCTGCGCCACCATTCCGCACGGTACAGCGCGTAGCTCTCGGGACGCGGCGCCAGCGTCGGCGCGACGTGGATGCCGCCGCTTTCGGCGCTGGCGTCGTTGCCCGGTTGCATGAAGGTGCGGATGGCGAGCACGCCCCGGGTGCCGGCGGCGTCGGCGGGTAGCGCGAAGATCAGCGGCCGTGTGCCGACCACCCTGGGCGATGCGTCGATCCGTCCCGATCCGCCCAGCAGCTTGCCGTTCCAGTACAGCTCGTAGCCATCCTCGACGAGAGTGGGGCCGACGATATCCCAGGCGCGATCGCCCGCCGGCACCGCCACCGTGCGCCGATACCAGGCATAGCCTTGATAGCCGGGGTGGCCGTGCGCCATCCAGCCGCGCACGTAGTTGGGCAGGCCGACGTCGCCATCGATGCTGCTTGCCGGCGCGCTGAGATCCATGGTTTCCCAGGCGCTGTCGTCGACGCCGGCACCAGCCCAGCGGGGATCGTCGCCCAGATGGAATCGCCATGGGCCGCCGAGCAATGGCGAGGCGGCGCGCACCTCGGCAGGGTCGGCCCGGCCGCCGATGGCGATGACCGCCGTGGTGCCGATCAGTGCGAGCAGGCTGGCCATGACGATCCAGATCGCCAGCACGCGGCGCAGCGTACCGGACGCTCCACGAGCGGTGGCGGACTCGTTGGACGCGGTTGCGCTGCCCATCTGCACTCTCCGGATTGATTCCACGGCGGGCTACTGTCTAAACTAACTTTGACGGTAACGTCAAGTTCTTGCCGCCAGAGACAGCAGCGCTCCATGCCGATCGAAAACAGCATTCCGCAACCACGTCCGGTGGCCACCGTCCGGCTGGACGGAGGGCGTCTGTGCCTGGACTTCGTCAATACCATCCACGACCGCTACGCCGTACCGGCCGAGGATTACATCGCCGATCCCGAGCGCTTTATCGAATGGTGCCGGCGTGCCGGCGCCATTCGCCCCGGAGAGAACATCGCCGCGCCTGCGGGCGCCGGGCCGCGCGCTGCCTTGATGCGCAAGCTGCGGCCGCTGCGCGATCACCTGCATGCGCTGCTGGCGGCGCGGATCGATGGCGTGGTGCCGGCGGACGAGGCAGTGCAGGGCGTCGACCGCTGGCTGCATCGCGCCTGGGCCAATCAGGTGCTCGGCGCCGACGGCAGGATGCATTGGCGCAGCGATGCCCGCGACGTGCTGCTGCCGCTGCAGCGGATCGCGCTGGATGCCTTGGATCTGCTCAACGGGCCGTCGGTGGCACAGCTGCGTCGTTGCGATAACACCGCCACCTGCGGCTGGCTGTTCTTCGATACCAGCAAGAACCAGCGCAGGCGCTGGTGTGCGATGGAAACCTGCGGCACGGAATTCAAGATGGGGCGGTATCGCCGGAGCTAGCCGGGCGCGATTCGCCACGCCGGTGTATCGAGAAGTTTTGCGATTTTGACCGGCACGCCACCCTGGTTATCGGGTCGACCATATAAGAGGCTTTTCGCGATTCGACTATTTCGGGATGGGGTTTTATCTCCCGCTCGATTATTCACGCTATTTGCACATACTTGCATGATAGCGTCGCCGCCGCTTTTCGGGGAATCCAGGAACTTATTTTCATCGGCCAGGATCGGCCATTTTCTGCATTGCATCATGGCCGCCGGATCGTCCGGCGCCCATCTGGTATTTCCATTGGCTGGCCTGACTCTGACTCTGGCTCTGCGCTGGCGTGTTTTCATCGTGCTTTTGCGGCGATCGGAGAAAAGTCCGATCGGCTGCGACTGCCTGCTTTCCGCAAAACCCGGCAGGCGGGCAAATGAGACGGTCGGTGCACTGGGCCTGCGATCGCTCGAATATCATCGAAATAGAGCCGATAACAGCAGTTCAACAACAAGGAAATAGCCCATATGCGCATTAAACATAATCGCCTCGCTTATCTGCTGGCTTGCGGCGCGCTGTCGCTGGCTGCTGCGGGTGCTGCTTTCGCGGCGCCGGTCACCGGCACGGCCAAGGTCAAGCTGACGCACGTCTTCGCGACCCTGCAGAACGGACAGACCGATACGAAGCCGGAAGATATCGCCGCCTGCCGCAAGCAGGTCTCGTCGCCCAACTCCCGCTATCTGGGCATTACCGTCACCACGCGCTACTCGGTCGACCCGCAGTCGCTGATCATGAGTGCTTCGTCGATGCTGCCGTCGCCGGTGGCCACCAAGCCGGTGATGCTCACCATCAAGCTGGCGCCGCTGGGCATCGAAGGGCAGTACGCGTTCGGCGCGTTCCGTCCCACGGCGTTGCCCGATACCTATGTGCTGTACTCCATGGGCACGGACTTCAAGGGCGCGAAGTCCTCGATCCTGGTGCTCAATCAGGGCAAGGATTACAACTGCCTGGTCACCAGCGATCCGACGCCGTTCAACGGCGGCGTGAGCGCGAAGTTCGGGGCCGATCAGAAGTAAGCCTGATGGTTGGCGCGCCATGCCTGTGCATGGCGCGCCTTCAGCGCCGGATTACTGCGTGGTTACGACGTAGGTCAGGTTCACCGCCTGCCATTTTCCATGCACCCTGGCGAAGAGCGCGTTGTCCACCACCACGCGCTTGCCCATGCGATGGCTGAATCGCGCCCACGCCACATGGCCGCGCACGACCACACGGTCGATCGTCCGCACTGCGCCTTGCGGAAACTCCTTGCGTGCCGCCGCTTCGTCGAAGCGGCCCACCCATTCGCCGATGGCCACCGCGACCAGCTCGCCGCGGGTGACGGAGTAGCTCAGTGCGCGAGGGTCGTACAGCGGCGCGAGGCGCTGGCCGTCCTGGCGATCCATGGCCTGGAACTGGGCTTCGATCAGCGCACGCACGGCCTGGACGTCAGGTGGATTTTCAGTCGCGGCGGTGCCGGCGGGCTCGCTTGCATAAACCTTTCCCACGATGCGCCAGCGGCCCTGCACTTTGAGCAGGGATAGAAAGTCGCGGAACTGATGGTCTTCAAAAACGCTCAGCGTCTCCGCGCTCGCGGCGTCGCCATGTACTTCAAGCCATTCGATGCTGCGCTTCTGCGCGGGCTTCACCGATGAAGCCTCGGCAAGCCTCGCCGCCCATCGCGCCAGATCCAGCCCGGTCAACGAGCCGTCCGGCTTAACGCTGTACATCACCAGGCTGGGTTGGAACGCCTGATAAAGCAGATCCGGACGTCTCTGGTCATTGGCGCGGAAATAATCGTCGACGGCGCCGCGGATCGCGGCTTCATCAGCGGATGGATTCGAAACCGCAGCGGCGGAAGAGCTGGCGACTGCCGCCCAGATAAAAAGCGAGACAAGGGACTGCATAAAGAGGCTCCGTGGCAATGCGGGGCAGTCTGCGTTCGCCACGGCGCCCGGGTAAGTCGAATCTTTTTCGCGGATGGCCAAATAAATTTTGGCGGCCATGACGGCACGTGCCTTACATCGTCCGACAAATAGGAAATTCTCCTATCGCAGCGCAACTTGCCTCGATCCAAGTAAATATGAACTATCCGTTCGCGAGTGAACATTCACGGCGCCAGCGGCTTTGCACATCGGCGGCCCGGCAGGGAAAAAAGTAGCGGTACGCATGACCGGTCACGCCCACGCGGGCGTGATCGGCGCAGCTCTTGATTGCATGTCGTCAGGTCGCCCGCGGAGCGGGCGCAGCTCAGGGGAATGATCGTGCCGCGCTGTCGGCACCCGCATCGAGGGAAATCGAGATGGTCGTCAATCGCATGCCTGAAGTCCGTCGCTCCAAGCAAAGCGCCACGCACCGGCGCCCGCCATATCGCTATAGCCTGCTGGCGGTAGCCGCCGCCATGCTCTGGGTATCGTCCGCATCCTCGGCCTCAGCCGCCGATGTCAATCTCGCGCTCAATCATCTGGCCACGGGCTCGACTCCGTGCGGCAGTACCGAAGGTCCGCAGCGCGCGGTGAACGGCAGCACCAACCTCGGCAACTACGACAAGTTCTGCACGCAGGCCTCCAGCCGCTGGCTGCAGCTGGATCTGGGTGCGCTGGTTACCGTCGACAGCTTCACCATCGCCCATGCGGGGGCCGGCGGCGAATCGAGTACTTACAACACCAAGGCCTTCAATATCCAGCTGTCGCAGGATGGCCAGAACTGGTTCACGGTGGTCACGGTGAGCAACAACACCGCCAATACCAGTACGCATACGATCACGCCATCCACCGCGCGCTACGCCAGGCTCAATATCACCACGCCGACGCAGACCACCGATACGGCCGCGCGCATCTACGAATTCCAGGTCAACGGCAATGGCACGCAACCGGGCGGATCGATCGCGGTGTTCGATCGCATTCCGATGTACGGCATCTACACCAGCACCGACCCGGCCGGCTATACGCCGCCATCCGGCGTATTGATGTGGAACCGCGGCACCGAATTCGCGCGCAAGCTGAGCGATACGGAGAAGGCACTGATCGGCGACGACCTGCGCGCGCGGGTGACCTATCACGCGCAGTGCGACAACTACGACCGCATCGGCACCGTGTTCTATATCAGCATGCCCAAGGGCCAGGCGCCGGTCGCCACCACGCCGCGGATCACCCTGCAGGATTTCATCACGCCCTTCAGCGATTACTGGCGCGGCACCAAGGCCACCTATGTCTATAACGATGGCGACCTGTCTTCGTATGCCGATGCCATGTCGGATCCGGACCGCGATATCTGGGTGGGCATCGGCAGCGGCTCCAATCCGTATGGCGGCGACCCCTGCGATTCGCACAGCGGGCTGAGCACGGATTTCAAGGCGGTGGGCTTCACCTATTCGCTGGACCTGGTGTCGTCGCAGGTGCAGACGGTGCTGGACCGCCATATCGACACCATGCTGTCCGGCTCCAACCAGACCACGAACCAGGTCAATGCCAGCACCACCACGCAGAGCGTCGCGCACAAGAGCGGCGACGTGGCCCTGGTGATCGGCGCTTACGGCTCGTCCAGCGGCGGCGAGGAATACTCGAACACCACGGTCACCGTTTCCGTCAACGGCACCCAGGTCGGCAGCCTCAATACCGCGGTGAACTGCTCGGATCTGGCGCAGTACAGCCCCGATGGCAATCCGGGCATCTTCCAGAACAACACCAGCAGCAATCCGCGCAACTGGTGCCCGGGCGGGATTATCGCCACGCATTATTTCCCGCTAAGCAATCTGACGGCGGGACAGAATGTGTCGGTGTCGCTGGGGATCGGACGCAAGTCGCCATACACCAGCGATTCGTATTACCGCACCAGCCTCAGCCTGATCGAGCATTGATCCGCTGAATAAGCGCCGGCCCGTGCGATGCGGGCCGGCGCGTTGAGTGCAGGGCCAGCCTGCTTCCGGCCATCAAGCCCCCACGCGTTCGAACACCACGCCCGCCGCTTGCAGATCGCCGCGGATTTTCAGCTCGATACCCTGGTTCATCCAATACGCGCCGCTGGCTTCGGCCGGCGTGCCTTCCACGGTTTCGCCATGGATCAGGCGATAGCGATAGCGCGCCTTCGGATCCAGCCCGCGCAGGCGCAGGGCAGGGTAGGCCTCCGCTTCATGGCCTTGCCGCTGGAATGCGAACAGCACGGCTTGGCGGCCGTCGGCCGCCACCGACGCGGTGGCCGAGCGCGGCGAGTCGTCGCGCGGCGACAGCAGGCGGTACAGCAGGCCGCGCTGCACGGTGGCGCGGATACGCTTGTATTCGGCCACGTAGCGCTGCGCGGTGGCGTTTTCTTCCGGCGTCCATTCGAGGATATTCGCGCCGATGCCCAATCCGCCCTGCATCGATGACAGGAAGCGGAAGTCCAGCGAGCTGCTGCGCTGGTTCACCCAATTCGGCGAGCCGGTGACCCAGGCCATCATCACGCCGGGTGCATAGGCGTAGGTAAACCCGTCCTGGATCGACAGGCGGTCGGATGGGTCGGTGTTGTCCGACGGCCACACCTCGTCGGTCAGGCCCATGATGCCCAGGTCCACGCGCGCACCGCCGCCGGAGCAGGATTCGATTTCCACGCCGGGGTGCCGCGCGCGCAGGCGGCGGATGATGTCGTACAGGTTGTCGACGAAGGCGACATAGACCTTCTGCTGCTCCTCGGGCGCCACTTCCGGCCAGCCCGGCTCGGTCCAGTTGCGGTTGTAATCCCATTTGAGGAACTGGATATCGTTTTCCGACAGCAGGCGATCGAGCACGCCGTAGACGTAGTCGGCCACGTCCTTGCGCGCCAGGTTGAGCACGAGCTGGTTGCGGCCTTCGCTGCGCGGGCGGCCGTCGAAATGCAGGGCCCAGTCCGGATGCGCGCGATACAGATCGCTGTCGGGGTTGACCATCTCCGGCTCCACCCACAGGCCGAAGCTCATGCCCAGGCCGTGCACCTTGCCGATCAGCGGCGTGAGGCCATGCGGAAACTTGTCGCGGTTGACGGTCCAGTCGCCCAGGCCGGCATGGTCGCTGTTGCGCGCGCCGAACCAGCCGTCGTCGATCACGAAGCGTTCCACGCCGAGTTTGGCCGCGGCCTCGGCCAGTTTTTCCTGGCCGGCTTCGTCGACCTTGAACTCGGTGGCTTCCCAGGAGTTGTAAAGCACCGGCCGCAGCTTGGTGTCGGCGCGTGCGGGCAGTACCGAATCGATCTCGAAGCGGTGCATGAGCCGCGACGCTTCGCCGATACCGTCAGCCGTATGGCCGGCGTAGAACACCGGCGTCTGCAGTGATTGCCCGGGCGCCAGTCGATAAGCGAAGTCGAACGGATTGAAGCCGCCGGTGATACGCACCTGGTGCAGCACGTCCTGGTCGATGCGCATGCGCCAGGAGCCGCTCCAGCCGAGGGCGCCGAACCATACCTCGCCATGCTCTTCGTTCCACTGCCCGCCGCGCTCGATGGCGAACCACGGGTTGTTCTGGTCGCCCGTGCTGCCGCGGCGGCTGCCGATCTCGATGGCGCCCGGCACGATCGCGCGGGTCTGCAGGCGCCACTCGCGCGCCCAGGCGCCGGTGAGGTAGCGCAGCGAATAGTTGTCGCCGGCGGGCAGGTTCCAGCTCGCTGCCGATGCCTCGTCGACGGTCATGGCTTGCGCGGTATGGTTCTCGATGCGTGCGGAGCGGCCGATGATGCCCGTGGCTGGATCGGCGGTGTAGCGCAGTGTCACCGATACGTCGAGGCGGATATCGCGCAACTCCACTTCCAGTGCGTCGCCATCGATGCGATGGCCGGCGTAGTGCAACACCAGGTCGCGGTTGCCATCGGCGAAATGCGCCTTGAGATCCGGCTGGATGGTGATGCGTCCGCCCCAGCCGGCGTATTCCTGCGGCGAGGTGCTGCCGGGTGAATCGAACGAAGCATGGCCAGGAGAAACGCGGGCCGGAACCAGTGGATCGTTGGCGGCGAGCCGCGAGCCCCAGTAGACCGTCTGCAGCATGCCGTCGGGGTCGACGCCGAAGGCGTAGGTGACTTGTGCCGCGTCAATGCGGAACAGCTTATGTGCGGCGTCGTAACGGATCGTCGGCGCGGTGTTTGCCGCCTTTGCCGCAGCGGGTGCGGCTGCGCCGAACAGCAAACCCAGCACCAGCGCCACGCTGTACGCCTTGCCCATGGAATGTCGCATCACTCGCCGTTCCCCGATTCGAGTCGAAGCGGGATGCAAGCATATTGTATGATAATTCTCAAGGCACTCCGCAGCACGCAAGCCCTGGAGTGCATTTGCATCCCGTCTACTTGTATGACAATTTACCGCGCGCCTCATCCGCGGAAGCGATGCCTCATGCATAGTGATTTCTCGACGCCGGGAGCGCAGCCCGAGCACGCCATCGCCGCACCCACCCGCTATCTGTGGCTGATCTGCCTGGTGGCGGCGCTCGGCGGCCTGCTGTTCGGCTACGACTGGGTGGTGATCGGTGGCGCCAAGCCGTTCTACGAGGCTTACTTCGGCGTGCACGATCCGGCGATGTCGGGATGGCTGATGAGTTCGGCCCTGGTCGGCTGCATTGCCGGCGCGATGTGCGCGGGCATGCTGGCCGACCGCCATGGCCGGCGTCCTGCCTTGATCGTGGCCTCGATCCTGTTCGTGGCCAGCGCGATCGGCGCCGCCATGGCGAACAGTGCATTCGCGTTCGCAGCGTTCCGCATCGTCGGCGGCATGGGCATCGGCCTGGCCTCGGGGCTGTCGCCGATGTACATCGCCGAAGTGAGTCCGGCGGCGAGCCGCGGCCGCCTGGTGGCGGTCAATCAGCTGACCATCGTGATCGGCGTGCTGCTCGCGCAGATGGTGAATCTGTGGATCGCGCGCCCGGTACCGCCGCAGATGGATGCCGCGGCGCTGCTGCAGTCGTGGAACGTGCAGCACGGCTGGCGCTGGATGTTCCTGTCCGGCGGCGTGCCCGCGGTGCTGTTCCTGCTGCTCGCGCTGACCATCCCCGAATCGCCGCGCTGGCTGAGCCGCCGCGGCCGCGACGCGCAGGCCGCATCGGTGCTGGAGCGCATCGGTGGTGCGGATTACGCACGCGACGTGCTGGCTGCGATTCGCGCGGCACACGATCATCGCAAGGTGGGTGGCGGCCGTGCCTCGCTGTGGGCGCCGGAACTGCGGCCGATCCTGGCGATCGGCGTGGTGCTGGCGGTGTTCCAGCAATGGTGCGGCATCAATGTGATCTTCAACTATGCGCAGGATATTTTCGCGTCGGCCGGCTTCGACGTGAACGATGCGCTGAAATCCATCGTCGCTACCGGCGCGGTGAACCTGGTGTTCACCGTGCTTGCCTTGCAGCTGGTCGACAGTTGGGGACGCCGCCGGCTGATGCTGGTTGGCGCGGGCGCGCTGGCGGTGATCTACGCGCTGATCGGCGGCACCTACGCCGCGCATGTGATGGGCTTGCCGGTGCTGCTGCTCGTGCTCGCGGCGATCGCTGTGTATGCGACCACGCTGGCGCCGGTGACCTGGGTCCTGCTGGCTGAGATCTTCCCGGACCGCATCCGCGCACAAGCCGTCTCGCTGGGCGTGTTCTCGCTGTGGACGGCCTGTTTCGTGCTGACCTACACCTTTCCCTGGCTCAATGCGCGCCTTGGGGCCGCGGGCAGTTTCTGGACCTATGGGCTGATCTGCGCGGCCGGCTTCGTATTTATTCTGCGGCGCGTGCCGGAAACCTCCGGCGTGGCGCTGGAGGCGATGGAGACGCGATTGACGGGGCGCGGCGACTGAGCGGGTGCACGCTCAGTCGTGATAGATCTGGCTGCGTCCGCCATCGATCAGCAGGTCGGTGGCGTTGATGAAGCGGGCTTCGTCGCCGGCAAGGAACAGCGCCGCGTACGCGACCTCCTCCGGCCGGCCGATGCGCTTGCACGGCAGCAGTTCGGCCTGGCGGCGGCGCTCCGCTTCCGGATCGGCGCAGGACTGGAAATAGCGCTCGGCCGCGGGCGTCATGATCAGGCCCGGCGAAATCGAGTTCACGCGGATGCCGCGCGCGGCGTACTCGATGCCCAGTGAACGGGTCAGCCCGATCAAGCCGTGCTTGGCGACGGGGTAGGGGAAGGCGCCTGGGATGATCTTGTGTCCGTGAACGGAAGCGATATTGACGATATGTCCATAGCCTGCTGCGAGCATCGACGGCAGTGCCGCGCGAATGCAGTGCCACGCACCCGCGAGGTTGGTATCGAGGCAGCGGCGCCAGTCCTGTTCGGTGGTGTGCAAAGGATCGCCGAAGACATTCACGCCGGCGCAGTTGATCAGGATGTCCAGTCCGCCCAAGGCGTCGAGCGCCCGGGCGAACGCGGCGTCCACTTGTTCTGATGAAGCGACGTCCGCGCCCACCGCGATCACGTGGCGCCCGGTGGCCTGCGCCAACTGCTCGCCAACCGCCCGGGCGGGGGCGGCGGTGAGGTCCAGCAGGGCGAGATCCGCGCCTTCGCGCGCGAACAGCTCGGCAATGGCGCTGCCGATGCCGCTGCCCGCGCCGGTGATCAGGGCACGCTTGCCGTGCAGGCGCGGCACGCCGGTCGCGGTGAAATCGTGGGCGGTGGCGTTCATGGATGGCGGCCTCATGGCATCAAGGGCAACGGCGTGGCAGCGGCGGCCAGCGGGCGCACGCGGAAGGCGAAATGCCGAGCCAGCCGTTCGCCTGGCGCCAACCGTGTCATGCCGTTGGCGAATGCGCCACCCGGGCGATGCACGGCGTCGATGGCATGGTCTACCGGCTCGAAACAAAAGAAGCCGGCAGCTGCCGGCGTGTAGAGAATGAAGGCATCCACGTCGGCAGCGATGTCCAGCGCCAGGCCCAGCCCTGGCCATTCGATCGTCCCATCGCCATCCCAGCCGACGAAGCAATGGTTGAGTTCCGCTGGCGGCAACTCGCGGCTGTCGCGGAAATCCCAGGCGGGCGGCACCGCCGCGCGTTCGGTCGGGATGGGCGAATGGCCATCGTTGAGCCAGACCTGAGTCGCCGCGGCGCGCAGGCGCACGTCGCCGTGATGCAGGAAGAACGGATGCAGACCCAGTCCGAACGGCAATGCCGCCCCGCCGGTGTTGCGCACGGCCAGCGCCACGCGGAGAGTGTCGCCGCGCAGCGTATAGCGCTGCTGCGCTTCGTAGGCATAGGCGCCTGGTGTCGCGTCTTCCAGTGCAAGCAGCATGTCTTCCGTCGTCTGCCGTTCGATCCGCCACGCACGCTGCCAGCCGGTGCCATGGATCGGCCAGGCATCGTCATCGCGGTTACGCGGCAGCGCGATGCGCACGCCTTCCATCTCGAAACCGCCGTGATCGATGCGGTTGCTCCACGGCACCAGTGGATAGCAGGCCAGGCGGTTCGGCTCGAACGGCGTCGCCGGCATGGTGGGCGGCCGCAGCGGGCGCAGCAGCGGAATCCTGCTGCCGGCCATGCATGCGTCCAGATAAGCCATGCCGCCGCCGAACGATGGGCAGATACCTGCCGCCAGCGCCGTGCCGTTCAATTCGATCATGTCGTGTCTCTATGCGGCGGCTGGCGTGTGAGTCGCCAGTGCGTTGGTTATTTTGTATGATTATTAAATCAAGTTCCACGCATTGGAGGCTTTGCGATAAAGTTTCTTGTGTGACAATTAGCTCGACAGCCGCGCAGAGGCGCACGCCCCATGACCAAACGTTCCGCTCCGTCCCCGCGGATCCCGCTGCGCCGCCCCTCGGCCTCCATTACTTCCTCGCGCAGCCTGTATGGCCATGTAGTCCACGAACTCGGCCGGCGCATTATCGAAGGCGGCATCAAACCGGGTGAGCTGCTGCCGCGCGAGGAACTGCTGGCGGAAGAGCTGCGGGTAAGCCGCACCGCGCTGCGCGAGGGAATGAAAGTACTGTCCGCGAAAGGGCTGGTGGAATCGCGGCCCAAGGTCGGCACCCGCGTGCGCGATGCGCGCGCCTGGCATCAGCTCGATGCCGACATCCTGGCCTGGCGCTGCGAATTGATGCCGACCGAGGACTTCGTGCGCAAGCTGGCCGATATGCGCGAGGTGATCGAACCGTCGGCCGCTGCCGCCGCCGCGAAATACCGCACGTACGAGCAGTTGCAGTCCATCGAGCAAGCCTATGCGGCGATGGAAGCGGCCATCGACCTGGATGAGTGGACGGATGCCGACCTGGCCTTCCATGAGGCAGTGCTGAGCGCCACCAATAATGAGCTGATGGTGTCGCTGTTCTCGGTGATCGAGAGCGCGCTCGCCACGTTCTTCGCGCTGTCCGCGCGCACCGCCAGGAACTTCAAGGACGCACTGCCGCTGCACGGCGAAGTGCTGGATGCGATCCGCCGCAGCGAGCCCGATGCGGCCCGCCGCGCGATGCTGGCCATGGTCGAGGAATCGCGCACCAATATGCAGAAGGCCAGTTCGGCCCGCGGCTGATGCAGGAGCCGCGCGGCCGATGATCCCGGCGGCCGGGTTTTCATATCGCCCTCATTGTAAAGCGCTATTCGCGTTGCTAGCCTCGCCGGCATGGAGATCAGCACGAAGTTCGATCGCTCGCGCCGCGGCCGCCGCCTTACCCTGACGGAGCAGGTGCTGGAGCAATTGGGGCAGGCGATCGTGGCCGGGAAATTCGACGCCGGCAGCTTCCCCACGGAAGCCGAGATCTCGCAGCTGTTCCAGACCAGCCGCAGCGTTACGCGCGAAGCGGTGAAAATGCTCACCGCCAAGGGCATGCTGCAGGCCAGGCCGCGCAGCGGCATTACCGCGCAGCCGCCGGAGCGCTGGAGCCTGCTCGATCCGGACGTCCTGCGCTGGATGCTCGAGAAAAAGTTTTCGCACGATCTGCTGCGCCATTTCACCGAAATGCGCCTGGGCCTGGAGCCGGAGGCTGCCGCGCTCGCGGCCAGGCATGCCACGCCGGCTGCCTTGAAAGCCATCGAGCAGGGATTGCAGCGCATGGTGGATGCGGGGCAGGGCAAGGACGACCACCTGGAGGCCGACGTCGCCTTCCATGTGGCCGTGCTGTACGCGACGGACAATCCGTTCTATGCGCAGCTGGACGAGTTGATTACCACGGCGCTGAAAATATCCATCCGCGTCACCAATCGCATCAAGGGGCACACGGCCAGTATTCCGGCGCACCGGCGTGTATTCGACGCCATCAAGGACCGCGACGAAGCGCGCGCCAGCGCGGCGATGAAAGCCATTATCGCGGAGGCCGGCTCGCTGATTGCGCACGAGGTCGACGCGCAGAAGAAGGCGCGCGGCAAGCACCCTGGCGCCGCTGCGAAGCGCGCTCGATAAGTCACTGGCAAGACCCATAAAAGAAAACGCCAGCATCGCGCTGGCGTTTTCGTCGTGCAGATACTCGGAGCGGCAGGTCAGAACGTGCCGCGCACACCCACCGTGTACACCGTGCCATCCGCTTCGGCATAGAGGAACCGGTTCGAATAGACCGAGTAGTCGTAAAGGTGCTGATGGGTCAGGTTGGTGCCCGACAGGAACACCGACAGATGCTTGTTGAGTTCATAGCTCGCGCTCAGGTCCAGCTGGCCATACGAGGTGCGGGTCGCCGGCTGCGCGCCCGAACCATAGGAGATGCTCTCCAGATACGAGCCGCGCCAGTTGTAGGCCAGGCGCACCTGCACGGGGCCCTTTTCATAATACGTACTGAAGTTGGCCGAATTGCCGATGCCGGGCACGGCGAACCTGCCCGAAGTCGCGATCACACCCGGACTCAGCGAGGTGCTGCTGGAAACGTGGGTGTAGTTGAAAGCCACGCCCAGGCCGTCGAACGGATCCGGCAATACGTGGGTGAACTGGTAATTGACGGTGAGCTCTTCGCCGTAGATGTTCGACGAATTCAGGTTGATCGGCTGGGTGAGCGACCAGATAAAGGGCTGTCCCGTATTCTGGTTGGTCAGGTACGGCACCGGCGTGCTCACCAGCGTGCTGAAGTTGCTGACCTTCTTGTAGAAGCCTTCCAGCGCGATATAGCTGGCGTCATCGATATACCACTCCAGGCCCATGTCGAAGTTGCGCGAGGTGTAGGGCTGGAGCTGCGGGTTGCCTTGCGAGATGGTCAGCGAGTTCGGCCGCGTGCCGAAGCTCTTGTTGTAGTAAAGATTGCTGAGCTCGGGCGGGGTCAGCGTCTTGGAGGCGGAGAAGCGGTAGACCAGGTTGTCGAGCAGGCTGAGCTTGAAGTTCAGCGACGGCAGCCACTTGTGATAGCCGCCCTTGGCCGACTGCGGCGCCAGCGGCCCGTAGGTGACCTGGCCGTTGCTGGTGTCGTTCGGGTCCACGTAATAGCTGATCGGCGGCTGGTTGACTGCCGTCGAAGTGGAATTGATGTCGAGGTAGCGCACGCCGACATCCAGCGCCCAGGGCTTCTCCCACATCGAGCCTTCGAACACCGCCTTGGCGAAGAACGACTTCGCGTTCTCGGTCACCTTGTTGTAGCTGCCCGGATTGGGGGCGGCATTGAAGGTGCCGCCATTGGCGGCCAGGCCGGCCAGCAGGGCGGCGCGCTTGGCGGGGTCGGTGATCTGGTTGTAGGCCGCCGGCGTGGCGAGCCAGGCCAGATAGGCGCGCGGGTCGTACTGGATCCACTGCGCCGGCATGCCCGGCGAGGAAACGCCATGGATCTTGTCGGGCGCCGTATAGATATAAGCGCCCACCGCATCGGCCGGAACGTTGACGACATAACCGCAATAGGCATTGCACAGGATGCCGTTCGGCGTGCCCCAGCTGATCGACTTCACCGAATTGTTGGTGACCTGGCCGCCGAACTCCAGCTGGGAGAGCACGCCGTCCTTGAAGCTCTTGCTCAGCTTGAGCTCGTAGTTATTGACCTGGTTGGTGACGTTGTTTCCCGCGCCCGCATTGCAGCAGTGGGCGCTCAAGGTGCCCATGTTGGTGGTGGAAAGAATGTTCGAATACGTCGGCGGCTGGCTGTCGCCGTTGTTGGTCCAGGTCGGATTGGTGCCGAAATTCTTGGTGCCGATCACCAGGAAGTAGCCATTCGGGCTTTGCTTGTTCCAGGCCTTGGAATTGGAGATATCGAGACTGAGCTTGGTCGACTCGTCAAAATCGAAACCGAGATTGAGGCCGTTCTGCGTGCTCTTTTCGTAGCTCGGGTTGTACGACATGACGTAGTCGTTCGCCATGACGTTCGGGCCGGAGCTGTTGCGCACGAAATTGAGCGCGGTGCCGTTGCCGTCGGTGGTGATCGACTTGATGTCGCCCGTGTTGCCGTACTCGCCGAACTCGTGCTCCAGCGGGTCGACCTTGTAGCTGGAATACAGCGTGTCGAACTGCACCGTCAGCTGGTCGATCGGCTTCCAGTCGATGGCGCCGCTGAGGCCCTTGCGCGTGCGCGTTTCGTCGATGACGTTGCTGGCCAGCGTTTCCGGCACCGCGACGTGGGTGTCGTTGGCCCCGGTCGATGTGGAGATGTCCTGATTGACGTACCAGGAGCTGGCCTGGGTATTGAGCTGGGTGTCCTTGCGCTTGTAGTACGTGGCCGAGGCGACCCAGCCGAAGGTGTGGTCGGCATTGGTCCAGCCGAACACGCCCGACGCCTTGGGCGTGGTCTTGCCCTCCCAGTCGCCGGTCAGGTTGCTGTTGACGCCAGCGGCGCTCCAGGCGCCATGGAAACCGTGGAAATCCAGCGGGCGTGCGGTCTGGATATTGACCACGCCGCCGATGTCCAGCTCCGGAATATCCGCCGACGAGGTCTTGTTGACCTGGGCGACGCTGATGATTTCCGAAGGCAGCACGTCGAAATTGAAGGCGCGCGAACCGGAGGCGGTGGCCATCGGGCGGTTGTTGATCGTCACCGCCACGAACTCGGGGCCGAAGCCGCGCACGGCGATCTGGCTGGATTCGCCGCCGCTGCGATTGACCGATACGCCGGGCACGCGCTGCAGCGCGTCGGCCACGTTGGGATCGGGGAACTTGCCGGTTTCCTCCGCCGAGATGGAGTCGACGACATTGACCGCATCCTGCTTGATAGCCTGGGCGCGGCGGATCGCGGCGAGCTGGCCGGTGACGCTGACCGTGCCGAGCTGGGTGACGCTCTTCTTGCCGTCCGCGGGGGCGGCATCCGTGCCTTGCTGGGCCTGCGCCGGTGCGGGCGCCGCGGTGCCGGCAGGAGGTGCGGCGTCTTGCGCATGAACCGCGAATGCGGTGGCCAGGCAGGCGATGCCGGAAAGGGCGAACAAGGCTTGATGGATCGAGCTGGTCAGGATGTGTCGCTGCATTCCCTATCCCCAATAAGTAGATGAGTTGCTGGAGCGAGTGGTTTGCCGAGCCTGATTGCGCGTGATGCAGGGCGCGCCGCCATGACCGCGGCATTGCTCAAAACGGGGGCAGCGACGTGCACACCGGTTATCGATCGATCGGTTTCGTGCGTAAAAATCCGGCCCCAGAATCTTATTATCTTACAATAAGATTTATGGCGACTCTCCGGCAGGCGCGCCGCGAGATCAAGCTGCGATGCAGCATTGCTTGCGCGATGAGTTCAGGGCGAATCCGGTGTCACGCTGATCGACTCGCCGGCGTGCAGCGAAATCTCGCGGACGCGCGTGCCGATTTTCAGCTGCGTCCGTGTGCCCCCGACGCTGCGCACCGTGGCGTGAGTGACGGCGCCATCTTTCCAGCGCATGTCCACGACGAATCCATGGCGTGCACCGATGCCGGTGACTTCGCCCGCTGCCGACCATGCACGGGGCAGGGCAGGCAGCAACTCGATCCTGCCAGGGCGGGAATACAGCAGCATTTCGAGCATCGCCGTTGGCGTGCCGAAATTCGCGTCGATCTGAAAAATGTTCTTGTGCGGCGCCAGCTGGTAGATGTCGAACAGGTTCATCGCTGTGCCGTTCCCGCGGATCTGCCACGGCGCCAGATTGTCGATCACCAGCTGATATGCGCGTTCGGCATCTTTCAGGCGCGCCCAGCAGATGGCGCGCCAGGCGCAGGCCCAGCCGTAGCTGGTCATGCCGCGCGCATCGAGCAGGCGGGTCACTCCCTCGATCAAGGCGGGCGGACTCTCGTCCACGGTGATGCGATCGCCAGGAAAGAAACCGACCAGCGGCGAAAGGTGGCGATGCCCGGGTTCGCCGAGACTATGCGGCGACATCCATTCTTCCAGCCAGCCATTCTCGCTGCTGACCTCGGGCAGATAGAGCTTTGCCTGCAAGTCGCCGATCACTGCGCTGTACCGCGCATCCCTGTCGAGAATGGCGGCGGCTTCCCGATAGCTGGCGAACAGATCCCAGACCAGTTCCTGGGCATAGCTGATGCCTTTTGCATCCTTTGGCCCATGCTCCGGCGACCAGTCGCAGTCGTCGATCAATACCTCGCGCTCTTTCCCGGTGGCGGGATCGGGGATGCGCACGGTGAGCAGGCGTGCCTCCCAGAACTCACATGCGCCTTTGAGCAAGGGATAGATGCGGACCAGATAATCCCGCTGCAGCGTGTATTGATAGTGCTGCCACAGGCTGTTGCACAGCCAGGCGCTGCCGGCCGGATGCCACCACCAGCCGTTACCGCCGAAAATATTGGTGGATATGGCCACCGTCCACCCGGCCAGCTTGCCCGAGCTATTGCGGAAGCCGTTGCGCGGATCGTTGAAGTGCTGCCGGGTTATCGCACTCCACGATTCGTACTGCGACAGGCAATAGTTCGCCAGCGCATCGAAGCAGCCGGGCAGGCCGGCGCGATCGGGCAGCCAGTAGTTCATCTGGATATTGATGTCGTTGTGATAGTCGCTCATCCATTCGGGCGCGTTGTCGCTCAGCCATAGCCCCTGCAGGCTGGTGGGCAAGCGGTCGCGCGAGCCTGCGATGGTCAGATAGCGGCCGAATTGCAGGTACGCCGCTTCCAGTTCGGGGTCCGGAGCGGCGCCAGGTTTCGCGCGTGCCTGCAGCCGCGTCCAGGTGTCCGATGCGCGCTGAGCTGGCGTCGATGCGCCGAGGTCGACCTGCATGGTGCCGTACAGGGCGGCATAGTCGGCAATGTGCCTGTGCAGAAGAGCATCCGCCGTCTGCGAACCTGCCGCCTCGATGTTCTGCCTCACCCACGCCAGGCAGTCGATCGAGCTGTCGAGATAGCCTTTCGCGGCATCCGGCGTGTAATTGGTGCCTCCGCAATACAGGATGGTCAACGCATCGCAGCCGGCAAAATGCAGGGCGCCGTTTTCAGCCGATACCGAACCGGACGAGGCGATAGCTTTGACGCTAGCGGCATAAGCCAGGCCGTTGCGGAGCGTGCCGCTGAAATGGCTGCTTGCCGTCTCCGGCGACAACTGCATGGCTTCACCATGCGTGCCCTGCAGGTGGATGGCGCCCGACCAGGTGCCGCCACCGCTTTGCGAGAGGCGCACGGCGATGACGTCGTCCGGATGGCTGGCAAATATCTCGCGCAGATAGCGGATGCCGTCCTTGCGGTACGAAATCCGCAGATAGCCATTGGCGAGATCCAGTTCGCGCCGGTAGTCGCCAATGCCTGACAGTCCGTGATCGCGCACTTCGATAACGAGCTTGGACAGCATGGTGAAGCTGCCGAAATTCTCCGCCTCGTAGGGGAATTGCCCCTCCGCATCGAGCGTGCCGTTCGATCCGCCCAGCCACATGGAGCTGTCGGTGAGGTACAGGAAGTCCCGTGCCGGGTCGCCGCCGACGAGCGCGCCCATGCGCCCATTGCCGATCGGAGTTCCCTCCTGAATGACGTTCTGTTCGGACGCGGGAGCGCCGTACCACAGCGTGGGGCCATGAAGCGAAGGCGTGCGCATGCGCCGTGGCTTGCCCGCCGAACTCACCGCGGTGGCCATGCCCGGCGCGCTCAACAGGGACAGCAGCGTGGCCATCGTGCCGGTCATCTTCAGGAAACGCCGGCGAGCCGCCTGCTCTGGGGCGGGCTGCTGCGGATCGATGTCGAGCTCGATGGTCATGAGTGATCGCGTCCCATGTCTCTGGTCATCCGTCCCCGCGTCATCGGGTTTGCGATGACGGCCCGTATTTCACTCATCCGCCCTTGACGCCGGCGGCGAAGCGGGCATAGGTTATATTATATGACAATTGCCCGGATCCAGGGCTTTGCGGCTTGTTTCAGCGTTTGCACCGATGACGGCGCCGCCATCCGTCAGCCCTCATCGGTGGTGCTTGGCTGTTGATCGGCTCCAGAGAGTGCAGGGCATGCCTGGAAGGCGAGCTGCCGGCGCGCCTTCTATCCATGAGTACACCTAACTGTCCGCCCGGGCATGGCTTGCGCCTGCCCGTCAGGCGCGGCTGTCCTCTAACCCATGAAGGGAGCGTCGCCAGTTCATGAATACCTTTGTCTCCAACGGCACGAAGCATTCGCGATCCGGCCAGGCAACAACGGCAGATCGCCAGCAGGGACGCGGCCTGCTGTCGCTGTGGTCGCGCAGTGCGATTGCATTGGGCATGTTTGCCATGGCGGCCGGCGTCGGCGCGCAAGTCAACGGCGTGGCGCAGCGCCCCTATCTCGGCTGGAGCAGTTTCAGCCAGCAGACGCTCGACCCCAATTTTCTTACCCAGGCCAATGTCGTCATCCAATCCGACGCATTGCTCAGCTCGGGGCTGCAGGCGCATGGCTACAACTACATCAATATGGATTCGGGCTGGCATGGCGGCTTCGATGCGAACGGCAGGCCCACTCCCGATCCCGTCTTGTTTCCCGACATCAAGGCGCTGATCGACCATATCCACCAGAACGGGCAGAAAGCCGGCATTTACTGGATACCCGGTGTCGAGGAGCCCGCGGTCACGGCCAACGCTCCCATTCTCGGCACGCCTTATCACATCCAGGACATCCTCACGGTGCCATACACCGCCGGCAATGCCTTCGGCGGCCCCGGCACCTCGCCTTACCATTACAAGATCGATTTCACCAAGCCCGGCGCGCAGGCCTATATCGATTCCGTGGTTGCGCTGTTCGCTTCGTGGGGCGTCGATTTCATCAAGCTCGATGCGGTGACGCCAGGCTCGTACAGCGACGATCTGCATATCGACAACCGCGCCGATGTCGCCGCCTGGTCCAAGGCGATTGCGAACAGCGGCCGCCCCATGTGGCTGACGGTTTCCTGGGAAATCGACCAGGATTACCTCGGCGTATGGCAGCAGTTTTCCAACGCACGCCGCATCGACGACGACGTGGAGTGCGAAAGCCGCTGCGCCACGCTGACGGACTGGTCGCGCATCTACAAGCGCTTCCGCGATCTGCCCGGCTGGCAGCATGCGGGCGGCCCCGCGCTGGGCTGGAACGACCTGGACTCGCTCGATATCGGCGATGGCGAACTCGATGGCCTGTCGCATGCCGAAAAGCGCTCTGCCATGACCTTGTGGGCCATGGCCAATGCGCCGATCTATCTCGGCGGCGACCTGACCCGGATCGATGCGTTCGGCAAGCAGCTGGCCACGGCGGATGAAGTGCTCGCCGTCGACCAGTCCGGCAAGCCGGCCACGCAGGTGCTCGGCGGCGACCTGCCCGTATGGATTTCCGATCTCGGCGATGGCAACTATTACGTCGCTTTGTTCAATATGAATGCGACGCCGGCGGTGGTCACCTTGCCGTGGCGGCAAATCGGGCTCGATGGCGTGCGGCAGGTGCGCGACCTGTGGGCCAGGGCCGAGCTTGGCGCACCCGCGGGCGCATTTTCCACCGTGCTGGACGGACATGGCGTGCGGTTGCTGAAAGTCTCGGCGCGGGTCGGCCATGCGCCGCCCACGCCTTCCACCAGTTACGCGGCCACATCGGCCACGCTCGCGGGCAGTGCGTCCGTGGCCGATTGTTCCGGCTGCTCCAACGGTAAAAAGGTCGGTGGTCTGGGCCTGGGCACGAACAACACGGTGACGTTCCAGAATGTCTATGTGCGCAAGGCAGGCGTTTACCTGATGCAGGTCGATTCGATGACCTTCGCCCTGCGCTCCTATCTGTATACGGTCAATGGCGGCGCCTATCAGACGCTCAACTCCGGCGGCGGCAGTTTTTCCATTCCCTCCAGCACCACGCTGCCGGTTTGCCTGAAGGCGGGATACAACAGCATCCAGTTCGGCAACCCCACCAGCTATGCGCCCGACCTGGACCGCATCGTCATCAGCGGAGCCGGCGACGCCGTGCCGCCGCAGGCAAGCACGTACGAAGCCGAGCAGGCCAGCCTGGGCGGAACGGTCACCGCGGGTTTCAGCAATTATGCGTCGGGCTTGTCCAAGGCCGGCAATGTCGGCCATGGACCGGCCAATACGGTGACGTTCTCGAACGTCACCGTTCCCGCGACAGGGAATTACCAGCTGGAAATCGATTATGCGACCAACGGGCCGCGCGGGCTGACGGTTACGGTCAATAACGCCGCGCCGGTTTCATTGACCGTGGATGGAAGCACGTTCGACGACCCGCGGCCGACGCTGCTTCGGGTGGCGTTGAAGGCCGGAACCAACACCATCCAGCTGGGCAATCCCACCGGCTACGGTCCGGATCTCGACCGCATCGTGGTGGCTCCGCTGATCGGCGCCGGTTTATCGGATGCCGCGGTGAGCCGCATGTGCCCGCGCTGATCGCTGATCGCGGACCGCATGACCATGGGCGAGGGCAGGCGCTATGGCGCAGGCCCTCGCCGCGCGTGCCTGGCGCATCTTCGATTATCCGGCGGGGCCGGAATGAATCCGCCTCAATCGAGTTTCCGCGGATCGATCACGACATGCCTGATCCGCTGCCGCTTCCAGGTATAGACGATATGAACCAGCCCATCGGCGGTTTGAATGACCGCCGGATAGGAGAACTCGGCGCCCGGCGTGTTTTCCAGGTCGAGCAGCTTGCGCCAATGCTCGCCGTCATCGGAAACCGCCACCGACAGCTGGCCGCGGCCATCCCACCACTGCGCGCCGTGCAAGGTAGGGTTGTAGACAATCAGCGAGCGCCCGTCGGCGAGAACCACCGCGTCCACACCCGAGTTGGGATTGGGCAAGTCCAGCAGGCGCATCGGCGACCAGCTGCGGCCGCCGTCGCGGGACCGGGTGCTGAAGATCCTGTCCTGCTTGCTGCGCCCGATGGCCTGCAGCTCGCCGCCGCGATGTACCAGCAGCGCCGGCTGGATCGCTTCGATGGGTTGCGTGCCCATCGGGGGCGTGACGATGCGCCAGGTGGCGCCGTCGTCGGTGGAGCGCTCGAAATGCACAGTCCAATGATCGCCCTCCGTACTGGACGGGCTGACGATGGTGCCGTCGGTCAGTTGCACCGGCTTGTTCTTGATCGGCCCCAGCACGCCTTCGGGAAGCCGGCGTGGCCCCGACCAGTGCATGCCGTCGTCACGGGAAGTCTTGAGCATGCCCCACCAGTGCTGCGGGTCGGGCCCCACCTTGTAGAACAGCATCAGCGTGCCGGTGCTGCTGCGGAACAGCACCGGATTCCAGCTTGGAAGGCGCGTTCCATCCGCCTGCACGCCATCGGCGACTTCAGCCGGCGCGGACCATCGCCCGGCTCGCTGCCGCGCCATCCAGATGCCTACGCCCGGGTCGCGCTCCTGCTTGCCGCCGAACCATGCGGCGATCAGTCCGGCGGGTGTCTCCACGATGGTCGCCGCATGGCTTTGCGGCGCCGCCTGGCCGGCCCCGGCGAATTCGATCTTGCGAATGGCTGCAGGCGCGTCGGCGCATGCCGCCGGCGCAGCTCCCGCGAGCAGCAAGGCCACGATGCAGGTCAAGGCCAAGCCGGCTCGTACAACGCGCTTGCTTTCCATCAGTAGCTCGATTCGGGCATGCACAGAACATCGAGTTTCGCATGCTCCCGGGCCGGAGCGCATCACGCTTGCGGCGCTTTCGCCGCCGGGGCCCATGCCGCGGGAAAAGCCTGGGCGCGACAAGCGGCATGGAACGACAGCACGTCGGTGCGAACCAGCCCGTGCACGCGAAACGAATCGCGCTCCAGCATATCGTCCAGTTCGCTGCGGCTTTCGCAGTGCGCCAGGATCGCTCCGCCATCGCCGGTTTCCAGCGGACCGGCCGCGATGATGCGCCCGGCCCGCGCGTGTTCGATCAGCCAATCCCTGCGTGCCGAGATGCGCCTGGATGTCTTGCTGAGCACGCAGATAAGTAAGTGTGACGACATAAAGCATGGCGGACTCCTCAGGCGGCCGCGGCGGGATCGAACGTCCGGCCGATCGCTTGATGCGCGGCCTGCAGCGCGGCGGCGCGGATCTCGCCGCCCCTGGTAAGGCGCTCGGCACGCACGATGCGCACGTCGCCGATGCCCATGAAACCGAACATGGCCTGCAGGTATGCCTCCTGGCAATCCATGGCGGCCGCGGGGCCTTCGGAATACATGCCGCCGCGCGTGGAGGCGACCAGGACCGTCTTGCCGCCGGCGAGTCCCACGGGCCCATGCTCCGTGTACTTGAACGTGCGGCCCGGCTGTGTCACGCGATCGATCCACGC
>Ga0065165_1001446_pt1 | contig 25740 bp, 19 predicted proteins | sample AraplaMF_Cvi_mMF_FD_63813 | JGI IMG/M metagenome (GOLD analysis project Ga0065165, IMG submission 63813) | Arabidopsis root microbial communities from the University of North Carolina, USA - plate scrape MF_Cvi_mMF (version 2) (version 3) | ecosystem: Host-associated > Plants > Roots >... | reverse complement strand
AGCGACAGCAGCTTCTCGACGTCGAGCGGCTTCGCGATGTAGTCGTTGGCGCCGGCGGCCAGGCACTTCTCCTGGTCGTCCTTCATCGCCTTGGCGGTCAGCGCGATGATCGGCAGCTTCCGCCAGTCGCCGCGCTTGCGGATCTCGCGCATCGCGGTGAAGCCGTCCATCTCCGGCATCATGATGTCCATCAGCACCAGGTCGACCAGGCCCGGCCCGGCCCCGAGGCGGGCCAGCACCTCCAGCGCCTCGCGCCCGTTGCGCGCGATCTCGATCTTGACGCCCTTCGGTTCGAGAACGCTGGACAGCGCGAAGATGTTGCGCACGTCGTCCTCGACCACCAGGATGCGCCGGCCTTCGAGCGTCGCATCGCGGTCGCGCGCCGCCTTCAGCATGCGCTGGCTCTCGGCCGGCAGGTGCGATTCGACCTGGTGCAGGAACAGCGTCACCTCGTCGAGCAGCCGCTCCGGCGAGCGCGCGTCCTTCACGATGATCGAGCGCGAGAAGCGGCGCAGGCCCTGCTCCTCGTCGCGCGTCAGCGAGCGGCCGGTGTAGACGATCACCGGCGGGAAGGCCACGTCGTCCTGGCCGGACATCTTCTCGAGCAGCTCGTAGCCGCTCAGGTCGGGCAGGTTCAGGTCCATCACCATGCAATCGAAGGTGGTCGACTGCAGCGCGGCCAGCGCCTCGCCGGCGCTCGCCACGTCGGTGATCTGCACGTCGTCGGTGCCGAGCAGGTGGCGGATGCTCTCGCGCTGGCGCGCATCGTCTTCCACCACCAGCACGCGGCGCACGCTCTGCATGAACTTGGCCTCGAGCCGCCGCAGCGCCTCGACCAGCTGCTCGCGCTTGACCGGCTTCAGCGCATAGCCGATCGCGCCGCGCTGCAGGGCCTCCTGGCTGTAGTCGGCCACCGAGATCACGTGCACCGGAACGTGCCGCGTCTGCGGGCTGCGCTTCAGCTGGTCGAGCACGCCGAGGCCGGAGTGGTCGGGCAGGTTCATGTCGAGCAGGATCGCGCTCGGCTTGAAGTCGAGCGCCGCGCGGATGCCGTCGCCGGCGGTGTGTGCGAGCAGGCACTGGAAGCCGGCCTCGTGGATCAGGTCGCGCAGGATCGCCGCGAAGCGCATGTCGTCCTCGACGACCAGGATCAGCCGCTTGCCGGGCGCCAGCTGCTCGCGGTCGTCGTCGAGCACGCGCGGCTGCAGCGTCTTCGGCGGGGGTGGCATCTCATGCTGCATGTCGTGCTGCATGCCGCGCTGCGGGCCGGTCGGGTGGGCGGCCGCCGCCGGTTCGGCCCCGGGCGCCGCGGGCGGCTGCGTGGCCGCGGCGCCTTCGGCCCGCGCCACCGGCAGCGTCAGCGTGAACACGCTGCCCTCGCCCGGCGTGCTGCGCACCGTGATGTCGCCGCCCAGCAGCCGCGCCAGGTCGCGCGAGATCGACAGCCCGAGCCCGGTGCCGCCGTACTTGCGGTGCGTGCTGCCGTCGGCCTGGCGGAAGGCCTCGAAGATGATCTCCTGCTGGTGCTCGGCGATGCCGATGCCGCTGTCGCGCACCGCGAACGACAGCATGCCGTCGCCATCGGGCGCGACCTGCACCGAGACCTCGCCGGCCGCGGTGAACTTCAGCGCATTCGACAGCAGGTTGTTCATGATCTGCCCGACGCGCTGGGCGTCGGATTCGATGCGCTGCGGCGTGCCCGGCTCGATCGCGGTGCTGAACGCGATACCTTTCTGCTGCGCCGCCGGCTGGAAGTTCGCGTTCAGCGATTCGACGATGCGGCTGACCAGCACCGGCTCGATCTGCACCTCGACCTTGCCGGCCTCGATCTTCGACAGGTCGAGGATGTCGTTGATCAGCGCCAGCAGGTCGTTGCCGGCATCGGCGATGGTCTGCGCGAACTTCACCTGCTCGGCGTTCAGGTTGCCCGCCTTGTTGTCGGCCAGCAGCTTCGCGAGGATCAGCGTCGAGTTCAGCGGCGTGCGCAGCTCGTGGCTCATGTTGGCCAGGAACTCGCTCTTGTACTGGTTGGCGCGCTCCAGTTCGCCGGCCTTCTCGGTCAGCGCGACCTGGGCCGCGGCGAGGTTGTCCTTCTGGTGCTCCAGCAGCTGGGTCTGCTCCTCGAGCTGCGCATTGGTCTGCTCCATCTCGGCATGCTGGGCCTCCAGCTGGGCCTGCGATTCCTTCAGCACGCGGCCCTGCTCCTCGAGCTCTTCGTTGCTGACCCGCAGTTCCTCCTGCTGGGCCTGCAGCTCCTCGGCCTGGCGCTGCGTCTCCTCGAGCAGCTCCTCGAGGCGCGTGCGGTCCTTCGCAGTGCGCACCGCGATGGCGAGTGCTTCGGAGACGCGCAGCAACAGCTCCTGCTCGGCCTCGTGCGTGCGGTGCAGGAAGCCGAGTTCGACCACCGCCTGCACGACGCCGTCGACCAGCGCCGGCGCCAGCAGCAGCTCGGTGGGATCGGCACGGCCGAGCGACGAGGTCACCGGCAGGTAGCCGGCCGGCACGTCGGTCACGCGCACCGGCCTGGCGTCCTTCAGCACCTGGCCGAGCAGGCCGTCGCCGGGGTGCAGCTCGGCGGCCACGCTGCCGCCGTCGAGCCCGTGCGCGGCGAAGCGGCGGAAGCGGCCGTCGCTCTCGGCGATGTAAAGGGCGCCGACGCGCGCCCCCATGTACTGCGCCAGGTACGACAGCACGCGCTCGCCGAGCGCATCGAGCCGGTGCTCGCCCTGCACGCGTTCGCCGATCCCCATCTGGCCGCTGCGCACCCAGGCCCGCGCCTCGCGGGCCAGGTGCTCGCGCGAGCTCATCGCCATCGCCACCGCGATCAGGAACAGCAGCAGCGCCGAGCCGATCCAGGTGATGTTGGACGACAGGTTCACCGCGTCCTGCCAGTCGCCCTGTCGCCCGGCCAGCAGACCGCGCTCTTCGTCGTCCATGTCGGCGACGAGGGTGCGGATGCGATTCATCGTCGCGCGGCCGCGGTCGGTGCGCACCACCGCGAGCGCCTGCTCGACGTTGCCGGCGCGGCGCAGCTCCACCGTCTCGGCCAGTTCGGCCAGCTTCTCGGTGGTCAGCCGGTCGATCGTGTCGATGCGCTGCGTCTGGCGCGGGTTGTCGACGGTCAGTTCGCGAACCCGGCGCACCAGGCCCGGCAGCGCCGCGCGCGCGGTGGTGTACGGGTCGAGGTAGAGCTCGTTGCCGGTCAGCAGGAAGCCGCGCTGGCCGGTCTCGGCGTCCTTCACCGCCGACAGCAGCGTCTGCAGCTGCTGGCCGACCTCGATCGTGTGCGTCACCAGCTCGGCGGTGCTGGCGCGGGTCTGCAGCGAGCGGTACGAGAAGTACGCGATCAGCACGACCGCCAGCACCGCCAGGCCGAAGCCGATCAGCGGACCCGGCGGCAGCGGCAGGCCGCTGCGTGCGCTGCGGACCGGGGCGAACTTCATCGAAAGCGGGGCCATCGGCGCGATCCTGTGATTCAAAGAAGAGACGGCACGCGGCGGCATGCGAAGGGGCTCGGAAGCGCGCGGGATCGTAGCGCAGCGCTGCGCGATTCCAGGCGGGCGCGACGGGCAAACGGCGCGCCTGCGCGCATGTCGCGGCGATGTCCTACAAATGCGTCGGACATGCGCCCACGGGACGCGCCGGAGCGGCCCTCTACAGTGAAGCCGCGCCGGGACCGCAGAGTCCCGGATGGCACCCACTACCGGAGGTCGCGATGAAAAGAGGGATGGTCATTGCAGGGTTCGAGGTGCACACCGACGAGGGCTTGCGGCAGGTTCCGCCGGGCGCGTGCTGGGTCATCGAGGGCGCCCTGTGGGTCAAGCTGCTCTGGCAGGCCGATGGCGCCCGCGAGGCGGCCACCGTGTCGCTGCGCGAGTACCAGGCCTGCGTGCAGCGCGGCTGCATCCACTTCGAGGAAGCGCCGTCGTTCAGCGAATCCGTGCGTAGACCCTTGAGTCTCGCAAGCTGCCGTCCGGCGTGATGCGGTCGTTGCGGCGCGTGCCTTCGAGCGCATAACCGGCGCGCTCGCAGACGCGCCAGCTGGCGGTGTTGCCGGCATCCGGCAGCGCTTCGATGCGGCGCATGCCGAGCGTGTCGAAGGCGAGTTCCGTGATCGCCTGCACCGCCTCGGTGACGAGGCCGCGGCCGGTGAACGCCGAATGCGCCCAGTAGCCGATCTCGCACTTGGGCACCGCCCAGTCGAACGCATGCAGGCTGCCGGCGCCGACCAGCGCGCCGCCGTCCTTCAGGAACAGCAGCATCGGCATCATCGAGCGCATCAGGTAGTGCGCGCGGCCTTCGCGGCAGAACTGCTCCGAGGTCTCGACGCTCGGCTCGGCCAGGGCCCACGGCAGCGAGGCCGGGAATTCGCGCAACGCGTCCAGCGACGCGACCACCGCGTCATGCAGCAGCGGCCCTTCGCCGGCGCGCGGGCAGCGGATCGTCAGGCGCGCGCTGTCGAAGCTGTCGGGAACGTCGCGAAGCGAGGGGATCGTCATGCGGGGGATGGTGGCAGCCTGCGCCCGCAGCACTCGCGCCGCAGGCGCAACCGCGTGCGCGGATGCGAAGGTGTCAGCGCGGCGACCAGCGCCATTCCTTCACCTCGGGCAGGTCGTCGCCGTGCTCGCACACCCATTCCCGGTGCCGGCGCAGCGTTGCCGCCAGCCGCTCGGCCTCGGCCGGTACCCGCCCGGCCAGGCGCGGCACGCGGCGGATCGCGTCGAACGCCAGCTGGTAGCGGTCGAGCTGGTTGAGCACCACCATGTCGAACGGCGTCGTCGTCGTGCCTTCCTCGAGATAGCCGCGCACATGGATGTTCGCGTGGTTGCGGCGCCGGTAGGTCAGCTTGTGCACCAGCGACGGGTAGCCGTGGAAGGCGAACACCACCGGCCGGTCGGCGGTGAAGATCGCGTCGAAGTCCTCGTCGGACAGGCCGTGCGGATGCTCCAGCGGCGGCTGCAGCGCGAACAGGTCGACGACGTTGACGACCCGCACGCGCAGGTCGGGCACGTGGTCGCGCAGCAGGGTCACGGCGGCCAGCGTCTCCAGCGTCGGGACATCGCCGGCGCAGGCCATCACCACCTCCGGCTCGCCGCCGCTGCCGGCCCACTCCCAGGTGCCCAGGCCGGCGCGGCAATGCCGCTGCGCCGCGTCGATGTCGAGCCATTGCCAGGCCGGCTGCTTGCCGGCGACGATCACGTTGACGTAGTTGCGGCTGCGCAGGCAGTGGTCGGCCACCGACAGCAGGCAGTTCGCGTCGGGCGGCAGGTAGATGCGCACCACGTCGGACTTCTTGTTCGCGACATGGTCGATGAAGCCCGGGTCCTGGTGCGAGAAGCCGTTGTGGTCCTGGCGCCAGACGTGGGAGGTGAGCAGGTAGTTCAGCGACGCGATCGGCTGCCGCCACGGGATCTGCCGGCAGGACTTCAACCACTTGGCGTGCTGGTTGAACATCGAGTCGATGATGTGGATGAAGGCTTCGTAGCACGAGAACATGCCGTGCCGGCCGGTCAGCAGGTAGCCCTCGAGCCAGCCCTCGCACAGGTGCTCGCTGAGCACCTCCATCACGCGACCGTCGGTGCCGAGGTTCGGGTCGACCTCGTCGATGCGCGCGAGCCATTGCTTGCCGGAGACCTCGTACACCGCATCGAGCCGGTTCGACGCGGTTTCGTCCGGGCCGAACAGCCGGAAATTGCGGGCCGCGAGGTTGAGCCGCACCAGCTCGCGCAGGAACCCGCCGAGCACGCGGGTCGATTCGACCTGCGCCGCGCCGGGCTGCGCCACCGCCACCGCATGCTCGCGGAACGGCGGCATCGCGAGCGGCTGCAGCAGTTCGCCGCCGTTGGCATGCGGGTTCGCGCTCATGCGGCGCGCGCCGGTGGAGCCGAGCGACGCCAGGTCGTCGCGCAGCCGGCCGTCGGCATCGAACAGCTCGTGCGGCCGGTAGCTGCGCAGCCAGGCGTCGAGCTGCGCGAGGTGCTCGGGGGTCTTCACGTCGGCCAGCGGCACCTGGTGGGCCCGCCAGGTGCCTTCGACCGGCTGGCCGTCGACGGTCTTCGGCCCGGTCCAGCCCTTCGGCGTGTCGAGCACGATCATCGGCCAGCGCGGGCGTTCGACCGGGCCGCCGGAGCGCGCGCGCTGCTGGATCGCGTGGATGTCGGCCACCACGCGGTCGAGCGTCGCCGCGAGCTGCTGGTGCACCAGCGCCGGGTCGCTGCCGGTCACGAAATGCGGCTCGTGGCCGCAGCCGCGCATCAGCTGCTCGAGTTCGTCGCGCCCGATGCGCGCGAGCAGTGTCGGGTTCGCGATCTTGTAGCCGTTCAGGTGCAGGATCGGCAGCACGGCGCCATCGGTGGCCGGGCTCAGGAACTTGTTCGAATGCCAGCTCGCGGCCAGCGGCCCGGTCTCGGCCTCGCCGTCGCCAATCACGCAGGCGACGATCAGCCCGGGGTTGTCGAATGCGGCGCCGTAGGCATGGGCAAGCGAGTAGCCGAGCTCGCCTCCTTCGTGGATCGAGCCGGGCGTCTCGGGCGCCACGTGGCTCGGGATGCCGTAGGGCCACGAGAACTGGCGGAACAGCCGGCGCATGCCGTCGCGGTCTTGCGTGACGGCCGGATAGCGCTCGGTGTACGAGCCTTCGAGCCAGGCGCTGGCGACCAGCCCCGGGCCGCCATGGCCGGGGCCGATCACGTAGATCATGTCGAGCCCGTGTGCGGCGATCACGCGGTTCAGGTGCGCATACAGCAGGTTCAGCCCGGGCGTCGTGCCCCAGTGGCCGAGCAGGCGCGGCTTCACGTGGGCCTGCGTCAGCGGCTCGTCGAGCAGCGGGTTGTCGCGCAGGTAGATCTGCCCGACCGACAGGTAGTTGGCAGCGCGCCACCAGGCGTCGATGCGCTGCAGCTGGCCGGGCGACAGCGGGCCGTGCGGATGCTCGGTGGGGTGGTTCACGAGAGGATCCTCCTTGTCGCGCCGATGATGGCCGCTCCGGTGTCGACTGAGTATGCTGCAGATCAAATCCCACGCTGCCGGAAACGAATCGATGCGCCCCCTGCTGCTGACGCTGAACGCCGGTTCGTCGTCGATCAAGATCGGCCTGTTCCGCCTCGGCGACGCCGGGCCGGAGTCGGTCGGGCGCGGCCGCCTCGACCTGCAGCGGGCGCCGCTGGCGCTGTCGCTCGACTGCGAAGGCCGCCGGGTCGAATGGCCGCTGCAGGCGCCGCTGACCGAATCGCTGCACGAGGTGGTCGACGCGATGCTCGGTGTGCTCGAGCGCGACGGCGCGCTGGCGGGCCTGCACGCCGCGGCACACCGCGTGGTGCACGGCGGCCCGCAGCACCATGGGCCGGTGCGCGTCGACGACGCGACGCTGGCGGAGCTCGACGCGCTGACGCCGCTCGCGCCGCTGCACCAGCCGCACAGCCTGCGGCTGATCCGGGCGCTGCAGCAGCTGCGACCCGGGCTCGTGCAGACCGCGTCGTTCGATACCACCTTCCACCAGACGCAGGACCCCCTTGCCCGCCGCTTCGCGCTGCCCCGGGCGCTGCATGACGCGGGGGTGCAGCGCTACGGCTTCCACGGCCTGTCGTATGCCTTCATCGCGCGCGAACTTGCGCGGTTGGCACCGCACGAAGCGGCCGGTCGCGTCGTCGTCGCGCACCTGGGCAGCGGCGCGAGCCTGTGCGGGCTGCAGGCCGGCCGCAGCGTCGACACCAGCATGGGCTTCTCGGCACTGGACGGCGTGCCGATGGGCACGCGCTGCGGCGCGCTCGATGCCGGCGTGCCGCTGTACCTGATGCAGCAGCGCGGCCTGTCCCACGACGAGATCGAGGACCTGCTGTACCACCGCTCGGGGCTGCTCGGCGTGTCGGGCCTCAGCGCCGATGCGCGCACCTTGCGCGACAGCGACCTGCCGGCAGCGCGCGAGGCGCTGGCGTTGTTCGCGCTGCGTTGTGCCGGCGAAGCGGCGCGCATCGCGACCACGCTCGGCGGGCTCGACGCGCTGGTGTTCACCGCCGGCATCGGCGAGCACGATGCGGCGCTGCGTGCCGCGGTGTGCGAACGGCTGGGCTGGCTCGGCGTCGCGCTCGACGCCGATGCGAACGCGCGCCATGCGCTGCGCATCGACCGGTCCGGCCGCGTGGCGTTGTTCGTGATGGCCACGGACGAGGAACGCACGATCGCCGACGAGGCCTGGGCGGTGCTGCGTTGATCGTGGTGCGCGCGGCAGCGGGTACGATGCGCGCCTCCGCCCGAAAGGTCCGCCCGTGAAACTCGCCACCTGGAACGTCAACTCCCTTGCGGTGCGCCTGCCGCAGCTGATCGACTGGCTTGCGCTGCACCAGCCCGACGCGATCGTGCTGCAGGAAACCAAGCTCACCGACGACAAGTTCCCGCACGCCGAGATCGAGGCCGCCGGCTACCAGGTGCAGTGGTTCGGGCAGAAGACGTACAACGGCGTCGCGCTGCTGTCGCGCACGGTGGCCGCCGACATCGTCAAGAACATCCCCGGCCATGACGACGAGCAGGCGCGCGTGATCGCCGGCACCGTCAACGGCATCCGCATCGTCGGCGCGTACATCCCGAACGGGCAGTCGGTCGACAGCGACAAGTTCCAGTACAAGCTGAAGTGGCTGACGGCGCTGCGCACCTGGCTGGCCGACGAGCTGACCCGCCACACGCACCTGGTGCTGATGGGCGATTACAACATCGCCCCCGAAGACCGCGACGTGCACGACCCGGTGGCATGGGCCGGGCAGGTGCTGTGCACGCCCGAGGAGCGGGCGCACTTCCAGGGCCTGCTCGGGCTCGGGCTGCACGATTCGTTCCGGCTGTTCGAGCAGCCGCCGAAGAGCTGGAGCTGGTGGGACTACCGCAACCTGGCCTTCCGCAAGAACCAGGGGCTGCGCATCGACCACATCCTGGTGAGCGACGCGCTGAAGGGCCAGGTGACGGCGTGCGCGATCGACAAGCCGACGCGCAAGAACGAGCGGCCCAGCGACCACGCGCCGGTGATTGCGGAGTTCTCGTAGCCGGCCATCGAAACTGGCAGGACACAGGGATGCGCACACCGCCCCGTTCGGGCTGAGCCTGTCGAAGCCCTGCCGGCGGTGCACCGCGACGCTCGACGCGCTTCGGCACCAACCCTTCGCCACGTGCCTTCGACAAGCTCAGTCACTGCTCGGGGCAAACGGGGGCATGTCAGTCGTCGAGCCCGAGCTCCTGGATCTTCCGCGTGATCGTGTTCCGCCCGATCCCGAGCTTCTGCGCCGCCTCGATGCGCCGCCCGCGCGTGATCTCGAGCGCGGTGTGGATCAGCTGCGCCTCGAACTTGCGCGTCAGCGTGTCCCACACCTCCGGCAGCCCGGCTTGCAGCATCGCGCGCGATTCGCGCTCCAGGTCGGCCAGCCAGTGCGTGCTGGTCGCCACCGCGGCCACCGCATCCGGCAGCGGCGCAGCCACCGGCGCGGCGGCGTGAGCCGCCGACACGCTGACGATCGATGGCAGCTCGGCGGCCTCGCCCGCGCCCGGCACACGCGCCGGCATCGCGACGAGGTCGCCCTGGAATTCCGGCGGCAGGTCCTTGGCCTCGACCACCTGCGCCGGCGCCATCACCGTCAGCCAGTGGCAGATGTTCTCCAGCTGCCGCACGTTGCCGGGGAAATCGAACTGCATCAGCCGCGCGAGCGCCGCTTCGGTGATGCGCTTGGCCTCGACGCCCAGTTCTTTCGCGCTCTTCTGCAGGAAGAAGCGCGCCAGCGCCGGCACGTCCTCGCGCCGCTCGCGCAGCGCCGGCAGCCGCAGCCGGATCACGTTCAGCCGGTGAAACAAGTCCTCGCGAAAGGCCCCGAGCTTGACCCGCTCTTCCAGGTTCTGGTGCGTCGCCGCGATCACGCGCACGTTGCTGCGCAGCGGGTTGTGCCCGCCGACACGGTAGAACTGCCCGTCGCTCAGCACGCGCAGCAGCCGCGTCTGCAGGTCGAACGGCATGTCGCCGATCTCGTCGAGGAACAGCGTGCCGCCGTCGGCCTGCTCGAAGCGCCCGCGCCGCGTCGTCTGCGCACCGGTGAACGCGCCGCGCTCATGGCCGAACAGCTCGCTCTCGAGCAGGTCCTTCGGGATCGCCGCGGTGTTGATCGCGACGAACGGCCCGCTCGCCCGCGGGCTGTGCTTGTGCAGCGCCTGCGCGACGAGTTCCTTGCCCGAGCCCGACTCGCCGGTGATCAGCACCGTGACCACGCTCTGGCTCAAGCGCCCGATCGCGCGGAACACGTCCTGCATCGCCGGCGCCTGGCCCAGCATCTCGGGCATCTGCGCCATGCGCTCGTCGCGCACCTCCTCGCGCATGCTCTCGTCGAGCGCGCGGCGGATCAGCTCGACGGCCTTCGGCACGTCGAACGGCTTCGGCAGGTACTCGAAAGCGCCGCCCTGGAACGCACTGACCGCGCTGTCCAGGTCGGAGTAGGCCGTCATGATGATCACCGGCAGGCCGGGGTGCCGCTCCTTGACCTTGCTCAGCAGCTCGATGCCCGAGCCGCCTGGCATCCGGATGTCGGATACGAGAACCTGCGGCTCGTCGTCTTCGAGCGCGATCAGCACGTCGCGCGGGTTGGTGAAGCTGCGCACCGCGAGGTCTTCACGCGCCAGCGCCTTCTCCAGCACGAAGCGGATGGATTGGTCGTCGTCAACGATCCAGATGGGTTTCATGCCCTGCCTGTGGTTCCGGTCCCGCCCGCCCCGGCTTCTGGCTCAGGGCAACGGGATCACGATCTTGAAAAGGGTCTGGCCCGGTTTGCTCTCGCATTCGATCATGCCCTGGTGTTGCTGCACGAACGTTTGCGCCAGCGTGAGTCCCAAGCCCGACCCGCCATCGCGCCCCGATACCAGCGGGTAAAAAATGCGATCCCGGATCGACTCCGGGATCCCCGGGCCGTTGTCTTCAATATGCAAGTCCAGTGCCAATCGATAGCGCTGCTTGCCGAGCGTGACCTGCCGCGCGATCCGCGTGCGCAGCGTGATGCAGGCGTCGCCCTGCGCGATGCGCTCGGACAGCGCCTGCGCCGCGTTGTGCGCGATGTTGAGCACCGCCTGGATCAGCTGCTCGCGGTCGCCGCGGAAATCGGGGATGGAGATGTCGTAGTCGCGCATCACCGCCAGCCCGCGCGGGAACTCGGCAATGATCAGCGAGCGCACCCGTTCGCAGACCTCGTGGATGTTGACGTCGCTCACCACGTGCGGCTTGCGGTGCGGCGCGAGCAGCCGGTCGACCAGCGCCTGCAGCCGGTCGGCCTCCTGGATGATGACCTGGGTGTACTCGGTCAGCGCGCGCGACTCGACCTCCATCTCGAGCAACTGCGCCGCGCCGCGGATGCCGCCGAGCGGGTTCTTGATCTCGTGCGCGAGGTTGCGGATCAGTTCCTTGTTGGCGCGCGCCTGGCCGAGCGCGCGCTCCTCGCGGTCCTGGCGCGTCTGCTGCTCGATCTCCACCAGCTCGATGATCGCCTCGTTCGGCCGGTCGAGCTGGTTGACGATCACATGCACCGGCAGCGCATCGCCATGCGCCGACACCGGTCGGCGCAGCAGGGCCTCGAAGCGGCTTGTGGAGAAATCGTTGCGCACGACCGCGGCCACGGTGTCGCGCACCGAATTGGCATCGATGAACCAGTCGAACAGCGAGCCGCCCAGCACGCTGCGCCGCGGCAGGCCCAGCACGTTCTCGAACGCGGCATTGGCGAACAGGCAGCTGCCGTCGTCGCGCACCACCGCGACCATCGTCGCCAGGTGGTCGAAGGCCTGGTAGCGCTCGGGCAGCTTGCCCGCCTGCGCCGCGCGCACGGGCTTCGGCTCGCCGACCGGCCGGTTCACCGGGGTGGTCACTGCAGCTTCGCGAGTTCGCGCCGCAGCGCGGCGATGTCGCTTTCCTTGCGCAGGATATTGGCCTTCATCTCGGCGACGCGGTCCACGTACTTCTGGTAGTTCTTCTCGTCGCCCTGGCGCTCGGGTTCGCCGTTGTTGTAGGCCTTCTGCAACTCGGCCAGCTGGTCTTCTTCCTTCTTCAGCTCGGCCTCGAGGATGCGGCGCGCATCGCTGTCGCGGGCGCGCTGCTCGTTCGGGTCGACCCGGTTCTCGCCCGATTTCCCCGCCGCCGCGCTCGAGGACGACCCCTTGGCCGGGCGCAGGCCCTGCACCACGGTGATCGGCGCGCCCTCGAGGGTCTTGCAGCCCTTGTCCCTGGCCTCCTTGGCCGACAGCGTGTCGGTGTAGAGCACCGGGTTGCCGGGACAGCGGTAGACGGTCTTTTCTTCGGCAGCCCGTGCCGGCAGGGCGATCAGCGTGGCAACGGCAGCCACCGCGAGCGCGCAACGGGTCGTGGTTCGGTGAGAGCGCATGGGAAAGTACCTCGGGCCGTGGGATCTGGTGGATTGTGGCCGATCCCGCGAGGGGTCCCACCATGTAAAAAGGGACGGCTTGTGCCGTCCCTTCGTGATGCCGGAATCGCGGAACCGCTGGCGGTGAGAGCCTGCGCCCCCGGGCCGGGTTCCGCGTGCCTGGATCAGGCGCTGTAATACATGTCGAACTCGACCGGATGGGTCGTCATGCGGAAACGCGTGACTTCCTGCATCTTCAGCTCGATGTAGGCGTCGAGGTAGGCGTCGGTGAAGACACCGCCCTTGGTCAGGAACGCACGGTCCTTGTCCAGGTAATCGAGCGCCTGGTCGAGGCTGTGGCAGACGGTCGGGATCTTCGCGTCTTCTTCCGGCGGCAGGTGGTACAGGTCCTTCGTGGCGGCTTCGCCCGGATGGATCTTGTTTTCCACGCCGTCCAGGCCGGCCATCAGCAGCGCCGAGAACGCCAGGTACGGGTTCGCCAGCGGGTCCGGGAAGCGCGCTTCGATGCGGCGGCCTTTCGGGTTGGCAACGTACGGAATGCGGATCGAGGCCGAGCGGTTCTTGGCCGAGTAGGCCAGCTTGACCGGAGCTTCGAAGCCCGGGACCAGGCGCTTGTAGCTGTTGGTGCCGGGGTTCGTGATCGCGTTCAGCGCGCGGGCGTGCTTGATGATGCCGCCGATGTAGAACAGCGCGAATTCCGACAGGCCCGCATAGCCGTCGCCGGCGAACAGGTTCTTGCCGTCCTTCCAGACCGACTGGTGCACGTGCATGCCCGAGCCGTTGTCGCCGACGATCGGCTTCGGCATGAAGGTCGCAGTCTTGCCGTAGGCGTGGGCCACGTTGTGGATCACGTACTTCTGCAGTTGCAGCCAGTCGGCGCGCTGCACCAGCGAGCTGAACTTGGTGCCGATTTCCATCTGGCCGGCGTTCGCCACTTCGTGGTGATGCACTTCGACCGGGATGCCCAGCGATTCGAGGATCAGGCACATCTCGGAGCGCAGGTCCTGCGCGCTGTCGACCGGCGGCACCGGGAAGTAGCCGCCCTTGACGGCCGGACGGTAGCCCGAGTTGCCGTGGTCGTATTCCTTGCCGGTGTTCCAGGCGGCTTCCTCGGATTCGATCTTCGAGAACGAACCGGACATGTCCACGTTCCAGCGCACGCTGTCGAAGATGAAGAACTCGGGTTCCGGACCGAAGAAGGCGGTGTCGCCGATGCCCGACGACTTCAGGTAGGCCTCGGCGCGCTTGGCCAGCGAACGCGGATCGCGCTCGTAGGGCTTGCCATCGGTCGGCTCGATCACGTCGCAGGTGAGGATCAGCGTCGGCTCTTCGAAGAACGGGTCGATGTTGGCCGTGTTCGGGTCCGGCATCAACAGCATGTCGGACGCTTCGATGCCCTTCCAGCCGGCGATCGACGAACCGTCGAAGGCGTGGCCCGAGATGAACTTGTCTTCGTCGAACGCAGACAGGGGCACCGAAACGTGTTGCTCTTTGCCGCGGGTATCGGTGAAGCGGAAGTCAACGAACTTGACCTCGCTTTCCTTCACCATCTTCATCACGTCGGCGACGGTCTTTGCCATCAGGTTCTCCTAGCGAGAGGCTTGTGGGGTGAGTGGGTGGGTAGAGACGACAGATTCAGTGCCGGGAGGGGCCTGGAAATGCGCACAGGAATGTAGCAGAAAGCATGCCCGCGCCCGATGACGGCGCAGCCCCAGCCGGCATGCGCTCCACCGGGTGAGCGACGACCCAAAACACGCGCTGGCGGCGGGTCGGTGACGCCACTTTGGTGCACAACTCGGCACCAGGCTGGACGGGCGATGCGGTGCTCATCGCACCAACTCGGGGCCCAGTTGCGCACCATGGCCACGCAGCCCGGCCAGCAGTTCGGCGAAGGCCTCGGCCACCGGCCCGGCCGCGCCCTTCACGCCGAGCTCGATGTGCCGCCCCCACTGCGGATGGTCGACACTCGGCAGGCTGAACACCTTGACGCCGTCGAAGCGGGCCTCGATGGCTTCCATCAGCGGCGTGAGGGTCGACTCCATCGCGCCGAACACGATCACCGATTGCTCGCGCGGCCGCTCGGCGCGGTGCTCGCCGGCGTAGCGTTCGTCGAGCACCGACTGCAGCATCGGCCAGGCCATCACCGGGAAGCCGGGCACGAAGTGCACATGGCCGACCGAGAAGCCGGGGATCTTGTTGTAGGGGTTCGGGATGATCTGCGCGCCGGCCGGGAACATGCCCATGTTGAGGCGATGCAGGTTGTCGGCGCGCTCGGGTTCGAACGGCACGCCCTGCTCGGCGGCGACGTCGCGCATGCGTTCGAGGATCAGTTCGCGCGCCTGCGGATGGAGCGCGAGCGGCACGCCCAGCGCACGCGCGGCGCACTGGCGCGTGTGGTCGTCGGGCGTCGCGCCGATGCCGCCGCACGAGAAGACCACGTCGCCGCTGGCGAAGGCCTCGCGCAGGTGCGCGGTGATGCGCTCGGGGTCGTCGCCGACGTAGCGGGCCCACGACAGCGGGATGCCGCGCTCGTTCAGCAGCGCGATCACCTTGGGCAGGTGCTTGTCCTCGCGTTTGCCCGACAGGATCTCGTCGCCGATGATGATGACGCCGAAGTTCATGCGATGTCCTCTGAAGCGGAAGGCCTGGGAAGCGGGGTCGGGTCGCCGGGCGGCGGCAGCACCACGGCAGCGGCGAGTTGCTGCTCGGCGCGCAGCTCGGCCAGCGCCGCCAGCGCGAAGTGCGCGAACCACAGCGACGAGAACGCGAACACCAGCGTGTAGATCCAGATCGCGACCGGCACCAGGATCGGCGCGAGTGCGAGGAACATCAGGCCCGAGGCCCACACCAGCGACGGCGCGGCGCCGAGGTAGCCGGTGGCGATGCCGAGCCCGAGGAAGCTGGTGCGGTGGCGGCGGATCAGTTCGCGGCGCTCGTCCTTGCTCGCATGCTCGGACAGCGTGTCGTAGACCATCACGCGGTAGGTCAGCCAGCCCCAGATCAGCGGCGGCACGACCAGCACCATCAGCGGCACGAACCACAGCGGGATCGACGCGACCAGCGCGACGACGGCGACCGCGGTCGAACCAAGGCTCACGACGATGCTGCCGACGAAGGTGCCGCCGCGGCGGCGCTCCAGCAGCGGGAAGCGGCGTTGCGCCACCAGGTTCAGCATCGCCGGCGTCATCAGCGTCGCGACGACGAGCAGCGACAGCAGCACCAGCACCGGCGTCGCGAGGAAGATCACGACCAGCGGGCCGAGCACCGACTTCAGGTTGCCGGCGCCGATGCTTTCGAGCCAGCTGAACAGGGCATGCAGCAGGTCCCACGAATCGAGCAGGCTGCGCACGCCATCGATCGCGTCTTCCCAGAAGAAGTAGCCGAGGCCGAAGCTCAGGCCGACGAGCAGCGCGAGCGGCAGCAATGACAGCACGATGACGCGCGGGTGCAGGCAGTAGGCGGCGGCGCGCCAGAAGGAATCGAACAGGGGTCTGAGCATGGTTGCGGAGAATAACTTAGCCCCTCAGTCGCTTCGCTCCTGCCCCCATGGGGCGCCACCCCTGGGCCCGGCAAAGCCGGATCCCGGGGCGTTGCTTGATCGTTCGCGGCCTCTGGGCCTGGTCAGTCACGCAAATCGGGTGACAAGCGGGAATCAATTCCCACTTGTTCGCTTGTCATCCTCGAAGGACCAGGGCGGTGGCACAAAGGCGCGGGCGGGGGGTGTGGGGAGCGCCAATCAGGGTGGGGCGCCGGAGCTGTGCAGTTCGATGGCCCCGCGCGCAGCGCGATCGTGAACTGACTCTCGCCGACTGTTTGACCACAACGAACGAAGTGAGTGGCGGGAGTTTCGGCGACAGGTCTTCAAATTGCACAGCGGAGGGGAGTCAGCATCCCGCAAGGGATGCTGACCGCACCGGCCGGCGAGCCCCACACCCCCCCGCCCGCGCCTTTGCTCGCGCAGCCGCAGCCGCAACCCCAGCCCTACGACCGCCCGAACGCCCTCTTCAGCCCCAGCCACTGCTGCTGCCAGAACCCCTGCCCATACTCGCGCCCGCCCGATTCGGGCAACTGGTCGCGGATCCCCGTCGGGTCGTAGCGGTCCTCGAAGTTGCCGGTGCGGAACAGCACGTCCCACACCGGGAACAGCACCGCGAAGTTGTGCCCGCCGAGCGTGCCCTGCCCCGCGGTCTCGTGCCCGAGCCCGATGCTGTGGTGCAGCCGGTGGAAGCGCGGGCTGACGAACACGCGCTCGAACACCAGGCCGAAGCCGGTCCGCAGGTTCGCGTGCGACAGGCTTTCGAGCAGCTGCGTGCAGGCCACCACCGCGATGAACTGCCCCGGCGGGATGCCGATCAGCCGCGCGACGATCACGATCACGCTGTCGCGGATCAGGTCGTCGAGCAGGTGGTTGCGGTTGTCGCTCCACATCGTCATCTGCCGCTGGCTGTGGTGCAGCGAATGCAGGCCCCACCACCAGCGGAACTGGTGCTGGCCACGGTGGATCCAGTAGTCGACGAAGTCGAACACCAGCAGGTAGGCGACGAAGCTGAACCAGGCGCTGTCGGTGACGCCCGGCCACCACGGCGCGAACCATTCGTCGAACTGCCAGGTCGGCAGCCCCGCCAGCCGCGCAGCACCGAAGGCCTCGTCGAACAGCGGATCGACCGCGAAGAACAGCCCGACGCGGAACAGCCCCAGCCGGTGGATCAGCGTGTACAGCACGTCGGTGCGCACCGCGCGCCTGTCCGTCACCGGCTCGACCGGGCGCCAGCGCTCCAGCGTGCCGATCACCACCAGCAGCACGACGATCTGCAGCAGGCCGACCAGCAGCCAGCCGGTCGCGTCGAACGCATCCTCGACGACGTTGCCGAGCCCGAGCCGGAATGCGAGCGGCTGCACGACGCCCTCGAACAAGGCCTGCTGCACGCGGCCGAAGGCGTCGGTGAAGGCGAGCAGCAGCGAATCGATCATCTTGGCGTTGTCGAAAGAATGCGCCTCAGCGGAGCGTGGCGTCCCGGTAGGCGGGGTGGTCGCGCAGCGTCGCGAAGCAGAAGCCGCGCTGCTTGAGCCCCTGGATCAGCGGCTCGAGCACCGCCGGCGCCCACGGATCCTGGCGCGACCAGATGCCCAGGTGGGCCAGCATCACGTCGCCCGGACGGATGTGATCCAGCGCGCGCTGCAAAAGTTGCGCATTCGGATAACGGTCGCTCGGCAGTTCGTCGCCGAGGAAGCCGGCGGAGCTCCACGGCACGTGCGACCAGCCGCAGGCCTTCGCGGCGGCCAGCAGCGCCGGCGAGGTCTTGCCGCCCGGCGCGCGGAACAGGTGCGGCATCGCCTGGCCGGTCATCGCGTGGAAGCGGTCGGCGGGACGCTGCAGTTCGGCGCAGTACTGCGCCGCGGTCCAGGTCTGCAGGCGGTCGGCATCGGGGCCCGCGCTCGGGCGGACCTTGAAGCGAATGCCCTTCGGGTCGGCCGGGTCCTTCACGTCGGCCACCCAGTAGACGTGGTCGAAGGTGTGCGAACCGAACAGGTGCCCTTCGGCGGCCCGCGCCTTCCACCACGGCGCCCACTGGTCGTCGAGGCTCGCGCCGCCGGTCAGCGTCTTCTCGTTCGCGAGGAAGAACGTGACCTTCACCTGTTCGCGGTTCAGCACCTCGGCCACCAGCGGGGCCACGCCCATGTGGCCGGTGTCCAGCGTCAGGTAGACCGGCTTGTCGCAGCCGGCAGCCTGGACCGGGCCGGCGAGCAGCGCCGCGACGACGACGACGCTAGCGGCGCGACGCATGGTCGAGCGTCCACACGCCGTGCGGCGAGCGGCCCACCGCCACCTGGCGGATCACCTGTTTCTTCTCGATGTCGATCAGCGTGAGCTTGCGCGCCCAGCGCGAGCTGACCAGCAGCGTCTTGCCGTCGGCCAGCACGTCGATGCAGTCCGGACCGCCGGGCGCCGGGTAGGTGTCGACCACGCTCAGCGTGCGGGTGTCGATCATGCTGATGGTGTTGGCCACGCGGTTGCTGACGAACACATGCTGGCCGTCGCCGCGGCTGCGGAACGCATGCGCGCCGGCGCCGGTCGGGATGCGCTTGACGAGCCTGGGCTGCGGCTGGCTCACGTCGTAGACCTCGACGAACTCGTCGCCGGTCAGGCCGACCAGCAGCAGCTTGTCGTCGGGTGTCAGGTAGACGTCGGCCGGCAGCTTGCCGACGGTGATCTTCCAGCGCGGCTTCTGGGTCGCGATGTCGATCGCCATCAGCTCGTCGCTGTCCTGCATCGACGAATAGATCACCGTGCTCTTGCTGTCGATCGACAGGTGGCTGGGCGTGCGAGACGCGGCCACGCGGCCGGCGAGCTTCATCGGGTTGGCAGCGTCGGCCGGCTCCCAGCGGTAGATGTCGATGTGGTTCAACCGGTTCGCGGCGGTGACGAACCACTTCATGTCGGGCGAGAAGCGCAGGTGGTACGGGTCGGAGATCTTCGTGATCGTGCGCTGCACCTCGGCGGTGACCGGGTCGACCATCGTCAGCGAATCGCTGAGCGCGTTGGCGACGATCAGCGATTTCTCGTCGGGCGTCAGGTAGAGGTGGTGGGGTTCCTTGCCGGTCGGGATGCGGCGGACCTCGGCGAACGTCGTCGGGTCGATCACGCTGATCGACGCATCGAGCGAGTTCAGCACGAAGATCGGCGGTTTGGCGGTACCCGCCGCTTGCGCCGCCTGCAGGGCGGTGGCCAGACACAAGGCCGACAGGACGAGCGACGGGAGGCGGGGCAACGCAGACAGCAGTTTCAAGACCGGATACCAGCAAGAGAAACCGGCATTTTAGGCGGGCGCAGCGTGCGCCCACCTTCAAATTGGCCTGCGAGCGTCTTTCTGTTCTGCGTTTCGTCAAGCCAGGCTCAGTCGTCATCCCCGCCGAGGATGCTGCCGAGCAGGCCGCCACCGGCGAAACCGCCGAGCACCGAGCCTTCTTCACGGCGCCCGCCGTTCTGCGGCGCGGCCGCGAACACGCGCGATGCCAGGCGCGAGAACGGCAGGCTCTGCAGCCACACCGTGCCGGGGCCGGTGACCTTCGCGAAGAACAGGCCTTCGCCGCCGAACAGCGCGGTCTTGATCTTGCCGACGTACTGGATCTCGAAGTTGACGTTGGGCGTCAGCGCGACGATGCAGCCGGTGTCGATCAGCAGCGTCTGGCCGGGCTGCAGCTCGCGCTTCATCACGGTGCCGCCGGCATGCACGAAGGCGAGGCCATCGCCCTCGAGCTTCTGCATCACGAAGCCCTCGCCGCCGAAGAAGCCCACCGACAGCTTCTGCTGGAAGAAGATGCCCAGCGACACGCCCTTGGCGGCGCACAGGAAGGCATCCTTCTGGCAGATCAGCGTGCCGCCGAGCTGGCGCAGGTCCATCGGCAGGATCTTGCCGGGATACGGCGCCGCGAACGCGACCTTGCGCTTGCCCTGGCCCTGGTTGGTGTAGACGGTGGTGAACAGCGACTCGCCGGTGATCAGCCGCTTGCCGGCGCCTAGCAGCTTGCCGAAGATGCCGCCCTGGCTGGCCGAGCCGTCGCCGAAGACGGTGTCCATGCCGATGCCGGCATCCATGTACATCATGCTGCCGGCCTCGCCGACCGCCGCCTCGCCCGGGTCGAGCTCGACCTCGACGAACTGCATCTCCGAGCCCTTGATCTCGTAGTCCACCACGTCCATTGCCACGTTCATGCTCCTGGTTGAGAACGGGCGGATTCTGACATCGTCGGGGATCGGTCCCACGGCATCGCGTGCCGCCACGAAGGCGGCATACGCCGGCGAAGGCCTCACGTCGTCAGCCTCGGCCGCTCCTTCGCGACGCGCACCGCGCGCCGCAGGAAGAAGCCGGTCAGGTCGAAGCCCGTGCCGCCCTTCGAGAACTCCTGCTCCGGTCCCTCGCACAGCCGCACCGATCGCCACGCGACACCGTGGCGCGGCGGATAGGCCGGCAGCAGGTTCGCGCCGAAGCCGAGGTACTCGGCCACCAGCGAGCCGCTGCGCCGGTCGAACAGCCGCAGATGGACCCGCGCGACCCAGTGGCTGCGGTCTTCCGGCGTCGAGGCATCCTGCACCGTCAGCAGGTAGCGCGCGGTGCTCTCGCGCACCGGCCCTTCGACCCACTGCAGCAGGTCGTAGTGCGCCAGGCGCGCGAGGAACTCCTCGGCTTTCGCCGGCTGCAGCAACGTGCGCCCGGCGGATTCCCACCACAGCCGGTGCGCCGTCACCGTGATCGCGCCGCGCGAGGTCATGCGCCGGTCCTGCTCGACGAAATCGAATTGCGACGACGCGAGCACCTGGGGCGCCGCCGGCGGATCGAACCACTCGACCGGCGGCAGGTCGTCGGCCGACGGCCGGCGCAGCGGATCGATGTCGAGCAGCACGCCCTGATTGGGGAGCACGCGGTCCGCGTCGCTGGCGGCCGTCAGCCGGCGGTCGCTGTCGCAGCGGCGCGCCAGGTAGGCCAGCGCGTCGGCCACCATCGCATCGTTGGTGGCTTGCAGCCGGGCTTCGGCAGCCCGGTGCCGCACCGCGTCGAGTGCGAGCCAGCCGAGCCCGTGGGCCGCCGCCAGCGCCATCAGCGCCAGCACGAACCCGATGCGTCGGCGGCGCGTCGCGCGCGGCATTCGGCTCAGCACGCCGAGCGCGAACGACGCCCCCACGAGCAGGGCGATCGCCCCGAGCGCCAGCAGCACGGGGGCGCTGGTCCAGGTCTCGGGGATCGTGAAGGTGCCTGCGACGGCGTCGGGCACGGTATCGGAAACGAATGAGGTGTCGGTGGGGGACGGCATGCGCCCATCCTTTGCAAGAAAAGGGGTTCGTCGGAACGGATCGGAGAGATCGAAGACGTCGGACCAGAAAGCCCCCGGGTGTCAAAGGCCGGCCGCGTCGAATACCTGCAGTGTGTTCCACCGCCCTATTCACCTATGCTGACGCATGCGGTGAATGCATACTTTTGAGGGCTTGCCGATACAGTCAGGCCCAAATCCGCCGCTCCGCCTCCGCATCAACCCTGGCTTTCACCCCCCATGGACCTCGAAAAAGATCTGAAAACGATTGCCCGGCAAGAAGATTGTTTTCGACTGAAACACTTCAATGCCGACACCGCGTGGGCCTTGGGCGTGCGACTGAAGGAAATGGCCGAAGCGCGCGGTGTCGCGATCACGATCGAGGTGCGGCTGGCGAAGGAAACGGTGTTCTTTTTCGCGATGCAGGGCACCTCGCCGTCGAATGCCGACTGGGCGCGCCGCAAGCGCAACACGGTCGAGTTGCTGCACCACAGTTCGTACCGCGTGGGCCTCGACCACGCGCTCAATGGCGGCACGCTGGAGTCGAAGATGGGCCTGCCGATGCGCGACTACGCGGACCACGGCGGCAGCTTCCCGATCGCCGTGGAAGGCAGCGGCTGCATCGGCGCGGTGACGGTCTCGGGCCTGCCGCAGCGCGAGGATCACGCGATGGCGGTCGAGGCGCTGGCCGACTTGTGCGGGGTGTCGCTGGACGGGCTGCGCCTGGACTGACGGCGTACTGCCGACAGGGCTTCGACAGGCTCAGCCCGAACGGTGTGTATTCCGATCGTCCCGAGCTTGTCGAAGGGCAAGCGCAGGGCGAACCGTGGCCCTGCGCTCTGCCCTCAGCGTTCCGATTCGAAGTGGAACAGCTGCACCAGCCGGCCCGACTCCGGGCGGTCGCCGAACAGCTCGGTGATCGCATGGAAGAAATCGCTGCGGAAGACGATCAGCCGGTTGAAGCGCATCGGCACCTCGAACAGGAACTCCCAGGTCGCATCGCGCTGCTGCTGCCATTCGGCGAACGGCAGCCGCCGGTTGATCGGCAGGTGGCGCTTCTGGAAATCGAGGAACGACGCATGCCCCATGCCGGCCAGCGCGGCATCGTCCGGCCGGCGGTCCCAGCCGGTGGCGCGGTGGCGGTAGAAGCGCGTGCCGCCGCGGCAGTCTTCCGGCCGGCTCAGGTACAGCACGCCGCCGAAGATGTGCGGCAGCGTCGGGTTGTCGACGTGCACGTCGGCCCGCGCATCGTCGGCGGCCAGGCTGACGCGCAGCGCGCCGTTGTCCGGCGAATCCCACTTGATCGCGCGGCCCAGCATGTCGGCGATGCGCTGCATCGTCGCGCCGGCCGGCAGCGGCGGCGTCTGCACGCCGGGGAAGTTGCCGTTCGGCGAGCGCTGCGCCTGCGTCGCGCACAGCCGCAGCGCCTCGGCGCGGAAGTCCTGCGGATCGGGCAGGAAATCGTCGACGACGAGCAGGTCGCGCTCGGTGCAGGCCCGCTCCAGCGCGGCCGCGTCGAGGGTGGCCGACGCATTCAGCAGCAGCGCCGGCGAGGCCTGCGGCGACGGCGACGTGGCGCGCGCGAAGCCCATGTTCAGCCGGTCGGCCAGCCGCGGCGCCAGCGCCTGCTGCGCATGCGGCACGGCCTCCGGCATCGCCCAGCGCAGGTAGCGCAGCCGGGCCAGCGCCTCGTGCCAGTGGGCCTGGTCGGGCTGCAGGGCCAGCGCCGCGGCATAGCGGCGCTCGGCCTCGTCGAAGCGCTGCAGCTGCACGCACAACCCGCCGAGCATCGCGAGGCTCGGCGCATCGTCCGGCCGCAGCTCGCAGGCGACCTGCATCTCGGCCAGCGCTTCGGGCGCCTGGCCGAGCTGCAGCAACGCGGTCGCCAGGTTGAGCCGGTAGTCGGGCGCCTCGGGCCGGCGTGCGATCGCACGCCGCACGAAGGCGATGCCGAGCGCCGGCTGCCGCAGCCCGAGGTAGGCCACGCCGAGCAGGTGCAAGGCCTCGGGGTTCTCGGGCTGGGCGGACAGCGCGGCCTGGTACAGCGAGAAGGCCTCGGTCAGCCGCCCCTGGGCGTGCAAGGCGCGGCCCTGCGCCAGCGCGGCGTCGGCATCGACCGGATGCGCGGCGGCCGGCGCTGCCCTGACAGGCCGGTGGGAAGTCTTGTTCATGGAATCGGAAGAGGGAACCGATGCAGCAAGGCACCGAAGACCACCATCAGACAGCGCTTGCCGAACATGCGCTCGCGCAGGGTCTTTCACACGGCGACATCCCCCGACATGAAGCGTGTGCAGCGCCGGTGGCTTGATCTATATTGCAACGCCCAGGTCCCCGAGAGCCGACCGATGAACAAGCGCGAGATGCTGCACGCGATGGCCGCGGGCCTGGGATCGCTGCTGTGCGCCGCGCGGGCCCGTGCCGCCGCACCGGACGCGGCCGCGATCGATGCGGTGGTGCGGCACTACGCGGTGCTCGTCCACGCCTGCTACAGCGACAGCCTGGCCGCCGCGCTCGCGATGCAGCAGGCCATCACCACCTTTCTGGCGCAGCCCTCGGCCGACCGCCTGAAGGCCGCGCGCACCGCGTGGCTCGACGCCCGCGAGTGGTACGCCCAGACCGAGGCCTTCCGCTTCTACGCCGGCCCGGTCGACGACGGCAAGGGACCGGAGCAGCGCATGAACACCTGGCCGGTCGACGAGTCGTACATCGACTACGTGCGCGACCGCCCCGACAGCGGCCTCGTCAACAACCCGAAAGCCGTGCTGACGAAGGCAGCGCTGGCCGCGGCCAACATCCGCGGCGGGCTCGAGAACGTCTCGACCGGCTGGCATGCGATCGAGTTCCTGCTGTGGGGCCAGGACCTCAGCGAGACCGGCCCCGGCGAGCGGCCGTTCGAGGACTACGTCGACGGCCGCGGCCCGCACGCCGACCGCCGCCGCCAGTACCTCGCGGCCGTCACCGAGCTGCTGCTCGACGACCTGCGTTACCTGATCGCCGCGTGGGCCCCTGCCGCGAAGGCGAACTACCGCGCGAAGTTCGAGCGCGGCGGCGTCGAATCGGTGCGCCGCATCGTGATCGGCATCGGCGCGCTGTCGCGGGCCGAGCTGGCCGGCGAGCGCATGGAGGTCGCGCTGAACACCCAGGACCAGGAGGACGAGCAGTCCTGCTTCTCCGACAACACCCACCGCGACATCGTCAACAACGCGCTCGGCATCGAGAACGTCTGGCTGGGCCGCTTCAAGCGGCGCGACGGCAGCCTGCTGCAAGGCCCGTCGCTGCGCGAGCTGGTGGCGGCCCAGGACGCGGCGCAGGCCGAGCGCACCACGCGGCAGATCGCGACGTCGATCGCTGCCGCGCAGGCGATCCAGCCGCCGTTCGACCACGAGATCCGCGGCAGCCGCAGCGCGCCGGGGCCGATGCGCGTGCGCGCGACCATCGACAGCGTGCTCGCCCAGTCGCGCGAGCTCGGCGCCGCCGCGAATGCGATCGGCATCACGCGCTTGAACATGGTGAAGCCGTGAAGCGACTGCGACACGGCCTGCTCGCGCTGCTCGTCGGTGCGAATGCCGCGCTGCTGCAGGCCGCATCCGCCGACGACGCGCTGGCGCCCGACGAGCAGACCGGCGGCGCGACCACCGTGGCCGCGACCGGCCGCAATGCGTTCTCGTTCGCCGCCGCGAACCTGAACGACGACGAGCGCACCCGCTTCGCGGTCGGCAACTCGTTCTTCCGGCGCAACTGGGTCGAGGCGCCGTCGTCGACCGCGGCGCGCGACGGGCTCGGGCCGCACTTCATCGCGCGCTCGTGCGGCGGCTGCCATGTGCAGAGCGGACGCGGCGCGCCGCCCGACTACGCGAAGCCGCTCGATGCGCGCGGCGAGCCGCCGGTCGCGCTGCTGCTGCGCCTGTCGATCCCCGGCGAGGGTCCGCACGGCGGCCCGCGGCCCGACCCGATCTACGGCGACCAGCTGCGCACGCTGGCGGTGCCGGGCGTGCGCGTCGAAGGCCGCATCGCGCTGCAGGTGCGCACGCTGCGCGGGACCTTCGCCGACGGCACGCGCTACACGCTGCGCCAGCCCCGCTTCGGCATCGCCGGGCTGGCCTACGGTCCGGCCTCGAACGACCTGCAGGTCAGCCCGCGGCTCGCATCGCAGTTGATCGGCATGGGGCTGCTCGAAGCGATTCCCGAGCAGGAGATCCTCGGCAACGCGGCGCGGCAGGCCGCCGCGCCCGGTCCGGTGAAGGGCCAGCCGAACCGGGTGTGGGACGCGTTCGAGCAGCGCATGATGCTCGGCCGCTTCGGCTGGAAGGCGAACGTCGCGACGCTGGCGCACCAGACCGCCGCGGCCTTCGTCGGCGACATCGGCATCACGTCGAGCCGCTTCCCGGACGAGTCCTGCACCTTCACGCAGGACGACTGCCGCGCCGCGCCGCGCGGCGCGAAGGGCGAGGCGCCCGAGATCGACGACCGCACGCTCGGCGACGTGGTGTTCTACCAGGCGAGCCTCGCGCCGCCGGCGCGCCGCCAGCCGGGCGATGCGCAGGTG
>Ga0065165_1001444_pt1 | contig 25757 bp, 22 predicted proteins | sample AraplaMF_Cvi_mMF_FD_63813 | JGI IMG/M metagenome (GOLD analysis project Ga0065165, IMG submission 63813) | Arabidopsis root microbial communities from the University of North Carolina, USA - plate scrape MF_Cvi_mMF (version 2) (version 3) | ecosystem: Host-associated > Plants > Roots >... | reverse complement strand
TTGTTGTGCACAACAAGCGTCTGGTCATGCTCGATGGTGGACTGCATGTCGTACTGGCCGTGCACGGTGATCATTTCCTTGCCGGCCGTGTCGTCCATCGAGAACTCGTTGTAGCCGGTGGCCTTGTGGCTCTTGGACTTGATGCCGCTGATCACACCGGCCGCCGGCAGCTCGAAGGGCGGCATCTGCTCGGCGTTGTAGACGCGGCCGGTGATCAGGGGCTGGTCCGGATCCCCTTCAACGAAATCGACCACCACTTCCTGGCCGATGCGGGGAATCGACACGCCGCCCCAGCCCTTGCCCGCCCACGGCTGCGAGACCCGGATCCAGCAGGAGCTTTTTTCGTTGCGCTGGCCACGGCGGTCCCAGTGGAACTGCACCTTCACGCGGCCGTACCGGTCGGTGAAGATTTCCTCGCCTGCCGGGCCGGTGATGATGGCGGTCTGCGGGCCCGGCGCCGACGGCTTGGGCGTGCGGCGGGGTGGCCGGAACTGCTGCTGGGCAGGCATGGCGCTGAACCCGCAGCGGAGTTCGGAGTGGCCCGAGCCTGATTCGCTGGAGGCCTGCTGCAGCGACAGCGACGTGCCGGTCACCAGATAGTTGGCGTTCTGATCGTCGCGCGGGTGCCGTGTCAATGACAGTAGATGGCCGGCGCACACGCCCTGCGCATTGGTGCTGCCCTCGAAGTACTCATGACCGCTCTGGATCTCGTCCAGGCGGTCCTCCGCGTACTGCGACCCGTCCGAGGCCTGGAGATAACCGCCAGGGAAGTCGAAGACCTCGCTGTCGGAGATGTCGTAGTTGCGCGACCGGGCCTGCGCCGTCTGTAGCGACGTGGACGGACGCTCGAAGTCGAAGTCCGTGATCACCACCTTGCCCGAGGTCATGCTCTGCACGGCGCTCCATTGGTCCACATATTCCAGGGCCGGGGGCGACTGCGAACCGCCGCCGTAAAACGGCAACGTCTCACAGTTCGGCGCGCAGTCGTGCGCACTGGCGGAATCGGTCAACACCAGCTTGTGGCCGGCCTCATCGTGGGTGAAGTACCAGTAGATGCCCTCATGCTCCAGCAGGCGCGCGACGAAGTTGAAATCCGTCTCGCGGTACTGCACGCAGTAGTGCCAGGTACGGTAGGGCCGCTGCAGTTTGAACTCGAACTTCGCGACCGGGTGGTCTTCAAACACGGCCTTGACGATGTCCGGCACCGTCAGCTCCTGGAAGATGCGGCAGTCGGCCGTACGGGTCAGCAGCCACAGCCACGGCTTGAGCGTCATCTCGTAGACCGCATGACGGCCCTCGAAGCCGCGCTGGGCAAAGCGAGTGACATAGCCACTCAGGTGGCGCGGCGCCTCGTCCCGCAGCGCAACGGTCAGCGTGGCCGACTTGCCCAGCAGGTCGGCGGCTTTCACGTCCCGGTGCTCGCTGAGCAGCGTCAGGCTGGTCTCCCCCAGCTCGCTGATCTGCTCGCGGGAAACGCAGCTGTGCACGCGCAGCACGTCGTCAGCAAGGGGGGTTTTGATGCGAAATGGCGCGGCCATGGCTGAGGGGAGGTGGTCGTTAAGCCGACGGTAGGCCGGGGACGGTTTGGCGAATAGCGACCAAAGTCATTCCCCGCTCGTCCCTCCTGGGCGTGACAGGCTGCGCCGCAAGCCGTGACGGCCCGCGGCAGGTGACTTTCGTCGCTTTACCCACTCGGCAGCGGTCCTTAGCCTGCGGCGCAGCCCGATGGCCAGACTCAGGAGCAGTTATGCAGTTGCCGGTGCCCGCGTCCAGGCTGATCGACCGGAGTTCCCTGACCCATCGGGTCGCCCAATGCGGGCAGTGGTGGGCCTTGCGCAACCGCGCAGTCCGTTCGTCACGTTATGGGATGAAGGACCTCGTGGCGCTGGACCGGCGGATCGAGGAAGGCCGCGCCTCGCTGCTGCAGCACGGCGATGACAGCTGGTCCGCTTGCTCGGAGGCGCTCGCCTGTGTCGCCCACGGACCGGACCCGCGAGCCGAGGATGCCGATGCGCGCGAAGGCCGCGCAGGCTTGATGTTCGCAGCCGCGCTGCTGGCGTTTTCAGCCCGCCGCGCGGACCACATCCGCCAGGTCTGCGAGGCCGCCCTGCCCTCGCCGGCCGGCCAGCGCGCGCTGGTGGCCGCCCTGGCCTGGCTGCCCTTCGAGCCGCTTGCCCCCACCCTTCAACGGTTCGCGTCCTCCGCGGATGCACGCTTGCGGCGTATCGCCGTACGGGCTTTCGGGCTGCACCGCCGGGACCCCTGCGACGTTCTCAAGCCGGCGCTGCTGGACGAGGACCCTTCGGTGGCCGCCGCCGCTGCCCGCGGCCTGGGAGAAAGCCGCCGGCACGACGCCTTGCCGTTGCTGGCCTCCCGTTCGAGTGTGGCGCCCGAGCCGGCCCGCTTCGGCATGCTGGTCGGCCTGCTGCTGCTCGGCTGCCGCGACGCCCTGGCCCCGCTGGAGACGGCGGTCGAAGCCGGGGACGGACGGGCCATGCCCGCCCTCGACCTGGTGCTGCGTTGCCTGCCGGCGGCGCAGGGCCGCCAGTTGCTTTCCCGCCTCAGTGCCCAGGCAGGCACGGAGCGCCTGGTGGTGGCGGGCACCGGCATGCTGGGTGACCCGGTGGCCGTGCCGTGGTTGATCAACAAACTGCGGGACCCGGCCCTGTGTCACATCGCCAGTGAGGCGTTCTGTCTGATCACCGGTGCCCAGGTCGACCGCACTGAGGGCTCGGCTGCCAATACGCCCGTTGCCGACGACCTTCTTGCCGGCCCGCCCCCTGCCGATGAGGCGCCTCGCGCGGCAAGCGACGGCAGCAGCACGGCATCCGATGCGGCCAGCCCCTCCGCCCCACACCCTGACGACCAGTCACTGCCTCGGCTGGACCCTGATCAAGCACAGGCCTGGTGGGAAGCACATGGCCATGCGCTGTCGCCGGGCTCGCGCCACCTGTGCGGACGTGCCATCACCCCCAGCCTGATGCTGGACATCCTGAGAACCGGCGACCAGCGCCAGCGACGGGCCGCGGCCCTGGAATGGGCGCTGCTCGACGGGGCGCAGCCGCTGTTTGATGTCCGCCAGCGCAGCGACGGCCAGCTTCGCGCATTGAACGCCGGTCTTTGAAAGCCGCTCTGTGAACGCAGGTCTATGAGCGGCGGTCTGCGGCAACGCAGCGCCGCTTGCCTCATCCCGGCGTCACGCCGGGATCACGCCATCGGAAGCGCTGCGGTGAGGCACAGCACTTCGCCGTCGTCGTCATAGTCGGCCGAAACTTCAACACCCTGCACCAGCCATTGCTCCCATTCGATGGCGTCGCTTTCTCCGTCGGAGCCTTCCGGCTCGCCATACGCCGCCAGAGCCTCTTCGCGGGTCTCGACCGGCTGGTCGCTCAAGGGTGCCGGCCCTTCATAGGGCTCCACCTCTTCACTGCCCAGCGGGTAGTAGAAGATGCCACTGAGCACCTTGGCGCCTTCTCCGCGCGGCACGCCGTATTCGCGCTGGAAAGCCGCGCGATCCGAAAACGAGAACACGACGCCCAGCTCGGTGAGCATCAGGAAATCGGTCTTGAGCGCCTGGATGCGCGCGGGCGCCAGCGCGGCGTCACCATGGGCATGCGCCGCCACGGCCTCATGCAAGGCGGGGTCCGCAGTGGTCAGGCCAAGGAGCTGGGGGAAGAGGTCCGGGGTCATGGGCGCATTGGAGCACAGGACGGCCCTGCCCTGCGCCGCCCTTCCCGTCCCTCCTGCGCTTCAGTCGAAGCCGTATTCGAAATCCCCGTCCTTCACCGTCAGGGCCACCTTCTCGATACTGCCGCCCTGCGTCAGGCGTGTCAGGTACTCGCGGCTGATGCGCGGCAGGACGGTGCCCGTGAGGATCGCGTCGATCACCCGGCCACCACTCTCCACCTCGTTGCACCGGCTGGTCACCAGCTTCACCACATCGTCGCCGTAGCTGAACGGCACGCCCAGGTTCTCCTGCACGCGTCGCTGGATGCGGCCCAGCTGCAGGCGGATGATCTCGCCCAGCATCTCTTCATTGAGCGGGCAGTACGGAATGGTGACCAGGCGGCCGAGCAGCGCCGCCGGGAAGACCTTCAGCAGCGGCTCGCGCAGGGCCTTGGCGATGCCCTCGGGCGCCGGCATGAGCTCCGGATCGGCACACAGCTTCATGATCAGGTCGCTGCCGGCGTTGCTGGTGAGCAGGATGATCGTGTTCTTGAAGTCGATGTAGCGGCCTTCGCCGTCTTCCATCCAGCCCTTGTCAAAGACCTGGAAGAACAGCTCATGCACATCCGGGTGGGCCTTTTCCACCTCGTCCAGCAGCACCACGCTGTAGGGACGGCGGCGCACCGCCTCGGTCAGCACACCGCCCTCGCCATAGCCCACGTAACCGGGTGGCGAGCCCTTCAGGGTGGAGACCGTATGGGCCTCCTGGAATTCGCTCATGTTGATGGTGATGACGTTCTGCTCACCGCCATACAGCGCCTCCGCCAGCGCGAGCGCGGTTTCGGTCTTGCCCACCCCGGACGTGCCGGCCAGCAGGAAGACGCCGATCGGCTTGTTCGGATTGTCCAGGCGCGCACGACTGACCTCGATGCGCTTGGCGATCATCTCCAGCGCATGTCGCTGGCCAATCACGCGCTGGTTCAAGGTGTCTGCCAGCTGCAGCACGGCCTGCAGTTCATTGCGGACCATGCGGCCCACCGGAATGCCGGTCCAGTCCTGCACCACGCTGGCGACGGCCTGCTCGTCCACCGTCGGCAGGATCAAGGGCACGTCCCCCTGCAAGGCGGCCAACTGGCTGCGCTGGTCCTTCAATTCGGCCAGCAAGGTCTCGCGCTCGGCCTCGGCGGGTGCCTCGTCGCCGTCCTTGCGCAGCAGCGCATGCAGCTCCAGCACCCGGTCCACCAGCGCCTTCTCGCTGGCGTGACGCGCCTGCAGCTCGGCGCGCCGGGTCTGCGCTTCGTCCAGGTCTGCCGCGACGCGGCGCTTGCGCTCCGCCACATCCAGGCCGATGGCCGCTTCACGGCCGATGATCTCCTGCTCCACCTCCAGCGCCTGGATGCGCCGCAGGCAGTCTTCCAGCTCGGCCGGCGTGGCATGCTGGCTCACCGCCACCCGGGCACACGCCGTGTCCAGCAGGCTGACGGCCTTGTCGGGCAGCTGCCGCGCCGGGATGTAGCGGTGGGACAGCCGAACCGCCGCCTCGATGCCCTCGTCCAGCAGCGCCACGCGGTGGTGCTTCTCCAGCACCGACGCCACGCCGCGCAGCATCAGCACGGCCTTGGCCTCGTCCGGCTCCGGCACCTGTACCACCTGGAAGCGGCGGGTCAGCGCGGGGTCTTTTTCGATGTGCTTCTTGTATTCCGCCCAGGTGGTGGCCGCAATGGTGCGCAGCTTGCCGCGCGCCAGGGCCGGCTTGAGCAGGTTGGCCGCATCGCCGGTCCCCGCCGCGCCGCCGGCGCCGATCAGGGTGTGGGCCTCATCGATGAACAAGATGATGGGCTTGGGCGACGCCTGCACCTCATCGATCACCGCCCGCAGCCGGTTCTCGAATTCGCCCTTCATGCTGGCGCCGGCCTGCAGCAGGCCGATGTCCAGCATGTGGAGCGAGACGTCCTTGAGCTGCGGCGGCACGTCACCCTGCGCCAGACGCAGCGCGAAGCCTTCCACCACCGCGGTCTTGCCCACACCGGCTTCGCCGGTGAGGATGGGGTTGTTCTGCCGGCGCCGCATGAGGATGTCGACGATCTGGCGGATCTCTTCATCCCGGCCCGCCACCGGATCGATCTCTCCCTGCCGGGCGCGTTCCGTCAGGTCGACGGCGAAGCGCTTGAGCGCCTCCTGCTTGCCCATGGCGGCCGGCGCGATGGCGCCGCTGGCGTCGCCGGGCGCGGCACCCGGTTCCGCGGCCCGCATGGCCTGCTCCGGCGAGCCCTGCACGACCTCGGCGAAATGCTCGCTGAGGTCGTCCACGGGGATGCGCTCAAACTGGCGCGACAGCGACACCAGCGCATTGCGCATGGACGGCGTCTTCAGCAGCCCGATGACCAGATGGCCGGTGCGGACCTGCCCATCCCCGTACATCAGCGAACCATAGACCCAGCCGCGCTCCACCGCGTTCTCCACCCAGCTGGAGAGGTCGGTGACCGACGACGCGCCCCTCGGCAGCCGGTCCAGCGAAGCCATCAGGTCCGCGGACAGCTGGGCGGCATCCAGCTGGTAGTGCTTGATGATGCGGTGCAGGTCGGAGTCCGGCGTGTTGAGGATCTGGTAGAGCCAGTGCTGCAGTTCCACATAGGGATTGCCGCGCAGCTTGCAAAAAACGGTGGCGCCCTCGATGGCCTTGTAGGCCAGTGGGTTCAGTTTGCCAAAAAGGCTGGTGCGCGAAATTTCGCTCATGGCGTGTCTCCCTGTGAGGCGCGAGGCGTTCCCGCCGCGGCGCCCCGGGTGGCGCCGGCAGCGGCGCGGGCCCAGGGACGCAGCCGCAGGTCACCCCTGTCGCTGGTCGGTAATGCGTGGCCGGTGCGCCCGGCCCAACTGGTGTAGCCCAGCCGCACCTGGCGGCCGAGCGCGGCCGCCGGCACGGCGGTCCGTTCGAGAAGTGGTCGGATCTCCCAGCGAAGGCCATGGCCAACGTACTGGCGGATCCAGTCATTGAGCGGGCGCCACGCGCTGCCATCGGGCAGGAAGAGGTCGTACTGCGCCCGGTCCACCGGCCCGATGACCACACGGAAGCGGTATTGCCGGTCCCAGGCCTTGTTGCCCAGCGTCGTGCTGCGCCCCAGCGCGGCCGGTGCCCGCCCGATGCGCTCGCCGCGGTTGCGGGCGAAGCCCAGCCGGGTGCGCTCTTCATCTTCGAGCGGCAGCCACTGCGGCACATGCTGCTCGATGCGCACCGGCACCTGGAAGTGCTGCGAGAGGATCTTGGCCAGCCCTTCCGGATGACGCTCGCGTCCGCCCATCATCCCGGCATTGAACAGCCGTGCCTGCTGCGGCAGCGAGTCGCGGGGCTGCCAGTCGCCAAACAGCCCGGTGGCCGCGCCCAGCCAGGCCGCATAGCGGTCCGCCTCCGGGCGGTCATGCTGCGCCGCGGGCTGGGACTGGGCCCAGGCGCGATAGAACAGCATCAGCAGCCGGTGATGGAAGATGTCCAGGAAGCGCGCCAGCGTCGGGTCACCGCGCTGGAACTGCCGCTCGCGGGCATATTCGGTCAAATGCAGCGGCAACGGCCCCTGCGGGCCCAGCAGGCCGAAGAAGCGCACGCCCAGCCGCGGCACACCGGCAGCGGTCGGCTCCAGCCGGGCGAGTGCCGCGGGCGCAAAGTCCAGCTCAGGCTCCTCGCCCAGCCGGACCGGCTCCAGGCTGGGCCGCGCGGCGCGCCCCAGGCGCGGCAGATGCGGCGTCAGCCCTTCGATGCGGCGCAGCAAGGCAAAGAAGTCAAAGGCCCAGGGCTGGCGCGCCACCTCCTCGAACAAGGTCTGGAGCGCGGCGGCGCTGTCCGCCGCGGCATCTCGCGTCGTCACCCCAGGCCTCCGCCCGCGCGATGGGCCGGCTCACCGCCGATGCGCACCGGCCAGCGCCGCAGTTCACCACGCTGGGTGGAGCGCAGGCGCAGCTGCGTGAAGCTGTTGATGGCGGCATGGCGGGCGAAGTAGTACTCCAGCACGCTGCCGAAGAGAAAGGCGCTATGGCCCTGAAAGGCCAGTTCGTCCAGCTCCAGATCGATCTCGGCGCCGCAGCCGTGGCTCAGTGGCCCGCTGAACGGCAGCCGCCGGACCACTGACCGCACGGACACATGCCGCACGCCATCGACCAGGCGCTGCCAGGACGGATCGCCCGGCGGCCCGTACAAGGCCAGCAGCCGCCTCAAGGTGGCCGCCGCCTGGGCAGGCCCTTCATCCGCGAACGGCAGCTGCTGCATGGTCAGCAGGCCCACGAGGCTCCAGCCGGCATCGCCCACGGGTTGGCGGCTGACCGGCCGGGTCGGGCCATGGACCGCGTCCACCCGCAGCACCGGGCCCGCGGCATCCAGCCGCCAGGCGTTCGGGCCGGCGCTCCCGTTGTGCGGCAGCAGCGTGGGCAGGTCGCGGTTGCTGACCAGGGCCGAGACCGACAACTGCCGGATGTCCTCCCGGTACGGCGCATGGCGGGGGTCCACCAGTGAGAGGAACACCTCTTCACCGATGTAGCCGGTGCGAGGCCCCTGCTCCTTCTGGCGGGCCGACAGCAGTCGAGGCTCACGGCGCGCCGTGTAATAGCCGGCGCCCTCGTTCGTGGACTCGTGATACGTGGTGTAGAGCGGCCGGAAGGTCTGCTGGCCCACCTGCCCCGCACCATACCCGACGACCGATTGCAGGCTGTGCACCTCGAAGTCCATCGGCCGCGTGCGGTCGGGCACCACGTGGTATTCCCAGCTGCCCGGGCCGAGCTGGATGCGGTCCAGACGCTTGGGAAACAGGTTGATGGCCGGTGTGCAGTGCAGCGCCAGGCTTTGCCCATCGACCATGGCTTCCAGGCCGCCATCAGCGCGGTTGAAAAACAGCACGATGTCGGCTTCCTGCCCGTCCACGCGGGCCAGGCGGTCGGCCAGGCCGGTGATGTCGAAGAACAGGAAACGCCGCGGCATCGCGGCGGCTTCCTGCAGCAGGCGGCAGCCGGAAAAACTGCGGTGGGTCTCGGGCAAGAGGGCCTGCTGCGCATCGAAGCCGACGGGTTCGACGCTCGTGGCATCACGCCACTGCGCCGCGGCATGCACCGCCTCCACGCCGCTGCCGGTCACGAAACTGCCGAGCGTGGCGCCCAGCACCAGCTCATGCAGGCGGAAGGCCACGTCATCAGGCGCGCTGATGTAGAACTGCAGCTGGTCCATGCGCAGCTGCCGCAGCGGCAGGCCACCGCCGGTGCGGATGCGCAGCCGCAGGCCGCCGCGGTGGCCCGAGGCGCCCGGCAGCCGGGTCATCGGCAGGTCCGGTGCATGGCTGAAGTACTGCGCGCTGACCAGCTCGATGGGCCACAGCGTCACATCATGCGCGGTGCGGAATTCGCAGCGGGTGTCCTGGCCCCGTGGCAGGCCCGACTGCAGCGAGCTGCCACGCGGCACCGGATACCCCTTGCCGAGGTTGGGATCCGTCGTGTCCACCGCGAACCGGGCCACCATCATCGACGGCACGGGCGCGAGGAAATTCGGATAAATGGATTCAAGCAGGTGGGAGATGAGCCTCGGATGTTCCGCGTCCAGCTTGAGCTGCACCCGTGCGGACAGGAAGGCGAAGCCCTCCAGCAGCCGCTCCACATAGGGGTCGGCCACCTCGGTGCCCTCCATCCCCAGGCGGCCGGCGATCTTCGGGAACTCCCGCGCGAACTCCCCGCCCACCTCACGCAGGTGGGTCAGCTCGTCGCTATACAGGCGAAGCAGGCGTGGATCCACGGCTCAAGCCTCCCGCACTTCCACCTGGCCGGCTTCCAGGTCCATCTGCGTGCGCAACAAGATCTCCAGCGGCACGGGCTGGGACCACAGATGGCCGCGAATCTCGAACTCGATCACGTTGTGGGTGTCCAGCACGCTCTCGGCCTCCAGGGCCCTCACTTCCAGCGTGCTCTCCAGGATGCGCGGCTCAAAGCGGACGATGGCCTGGCGGATGGCGCGCTCCACCTGGCTCACATCCACCTTCGAGGCCAGCTGCCCCGACAGTGCCGGCAGACCGAAATTGAGCACGCTGCCGCCCACGTGGGGATGGACCTCCAATACCTTGCCCAGCGGCTGCACCGCGTTGAACAGCCAGCCCAGGTCGCGCAGCACCGCCTGGCGCAGTTGCGACTTGCTCATCATGCGGCGCTCCTCACCCTCCACGCGGCTGGTGGGGTCGTCGTCGGTGAGCCGGTCCAGCAGGGCCGGCTGCAGGCGGTCGCGTGTGGGCTGATTCATGGCGGGTGGCTGCGCCCTGGCTTATTGCGCGGCGCTGGAGACCAGGCGCCAGAACGTCACCTGGCGGAACTTGCCGTCGTTGGCCCAGGGGTCCCAGATCGTCTTGTCGCCGCGGCTCTTGGCGCCGGCCCAGCCGCCCAGCGAGGTCGACATGGCGCGCGGGTAAAGCCCGCGCGAGCGCATGGTGAGCGACTTCCCGCCGGACACATAGGCATAGCCGCCGGCCGGCTTGGCCGCGCCGGGGTAGACCACGATCACGTGGCCGTTGGGCGTTTCGGCCAGGCCGCCAACGACCAGTTCACCGCGCGTGGCGCGCTCGGCCACTTCAGACACCGGCACTTCCGCCCAGCGCTTGTCCGCCTTCAGGGACGCAATCAAGGCGTTGGCGGTGCGGTATTCCTGCTCAGGAAGATAGCGCTTGATGACATGCCACACGGCATGGCTGCAGGACGCCGGATATTTGTCGTAGGCGTCCTTGGACACCTGTTCCAGGTCGGCCGGGGGGATGGGCCCGCCGGCTGCCGCGCTGGCGGCCGAGGCAGGTGCGAAAGGGGTCAGGACTGGGGGCATGTCGAATCGTCAGAAGTAAGGGCGCCAGAGGCGCCGGCGGCTCCCGCGGCGCGATAACGCTGCTGGGCGGCGTCCCAGCGCAAGGGGGGCAATGCATAGTCGCCGCCCACCGCGGGGTTGGCCACCTGCACACGGATTTCCTGCGGCACGCCATCGCGCCACAGACCGTGGCGCAGCGTCAGCGTCCGGGGCTCCTCGGTGGGGTACAACTCCGGCAGGACGCCCACGCAGCGACCGGACGCATCCAGCAGCAAGGGCTTGGGAAACTCCTCCCAAGGCGCGTTGGCGGGGCGTCCGCGGTAGTACTCCTCCGTGAAGATGGAGACCAACGCCACCTTGGCAGGCGTGCCAGGCGCTGCGAGCTCACATCGGCGCGCGGCGGTGGCGAAGGCCTGCCAGGTGGCTGGCAGCTTGGCCTGATCCGCCGAGGACAGCGGCTGGCAGCTGGCGGGCGACAGGGTGCGCCACTGGGCGGCACCCTTGTGCGTCTTGTCCGCCTTGGCAGCCGCTGCCTGGCTCGTCGCGCTCCCCGGGGGCTTGGGTGCTGGTGCATCGGCCGCGCTCCAGGAGGCCATGCCCATCAGGACCATCGCCAGCAGCGGGCGCCACGCGCGCGCGGTCAATGCAGCCCCAGGACGGGCGGACAGGAACAAGGGACGGTGCGGCATCAGGACCTCAGCTCGATGAGACGGACATCCAGCAATCCTGCCTCAACCTGGTCGGTCATCAGCACGCGCTGGCCAACGCCGGCAAACTGGTCTTGTTCGGCGGACGCCTCTTCCGCGCCGGCCTGGGGGCTGCCCGCCAGCGGCTGCCACTCGGTCAGCCGCGACAACCAGGCACGCTGGTCCGCCACTGCCGTGGTGCGCGCATAGCGCGTGGGAATCAGGGCGACGGAGCCGCCGCCGTTGGGGAATTCCAGGAAGGCAGGCGCCCAGACCAGGTCACGCAGGTCTTCCGGCGCTTCGATCTGGATCTTGGCCAGCGCCGCAAACGGCACCCAGCAGTAGCGGCCATTGATCACCGCTTCCAGGATGGGCCCCAGGCGCGAATCCCCGTCGCAGATCCAGTCGAAGGCCTGCCCGTCGACGGTGCCGCCGCTGGCAGGCGCCTGCTCCAGCGCACCAGCACGCAGGCGCTGCGCAGCATGGTGGTCGCCATCGGCGTCCAGCTTCAGCGCCTGCACCATGGAAGCCACCCACTGCGCCGGCTCTCCCATCACCATGGGCGTGGTCTTGCCTTCGAACACGGCTTCGCGCACCAGCTCGCACTTGAGCGCTTCGCGATAGGTGTTCACCATGGCAAGGGCCGCGGCGTCCAGCTCGCCGCAGACTTCCAGCTGGGCGGCCGCGCGGGCCCATTGGCCGTTGACGGACAACAGCTGGAACAGCAGCACGCGCAGCTTGGCGTCCTGCGGCTGCTGCCGGACCTGCTGCTGCACGGTGGCCAGCGCGTCGGTTACCCGGCCGGCGGCAATCAGCTCTTCTACTGCGCTCATAGGGTGCTCCGACCTCAGGTCAGGTCGTCATTGAAGGTGCAGGTGCCGCCGAGCTGGCCGGTGGCGCTCTGGTTGCGGTATTCCACCGCCACCTTCTGGAAACTCAGGGTGATGCGTTCAACAGGCTGCCCTTCGGCGTCCATGTCGATGTCGTAGGTGGCCACGCGGGCCTTCTCCAGCGTGATGCTGAAGTAATCCTGCTGCTCGCCGCCGGCCTTGCGCAGGCTCAGCTTGGCGCTGCGCACCTCATCGTTGGAGGCCACGGCGCTCATCAGCGCGGTGCTGGCACTGTCCAGCTGCTTGGTGATGGTGAGCTGGCGATAGCTGCGGCGGCCCATGCTCTGGCCGGCCACGGCGTCCCCTGCCGCACCCACGCCCCAGGCAAAGCCCGTGACGGTGATGTCATTCTGGTGGCCCGAGGCCACGGCTTCGCCCTTGACCTTGCCTGCGCGCTTGAGGGTCAGGTCGAGGTACATGTCGGCGCTCGCGCCGCTATTGTGGAAGGACATGTCAGGCTCCAACACACGCGCCGGCCGCTTCCACGGGGGATGGGGCCGGCGCGCCAGCCGGGCCGCCAGGGCGGCCCGGTCCTTTTGTCAGCGCAAAGGCTGCGCGGATCAGCGGGTTTCGGTCGTGGCGACGTTCCAGCCGAACTTGACCGCGCCACCCAGCGAGCCCTTGTCGTCCTGGGCCTTGTATTCGAACTCGATGTCGGCGTAGCTCAGCGAGACGCTTTCCGAGATGTCGCCGCCGCTGCTGGCGGAAGGCGACACCGAGGTGACCAGCACTTGCTTGAGCGTGACCTTCAGGAAGTCCTGTTGGCCTTCACCGGCCTTGCGGCAGGTGATGACGGCGCTGTCGAAGTGCTTGCCGCTGGCGCAAGCCTTGGCCAGCACCGGGGACGCCTTGTCGTAGTAGTGCGCGAACACCAGCTGGCCGGGAATGCCCTTGCCCTTGCCCGAACCACCGCCGGCGGCGGCGGAGCTGTCCTGGCGGACGTCCCAGGACCATGCGAGCAGATCGATCTCGCCCTTGTGGTCCTTGTGGGTGGATTCGCCGTCAACACCGGCGAGCTTCAGATTGGCGTCGATCGTCATGGTGGGTCTCTCCTTGATGGACTCGTGGTAACCGGCCCCGCTTCAACGCATGCGGGGCCGCAAAAACGGGCCGGTGGCCCGGAACTGTTGACCGGTGGGCCTGCCGGCCCTCCCTCGGTAATGGATGACAGGTCGCGAGGCCTTATTGGCCCTTTTGCGACGGCAGCTTGGAGACCAGGCGCAGGGACACGGTCAGGCCTTCAAGCTGGTAGTGCGGACGCAGGAAGAACTTGGAGGTGTAGTAGCCGGGGTTGCCCGGGATCTCCTCCACCAGCACTTCAGCAGCGGCCAGCGGCTTTTGCGACTTGGTGATCTCCGACGAGTTCGCCGGGTCACCGTCGACGTAATTCATGATCCACTTGTTCAGCCACTTCTCCATCTCGGCACGCTCCTTGAAGGAGCCCACCTTGTCGCGCACGATGCACTTGAGGTAGTGGGCGAAACGGGTGCAGGCAAACAGGTAGGGCAGACGCGCGGCCAGGTTGGCGTTGGCGGTGGCATCCGGGTCGTCGTACTCGGCAGGCTTTTGCAGCGACTGCGCACCGATGAAGGCGGCGAAGTCCGAGTTCTTGCGGTGCACCAGCGGCATGAAGCCGTTTTGCGCCAGCTCGGCTTCGCGCCGATCGCTGATGGCGATCTCGGTCGGGCACTTCATGGCCACGCCGCCTTCGTCCGTCGGGAAGCTGTGGGTGGGCAGGTTCTCGACCGCCCCACCCGACTCCACGCCGCGGATGCGGGTGCACCAGCCGTAGGTCTTGAACGAACGGTTGATGTTGGTGGCCATCGCATAGGCCGAGTTGGCCCAGGTGTAGGCGTTGTGGCTGCCGCCGCCGGTGTCTTCCTCGAAGTTGAACTCCTCCACCGGGTTGGACCGCGCGCCGTAGGGCAGACGGGCCAGGAAACGCGGCATGGTCAGGCCGATGTAGCGCGCGTCATCCGACTCGCGCAGCGAGCGCCAGGCGGCGTACTCGGGCGTGCCGAAGATCTTGGTCAGGTCTCGCGGGTTGGCCAGTTCCTGCCAGGAGCTCATCTGCATGGCCGAGGGATTGGCCGCGGCGATGAAAGGCGCATGGGCGGCTGCAGCCACCTTGGCCATCTCGCCCAGCAGTTCCACGTCCGGCGGGCTGTGGTCGAAGTAGTAGTCGCCGACCATGGCGCCGAAAGGCTCACCGCCGAACTGGCCGTATTCCTCTTCATAGACGCGCTTGAACAGCGGGCTCTGGTCCCAGGCCGTGCCCTTGTAGCGCTTGAGCGTCTTGCCCAGCTCCTGCTTGGAGATGCTCATGACGCGAATCTTGAGCTGCTCGTCCGTCTCGGTGTTGCTGACGAGGTAATGCAGGCCGCGCCAGGCGCTTTCAAGCTGCTGGAACTCGGGGTTGTGCAGGATCTTGTTCAGCTGCTCGGAGAGCTTCTTGTCGAGCTCGGCGATCATGGCCTCGATGGACACGATCACGTCGCTGCCGATCAGCGAGGTCTGCGACAGCGCTTGCTGAGCCAGTGTCAGCACAGCCTGTTCGACCGCGGACTTCGCCTCATCGGTCTTGGGCTTGAATTCCTTGTTCAGCAGCTGGGCGAACTCGTTGCCTTCATACGAGATGCCCTGCAGCGCGGCTGAGGGTTGGGCGAGCATATCTTCTGCCATGGGGGTGCTCCGGATTCTTGAGGTCAATGCGCGGCTGAGGCGAATGCCATCACTGCGCGTCGGTGCCTTCGGCGGGCTTCTGGGCGGAGGCCAGGGACTTGAGCAGGGCCTCGTCCTTCACCACCTTGGCGATCAGCTGTTCCGCACCCACCTTGCCGTCCATGTAGGTGATGAGGTTGGCCAGCTGCTGGCGCGCCTCCAGCAGCTGCTTGAGCCCGTCGACCTTGCGCGCCACGGCGGCGGGCGAGAAGTCGTCCATGCTTTCAAAAGTGATGTCCACCATCAGGTTGCCCTCGCCGGTCAACGTGTTGGGCACGTTGAAGGCGGCGCGCGGCTTCATCGCCTTCATGCGGGCGTCGAAGTTGTCGACGTCGAAGTCCAGGAACTTGCGATCGGCCACGGGTGCCAGCGGCTCGGTGGGCTTGCCCGACAGGTCGGACAGCACGCCCATCACGAAGGGCAGCTGGACCTTCTTCTCGGCGCCGTAGAGCTCGACGTCGTACTCGATCTGCACGCGCGGGGCGCGATTCCTGGCGATGAACTTCTGGCTGCTGGTGGCCATGGGCTTACTCCTGATTAGAGACGTCGTCGTGGGCGTCGGAATGGTTCTTGTGAGGGGAAGGGAGACGGGTGGACATGCCGGGCCGTCAATCGGTCGTACCGGCCAGGCGCTCGATCTCGCGCAGGCCGTCCGGCACGAGGTCGCGGATGATGTCCATGAAGTTCTTGCTCATCAGGCGCTGGGCGCGCCGGATGAGCAGCGGGGCGGGGTTGCTGGGTTCATTGAGCTCGATCCAGTCGCAGACCCGCTGCAAGGCGCGCATGGCGTCCTCGCGGCTGGCAATCACGCCGGCCGGCACGGCCACGCGGGCAGCGCCTGCGCCGGCGGCAGCCTGGGCGCCCTCCCCGGCGGCTGCCACGTCGTCGGCTGCAGCCACGGTGCCGCCCCCCAGTTGCGCGGCCACCTGGGCCAGCGGCTTGAGCACGCGGATCAGCGGCGCGAAGTCAGGCCCCTGGGCGGCGCCGAGGTGCTGCTCGATGGTGCTGGAGATGGCTTGCACGGTGGCCACGCCAGCTTGCAGGCGCTCCAGGATCGCCGGCTCGCTGGCGGCAAAGCCTGCCAGCCCCTCCAGCAGGCCCTGAGGCGACGGTGCGGATTCGTTGGGTGCCGGGTCGGCATTGCCAAAGGCCAGCTCGACGTCCCGCACGCGTGGCCCGCCGCGCTGACCGGTGAGGCTGGCGGCACGCACGTCGGCCAGGCCTGCATCACCGCTGGTCAGCGGCAGCAGCGCATTCATGCGCATGGTGGGGTCATTGCCGTCGCTGGCGTCCAGCTGCGGATGCACATGGTCCCAGTGGCGCTCCAGCAAGCCTTGGATCAGTGCCAGCCCCTGCAGGGCGGCTTGCCAGCCCTTGAGCCGCGCGCCGCTGCGCACCAGCCACACGGCCAGGCGCAGGTCGCGACTGCGCTCGGCCAGGGCCAGGGCCTGTTCCCACACCTTGATCCAGTCGGGTTCCTCGGCCGGAATCACCGTGTCGCCGTATTGCTGCTCCGGCTTGCCCTCGCCGGCCGTCTGCAGTGCCAGGAAAGCAGCGTCGTATTCCAGGTCGGGGCCACAGGGGGCATCGTCCTGAAGGGGGCTCAGCAGTGAGTCAAGGTCAATATCAGCCATCGTGTCCGGGGGCTCTTTGCCCGTTAAGGCCCGGACTCTAGAGATATGGACTCATCCGCGCAGTGGTCGAAAGTCACATTGGCCGCCCCAGGGCGGCGTCGAAGCCTGGCCGGTGCCACGGCCTGCACCGCTCACCTATGGCGCGGCTACGCTTACGCGACCATGCCCCGCAGGGCATTGAACAGCTTGCGGGGCTGCAAGGGCTTGAACAGGACGGTGTGGCCGCTGTCCGTGGCACGGCGGATTTCTTCCTTGCTGGTGTCCCCGGTGACGAGGATGGCCGGCACATCATGGCCGTACACCGCGCGGACGGCCCGGATGGCATCCAGGCCGTCGGGGCCATCGCCCAGGTGCAGGTCAGAGAGGATCAGGTCAGGCGGCTCCGGGCGCTCCCGCGCCAGTTGCTCCGCTTCTTCGGCATGCGCGGCCACCTGTACTTCGTAGCCCCACTCCTCCAGGAGCACCTGCAGGCCTTCCCGGATCGGTTCCTCGTCATCGATGACCAGCACCGAGCGGGGCTCGATGACCGACATGGGAATGGTGTCGGCAGCGCCAATGACGTCCTGCACGGCATGCAGCTGCTTGACGGGAATGCTCAGGCGGAACATGGTGCCGCGCCCCGGGCGGGAAGCCACCATGAGGCGGTAACCCAGCAGATGCGCCAGCCGCTTGACGATTGCCAGCCCCATGCCCAGACCCTGCGTGCGGCTGCGCTCGCCATGGCCGACCTGGTAGAACTCCGCGAAGATGCGCGGCAGGTCAGCCGGCTTGATGCCGATGCCGGTATCCCACACTTCGAGGTTGATGTGGTCCGCCGTGCTGCGGGCCACCACCACGACGCCGCCCTTTTCCGTGTATTTGAGGGCGTTCTGCACCAGGTTGCCCAGGATGCGCTCCAGCAACTGCGGGTCACTGCTGACCGACTTGCCGCCCGGCGCCAGACGCAGCCCCAGTCCGGCGGCCTCGGCCTGCCCGGCATAGTGCATGTGCAGGCGGCGGAACAGGTCGCGCAGCGCGAAGTGCTGGATATTGGGTTCCACCGTGCCGGCATCGAGCCTGGAAATGTCCAGCATGGCGTTGAAGGAGCGCTCCAGGCCTTCGATGGAGCGCATCACGTTGCGCACCAGCGGCTCTTCGGCCGTGCCCTGCAGGCGGCGCTCCAGCGTCGCGGCAAACAGGCCCAGCGCATGCACCGGCTGGCGCAGGTCGTGGCTGGCAATGGCCAGGAACCGGCTTTTCTCCTGGTCGGCGCGCACGGCGTCGTCGCGCTCGTGCTCCAGGACGTTCACACGGTCGTCCCGCTGCATCACCCACAGCTGATTGCGGTGCCAGCGGTGCTGTTCCAGCAAGGCGAGCCCCGCCACCGCCATTGCCGCCGCGAACCAGGCGGCGCCTTGCCAGGGCCGCTCCAGCGCGCCGTCCAGCACCAGCCGCGCCAGGCCTTCGGAGGCCGGCAACAGCGCTGCCGCCGCGGCGCCTCGGCCCATCGGCGCCAGCAGCACGGCCAAGACCGTTGAGGCGGCGGCCAGCAAAGGGCCAGCCAGCGGTGCGCGAGCGCCCGGCGTTTCGGCAATCCAGGGGTGAAGGGTGAGCAGGAGCAGGCAGCCCGCTCCCTGCAGCAACAAAAGGCGGCGGCCCTTGCGCGGGTCCAGGGAACTGCGCACGGCAGGCCTGGAGAGGCGGCGCGACATGCGGCGGGCCGTCCAGACGCAGCCGGTGGCCAGGGCGGCGACGCCCAGCAGCCAGATCATCAGCCCGGAGGACAGCTCACGCCGATTGACCGACACCAGCAGCGGCAGTGCCACGGCTGCAAGCAGCCAGGGCCAGTGCGCCCAGGCTTCATCAAAGGCGGCATCTTCCAGCCGGCGAACGATGGCGCGGCGCTCGCGGCGCCGTCCATCGTGCTGGGGATCTTCCCCGTCGGCATTGCGGCCCGCCACCGCCACGAAGCGGCTGGCGGCGCCGGAATCAGCCGAACGTCTGCTCTTTCGCTCGGTCAAGGCCTCAGCGGAACAGACTGATCATGTGGGAGCGCGACTTCACGTCCAGCGCCAGCAACAGCGAGGACACGTAGTTCTTCACCGTCCCCAGCGACAACTGGGTGGAATTGCTGATCTCCTGGTTGCTGCAGCCCGAGAGCACCAGTTCCAGGATCTCCAGGTGGCGGGGCCCAAGTTCGGCCACGCGGTCATACATGGCGGACGACGGGAAGCGCGGGAACATCGAGCCGGCGGGCGCTGCGCGGCGCTGCTCTGCCAGCAGGGCCCGCAGGGTGCTGCGCATCTCCGACATCAGCGCGCCCTTGGGCAAATAGCCCACGGCGCCCAATGCGCGGGCCTGGCGCACCACGAATTCGTCCTGCGTGCCGCTGAACACGACCACGCGTGCCTGCGGATAGGCTTCCATGAACTGGCGCAGGCCCTGCAGGCCCTTGCAGTCGCCCAGGTTCAGGTCGAGCAGCACGGCGTCGATGGACGCGCCATCGCCGTGTTCGCCATACAGCTGCAGCCCTTCCTGGAGGGAAGAAGCCTCCACCCAGTCAATGCTGATCTCATCCAGCGATTGATAAAGCGTTCGAATACCCGCGCGGACCAGTTCATGGTCATCCACGAGCAGCACGCGACGCGTGACAGTCATGTTGGACATGGCAAAGCCACCATTCACAGCCCCCGCGAAATGGCGGAGATCAGACAAACCTTCCATAGGGCCTCCCAGATGCGATGTACCGCGACTCCGGTTTGCACATCGCAACCCCTCATGCACCGGAGAAGGGCGCATCTTAGGCCGCCGGGGGGACAAAACACCCCCTAAGAAGGGGGAACCCTAAGGGGGGAGTCTGGCAACAGTTGTTACGGCAAGTTGTTACGACTCGCGCGTCGCACAAACGTCCCTCCGGCGAGGGGGTTGACCCCTCTTGCGGCATGCGCCAAGCGCGGTGGCATGGGAGGTGTGGCTCAACGGCAAGAGTTGGGCCAGGGGACAAGGGAGCGGTGATGCGGCGGAGCGCGGACAATGCAGTGGGCAACACGTGCGCTACACCATCCGCAGAAGCGATTCAGCGAACACCACAATTGCCCATGCAGTTGATCGCTGGCCTACGCCTCGCAGCCCGCCTTCGTGCGGCGTTGTGACCCGTTTGGCACTGGCATGGCGCAGTACTGCGACCGTGGCGTTCTGAACGGTCCACCGTGCTGACGCCAGGGAGGACCGTAATTCCTCGCAGGTGGTGATAAAGAGATGTGGGTCAACACGGAGACGCGAACGATCGAAACGGCCTACCCCATCGGCAGGTAAAACACATGCAGGACGCTCAAGTTGAATTTGTCGAGGAATCGATTGGTGTTTCCGGTCGTGGACTGATCACTGGGGTCATCTTCTTCGACTTTGGTACCTTTCAGTTTCCGGAGCAAGAATGGAATGATGCAGTGGTCGTGGTCGTTGGTTGGTGGCTTACAAACCTCATGAATTTCCTCACAGGAGGTGTCGCAGAGACTGAGCTCTGTTTCATGGATGGGCCTTTTTGGCTGTCGATCCAGAGAGAGTGTGGTGCTGACGAATGTCGGATTCGCTGTATCGCGGGGCCGGCTGCGCGAGAGAGTTTCCAGTGCCGGGGTTCGGCGCTGAATCTCTTGAGATCAACGCTCAGAGTTGCGATACGTGTGCAAAGACTCTGTCATCAGAATGGGTGGCGCTCTGTCGACATCGAGGGACTTGATAGCTTGGTAAGCGCAGCCCGGAAGCTGACTAGGGAGCATTAGCCGCAAAGGGGGGGACGTATGTGCTTCGCGATGTTGAGAACGCCGTCATGCGAAGCGGTCGAACCAAGGATCTGGAACGGCGAGAACTTGAGCATGCGCGCGATTCCACTTTGAAGGATCTGCGGTTTGAAGCTGTTCATCGGACCCATGTCCGAGCTGAGCAACGCGGGCTTGAGCAGGTGCTTCATGATCAATTCAATCCGCTTTGAATGCAATTTGTCCGATCCCACGAAAACCAAAGTTGAACGATTACATGGTCGCGGCAAGCCGCTGTCCGGGTGACGACTGATGAAGCGCCTTCCCTGTCGCGAAGGATGTTGCTTTGCCGTGCCGCTTCGTTAGGGAGGGTATGCGGCGGGTGTTGTGGCTCGCATGGCGCCTGGAGGAAAAATCCTTCTTGTGTACCTCTTGGGCTTGAAATTCAACGAGGCTCCGTCTTTAACGGAATTGGCCACCTTTCGTCCGGATGAGGCGCTGAGGTGCCTTCGTGTCGGCGACTTGGCTTTGTTGAAAGGTGACTGGCCGGTGCTGGGTGATGCATTGAATTGGGCGCGGGAATATTGGCCAACGCCAACATTTGTTAGGCGGGATGATCTGTCCAAGCGCGTGTGGCGTGTCTACTATGATGATGCCGCCCCCAGTGGGCTCGAGCGGGAAGAGCTTGCATCGAATGAGATTAGCGCGTTTGAGTCTGCGGGGCTATATGGCTGTGGAGCGGTAGCAATATTGCTGGCGAAGCTACTCGTCAACTAGAAAAGAGGGCCGCGGAAAGCGGCCCTTTGTTCGTCTAGGGTGTGGCACTGACCTGATGCTCGGACTGCCGGCCGGCCTCACACCGCCTGCGTTCTTCCCTGCGGTGTCAACTGAACCGAAGCCCGAAGCAATTCATCGACGCTGCTGCCCAAGCGCGCAACATCGACCTTTGTGCCCGGCAAGGCCAGCAGCGGGTCGTCCTGGACCACCAGAGACAGCACCACCATGCAGAGCTCCCAGAAGTCAAAGGGCCGGCCTTCGGCTGTCAGGCTCAAGGTCTGGATGATCTCGCCAAACGAGCTACCGACAGCCGCCTGCCTCAGTGCGGCCCGCTCCACGCTGGTCAAGGTGCGGCCGAATTCAGGCCACACCATGGCCTCCGTCCACAACGCGGGGGAACACGGCAGGAGGTGCCCCAGCGGCCAGGCCGCCAATGCACGGGTCCATTCCTGGACATTCCCCGACTGGCGCGCCCGCCAAAGAGTCATGCTGTCCACCAGCAGTTGCTCGCTCATCCAAAGCGGCGCCCGGGCCAGCAGACGCAGTTCGTGGCTCGCCAGGCTGCCCACGGGCCGGCTGCCCGCCACCAGCCCGATTTTCTGCACGGAGGCGGATCCGCCCTCTTCCGTTCCACCCTCCGGAGCCAGTCCTTCCAGAGCCTGAAGAAACAACAGCCACCCATTGGCTGTTGGATCGACCCAGATGATCCGCGCATCAGCGGTCGGGTCAGCGGCGAGTGCGCTCCCCAAGTCCCCCGCCTCGCCAAAAGCCGCGGTCCTGAAGTCGCTGCCAAGGAAAGGCGTCCAGCGCTTTGTATGCTGGTCGGCCCATTGAAGCCGGCGTGCGAAGAATGTGGCGGTGCTCGATAGCGGTGGAATCTCACCCCAGACCAGGCGATGTGACAACGCATGGACCGGTCGAAATCCCGCGCCCATCAGCGCCCCCGCGCCGTCTTCGGAGGTGGCAATATGGTGTTCTGTCATGAAGGGAGTCTGCATGCAGTGAGCCGCGCGAGTATCCACCGACGAGTTTTGCCATCGGAAATTCGAATCCCACGGCACGCCACGGGGTGCGAACGTTCCGCCCATGACGGTTGAACTGTCCTTCGGTGGTCTCCAGACGGTCCAACGCGCAACTCTGCACACGCTGGCGATAAACGCACAGGCGCCACACCCGCGGTGAGCCGCAGCCAGGGAGTGCACGCCGCAGCCCACCATGGTCCGCGCCAAGCCCGGAGCGCCGTGCCTGCAGGTACTCCGCCTGTGCTGGAGGATGCGACACTGCGCCTTGGCCGTGGCCACCCTGCTCTGAGTTGACGCCAAGCGCAGGACGCGTTCCCCCCATTCCCTTGGCACGTCATGTGCCGTAAGGTGGCGCCCCTTATCCTTGCATCACGATGTCCTTCGATCGCAACCAACATTCCCACCGCCGCTACAACCCGCTTGCCGGGCGCTGGGTGCTGGTGTCTCCGCAGCGCAGCCAGCGGCCTTGGCAGGGCCAGACCGAAAGTCCGGACACGGCGGTGCGGCCCTCGCATGATCCGAGCTGCTATTTGTGTGCCGGCAATACGCGCATCAACGGCGAGAAAAACCCGCCCTACACCGGCACCTTCGTCTTCGACAACGACTTCGCAGCGCTGATGGCCGATGTGCCGGCGCCCGACGGCCTGGGCGCCGATGCGCAAGGTGGCCTCTTCCAGGCCATGCCGGCGCGAGGCACCAGCCGCGTCATCTGCTTCTCGCCCGACCACAGTCGCAGCCTGCCTGAGCTGGACGACGCGGCGCTCAAGGGCGTCGTGGAGATGTGGTGCGAGCAAAGCAAGGAGCTCGGCCAGCGCTGGCGCTGGGTGCAGGTGTTCGAGAACAAGGGCGCCATGATGGGATGCTCCAACCCGCATCCCCACGGCCAGATCTGGGCTTGCGACTTCCTGCCGGAGCTGCCCGCCCGCGAGGATGAAACGCAGAGCGCCTGGCTGCACCAGCGTGGCGAGCCCATGCTGCTGGCCTTGGCACGCGAGGAAGCCCAGCATGGCGAGCGCGTCGTCGTCCAGAACGACGACTGGCTGGCCGTCGTGCCCTATTGGGCCGAGTGGCCGTTCGAGACGCTGTTGCTACCGCGCTTCCCCGTCCAGCGCCTGCAAGCCCTTACGCCAGGCCAGCGGCACACCCTGGCCCTGGCCCTGCGTGAGCTGACGACCCGCTACGACAATCTGTTCCAGTGCAGCTTCCCCTACTCGATGGGGTGGCACGGTGCGCCTTCGGGTCCCGACGCGCCCGACGCGGCGCACTGGCAGCTTCACGCCCATTTCCATCCCCCCCTGCTGCGCAGCGCCACGGTGCGCAAGTTCATGGTGGGCTTTGAGCTGCTGGCCGAGTCACAGCGTGACCTCACGCCCGAGCAGGCCGCCGCACGGCTGCGCGAGCAGTCCCCTATCCATTACCGCCAGCGCTGAATCTTCCGATGGCCACCACCGCCTCCCCTTCTTCCGCCCTGCCCTCGACCGCAGACGCCGTGATCCGCGCCTACACCGAGCGGCACGGCGTCGCGCCGGCCGTGCTGGCGCGCGCCCCGGGCCGCGTCAATCTCATCGGCGAGCACACCGACTACAACGATGGCTTCGTGCTGCCCGCCGCCATCGACCGCGACACCTGGATCGCTGCGGGCCCGCGCGACGACCTGCAGGTGGACGCCCTGGCGCTGGATGAATCCGGCGCCGATGACCACTTCACCCTCAGCGCCGACCCGCCGCACTTCCCGGGTGGCGGCTGGCGAGACCACGTGCGCGGCACGCTGGCGCAACTGGTGCCCGCCATGACGCGCCCCGTGGGCATGAACCTCGTGATCTCGGGGGACGTGCCGATGGGCGCCGGCCTCAGTTCGTCCGCTTCGCTGGCCCTGGCGCTGCTGCGCGCCGCGCAAAAGATCGCGGGCGACGCCGCACTCACCGGGAAACAGCTCGCTCGGCTGGCGCAGCAGGCGGAAAACCGCTTTGTCGGCTGCCAATGCGGCATCATGGACCAATTGGCCAGCGCGGAAGGCAAGCCCGCGCATGCCTTGCTGATCGACTGCCGCTCGCTGGAGACCCAGCCGGTGTCGCTGCCACCGGGCACGACCCTGCTCATTGCCCATTCCCGTGTGAAGCGAGGCCTGGTCGACAGCGCCTACAACGAACGCCGCACCCAGTGTGAGCAGGCCGCCCGCGCCCTGGGCGTGCCCGCGCTGCGTGATGCGACGCTGGAGATGCTGGCCGGGGTGCAGCTGGAGGACAAGGTCTTCCGCCGCGCGCGTCACATCATCAGCGAAAACACGCGCGTGCTGGCAGCCACGCAGGCCCTTCAAGCGGGCGACCTGCCCACGCTGGGTGAGCTGATGAAGCAATCCCATGCTTCGATGCGCGACGACTTCGAGATCACGGTGCCCGCCGTGGACCAGCTCGCCGCGCTGCTGCAGGACGTGGTGGGCGATGAAGGCGGCGCCCGCATGACCGGCGGTGGCTTCGGCGGATGCTGCATCGCCCTGCTCAAGAAGGAGCTGGTGCCCAAGGCCCTGGAGGCGCTGGAGCACGGCTACCGGTCGCCCGAAGGCCTGCCGGCACTGGTGTACCTGTGCGAGGCCGGCCCCGGTGCCACTGCACAGGCCTGGCCTTTCGCAGAAGGGGCTGCGGACACCGCCGCAGCCTGACGCCACCAAGGGGCAAGCCCGTGCGCTGAAGCTCGCGGCTGCTGCCGGCCCAAACGCCGGCACAGCCTCGCGGACTTCTGGCCCTAGATGTATCGAGGGATGGGGCCGTTCTGCGGCGTGGTGTCGCCTTGCAGGTCCACCATCACCTTGTCCACGAAGCACCAGCCCCAACCCTCCGGCGGGTCGTAGCCTTCGATGATGGGATGCTGCGTGTCATGGAAGTGCGCGCGGGCGTGACGGTGCGGCGATTCGTCGCAACAGCCCACGTGCCCGCAGGTGCGGCAGATGCGCAAATGCACCCACTCGCTGCCCATCTTCAGGCACTCTTCACAGCCCAGCGCGCTGGGGACGACGTGCCGGATACCGGCGGCATGCACGCAGCGGTATCCCATGCTTAGCCCTGCGCGTTGATGCGGCTGGATTCGAACAGGAACCAGGTGCGGCGTTCCGTTTCATCGATCCAGTTTTCCAGCAGGCTGGAGGAAGCAATGTCGCGGTGCTCGTCCGTCACGTTGTGAGCCTCGCGCAGGCGGGCGGCCAGCAGCTTGTTGTCCTCGCGCAGTTCCGCGAGCATGTCCAGCGGTTCGACATAGTCGGCGTCGTTGTCGCTGATGCGCTGCAGGCGGCTGATATGGCCGATGGAGCGCAGCGTGGTGCCACCCACCTTGCGAATGCGCTCGGCGATCGGATCGGTCATGGCGTAGAGCTGGTCGCCCTGCTCATCGAGCAGCAGGTGATAGTCCCGGAAGTGCGGGCCGCTCATGTGCCAGTGGAAGTTCTTGGTCTTCAGGTAGAGCGCAAAGACATCCGCCAGGATGCCGTTCAACGCGGCGCTGATGTCTGCGGCGGCGTCAGCGGCCAGGTCACTGGGCGTTGCCAGCGGGGCCTTGCGGCGGGTCTTGAGGTCGGACTTCTTGGCGTCGGTGAGTTTGGCCATGGGGGGCTTTCACGATGAAGGAATGGGTCGCCAGCACCAGCTGGCCAGGTCCATCGATGTTGCTCCCGGACGGTTCGGGAAAACACCCCCATTGGTGAGAGTTCATCGATGAACGGGGCACAGCATGCGCCAGACGCCAAAACCCTGCTGGCGGCGCACACCCCAATAAAGAAACCGCCGGCCAGCCATCAGGCCAACCGGCGGTCTCTTGGGAGGCCAA
>Ga0065165_1001443_pt1 | contig 25758 bp, 22 predicted proteins | sample AraplaMF_Cvi_mMF_FD_63813 | JGI IMG/M metagenome (GOLD analysis project Ga0065165, IMG submission 63813) | Arabidopsis root microbial communities from the University of North Carolina, USA - plate scrape MF_Cvi_mMF (version 2) (version 3) | ecosystem: Host-associated > Plants > Roots >... | reverse complement strand
CGCCATCGCCGCGCTTGCCACGGCGCCTCTGGCAGCGCAGACCGCCACGCAATCCACCCCGGCACCGGCGCCTGTGCCGGCACCTGCCACCGCACCCGTAGCGCCGACTGTCGCGGCTCCCAAGACCCAGTCGGTGCCGGCCCCCGCCGCTAGCGGCGAGAAGGAAGGCTCGCTCTACGTCCAGTGCGACGGCCAGCCGAACAACGTCACCGGCGGCGAGCGCGCCGCGCGGTTGCTCGGAGCGGTCACCCTGCTCGGCCTCTTTGCACCGCCGATGGAGAGCGCTGACGCCTCGAAGCGCAAGTTCGGCGCGGCCGGCGTGGCCGCCTGCACCGCCCAGCTCGAGGGTGAAAAGGCCGAGGGCAACCCGCAGCGCCGCGTCGGGCTGTTCCTCGGCCGCGCGATCCACCGCATCGAGGACAAGCAATATGAGGCGGCGATCGCCGACGCCAGGCTCGCGCGGAGCGAGGCGGAGAAGATCGGGCTGACCTCCGATCCCTATTTCATGCATTCGCGCGGCCGCGCCTTCGACCTGATCGAGGCGGCGGCGCTCTACCGGATGGGCAAGCCGGCCGACGCCCGCGAGGCGGCGCTGCGCACCGCAACCGCGCAATCGGCGGCGAGCCTGGTCGGCGTGCCCGCCTATCTGCTGGTGCTCCAGACCGGATCCGAGGCCGAGCAACGTTATTATTCGGACCGCACGCGGCTGTTCGCGCCCACCGGACGGTTCGAGGCGGACCGGCTCGACGAACTCGGTCACTTCGCCGAAGCCGCGCACATCCGCGACGCACTGGTCGAGTTCGACAAGAGCCACGCGCCCGATCTGGTGAGCTCGGTGTGGCTCGCGCAGTCGGCGGTATCCTGGGCGCTGGCCGGCGGCCGCGAGAAAGCCGCGGCGCGCGCCGCCGAGGCCCGCGGCAATTTCGACAAGCGCACCGCCGACGGCAAGCCCGAGGCGAACGCCGCCGAATATGTCGAGCTGCTCGACCTCTACGGCATCATCGACACTGCCAATGGCGGGGACCTGAAGGCGGCGCGACGGCTGTTTGCGGCGCGCTCGCAATGGGTCGCGGCGTCGTTCGGCGCGGTAGTCGAAGTGACCCGACGGCTGCGTGCCACGGCGACTCCGGACGAGCTGATCGGTGGGCTCTCGCACGATCCCGAGCAATTGTGGAAGGACCGTATCGCCGCACGTCAGGCCGAAACGCTGGCGCGCGACAGCGATAACAAGACATTGTTCTCGCTGATGCCCTGGCCACTGACCGCGAGCACCTATGAGATGCTGTCGAAACAGGTCTGGCGCACCGACAAATCGAGCCTGCTGATCAAGCCGAAGACCCCGCCGACGAGCAAATATCAGCAGCTGTTCCTCTATGGCCAGGCGCCGACCGTGTCGCTCGATGCCTATATGCTCCACGCCGCCTTGCTCGCGCGCTCGCGCGGCCAGCAGGGCTTCGTGCTGATGCCGATCGTCACCGAGGATTTCGTCGCCGCCTCGTTCCTTACCGGTAATCGCGGTGAGCAGGGGCTGCCCGACGCGCTGTTCAACGACGCCAGCGCCGTAATCGCGCGGCTCTCGCCGATCATCCCCGATCCCGAGACGCTCAAGGCGATCAAGGAAAAGCGCACCGCGTCGAAATGACCGGTACGGCGGGGCGCCTTTACCGCGCCCCGCCGCGCTGGCAGGCTCGCACCATGCGCGCCTTCGCCGCCCTCGTCCCGCTGCTGCTCGCCGCGAGCGGCGCGGCGGCGGACTATCCGCTGGCGTGCATCCGCACGACTGCCGGCGGAGAAGTCGATAGCCTCGCCGGATGCGCGCGCCGCGAAGCGGACGGCACGCCGCGGCTTGCGCCGGAACAGGTCCGCCGCCTCGTCTTCAACCGCCGCGGGCTTGCCGCGGTCGGGATCGATGGCGGCTGGTATTATTTCCGCCGCGACGGCGCCTCCGCGCCGGTGATGACGCTCGACAATTGGGCGGAGGAATTCGTCGACGGTCGTGCGCGCTCGCAGCTCGGCGGCAAGATCGGCTTCATCGATCCCGATCTCCACCTCGTCATCCCTCGCCGTTATGACGGCGCCCTGCCTTTCGACCATGGCATTGCGCGCGTGTGCACCGGCTGCACGCTCGTATCGGACGGCGAGCATCAGGCCTGGGAGGGCGGCAGATGGACGCGGATCGACCGCGACGGCCGCGAACTGCCTAGCGCACCAGCCGGTAGCTGACGAAGGCGATTTGCTTCCCGTCGGGCGACCAGCTCGGCACGTTCATCGTCCCCTGCCCGCCGAACAGCCGCGTCAGCACGCGCGGCGGCGCGCTGCCGTCGGCGGGCATGATCTTGAGCACCACGTCGCTCCGGTTGGGCGGATGGTCGGTCAGCGCGACGTCGAGCCCGAACGAGATGAAGGCGATCCATTTCCCGTCGGGCGAGAGATGCGGGAACCAGTCGCGCCGTTCCGGATCGTGCGTCAGCTGTACCGGGTTCGACCCGTCGGCATTGGCCCGCCAGATCGCCATCGCGCCCGAGCGTGTGGAATTGAAAAAGAGCCATTTGCCGTCGGGCGAATATTCAGGGCCGTCGTCGACGCCCGGCCCGGTCACCAGCGGCCGCGCCGGCCCGCCGGCGAGGTCCTTCGCCCAGATGTCGTAATCCTCGCCGTTGGTATCCACCCGCACGAACGCAATCGTCTTCCCGTCGGGCGTCCAGCCATGCCAGTAGGACCGCGCCTGCGGATCGCTGACGATCGTACGCGGGCTGGCGGAGCCGGCGAGCGGCAGCAGGTAGATGCGCGAGAGATTGTCGGGCGTATTCTGATCGGAGACGATCAGCTGCGTGCCGTCGGGCGAGATGCCGTGGTCGTTGTTGTTCTTGCTGCGCGGCCCGGTCTCGATCGCCACGGCATCGCCGCCCTCGACCGAAATCCGCCAGATCCGCCCATCGGCATTGTAGACCAGAGCCTTGCCGTCGCGCGTCCAGTTGGGCGCCTCGATCTTGCCGTCGAACTGGCGGACGACTCGGCGGCTCTGCGCGCCGCCCACCTCCATCACCTCGAGCGTCGCCTCGACCTTCGCCGGATAGCCGGTGTCGGGCACATAAGTCAGGTTCGGCACGCTCAGCGCGACATGCGAGAAGGTCGCGCGCTCGCTGCGGCTATTGTCGTGCGCCGAGAGCGCCAGCCCGACCAGATAGGGCGCCTGAAACGCGATACGGCAGCTGCCCCCGGCATGGTGCAGCACGCCGTCTGCGCCGGCGACCGAGAACCAGACGAAATCGCCTTCGCGCTCAAGCCGCACGCGCCGTGCGCCCTTGACCGCGGACATGATCTGGAAGGTCGGCCCGTCCTGCACCTCGCGATACTGGAGCGCGACCAGTCCATCGCCGTGCACCATCACATCGGCATAGGGCGACCCAGGCGAGCGGTTCTGGCGGATCATCAGCCCGGCCTTGCGGTGCGGATCGCCACCGGTGCCGATCCAGTCCACGTCGGCGGTGACGTGCAGATCGCCCGAACGCTGCGTCCAGAGATAATGGAAGGCGTCCTTTGCCCCCCAGATGTTCGCGCCGCTCGCGGTGAGGCGATAGCTGTCGCTCGCCCGGTCATAGACCGCCACGCCCGGGCTCGCGGTCTCGCCGATATCCGCCTGCCGGTCGAACAATCCGAGCGGCTCGCTCTGTGCGGCCGCGGGCGGTGCAGCGCCCAGCATCAGGGCAATCGCGATCGCATGCCGCATGGCTTCCCCCCTCCGTTCGTTATGCGGAGAGATGGTAACGCTAACGGAAGCGCGTGGCTATGCCGTCCCGGTGCTATTCGCGAGCAGCCGCGGATCGATCCCCGCGGCTACGAAGCCCTGCGCCCAGCGCGTCTCGGCGGGCACGTCGTAGAGCAGACCGGTGGTCCCCGGCGTGTTGAACCAGCCGTGGCGCGTGAGTTCCTCGTCGAGTTGCCCCTCGCCCCAGCCGGCGTAGCCGAGCGCGACGAGCCATTGCGACGGACCGGTGCCCTCGGCGATCGCCTTGAGCACGTCGATCGTGCCCGAGAGCGCCCAGCGTCCCGCGACGTCGATCGTGTCCTGCCCGCCCCAATCGGGCGCGTGCAGCACGAAACCGCGCCGCGGCTCGACCGGGCCGCCGAAATGCACCGGCGTGTCGGGGGCGTCGCCCGGATCGATGTCGAATTGCTTGAGCAGATCGTGCAGCCCCAGCCCCTCGATCGTCTCGCCGATGCCGATGCCCAGCGCGCCATTCTCGTCATGCGCGCACATCGCAATCACCGCGTGTTCGAAGCGCGGATCGCCGATACCCGGCATGGCGAGCAGGAACTGGCCGGTAAGGAAGGATGTCGACTCCATGGACCGCTAAACATACCCGCGGCGCAACCGCTCCGCCACGCTTGAAAAAGCCGTGAATTGCGCCAAGTGAGCGGCACCGCATCCGCACGGGCGCGGACAAGTTTCCCAAGGAGGAGGAATCCCATGACCATCCAGATCGGCGACCGCGTCCCCAATACCGGCTTCGTCGAGGTGACCGACCAGGGCCCGGAGGCGATCGACTCGGACGCCTTCTTCGCCGGCCGCAAGGTGGCGATCTTCTCGGTTCCCGGCGCCTTCACGCCGACCTGCTCGGCCAAGCACCTGCCGGGGTTCGTCGAGAAGGCCGACGAGATCAAGGCCAAGGGCGTCGACGAGGTCGCGTGCACCGCGGTCAACGACGCGTTCGTGATGGGCGCCTGGGGCAAGGCCTCGGGCGTCGAGGGCAAGGTGACGATGCTCGCCGACGGCAATGGCGGCTTCCCCAAGGCGCTCGGGCTCGAGATGGACGGCACCAAGTTCGGCATGGGCACGCGCGGCCAGCGCTTCTCGATGCTGGTCAACGACGGCGTCGTCGAGCAGCTCAATGTCGAGGCACCGGGCGAATTCCGCGTCAGCTCGGCGGAATATCTGCTAGAACAGCTCTGATCGGCGCAGGCGCGGGCGGACGTGGAACCGCCCTCCCGCGCCGGCGTTGCCGCTTTCGAACTGGAAAGGGAATGCGCCATGGTTACCGACACACCGCCGGCCAATGACACCCCCGCCACCGACACGGCCGTCGCCGAAGCGACTGCCGAGGCCAAATCCTTCCTCGCCAAGGCGCAGGAAGCGATCGAGGACGCGGTCGAGACTACGGTCGAAGCGGTGAAGGAGCATCCCATCGCCGCAGCCGGCATCGCGGCCGGCGTGGCCGCTGCCGTGGGCGGCGCCGCTTATGCCGCGAGCAAGTTGCTCGGCGGCAGCGACGAGGAAAGCGAAGGCTGATCCCATTTAGCCTCTCCCCTTCGGGGGAGGGGTTTGGGGGTGCGGCTTGCACCTCGCCGAGACCGCGTCTTCTTATGACGGTCACCACCCAAACCCCTCCCCCGAAGGGGAGAGGCTTTATCGTGGTGCCTGTCTTGCCAGCGTCACGATCCGGCATTAGCCGTTACAGATGACGCAAGCTGAGAACATCGTAGCCGAACTCGAACGGCTCTATTCCGCCTCGGTCGACCGCCTCAAGACCGCTCTCGAACGCTATCTCGCCGACGGCACGCCACCGCCGCCGGAGAGCCGTCACGACGGCTCCTTCGCCTATCCCGAGATTCTCGTCCATTTCCGCGGCGGCAATGACGGCCCCACCCCGCGCCGCTCTTTCGGCCGCCTCACCGCGCCGGGCGACTATCGCATCAGCGTGACCAAGCCGGCGTTGTTCGCCGCCTATCTTACTGACCAGCTCACCCTGCTGATCGAGGATTACGACGTCACCGTCGAAGCGATCGAGGGGCGGCAGGAAATCCCCTTCCCCTATGTGCTCGATCCGGGTCACGCCATGAGCCTCGACGCGGTCTCCGCGCTCGAGCTGGCGCGCCATTTTCCCGCCACCGAGCTCGCCAACATCGGCGACGAGATCGCCGACGGCCAATGGGTGAGCGGCGACACCACGCGTCCGCTAGCCTTGTTCGACGGGCTGCGCACCGATTTCAGCCTCGCACGGCTGCGCCACTATACCGGCACACCGCCCGAGCATGTGCAGAAGTACATCCTGTTCACCAACTACCACCGCTATGTCGACGAGTTCGCGCGCTGGGCGTGCACGCAGCTCGGCGACGGATCGCGCTTCACCGCGGTCTCGGGCCCGGGCGGGATCGTGATTCAGGCCGGCGACGACCCCGAGGAGCTGCTCGCCGACAGCGCGTGGCGCCGTCACCAGATGCCGGCGTGGCACCTGATCGCACCCGACGGCACCGGCATCACACTCGTCAATATCGGCGTCGGCCCGTCCAACGCGAAGACGATCACCGACCATCTCGCGGTGCTGCGCCCCGAAGCGTGGCTGATGATCGGCCATTGCGGCGGCCTGCGCCCCAGCCAGCGCATCGGCGACTATGTGCTCGCCCACGCCTATCTGCGCGACGACCATGTGCTCGACGACGTCCTGCCGCCCGAGATCCCGGTACCGGCGATCGCCGAAGTCCAACTCGCGCTCGCCCGCGCCGCCGAGACCATCTCGGGCCAGTCGGGCGAGGAACTCAAGGCGCGGCTGCGCACCGGCACGATCGTCACCACCGACGACCGCAACTGGGAGCTGCGCTTCTCCAAGTCGGCGCTGCGCTTCTCGCTGAGCCGCGCGGTCGGTATCGACATGGAGAGCGCGACGATCGCCGCGCAGGGCTATCGCTTCCGCGTTCCCTACGGCACCCTGCTGTGCGTCTCGGACAAACCGCTTCACGGCGAGCTCAAGCTCCCCGGCCAGGCCAACCGCTTCTACGAACGCGCGATCAACGAGCATATGCGCATCGGCATCGAGACCTGCGAGGAACTCCGCCGTGAGGGCTCGCGATTGCACTCGCGGAAACTGCGCGCATTCAACGAGCCGCCGTTCAGGTAAGCAAGTCATCCTCCCGAGCCCGTCTCGGGAGGGTTCGGCTACACCGCGATCCCGCTCCTCGGTCCCGATCGCTCAGGCCAGGACGGCACCCGGACATGCTGGAACGGGGATCGCCCGGCCGCGCTCCAGATCGAGGCGAAAGGCGCGGTTGCGCGTCACGAAGCTTCCGGTCCGATGCCCTTTCGGCGTGCCACTCTGGGAAACCAGAACACAGGGGGTCGTACCAGCCAAACCGAGAGCGATCTCCTGCCGGCCAACATCTTCCAGCGACGGGGACAATTGACGCATCTGGCGTTCGATACCGCGTTCGATCGTATCGGGGGCCACGGCGTCCCGGCTGGCCAGGGAATGTACCGTCAACACTTCGCCATCCAGCGCAATATGCAGCAGGATCAGATGACGGCCATCGCGTGGCCAAAACACCCGGAGCATGCGCAGATAATCGATGCCGCGCTTTACACCCGGGCCCTCCAGCGTTGCCCGGGCATAGGGATCATCGCTGCGGTTGGGCATGGCCACGACACGCCAATGGCCGTCGGGCGAGGTCGAGACCCCGCCCGCACCATAGCGCTCGATCAACGCTTCAGGCCCGGATTGCGCCGCCAACCCGGTCAGCGCGGCCAGCGCGAGGATCAGGCGGTCCATCACCACCCCGACGGATGCCCCTTGTTCTGCTCGTCGAGCCACGCCTTGAGCGGCGCGAAATAGGCGACCATCGCCTTGCCCGAGATCTCGCGGGTGCCGGTGAAGGTCTGCAGCGCCTCGGGCCAGGGCTTCGACGCGCCCATCGCCAGCATCGCGTTCAGCTTCTCGCCCACCGCCTTGTTGCCATAGAAAGTGCAGCGGTGCAGCGGGCCCTTCCACCCGGCCTGGTCGCACGCCGCCTTGAAGAACTGGAACTGGAGCAGCCGCGCGAGGAAATAGCGCATATACGGCACCTGGTTCGGGATATGGTATTTGGCACCCGGATCGAACCGCGTTTCGTCGCGCGCTACCGGCGCGACCACGCCCTGATATTGCAGCCGCAGCCGGTCCCAGCCCGCCTGATATTCGGTCGGCTTGATCGCGCCCGAGAAGACGTCCCAGCGCCATTTGTCCATCAGCAGGCCGAAGGGCAGGAACGCCACCTTGTCCATCGCCTGGCGCAGCAGCAGCCCGGTATCCTTGTCCGCGCTCGGTACCTTTGAAGGATCGAGCAATTTGAGCTGCACGAGATAGTCGGGCGTGATCGAGAGCGCGACGAAGTCGCCGATCGCCTCGTGGAAGCCGTCATTGGCGCCATTGCGAAACAGCAAAGGCTGGCCGGCATAGGCGCGCTGGTAATAATTGTGCCCCAGCTCGTGGTGGATCGTGACGAAATCGTCCGGATTCACCTTGATGCACATCTTGATGCGCAGGTCGTTCTTGTCGTCGAGATCCCAGGCCGAGGCGTGGCACTGCACCTCGCGGTCGGCAGGCTTGAGGAATTGCGAACGCGCCCAGAAGCTATCAGGCAGCGGCGCGAAGCCGAGCGACGAATAGAAACCCTCGCCGGTCTGGACCATCTTGCGCCAGTCATAGCCGTGCGTCTTGAGCAGGTCGCCGATGTCGTAGCCGAGATCGCCCGCACCCTGCGGCGCGACCAGATCGTAGATATTCCCCCATTCCTGCGCCCACATATTGCCGAGCAGATCGGCGCGGATCGGGCCCGTCTTCGGCTGGACGGCGTCGCCATACTTCTCGTTGAGCTTCCACCGCACATAGGTGTGCAGCGCCAGATAGAGCGGCTTCACCTCGCCCCACAGCCGGTCGGTGAGCTTGGCGAACTCCTCGGGCGGCATGTCATAGGAAGAGCGCCACATCGCGCCGACATCGGCGAAGCCGAGCTCCTTCGCGCCCTCGTTGGAGATACTGACGATGCGGGCATAGTCCTGCCGCATCGGCGCGCCGACATTGTCGTGCCAGCTGACCCACATCTCCTTGAGCCGCGCCGGATCGCGCACCTCGCCCATCGCCGCCTCGATGTCGCTGCCGCTGATCGGCTTGCCGTCAAGCGTGCCCTTGCCCTTGCCGTACATCGAGCCGATCCGGGTGGAGAGCTCGGCAAGCTCGGCCGCCGCGCCCGACCGGGTCGGCGCGGGCAAGGTGATCGCGGTGCGCAGGATGTCGAGCTTGCGGTGGGTATCGGGCGCTAGGCCCTGCACATTGGCGAAGCGCGCCGCCTCGAGCGCCAGTCGGACCGCCATCTCGGTGCCGCGCCCCCCATAGGCAGCGGCGAGCGCGTCGGTGTCATCGGTGATGTAGGTCGCATTGATCCAGGCGACCCGGTTCGCCTCGAGATTGAAGGCGTAGAGCTCCTTCTCGGCCTTCGCGACGAAGGCATCGGCCTCGGCGGCTGTCGGTGCTGCCCTCGCGGGCGTGGTTTGCGCCGCCACGGGCGCGACGGCGGCGGGCGTGGCGAGGAACGCGGCGAGCGCGAGAAGCGAGATGCCGGTGCGGATCATGGAGGTCCCCCTGTTCTGGAATGCGCCGAGACTGGGCGCATCCCGGGGGACCGGTCAAGCCGCGAGGAAGTCGGCGATCGCCGCTCCCAGCTCGGGCTGCACCACCGCGCTCATGTGATTGCCCGGGATCGCGACATGCGTGCCGCGCGGCAGCAGTTCGGCGACTTCCTCGGCCGACCCGTTATCGTCGTCGTCGACGCCCGCCACCACCAGCACTGGCTGCCCGATCGCCGCGATCGCCTCGCGCGGCGTGTCGACGAAGGTGTTGAGGACAAGGAGCAAGGCCTCGGGATCGCCCTTGGTGGTCTTGAGGAAGGCCTCGGTCATCCACTCGCTGGTGCCACGCTGGAAGCTACCGCGATTGGTGAGCACATTGTGGAAATAGCTGCCCCGCCCTGCGGTGTGCACCAGCCCTTCGAGCCCGACACCGCCCAGCACCACGCGCTTCGGCGTCGCCCCGTTGGTCACCATCCGCACCGTGGTGCGCGCGCCGAGCGAATAGCCGGCGAGGTCGTAATCGGTCAGCCCGAGATGCTCGACCAGCGCAAAGCCGTCGCGCATTAGCACGTCGGGAGGATAAGCAGCGGGATCGTGCGGCTTCGCGCTTTCGCCATGCGCGCGCAGGTCAGGCATGATCACCCGATAGCCCTTCGCCGCGATCTTTGCGGCGTGGCCGTAGCGGATCCAGTTGGTGAAGGCGTTGGAAAAATATCCGTGGATCAGCACCAGCGGCCTTCCCTCGCCCATCTCGTGCCAGGCCAGTTCGACGCCGTCGAAGCTCTCGAAGCGCTCGGTGCGATAGGGGTCAGTCGGGGAGTTTGCCAATTGCCTTGATCCAGCGGTTTGCGACGGATGGGTTCTGCTCGGTCCGATATTGCGGCAAGTCCGTGGTGTCGAGCCATTGCGGGTGCCAGCTCTCGACCGCGAAGTGCTGCACTGGCCGGAAGCCCGAAGGATCGTCGAAGCTGCCTACGGTCAGGTCCATATTTTCGCTATCGGGGAATTCGAAGGTTAGCGGCGTCCCGCAGACCGAGCAGAAGCCGCGTCGCGCGATCGGCGACGAGGCATAGCGGTCGGGCTCGCACGTCTCCCATTGGACGTCGACCTTCTTCACGTTCTTGAACGCGATCGAGACGCCGCCGGTCGCGCGCTGGCACATGCGACAATGGCACAGATAGGCCTCGTCGCTCCGGACGGTGACGCGATAGCGCACCCTTCCGCACTGGCATCCGCCGCTCATTGCCTCGCCCGCGTCTGCTTCACGCATCTCCTTCTCCTTTCCCGCTTGCTGCGCCGCACAAAATATGTCAGTTGCAACTGGAAATTAATAAGCACGCTTATTATATACACAGCATGGATGAGACTCTGGGCATTGCGATGGGCGACGTTTCGCGCCTGATGCGCCGCCGTTTCGACGAGCGGGCGCGGGCGCTTGGCATCACGCGTGCGCAATGGCTGACGCTCAAGATGCTGTCGCGCAACGAAGGGATCAACCAGGGCAAGCTCGCCGAACTGCTCGAGGTCGAGCCGATCACGCTGGGCCGCATGCTCGATCGCCTCGCCGAGGCGGGCATGGTCGAGCGCCGTCCCGACCCCGCCGATCGCCGCGCGTGGCGCATCCACCTGACCGAAAAGGCCCGGCCGCTGATCGAACAGCTCCGCGCCATCGGCATCTCGGTGCTCGGGCAGGCGTTCGACGGCATCGCCGAGGACCGCCAGGCCGAGATGCTCGCCCTGCTCCAGACGATCCGCAACAACCTCAACAATATCGAGATGCAAGAGGCCGCCAATGGCTGATGTCGACGCCAAGATCGAAGCCGATACCGGCAAGCCTATCACGATCGAGCAGCCTGCCGCGCAGGCCCCGGTCACCAAGCCGAAGCGCAGCTGGTTGCGCCCGCTGCTGATGTTCGGCGTGCCCGCGATCGTGCTCGGTGTGATCGCCTTCTTCTGGCTCACCTCGGGCGGGACCGTCTCGACCGACAATGCCTATGTCCAGCAGGACAAGACCTCGATCTCGAGCGACGTCTCGGGCCGGATCGTCGAGGCCGCGGTGCGCGAAAACCAGGTGGTCAAGAAGGGCGATCTGCTGTTCCGCATCGACCCCGATCCCTATCGCATCGCCGTCGCTCAGGCCGACGCCGCAATCGCCGGCGCGCAGGTCTCGCTGCAGACCGACAAGGTCAGCTACGAGGGCACCGGCGCCGACATCCAGGCCGCGCGCGACAAGATCCAGCAGGCGCAGGAGGATTACGACCGCCAGGCGCAGCTGATGCAGCGCGGCTTCACCACGCGCGCCAATCTCCAGGCCACCGAGCATGCCGTGGAGCAGGCCAAGGCCCAGCTGCAGAGCGCGCTCGCCGATGCCGCCGAGGCGCGCTCGAAGCTCGCCACCGGCTCGGCCGTGCCCGGCGAGAACCCGGCCATCGCCGCAGCACGCGTCCAGCGCGAGAAGGCGTTGCTCGATCTGAGCCGCACCGCGGTCTACGCGCCCTATGACGGCATCATCAGCCAGGCCGACCGGCTTCAGGTCGGCCAGATGATGATGACCGGCCTGCCCGCGGTTACGATCGTCTCCGCCAAGCCCGCCTGGGTCGAGGCGAACTTCAAGGAGACCGACCTCAACCACATGCGCGTCGGCCAGCGCGCCGAGGTGAGCTTCGACGCCTATCCGGGTCTCAAGCTCAAGGGCCATGTCCTCTCGATCGGCGCCCTCACCGGCTCGCAGAGCTCGGTCCTCCCCGCGCAGAACGCCAACGGCAACTGGGTGAAGGTCACCCAGCGCGTGCCGGTGCGCATCGCGATCGACGAGAAGAGCCCGCGCCCGCTGATCGCGGGCATCTCGGCCGACGTGAAGGTGGACCTCCGCTAAATGGCGACCGCCGCGCCCGGCCGCGGCGCGGCTCCCGCGCCCACGCCCGCCCCTGCTCCGCCGGCCCACCCGGCGGACCAGGCGGCGCTGCACACCAGCAATCGTGGGCTGCTCACCCTCGGGGTGATGATGGCGACGATCATGCAGATCCTCGACACGACCATCGCCAATGTCGCGCTGCCGCACATGGCCTCGGCGCTGAGCGCGACCGCCGACACGATCACCTGGGTGCTGACCAGCTATATCGTCGCCTCGGCGATCGCCATGCCGATCACCGGCTGGCTCTCCGACCGGATCGGCTCGCGTAACCTGTTCCTGGTCGCGACGGCTGGCTTCGTGCTCGCCTCGGCGATGTGCGGCGCGGCGCAGACGCTCGAGCAGATGGTCGCCTTCCGCATCCTCCAGGGCATCACCGCGGCCTTCATGAACCCGCTCAGCCAGACGGTGATGCTCGATATCAACCCGCCCAAGAACCAGGCGCGGGCCATGTCGATCTGGGGCATGGGCATCATGGTCGGCCCGATCATGGGCCCCCTGATCGGCGGCTATCTCACCGACAATTTCAACTGGCGCTGGGTGTTCTACGTCAATCTGCCGATCGGCGTGATCTGCTTCGCGATCCTGTGGTTCCTCCTGCCCTCGCGCGAAATCCGCAGGCGGCCGTTCGACATCTTCGGCTTCGCGATGCTCTCGCTCGCGCTTGCCTCGTTCCAGCTGATGCTCGACCGGGGGCAGGACCAGGATTGGTTCGGCTCGACCGAGATCTGGATCGAGGCGATCCTCGCCGGCACCGCGGCGTGGATCTTCCTGATCCACATGATCACCGGCAAGCGCCCGATGTTCGACCGCACCCTGTGGAAGAACCGCAACCTGATCACCGCGATCGGCTTCATGCTGGTGATCGGCGTGGTGATGATGGCGACGATGGCGCTGCTCCCGCCGATGCTCCAGCAGCTCTACGGCTATTCGGTGTTCGAGACCGGCGTGCTGCTGATGCCGCGCGGCGTGGGCGTGGTGGTGACGATGTTCCTTGCCGCACGGCTGCAGGAGCGCGGGGTCGACCCGCGCTGGATGATCGGCATCGGCCTCGCCCTTGCCGCGCTCTCGCTCTACGACATGGCTGGCTGGACGTTGATGATGGGCTCAACGCCCTTCATCATCTCGGGCTTCATCCAGGGGCTGGGCATGGGGCTGGTATTCATGCCGCTCAACGGCCTCGCCTTCGCCGGGCTGAACCCGCAATATCGCACCGAGGGCGCGAGCCTGCTCAACCTGTCGCGCTCGATCGGCGCCTCGGTGGGCATCTCGATCGTGACCGTGATGCTGTCGCGCTCGACCGCGACCAGCCACGCCTATCTGACCGAATATCTCAAGGCCGAGACGCTCGGCACCTTCGACCCCTCGCTGCTGCAAGCGCTGGGCAGCACCGGTCAGAGCGTGCTGGCGATGGCAAATGCAGAGATCAACCGCCAAGCGGCGATGATCGGTTATCTCAACGACTTCTGGGCGATGACCCTGATCACCGCCGCCTCGGTCCCGCTGGTCGTGCTGCTGCGCCGGCCCAAAGGCGCGAAGGTGGAGAATGATCCGAGCGCGGCGGGGCATTAGGTTTTTGCTGATCCTGTTCCCGGGCGCTCCTCTGCCGTAGAGGGGCCCGATGCCTCTGTTCCGGATCGCTGTTGTGCTTGCCCTGTTTCAGCCGGTGAACGCGGAACTTGCCGCCGCCGCGCCCGGCGAGGACTTCGACGTCACGCGCTACGATCTCGCGCTGGCGCCCGATATCCAGAGTCGAAGCGTGGCCGGCCGCGAGACGATCACGCTTCGCGCGACCCGCGACGGCATCCGGCGGCTCAGCTTCTCCAGAAACGCGCTGACCATCGACAAGGCGACGCTCGGCGGTGTCGCCCTCACCGTCATCCACGAGGGCGACATGCTCGCCTTCGATCTTCCCGCGCCGCTCCCGCGCGGCCGAACTGTCAGGCTGGAGCTCGTCTATCATGGACGGCCCGCCCGCGGTTTCTCCGTCTCGGAAAGCACGCTCTACACGAGCTATTTCACCTGCGACTGGATGGTCTGCGCGCAGGACCGGTTCGGCGACAAGGCGGCGTTCACCCTCGATCTCCGCGTGCCCGCAGGACTGAGCGCACTTGCGGCCGGCCGGATGGTCGGGCGGTGGACAGACCCCGGCGGCGGCGAAATCCAGCGCTGGGAGCCGCCCCGCCCCTATTCGGCCTATCTATTCGGCTTCGCGATCGGCCGCTTCAGCCGTGCCGGGGACCGGATCGGGTCGACCCGGCTTTCCTATCTCAGCGATGTCGCCGACGCCGCCGCGCTCAAACGCCGGTTCGCCGAAACCGGCGCGATGGTCCGCTTCCTATCCGACAAAGCAGGTGTGCCGCTTCCGGTCGCCGAATATAGCCAGCTTCTGGTCAAGGGCGACGAGGCGCAGGAAGCGGCGACCTGGTCGATCCTCGGCGTCGATACGGTGCCGATCGCGCCCGGCAACGCGATTCAGGACTGGGCCATAACCCACGAACTCGCCCACCAATGGTGGGGCAATCTGATCACTTGCGCGACGCTACGCGACTTCTGGCTCAACGAAGGCATCACCACCTTCATGACCGCCGCGTGGAAGGAGCATCGCTACGGCCGCGCCGCCTATGACGCCGAGCTCGGCTTGGCGCGGGCACGGCTGGAGCGTGCGCGGGCCGAGGGCTTCGACAAGCCGCTGGCATGGGCCGGACACTATCCCTCGCTGCGGACACGGCGCGCGGTCCAGTACAGCAAGGGCGCGTTGTTCATGGATCATCTGCGCACCATGCTCGGCGAGAAAGTCTTCTGGTCCGGGCTGCGCCGGTACACCCGCGCGCACGCCGGCGGCACGGTCACGAGCATCCATCTCGAGCGCGCGATGGAGGCGGCCAGCGGTCGCGATCTGCGTCCACTCTTCGCCGAATGGGTGTTCGGAACACCGGCCTGACGCCTGCTGCCCGGAGCAGTGGCGGCAGATCGAGGCCCTCCGGGATATGCTGTTTGTTGCAGTGAAATAGGGGATGTTCGGATGCAAAGCCTGGTGCTTCTTCTGTCGTTCGGCGTCGCGAGCATCGTCCGGGCAATCCGGAGACAATCTGCACCCAATGTCCGCAAAGCCTCGCCGACAAACGGAATCTTCTGGCCCGGATGGCGGATCAACCTTCCGCGGCGCCTCACCTAGCGTTACGGCGGCACTATCGCCCGCGTTCTGACGATCGACGAGCCGGTCTTGCCGCCGCCCCGTCCTCCAAGCACAGGTTCCCCCCTATGGCCGAATTCTCCCGTCGCGCGCTGATCGGTGCAGGTCTATCCGGCTCGGCACTTGCTGCCCTGCCATCGGCCATCGCCCGGGCGGCTGCGATTGCGCCGGACGTTCGCTCGGGCACGATCCAGGACGTGCAGCACGTCGTGATCCTCATGCAGGAAAATCGCGGCTTCGATCATTATTTCGGCACGCTGCGCGGCGTGCGCGGCTTCGGTGACCGGTTCCCGATCCCGGTAACGACCGAGCCGGGTGAAACGGGGCGCCGGACGGTGTGGCAACAGCGCGATCGCACCGCAGCGGGAGGCGCGCGCACGGTGCTCCCCTTCCATCTCGCGACGCGCAAGGATTTCGATCTGATGCGCATGGAGGGCACGCCGCACAACTGGACCGACGCGCAGGCGGCATGGGACGATGGCCGCATGGCGCGTTGGCCCGAGGCGAAGACCCAGCGCGCCATGGGCCATTTCCGGCGCGAGGACATGCCGTTCCAGTTCGCGTTGGCGGAGGCGTTCACGATCTGCGACGCCTATCACTGCTCGGTCCAGACCGGCACCAACACCAACCGCCTGTTCCTGTGGACCGGCACCAATGATCCGGCCGGCATGCAGGGCGGCCCCTCGATCGACAATTCGCACGACAGCCTGCCCGAAAAGGGCGGCGCGAAGGACAGTTATCGCTGGACGACGACGGTCGAGCGCTTGCAGGCGGCTGGCATCGACTGGCGCATCTACCAGGACATGGCCGACAATTTCACCGACAACCCGCTGGTGGGTTTCGCCGCCTTCCGCGACGCACATCGGGGCACCGGCGATGCGCAATTGCGCGACCGGGCGCTGACCACACGCGGCCTCGACATGCTGCGGCAGGACGTGCTGGCCGGCCGCTTGCCGCAGGTCTCCTATATCATCGCGACGGCGAAGGGCTCCGAACATCCCGGCCCGTCCAGCCCCGCCCAGGGGGCGGCCTATACCGCTGAAGTGATCGACGCGCTCACCGCCGATCCGGCGACATGGGCCCGCACCGTGCTGCTGGTGATGTTCGACGAGAATGACGGCTTCTTCGACCATATGCCGCCCCCCGCGCCTCCGTCACGCGCGGCGGACGGAAGCTTGCTGGGAGGCTCGACCGTCGATCTCGCGGGCGAATATCATCTCCGTCCCAACACCGGCGACCAGAAGCTCGAAAAGCCGGAATATCGCGGCCGCGCCTATGGCCTTGGTCCGCGCGTGCCGATGTATGTCGTCTCGCCGTGGAGCCGGGGCGGCTGGGTCAACTCACAGGTTTTCGATCATACGTCGGTGATCCGCTTCCTCGAGACGCGCTTCGGCATCCACGAACCGAACATCTCGCCATGGCGTCGCGCCGTCTGCGGCGACCTCACCAGCGCCTTCGACTTCGCCGCGAAGGACGCACGCCCCTTCGCGCCCTTGCCCGATCCGCGTGCCGACTCGCTTCGCGCCGCCGCGATTCCGCGCCAGATCCGTCCGCTCGCTCCCGCCGATCAAACGCTGCCCCGGCAGGAACCGGGCATCCGTCGCGCCCGCGCGCTGCCTTATCATCTGGAAACGCGCGGAATGGTCGATGCGCACGGCATCCGCCTGCACTTCGAAGCTGCGGCTGGCACGCAGGCCGCTGTCTTCCACGTCTATGACGCGGCGGCGCTCGCCGCCCCACCGCGCCGCTTCACGGTCGGGGCCGGCGACACGCTCGAGGATCATTGGCCCTTCGACAGCGCGGGCCGCTACGACCTGTGGGTGCTTGGGCCCAACGGCTTCCATCGCCATTTCGTCGGTCACCGGGACGATCCGGCATCCCTCATGGCGTTCGACTGGACTGTGTCACCACAGGAAGTCGCCTTGTCGCTCCCGGCGGGCGGACTCAAGATCGAGCGCCGGCGCACCGGCCGACCGACCCTGGTCACGAAGGTCACGGCTCCGCGCTACCGATGGGCGATCGACAGCGATCATGGCTGGTATGACGTGACCCTGACCAGCCCGGACTCTGCGACCTTCTATCGGAGGCTCAGCGGGCGGTCGGATCGTCCGGGCCGGCCAACGTGCAGCGACCCGTTCGTCTGAGCGGATCGTCAACCGCCAATAGTGACCGCCTACCCCGCCCCCTGCATCGCGGGCACCACTTCCGGCGCCGGGCGCCGCAACAGCGGCTGCCATTCCACATAGGTCAGGCAGCGCCACCACCATTCGAGCGGGCCGCTAACGAACCAGCGCAGCCAGAGATTGGCGAAGAGGACCAGCCCGGCCACGCCGATCGTCGCGAACCACGCCATCTCGGCCCAGCCGTAGCGCCCCCACGGCATGAGCCCGAAGGGTGAGAAGAGCAGGTACATGCCGAGGAATTGCTGGAGGAAATAGAGCGAGAAGGCCATCCGCCCCGGCGCCTTGAAAATGCCGAGCGCCGCATTGCCCGCGCGCGTCTGCACCAGCCAGTTGACCAAAGCGAGATGCCCCAGCCCGATCGCCAGCCGCGCGAGCTCACCGGTCAGCCACAGGCTGCGCGGGCCAAGGCCGAATTCCATCGTCTCGCGTATTCCGATCCAGCGCGCGGTGACGCCGAAGCCATAGCCGGCGAGCAAAAGCAGCAGATAGAAGCGCCGGCTGCGCTGGCCCTGGATCACGCCCCACTTCCATAGCGCCACGCCGATCAGCATGGTGCAGAAGGCCTCGAGCACGTCCCACACCAGCCATTCCTGGATGTGCAGCGTCCAGCTGTCCCACGCCTCGCGGAAATAGGGGAAGCCACCCTGGTGCGCGCGCTGCTCCTTTTCGATGCGCGCCGAACGTTCGGGGCTGGCAGCGTGCTGCGCCTCGAGCTTGTGCCATTCGGCGAGCGCCTGCGTGTCGCTCGGCGTCAGAGCCTGGCCCGCCGCCTGCCGCACATGCGCCGCATCGACCTGCTGCACCAGCTCGGTGCGCGCGACATATTCGCGCACGCCATATTCGGGAATGCCGACCATCGTCAGCGCGGTCCAGCCGAGCCCGAGCACCACCAGCCATTTCGGCGCCAGCCGCCGGAACGGGAAAAGAAACAGCGCGGCCAGCGCGTAGACATGCAGGATGTCGCCCGGCCAGAGCAGCAAGAACACGTCGACCAGCCCGAAGCCGAGCAACCACATGTTGCGGCGATAATAGAGATCGGCGACCGCGACCGGCCCGTCGGGCTCCATCGCCTTGCGCGCGAAGATCATCATGCCTGCGCCGAACAGGAACTGCAGCAGACAACGCTGCGTGCCCGCGAAGAAGATCGTTATGAACGCCCAGGCATTCTGGTCGGCCGCGGTCCAGCCGATGCTGCGGATATCGGCGCCGAATTGCTGCACCGGCGCCGCCATATAGGGCACGTTGATGTAGAAGATGCCGAGGATCGCGATACCGCGCAGCATGTCGAGCACGTCGATGCGCGCCTTGCCCCGCACGGGCGCCAGGGCGATCTCCCCCGCCTGCTGCACGTGATACCGTCCCCGAAACAACCCGCTCTCTTGATCTGGTTTAGCGTCGCAACCGTCAATGTCGCGTGAAGTTTTGGTAAGGCGACGTTTCGGCGAGATTTCAGGCGAGCGGCGCGAGCCCTGCCGCCTGCATGCGCCACAGCGCCAGCTCGATGCGGTCCTGCCCGAAGAATGGCTCACCGTTGAAGACAAGTGTCGGCACGCCCCAATGCCCCGCGGCCTCGAGTGCCGCCTGGTTCGCAGCGACCTCGGCGTCGAGCGCTTCGGCATCGGCGGCGGCCTCGGCTTCCAGCTCGGCGAGATCAAGCCCGGCACGCGCCGCCGCACCCGCGAGATGCTCGCCCTCGTGCCAGTCCGCGGTGCCGCCGAAGATCAGCCGCGACACCTCGTCGGCGAACGCCAGCCCTCTGCCCCGCCGCGCCGCTGCCTGCCCCATGCGCACCAGACGGAAGATGTGCGGCTGCTCCCCGGCGATGCAGCGGGTGGCGATGTCCTGCACGATCGGATCGGGCCGCGGCGGCGCGAAGGGAATGCCGTGGAATTGCGCCACGCGGAAGGCATCGCGGATCGTGTAGCGCAGCCAGTTGGGATGGTTGCGTTCGAAGAAATCGGGCTCGCGGATCGCCAGCGGATAGACCGGCTTCAACGCGATCTCGACGTCATATTGCGCGGCGATCGCGCGATACCGGCCGATCGCGAGATAGGAATAGGGGCTGCGGAACGACCAATAGAGGTCCGCCCGCAACGTCATCCGCGTACCAGCGCCCGCCACGCCTCGGGCGGCGCGGCCTCGGCATAGGCCGGCGCACCCTCAGGCAGTGCGATCCACGGCTGTTTGGTGGAGATGTAGATGTGCAGCAGGGGCGACAGCGTCTCGCTGCCGTCGACGGTGCCGGCGCGGACGATCGCGAGGCCGGGCCGCGCTTCGTTCGTGTTGTAGATCCGCGTCAGGCAGCTGGCGCAGTGGCGCATGATGCTCAGCGCCCCGCTCAGCCCGACGATGCGGGCCTCGACCAGCTCTCCACTCACCTCCAGCGCTCCTTCGCGCACCGGCATCTGGTGCGCGAAGGAGGCGCCGGTGGAGCGCTGGCAGATGGTGCAATGACAGGCATAGGTGCCCGGCATCGCGTCCACCGCCAGCCGGTAGCGTACCGCTCCGCAGCGGCAGCCACCGGTGATGGTCATCAGGCAGCCTTCTTGAGGTGCCGGCGGCCGAGCAGTTCGGCGATCTGCACCGCGTTGAGCGCCGCACCCTTGCGGAGATTGTCGCTGACGCACCACAGCGCGAGGCCATTCTCCACCGTGGCGTCGTCGCGCACGCGGCTGACATAGGTGGCGTACTCGCCCACGCACTCGATCGGCGTGACGTATCCGCCGTCCTCGCGCTTGTCGACGAGCATCACGCCCGGCGCCTCGCGCAGGATCTTCTGCGCGTCCTCGGCCGACAGCTCGTTCTCCATCTCGATGTGGAGCGCCTCGGAGTGACCGACGAACACGGGCACGCGCACGCAGGTCGCGATCACCTTGATCTTCGGGTCGAGGATCTTCTTGGTCTCGACCACCATCTTCCATTCCTCCTTGGTCGAGCCATCGTCGAGGAACTTGTCGATGTGCGGGATCACGTTGAACGCGATCTGCTTGGTGAACTTCTGCGGCTCGGCCTGGTCGCCGACGAAGATGTTGCGGCTCTGCTCGAACAGCTCGTCCATGCCGGCCTTGCCCGCGCCGGAGACCGACTGATAGGTCGAGACCACCACGCGCTTGATCGTCGCGGCATCGTGCAGCGGCTTCAATGCCACCACCATCTGCGCGGTCGAGCAGTTCGGATTCGCGATGATGTTCTTGCGGGTATAGCCGTCGATCGCCTCGGGATTCACCTCGGGCACGATCAGCGGCACGTCCGGATCCATGCGGTAGAGCGACGAATTGTCGATCACCGTGCAGCCCGCCGCGGCGAACTTGGGCGCGTAGATCGCGGTCGCCTCCGAGCCGATCGCGAACAGCGCAATATCCCAGCCGGTCGGATCAAAGTGCTCAATATTCTGGATTTTATACTGTTTACCGGTCTCGCCATAATCGACCATGTCGCCGGTCGAGCGCGAGCTCGCCAGCACGGCCAGATCGTCGAGCGGGAATTCACGCTCGGCAAGGATGTTCAGCATTTCACGCCCGACATTGCCGGTGGCGCCAGCGACCACTACCCGGTAGCCCATTACATACTCCAGTTGCAGGAGGGTGCCCGCTACTCCCGACGGGCGTGATGTGCAAGCAAGCGCTGCTATGCCGTGCCCCACGTGAGACTAGGCCTTCGCGCAATAAAATAAGGGGCCGACCCCCGTCCGCCCCTTATTTCTTGCTTTTCAGGGCGTCAGAAGGACGCCCATTCCTCGTGCGCGTGGCCGTTCGCTGCCTTGCGGAACGAGACTGGCTTTGCCGCGGCAACGATCGCCGCCGGACTCGGACGCTTCGCCGCCGGCGCGCCGCCGACATTGAACCGCGCCGCACGCTCGCTCAGCGCCGCCACTTCGGCGAGCAGGTTGCGCGCCGCTGCCGAGGTTTCCTCGACCATCGCGGCATTCTGCTGGGTCGACTGGTCGAGTGAGCCGATCGCGCTGTTGATCTGCGTTACCGCGGTGGCCTGCGCCTGGTTGTCATTGGCCATGCCGCCGAGCAGGCGATGCACCTCGCCCACGTCGCCGACGATATCGGCCAGCGCGCCGTCGACCTTCTGCACCATCTCGACCGCGGTCGTGATGTCGGCCTGGGTGGCGGTCAGCTGGTCGCGGGCGCGGCCGGCTTCCTCCTCGGCACGCATCGCCAGCGCGGAGACGAGGTCGGCAACCACCGCGAAGCCGCGGCCGGCCTCACCCGCGCGCCCCGCCTCGACCGCGGCGTTCATCGCAAGAACGCGGGTCTGGAAGGCGATCTTGTCGAGGCCCTCGATGACGCTGTCGATGCCCTTCGCGCTCTCGGCCACGCGGCCCATCGCCTGCACCGCCTCGTCGGCGGTGCCGCGGCCTTGGCCGACCACGGTGATCGCGGCATCGGCGCGCGCCACGGTGGTGCCCGACGCCGAGGCGCTGGTCTTGAGGCGGCCGTCCATCTCGCCGATCGCGGCCGAGGTCTCCTCGAGGCTCGCCGCATTGGCTTCGGTGCGACGTGCGAGATCTTCCGAGGCACGGGCGATCTCGTTCGAGCCGGTCTCGATCGTCGCGGCGGTGTCGATCACCGAGCCGATCAGATCGCGTAGCGTGCCCACGGTCGCGTTGAAGTTGGCGCGCAGCGTCTCATACTCCGCGGCGAAGCGCGTATCGATCTGCGCGGTCAGGTCGCCTTCCGACAGACGCGTAAGGTTGGACTCGAGCGTCTCGACTACGAGACGCTGATCGGCGTCGGCGCGCTCCTTGGCGACGGCGGCAGAGCGCTGCGCCACGGCGGCGTCGCGGAAAACAAGCACCGCACGTGCCATCGCGCCGATCTCGTCGCCACGATCATGCCCCGCGACGTCGACATCGACCTTGCCCTCGGCCAGCGCGCCCATCGTGCCCTCGAGTTCGGCGATCGGCTTGCCAATCTGGCCGCGCGAGACCCACATCGCCACGCCCAGCGCGACGAGCAGACCGATCAGGCTGAAGCTGATCAGCATGGTCGAAGTGCTGCTCGCAGTCGCACCGAGCACGTCCGAATCCTTGTCGGACTCGGCGAGGCGCTTTTCGTTGAAGTCGGTGGTGAATTTGATGAGCGATCGCGCTTCTTCATCGGCCTTGACGAGCGCCGCGCGAGCCTCGTCATTGCGGTCGTCGACGCCGAGGCGCGTGGCCTCCTTGGTCAATGCGTGCAGATGATCGAGCCGCGTGCGGATCTCGGCGAGGGTCGACGCCATGTCGGGCTCGGCCTTGAGCACCTCCGCGAGGCCAGCGCTCGCTGCCTCATAGGCCTGCTGCTCGTTGTCGATGGTCGCGCGCGCTTCGGCCGACTGGCCCGCATAGGAAAGCGCGCGGTAGCCGGCATAGACCATCTCCACGACCTGACGATTGGCCCGAGCGAGCTTCACCGTGCCCGGGAGCTGGACGTCGACGAGGTCGTTATACTGCGCGTTCATCGAGACGAGCGTGCGCGAACCGTACAGGGCTACGCTCAGCGTCACCAGGCCGAGCATCAGCAGCAGGCCGAGGATCTTGGTCGAAATCTTCAAGCGGGATAGAAATTGCATTCTGGGACCTCATTGGTGCGGTAGGCGCGCGTCTCCCCGGCGACGGACCGCTCGCATGCATTATAGAGCGGCCGCGCTCCCCCCGGCCCGGCCAAGGCCCCGTAAAACTACGAGATAGCGGAGCTCGGAACGGAGCCGCTTCCGCTACGGAACGTTGAAGATTCAGGGGCGTGGATCCGCCCGGGGTGCTATACTGCACGCCCCGCGCCGCTGGGTCGGCCGGTCGAACACGCGAATGATGGAGCAAGCTGCAGAGGAGAAGGAACGATGGTCGCAATTCCGCAGACGGACGTCGCGCCCAGGCACGAAGCCCCGCCCGTCAGAACGATCGGCCCAGCCGACCTTCGTGCCAGCCTCGCCGACGGCTATCGCGATTTCCTCGCCAAACGCGGCGACATGCTCTTTGCGGGTGTCTTCTATCCGGTGATCGGCTTCGCCACTGCCGCGTTCACGCTTGGGACCTCGACGCTCTACCTGCTCTTCCCGCTGCTCGCCGGGCTCTCGCTGCTCGGCCCGGTGGTCGCGACCGGCTTTTATGAGCTGGCGCGGCGTCGCGAGGCCGGACTCGAAGCCGGCTGGAGCCACTTCTTCGACATCTATCGCAGCCCGCGCTTCGAAGGGATCGCGATGGTCGGCGCCGGACTGTTTGTCGTCTTCCTCGCGTGGATGCTGATCGCCGCGGCGATCTGGACCGCCTTCATGGGCCTCGAACCGCCCGCCTCGATCGGCGCGATGCTGCGCGAAGTGTTCCTGACCGAGCGCGGCATCGCCATGGCGATCACCGGCTGCGCAGTCGGCTTCGGCTTTGCGGTGCTGGTGCTGGTCACCACTGTGGTAGCGCTGCCGATGCTGGTCGATCGCGATGTCTCCCCCGGCGAGGCGGTTGCCGCATCGATCGCCGCGACGCGCCGCAACCCGCGCATGGTCGCGCGCTGGGGTCTGATGGTGGCGGTGCTGCTCGTGCTCGGAGCGATCCCGCTGTTGATCGGCCTGGCCGCGGTGCTGCCGGTGCTCGGCTACGCGACGTGGCACCTCTACACGCGCCTGATCGATAGAGACGCGCTAGAGCGGCACGCGGACGGATGACGCGTCTCTTCCCCCGGAGCGCAGCTCCGGGGGAGGGGGACCATGCGCTGCGCGCGCGGTCCCCCTCCCCCGCTCCTGGGGAGCGAGGGAGGAGAGGCGTCACTCGTCGACGCTTCCCGGCATCGGCTTCCCCGACAGTGCCCGGTTCAACGCTTCGCGATCCAGCACGCCCTCCCAACGCGCCACCACGATCGTCGCCACGGCGTTGCCGATGAAGTTGGTGAGGCTGCGGCATTCGCTCATGAAGCGGTCGACACCGAGGATCAGCGCCATGCCCGCCACCGGCACGGTGGGCAGCACCTGCAGGGTCGCGGCGAGCGTGATGAAGCCCGATCCGGTGACGCCCGCAGCGCCCTTCGAGGTCAGCATCGCGACGCCGAGCAGGATCAGTTGCTGCTCGAGGCTGAGATGCGCGCCGATCGCCTGCGCGATGAACAGCACCGCGAGCGTCATGTAGATGTTGGTGCCGTCGAGGTTGAACGAATAGCCGGTCGGCACGACGAGGCCGACCACGGTGCGCGGGCAGCCGGCGTCCTCCATCTTCTCGATCAGCGCGGGGAGCGCCGCCTCGGACGAGGACGTGCCGAGCACGAGCAGCAATTCAGCCTTGAGATAGCGGATCAGCGCGAGGATCGAGAAGCCGCACCACCAGCCGACCGCGCCGAGGATCACCAATACGAAGATCAGCGCCGTCAGGTAGAAGGTCGCGACCAGGGCGCCGAGATTGGCGAGCGTGGCGACGCCATATTTGCCCACGGTGAAGGCAATCGCGCCGAACGCGCCGACCGGCGCCGCGCGCATCAGGATCGCGACAAGGCGGAACACGATCAATGCGATGCGCTCGAGCAAGTCTAGCACCGGCGCGGCGGGCTCGCCGACCAGCGCCATGGCGACGCCGAACAGGATCGCGACGAACAGGGTCTGCAGGATCTGCCCGGTGACGAGCGCCGAGACGAGCGTGGTGGGGATGATCCCCATGAGGAATTCGACCACGCTCGAATGCTTCGCCTGCTCGGCATAGGTCTGGACCGACCCGGCATCGAGCGAACGCGGATCGATGTGCAGCCCCGCGCCGGGCTGCACGAGATGGCCGACGAGCAGCCCTACGATCAGCGCGAGCGTCGAGAAGAACAGGAAATAGGCGAAGGCCTTGAGCACGATCCGGCCCGCCGCGCCGAGATTGCCCATGCGCGCGATGCCGGTGACCACGGTGAGGAAGATTACCGGGGCGATGATCATCTTGACCAGCGCGATGAAGCCGTCGCCGAGCGGCTTGAGCGAGGCGCCCGTCGCCGGCCAGAAATGGCCGAGCGCCGCGCCGATCGCGATCGCAACCAGCACCTGCAGATAGAGATGGCCCCACCAGCGCACCGGGCGCGGCGGCTGGGCGGTTGCGATCGGCTGCATTCGTCCTCCCCGAAAGTCCTGCCGGTAATGCGCTGGG
>Ga0065165_1001441_pt1 | contig 25775 bp, 24 predicted proteins | sample AraplaMF_Cvi_mMF_FD_63813 | JGI IMG/M metagenome (GOLD analysis project Ga0065165, IMG submission 63813) | Arabidopsis root microbial communities from the University of North Carolina, USA - plate scrape MF_Cvi_mMF (version 2) (version 3) | ecosystem: Host-associated > Plants > Roots >... | reverse complement strand
GGTTGGTCCCTCAGCCTTATCGGTGTAACGAACCGAGGGTATTGAAAGAAAGACCTCATGCAAACGAATCTGCTCAAACCCAAATCCATCACTGTGGAGCCCCTGGGCGGTCATCGCGCCAAGGTGATCCTGGAGCCGTTCGAACGCGGCTATGGCCACACCCTGGGCAACGCCCTGCGTCGTGTGCTGCTGTCCTCGATGGTGGGTTATGCGCCGACGGAAGTGACGATCGCGGGCGTGCTGCACGAGTACTCCGCCATCGACGGCGTGCAGGAAGACGTGGTTCACATCATGCTGAACCTCAAGGGCGTGGTGTTCCGTCTGCACAACCGTGAGGAAGTGACGCTGGTCCTGCGCAAGGAAGGCGAAGGTCCGGTCACGGCCGCCGACATCCAGACCCCGCACGACGTCGAGATCATCAATCCGGATCACGTCATCGCCCACCTGTCGCAAGGCGGCAAGCTGGACATGCAGATCAAGGTCGAGAAGGGTCGCGGCTACGTGCCCGGCAACATGCGCCGCTACGGCGACGAGCCGACCAAGGCCATCGGCCGCATCGTGCTGGACGCCTCGTTCAGCCCGGTCAAGCGCGTCAGCTACGCCGTCGAGAACGCCCGTGTCGAGCAGCGTACCGACCTGGACAAGCTGGTCATGGAAATCGAGACCAACGGCGCGATCAGCCCGGAGGAAGCGATCCGTGCCTCGGCCAAGATCCTGGTCGAGCAGATGGCCGTCTTCGCCCAACTGCAAGGTACCGATCTGGTCGACGTGTTCGACCAGGCGCCGGCAGCCCGTTCCAGCAGCTTCGATCCGATCCTGCTGCGTCCGGTCGACGAGCTCGAGCTGACGGTGCGTTCGGCCAACTGCCTGAAGGCCGAGAACATCTATTACATCGGTGACCTGATCCAGCGTACCGAGACCGAGCTGCTGAAGACGCCGAACCTGGGTCGCAAGTCGCTCAACGAGATCAAGGAAGTGCTCGCCTCGCGCGGCCTGACCCTGGGATCGCGTCTCGAGAACTGGCCGCCCCAAGGTCTCGACAAGCGTTGATTTTTTGAAAGAGGGCGGGTCCGACGACTCGCCCGGTGCCCCCGGCAGTACCTGATCCGGCTGTCGGCAATAACTGAAGGAAGGAAAGCACCATGCGCCACCGTAACGGCCTCCGCAAACTGAACCGCACCAGCGAACACCGCGCCGCGATGTTCCGCAACATGGCGGTCTCGCTGCTGCAACACGAAGCGATCAAGACCACGCTGCCCAAGGCGAAGGAACTGCGCCGCATCGTCGAGCCGCTGATCACCCTGGCCAAGGAGCCGACCGTCGCGAACCGTCGCCTGGCGTTCAACCGCCTGCGCGACCGCGACATCGTGGTCAAGCTGTTCAATGAGCTGGGCCCCCGTTTCGCCACCCGTCCGGGCGGCTACACCCGCATCCTGAAGATGGGCTTCCGTGTTGGCGACAACGCGCCGATGGCCTATGTCGAACTGGTCGACCGTCCGGAAGCGGCGGAAGGCGACGCCGAGTAATCGGCAGTCCGCGTTCGCGCACTGAAGAGGCCAGCAGCAATGCTGGCCTTTTTTCTTTTGTATTCGCGATACGCGCACAGCGCGCGGGGCATGGCGGCTGTCGAACGTCATCCCGATGCGCTTGGCGCTAAGCTTCGCGCCTTTCCGATCTCTCAAGACGGCGGCGGGTGACGAGCCTGGCCGTGTCCCGCGTTCATGATCTTTCCTGCTCTGATCCGACGTTTGCTGCCGGCGCTGGTCGTCGTGATGTCGCTGACCGCGGCGCTGCTCGCCGCCCCTGCGCGTGCCGACGACTTTCTCGACCCGGATCAGGCCTTCAAGGTGGATGTGCAACTGACCGGAGACCGCGAGTTCCAGGTGAGCTTCACGATCGCTCCTGGCTATTACATGTACCGCGACCAGTTCAAGCTGGAGCCGTCCGGCGGCACGCTCGGCGACATCGCCTGGCCGGCGCCCAAGCGCAAGTTCGATGAGACCTTCCAGAAGGAAGTCGAGACCTATCGCGAGCACCTGAGCATCAAGGTGCCGGTGACCGCGCTGGAGGGGGCGCCTCTGAAGCTGGTGCTGACGGGGCAGGGCTGCGCGGACAAGGGCTTGTGCTATCCGCCGATGAAGAGCCTGTTGACCCTCGGCCTGAAGGGCTTCGGCGGCGACGGCGCCGTGCAGATCGGCGCCGCGCCGGATGCGCTCAGCGGATTCGGGGTGTCCAATGCGGTGGCGTCGACACCCGTGAACGCATCGGCGGCCGCGACGACGGGTGGCATCCCGGACAGCGCGGGGGCGGGCAGTGGCGTCGGACTCGACGGCATCCTCGCTTCTGGCCGCCTGTGGGTAGTGATCGGTGCCTTCTTCGCCGCCGGCGTACTGCTCTCGCTCACCCCCTGCGTGCTGCCGATGCTGCCGATCTTGTCGTCGATCATCGTGGGACAAGGCGCCGCGCCTTCGCGCATGCGCGGCTTCCTGCTGGCCTTCAGCTACTCGCTGGGCATGGCGCTGCTCTACACGGCATTGGGCGTCGCAGCCGGTCTCGCAGGCGGCGGTCTGGCCGCCTACCTGCAGAAACCCTGGGTGCTGACGCTGTTCGCGCTACTGCTCGCAGGCTTCTCGCTGTCGATGTTCGGGGTCTACGAGATCCAGTTGCCCAGCCGTTTCACCGGGGGCGTGTCCGACGCGACCCAGCGGCTGCCGGCAGGGAAGTTCTTCAGCGTGTTCGTGATGGGCGGGCTGTCGGCGTTGATCGTGAGTCCCTGCGTCGCCGCGCCGCTGGCCGGCGCGCTGCTCTACATCAGCCAGACCGGCAACGTCGCGATCGGCGGTCTGGCGCTCTTCGCGCTCGCCTGGGGCATGAGCGTGCCGCTGCTGCTGCTGGGGCTGTCGGCCGGCACGCTGCTGCCGCGCGCGGGCGCCTGGATGGAGACCGTCAAGCACTTCTTCGGCCTGCTGCTGCTCGCTGTCGCGATGTGGATCATCCAGCCGGTCCTGCCGCCGGTGATCGCGCAACTGTTGTGGGGCGCGCTGCTCATCGCGTTGGCCGCCCTGCTGGGGCTGTTCCAACGCACCGATACCAACTCGCCGGCGGTGTGGCTCCGCAAGAGCGTCGCGATGGCTGCGGTCGTCTTCGGCGTGGCTCAATTCCTGGGCGTCGCGGCGGGCGGGACCGACACGCTGAAGCCGTTGTCGGGCGTGTTCGCGTCGGGCCCGGCCACGGGCTCGGCGAAGGCGGCGGCGGGAGAGGGCGCCGGCGTGAAGTTCCGAAAGGTCGCGAGCATTGCCGAACTGGACGAGGTGCTGCGCACTTCGGGCAAGCCGGTGATGCTGGACTTCTATGCGGACTGGTGCGTGTCCTGCAAGGAGATGGAGCGCTTCACCTTCACCGACGCGCGCGTGCAGGCGAAGCTCGCGGGCGCCGTGCTGGTCAAGGCCGACGTCACCGCCAACAACGCCGAGGACCGCGAGCTGCTGAAGCGCTTCAAGCTCTTCGGCCCGCCGGGCACGATCTTCTTCGATCCAAAGGGGGCGGAACTGACCGGCGTGCGCGTGATCGGTTTCCAGGATGCCGAGCGCTTCCTGCAGTCGCTGGAGGCCGCGGGGCTGTGACTTTGGGGAAGACTGTCGTCGAGAGTTGGAGCGGCAGTCCTTTTCGTGCTACACTCTCTTTCTTCGATCGCGGGGTGGAGCAGTCTGGTAGCTCGTTGGGCTCATAACCCAAAGGTCGTCGGTTCAAATCCGGCCCCCGCAACCAGAACATTGAAAACGTCGTCACAAGACGGCGTTGCGCCGAACAGGCGCGGGGTGGAGCAGTCTGGTAGCTCGTTGGGCTCATAACCCAAAGGTCGTCGGTTCAAATCCGGCCCCCGCAACCAAAACGACAAGGGCCCTCATGCGAGGGCCCTTTGTCATTTTCGGATCCCCGACGTGCGCGTCTGCGTTCAGGACACGCGCAGCCGTTCCCCTTCGCCGCAGGGCGCCACTCGGCCGATCGCGGCCGCCGCTTCGAAGCCGTGACGAGCGAACACGGCCAGCACGTGGTCGACGGCTTCCGGCGTGCAGGAGACGAGCAGCCCGCCGCTCGTCTGAGGGTCGCTCAGCAGCGCCTGCGTCTCCGCGGGCAGCCCGCTGGAGAGTGCCACCTCCGCCCCATACGCCGCCCAGTTGCGTCCGGACGCTCCTGTGATGAAGCCCTGGCTCGCCAGTGCGCGAGCGCCCTCGAGCAAGGGCACGGCGCGCCAATCGATGTCGATGCGGCAGCCTGATCCACGTGCGATCTCCATCGCATGTCCAGCCAGACCGAATCCGGTCACGTCGGTCAGCGCGTGCACGCCGTCGAGCGCGGCCAGCTCAGGACCGGGTGTGTTGAGTTGCGTCGTGGTCGCCAGCATCCGGCGGTACGCGCCGTCGTCCAGCTTGCCCTTCTTCAAGGCCGCTGACATCACACCAACGCCGAGCGCCTTGCCCAGCACCAGGACATCGCCCGGACGGGCGTCGGCATTGCGCTTGACGCGAGCGGGGTGCACGAGGCCGAGCGCGACCAGTCCATAGATCGGCTCCACGGAATCGATCGTATGGCCGCCGGCGATCGGAATGCCCGCGCCGCGGCACACCGAGGCACCGCCCTCCAGAATGCGCCCGATGGTGCCCGTGCTCAATACCGAGATCGGCATCCCGACCAGAGCAAGGGCCATGATCGGGCGACCGCCCATCGCGTAGACGTCGCTGATCGCATTCGTGGCGGCGATGCGCCCGAAGTCGTGCGGATCGTCGACGATCGGCATGAAGAAATCGGTGGTGGCGATCAGGGCCTGCTCATCGTTGAGCCGATAGACGGCGGCGTCGTCGGCGGTCTCGATGCCGACGAGCAGCTCCTTCGGGACCGGCAGGGCGCTGGTGCCCTTGAGGATTTCGGAGAGCACGCCGGGGGCGATCTTGCAGCCACAACCGCCGCCATGCGACAGCGAAGTCAGGCGGGGTTCCGCAGAGGGGGAGGCGTCGGTGACGTTCATGGCGACGCAGCTTACCGCGCGGCGCCTTCACGTGCTGCGGGCCATGCCCGGGCGAGATCCTGCTGGAGGGCGATGAAGGCGTCCATGGCGTCCCACAGCGGCAAGTAGCGCGTCGGATCGCCGTCCAATGCGGCGAGGGCGAGCGCGCATGCTTCCAGGGTGCTGCGTTGCGAGTCCCGTTGCGCACGTCGGATCGCGTAACGCGACGGCGGTGGCGCCTCCAGCGGCCACCTGGGGAGCGCCTGCAGCCAGGAGTTCCTGGCGAGCAGTCGCCGGCTGGCGCGCCAGGTCCCATCCAGGGCCACGAGCGTCTGCGGCGCCGGGGTCGACGCGGTGCGCATCGACAGCGCCGACGATGCAGCGGGGGCGGCACTGTCTGGCGTCCGGGGATAGAGCAGAAGCAGCCCGTCGGTCGATGCGGGCGCCTCGAAGTGCCTGCCAACCCGGACCTCGACGCGAGCCAGGCATCGCGCCAGCAGCGCCGCGGTCCCCTTGGCCTGGCCGACCTCGCCGGGGTCCTGCAGGATGAGCAGTCCGCAGACGTTGTCGACCTGTCGCACGCAGGCGCACCAGCAAGCAATGAGCGGCCGTCCGCACTCCTCGCAGAGGGGGCGTCGGCCGCTCGAGCCGCCTTCAAGGGCGGGCATGTGGGGCGAACTCAGCGCGGCTGCCGCTGAGGCTTGCGTCCGTCATTCGGGCGACCCGCGCCGTCGCGGCGCGGACGATCCCCTGGGGCGCCGCGATCGCCGCGCGGGCCTTGCCCGGGGCCGCCTGCGCGACCCTCGTTGCGAGGGCCTCCGCGACGTTGGTCGCCGGCCCGAGGCGGCCGATCGTGGCGCTCCTGCCGCGGCGGCTGCTGGGCCTCTTCCTCGCGGGCGAGCTTCAACTCGGCGTCCAGTTGTTCTTGCGTCAAACCCTTGAGCGCGCAGAAGTTCGCGGGTGTCAGCGTCGTGCGCGAGAAGTCTCTCAGCAGCTGGGCGCGCTCCAGCCGGCCGCGATCCTCCTCGGCGCGACGCGCCTCGGTGATGCCGCGGCGGCGGGCGAGCTCCTCCTGCGCGGCGACGCGGTGCTCGTCGCTCAACTCTCCGGCCGGCTGGCCGTCGAGGTCGAAGCGCGATTTCGCGCGCGTCAGCGCGATCAGGTAACCGGTGCCGCCCGTATAGCGACGCAGGAAGGCCGACAGCTGGGCCTTGGTGAACTGTCCCGGCGCGCGCTGCTGGATGTCCGCCTGCACACGAAGCTTCAGCGGTTTCGCGCCGCCGGTGAACAAGGCGGGAAAGAGTTCCTTCAGCTTGGTGGCCACGGCCTGGACGTCGATCCGGCCGCCTTCCTCCGGCTTGGTCTGAGGCGATGCTGGCTGATCGGACGCTGCGCTTGCATCGGCCTCGCCGGGGGTGTCAGCCGGTTCCGCCGCGGGCGTGGCCGCGACCGTCGCCGAGGTTTCGGTGACGGGGGCCTTCTGATCGGTGGATTCGGGAGGGGTCACTTCGCCTTGCGGCGTGGTGCTGGAGGACATGCATCAAGCGGCGCGGGGCCGGCCTTCGGGAAAAAGGGGGATTGTGCCCATAGCCGCGCGGGCGTGGCAATTCGCACCGATCGACGGAAAGCGTCCGTCCTGCCTGAGAACGCTTTTCCGGAGGGGACTATCAGGTCTTCGGTTCGCAGGCGGGCTTGCAGACCAGTTCGGTCCGGCCCAGGATCCGTTTGGACTGCAGGCTGCTCGGAGGGCGGTGACGCCCGCATTTGAAGCATGAACGGGTCTGTCCGCTGCCTTGGAACGGCGACCCTCCCAGCTTGGAGGCATAGCGCAGGCCGTCATCCCGAACGGCGGTGCAGGTGTCTTTGCTCATGGTCTCGCTTCGCGTGGCGCTCTTGTTCGCGCCGGCGGGGTCGTGTCCCGTCGGCGCATCGATTCCCTCGCGAACGATATTAGGTGGGGCGTATGACGCCCCGCTACATCGCTTGCCCGGGGGTGAAAGCACCGCCCGACGAACGGTGGGATTTGCGCCGACAATCGCCCGCCTGCCCGGCCCTCCGGGCATTCGAGAACCATGGCCAAACTGTTTTTCCGATATGCCGCGATGAACGCGGGCAAGTCCACCGCGCTGCTGCAGGTGGCGCACAACTACGAGGAGCGTGGGCACGCGGTGCGTCTGTTCACCGCCGGTGTCGACGACCGGTACGGCAAGGGGATGGTCACCTCGCGGCTCGGGCCGCAACGGGTGGCCGAGGTGTTCAACGGCGACACGGACTTCCGCGCGCTGATCACGCAGTCGCCCGGCATCGCCTGCATCCTGGTCGACGAGGCCCAGTTCCTGACGAAGGACCAGGTCTGGTCGCTGCACGAGATCGCGCACATGCGCCACGTGCCCGTGATCTGCTACGGCTTGAGGACGGACTTCAGGGGCGAGTTGTTCACCGGTTCGGCGGCCCTGCTGGCGCTGGCCGACGAGATGGATGAGATGAAGACCATCTGCGACTGTGGCCGCAAGGCGACAATGAACATGCGTGTCGACGCCGCCGGTCGCAAGCAGACCGAGGGCGCGCAGGTCGAGATCGGCGGCAACTCCCGTTACCGCGCGGTCTGTGGGCGCTGCTTCCGGGCGTCCTGAGGACAGGCAGCCCCAAGGGCGCCCGGTGAGCCTGGGCTTACTTCTTGGCCAGCTGCTCTTCCAGTTCCTTGCAGGACGGAGCGCAGACGGGTTGAGATTTGCCCAGCAGCTTGCGGGACTTCAGCAGCGCGCGCGGGCGATGCTTGCCACACAGGAAGCACGACATGGTGGCCGCGCCGAACGAAGAGGTTGCCGCGAACGGCGAACCGGGAGCTTTAGAGCGATAGCGCAGACCATCGGCTTCGATGGTCGTCTTGGTCGTATCCTTGGCCACGCTGATCCTGATCCTGATAAGAGTTTGAAATGCCGCGCCGTCCGTCCCAAGTTCCCCCCAGGGGCAGACGGCGAAACCCGTATTTTCCTATAAGCGGAGGCCTCTCCGTACCGGGGCATCGCTAATGCCCTCGCGCGAAGGTCGCCCGAATCGGTTCCAAGGGACATTCGTCGCGCCAGACGCCCTGGGCGTTCAGCCTCGCGCGAACCGACTTCCGGGGGTGATTGGCGAGATCTAGGGAAAACACCTAGAATGCCGCCGCGCCGTTTCACCGTGGCGTCAACAACAAGGACACACAGGGAGCGAGCGCGACGATGGAACGGATCGAAGGGCTGTTTGCCGCCATGCGTGCGGCCAGCCAGGACATGGAATGGCCGGCCACCGAAGCCGGCGAAGGCAGCCTCGAGACACCGGGCGAACTGGCCGAGCGCTACGCCCTGGCCGTGAGCGAAGCGCTGTGCGGCTACTTCCGCAGCTCGCACGCCAGCCTCTGGTTGCTGGATGGCGAGCCCGGCGGATACCGCCTGCGTTGCCTGGGCGCCCACGTGGTCGATGGCGCGACCCGGCAGCCACCGGTCTGCGAGCAGCGTGCCTATCCCGGTTACTTCAACGCCTTGCTGTCCGACGGCGTCTTCAACTGCGCCGATGCGCTGGTCGATCCGCGCCTGAGCGGGTTGCAGCCTCCGCCGACCTGGCGCGCGATGCTGGACGTGTCGGGTCAGATCAATGGCAAGACCTTCGGCGTGATCGCGCTGGGACAGCGGGATTCGGCCCGCACCTGGACCAAGCGGGAAGAGCTCGACCTGCGCCGGGCCACTGCCAAGGCGTGCCTGCACCTGCACGCGCTTCGCAACGAACTCGAGACGGTCTGAACGTCGATCTTCGCGTCAAATCCCGCTCCAGATCCAACTTCGACCGACCGGTCGGATTAATGTCTTGAGAAATGTCAATGCGGCATCCACTGACGGATCGCTGAAGCCTTCCCGTTAGAGTCGGTCGCCACACGTCCCATGGACGACCAACCCCCGGGCGAAGGCCTTCGGAGCGGTCGCGACGCTGTCGGCAGGCATCGACGGCGCGCGGTCAACGGCCTGGCCCGGCACCACGACAGGAGACAAGGTGGACGGGGCGATTGCAAGCATCCTGGTGCTGGACGGGGTGACCAATGGCGCGATCTATGCGCTGCTGGCGCTGGCCCTGGTCCTGGTCTTCGCGGTCACGCGAGTGATCTTCATCCCTCAGGGGGAATTCGTCGCCTTCGGCGCGCTGACGCTGGCGGGACTCCAGCTCGGGCATACGCCGCTGACGATCCATTTCCTGATCGCGATGGCGCTGCTCGCGGCGGTCCTGGACCTGGTCGCCGCCGCGCGCGCCAGGCGGCTGGCCGCGGAAGTAGGGTCGATCGTGCTGCGGGCCTTGCCGGGCGTCGCGATCGGCCTGTGCGCGTTGTGGCTGGCGCCGATGAAGCTGCCGCTGTTGGCGCAGGCGCTGCTGACGCTGGCCGTGGTCACGCCGATGGGCGGCCTGCTGTACCGGCTCGCCTACCAGTCCCTCGCCGATGCGTCGGTGCTGGTGTTGCTGATCGTCTCGGTCGGCGTGCACTTCGCCCTGACCGGATTGGGCCTGGTGTTCTTCGGCGCCGAGGGCTCGCGCAATCCGAGCTTCTGGGACGCGAGTTATGCCGCCGGGCCGCTGATGTTCTCGGGCCAGACGCTGATCATCGTGATGGCTTCCGCCGCGCTGATCGTGGGGCTGTGGCTGTTCTTCGAGAAAAGCCTCTACGGCAAGGCCTTGCGCGCGACGGCGGTGAACCGCCTGGGTGCCCGGCTGATGGGCATCTCCAGCACGTCCGCGGGTCGGCTTTCCTTCACGCTCGCGGCCTTCATCGGCGCGCTGTCAGGCATCCTGATCAGCCCCACCACGACCATCTTCTATGACAGCGGCTTCCTGATCGGCCTGAAGGGCTTCGTGGCCGCCGTCTTCGCGGGGCTGTCGAGCTATCCCGGCGCGGCCCTGGGGGCGCTGCTCGTCGGCCTGATCGAGTCCTTCAGTTCCTTCTGGGCCAGCGCCTTCAAGGAAGTCATCGTCTTCACCTCCATCCTGCCGGTGCTGCTGTGGCGCAGCTGGCGCGACCCGCATCACGAGGAGCATTGACGTGTCCGCCGAACCTACCGCCGCCATGAAGGCGACGCCCGCGTCCTCATCGCCCTCATCTCCCTCGTCGCCGGTCTCGTCCGCCGACGTCGCCGCTCGCGCGACCGCCCCGGCCTGGGCGCGCCGCGGCGCGCCGATCGCGCTGCTGCTGGCGCTCGCGGTGCTGCCGCTGCTGCCGGTGCCCGAGTTCTGGATCACCCAGCTCAACTACATCGGCATGTTCGCCCTCGTCGCGCTGGGGCTGGTCCTGCTGACCGGCGTCGGGGGGCTGACCTCGTTCGGGCAGGCAGCATTCGTCGGCGTCGGCGCCTACACGACGGCGCTGCTGAGCTCGCGCTACGGGCTCTCTCCATGGATCGGCCTGGCCGCCGGCATCGCGATCACGCTGTGCATCGCCCTGGTGCTCGCGCTGATCACGCTCCGGATGTCGGGCCACTATCTGCCGCTGGCCACGATCGCCTGGGCGCTGAGCCTGAACTTCAGCATCGCCAACATGGAATCGCTCGGCAAGTACGACGGCCTGCTCGGCGTGCCGGCGATCGAGCTGTTCGGCCTCAGCCTCGCGGACGGGCGCGCCATCTACTACCTGATCTGGCTGTTCGCGATCGTCGGCGCCATCGCCGTGCGCAACCTGCTCGACTCGAGACCCGGCCGGGCGATCCGTGCGCTCGGTGGCGCCACGGTGATGGCCGAATCGATGGGGGTCTCCACCTTCCGCTACAAGGTCGTGATCTTCCTGATCGCGGCGCTGCTGGCGTCCCTCTCGGGCTGGCTCTTCGCGCATGTCCAGCGCACCGTGAATCCGAGTCCCTTCGGCCTGAAGATGGGCATCGAATACCTCTTCATGGCGGTCGTCGGCGGCGTCTCCAGCGTGTGGGGCGCATTCATCGGCGCGGGGGTGTTCAAGATCATCGAAGACCAGCTCAAGGAGCTGCTGCCCGCGCTGCTCGGCAGCAACGGCAACTTCGAGATCATCGTGCTCGGCGTCGTGCTGGTGCTGATGCTGAAGTACGCGCCCAGGGGCCTGTGGCCGTCGCTGCAGACCGCGCTGTCACGCTGGTGGCCGGCGCCGCCGCGCGCGCGGGACTGGGAAGGCGCGACGCCGCTGGCGGCGCGAGCCAAGCCGCCGGCGGGTGCCGTGCTGCTGCAGGTCGACCGGCTGCGCAAGCAGTTCGGCGGACTCGTCGCGGTGAACGACGTGAGCTTCGAGCTGCGCGCCGGCGAGATCATGGGCCTGATCGGCCCGAACGGCGCCGGCAAGTCGACGACCTTCAACCTGGTCTCCGGCGTGCTGCCCGCGACCGGCGGCGAACTGCGCTTCGCCGGCGAATCCATCACCGGACTGCCGGCCCGCCAGATCGCGCGGCGGGGCATGTCGCGCACCTTCCAGCACGTGAAGATGATCGCCGACATGACGGTGCTGGAGAACGTCGCGCTTGGCGGCTACCTGCGCGCGCACAGCGGCACGGCGAAAGCCATGCTGAGGCTGGACCGCGCCGAGGAGAAGCGCCTCTTCGCCGAGGCCGAATCGCAGCTGCGCCGCATCGGCATGCAGGACCACCTGCATGAGCTGGCCGGCAACCTGGCGCTCGGACCGCAGCGGCTGATGGAGATCGCGCGGGCGCTTTGCAGCGACCCGTCGCTGCTGCTGCTCGACGAACCGGCGGCGGGCCTGCGCCACAAGGAGAAGCAGGCGCTGGCGGCGGTGCTGCGCCAGCTGCGCGCCGAAGGTATGAGCATCCTGCTGGTCGAGCACGACATGGACTTCGTGATGGGACTGACGGACCGCATCGTGGTGATGGAGTTCGGCACCAAGCTGATCGAGGGCTCGCCCGCCGAGGTGCAGGCCAGCCCTGAAGTCCGCGCGGCCTACCTGGGAACGGAGCACTGACATGAGCGAGCTGCTGAGGGTGGACGGCCTGCAGGCCGGCTACGGACGCGCCGAAGTGCTGACGGGCCTGGACCTGCGCCTGCGGCAGGGCGAGGTGGTCACCGTGATCGGTCCGAACGGCGCGGGCAAGAGCACGACCTTGAATGCGCTGATGGGCGTGCTGCCGGCCCGGGGGCAGGTCTTCTTCGACGGCGAGGACATCGGCGGCCTGAGCCTCGAGGACCGGGTCATGAAAGGCCTCGCGCTGGTGCCGGAGAAGCGCGAGCTGTTCACGACCATGTCGGTCGAGGACAACCTGGTGCTGGGCGGCTTCCGGCCGATGCGCCTGGGCGTGAAGGCCTGGCGCGACGAGCTGGAGCGCGTGTACACCCTGTTCCCCCGGCTGAAGGAACGCCGTGCCCAGCTGGCCGGCACCCTGTCCGGCGGCGAGCGCCAGATGCTGGCGGTCGGCCGGGCGCTGATGGCCCGGCCGAAGCTGCTGATGCTCGACGAGCCCAGCCTGGGCCTGGCGCCGTTGATCGTGAAGGAGGTGTTCCGCATCGTGGCGCAGTTGCGCGAGGCGGGCGTCTCCATCCTGTTGATCGAGCAGAACGCCCGTGCGGCGCTCGAGGTGGCGGACTACGGCTACGTGCTCGAAACCGGCGAGGTCGCGCTCGAAGGCAAGGCCGCCGATCTGGCGAAGGACGCACGGGTGATCGAGACCTACCTCGGCGCGAGTCGCCACCCGCGCTGACATCCGCCGGGGCGTGAAGGAACGCCGTCCGTCCGGGCTTCACACCCCGAATCGGGGGGCCAAGCGTGACGCCCGCGAAACACCTCCGCGAAAGCCGCCGACCATAATTCGGCGAACTCGCGCCATGGCACTGCTGTCCTCCCTCCGCAAACTGCTGACCGGTTCCGCCGACGCCAAGTCGAAGGGTGGAGCCCCCGTCACGGCCGCGTCCGCCAAGGGCGCGCCGCCTGTCCCGGCGCCGGTAGGCCCGGTCCGCGCGCCGGTGCCGCCCGCGCTGTCCCCGGTGTCCTCGCACTCGCAAGGCCCCGGGATGATGTCGACGCAGACAGCGGTCTACAGCGGCGGCGACATCGTCTTCCCGACGCTCGAGGCCTCGCCGGAATGGCTGCACTTCAGCACCCGCCTGTTCGGGCTGGCGCGCCTGAAGGATGTGCGCCCGTCGGCCGGCGAACAGGGGTTGATGCAGCGCCTGCAGGCGCAGCGCGGCTCGCAGTGGGCCGACCAGTTGCCGCGCCTGCCGGCCGTGCTGCCGCAACTGATGCGTCTGGTGCGCCGCAGCGACGTGTCGTCGGCGGAGCTGGTGCAGCTGATGTCGCGCGATCCCAGCCTGGTCGGCGAATTGATGCGCCTGGCCAACTCGCCGCGTTACCGGACCGAGCGCGAGATCACCGATCTCGCCGGCGCGGTGATGGTGTTGGGGCAGCAGGGGCTGGACCAACTGGTGATGAGCGTCGCGATGCGGCCGATCTTCCATCAGGGCAAGGGCCGCTACGGCAACCGGTCCGGTACCCTGCTCTGGGATCTGAGCGAGCGCACCGCGTTCGCGACGGCACGCCTGGCGAATGCCGGCGACGACGAGTTCTCCGCCTATCTGGCCGGGCTCAGCTCGCAACTCGGCCTGATGGCCTTGCTGCGCGCGCTGGACGGCATGTCCGCGCCCTCGGTGCCGCCGCTGGATCGCGAAGGCCTGCATCGGCAGCTCCTGCCGCTGACCGCCGCGTGGTCCGCCCAGATCGTCGAGCACTGGGGCTTCCCGCAGCAGGTCGCCGAGGCGCTGGCGCCGCGACCGGGGCGCGGGGCCGAATCGGCCGTGCTGGCGCTGCTGGTCCGGCAGGCGCAGGCCGTCGCGCTGCGCCAGCTGATGCAGCCGGGATTGCAGGCGGCGCAGCTCGGCGACTGGTCCGCCGCGCAGCAGCGCTGCTATGCGGAGCTCGAGCGCGAGTTCGCGGCGGGCAGCCCCGGCAACGCCTGAGGCGCCGCCGACCCCGGGCGTCGGCGATCAGTCTCCGTTTGCTCCCCGGCGCCTGGCCAGCCCCCAGGCCGCCAGCCCGAACGCGCCTTCGAACAACAGGGCCAGTGCCGCCGCCGGCAGTGCGCCGGCCAGCAGCAGCGTCTGGTCGTTCAGCGCCAGTCCGGTGACGATGCGTTCGCCGTAACCGCCGGCGCCGATGAAGGCCGCCATCGTCGCGGTGCCGACCGAGAGGCTGGTCGCCGTGCGCAGCCCCGCCAGCATGACCGGCATGGCCAGCGGCAACTGCACCGAGCGCAACACCTGCCCCCGCGTGAGTCCCAGCGCCCGGCCGGCGGTGGTCAGCCCCTCGGGCACCTCGCTCAGGCCGACGGTGCAGTTGCGCAGGACCGGCAGCAGGGCATACAGCGTCAGCGCCACCAGCGCCGGCACCGGCCCGATGCGGTCCAGGGCCCAGATCAGCAAGGCGAGCATGGCCAGCGACGGCACCGTCTGCAGCAGCGCGCAGACGGCCAGCAGCGTCTCGCGCCAGCGCGGCCAGGGATGCAGCGCGACGGCCAGGGGCACCCCGACAAGCGCAGCGAGCGCCACCGCGCCCAGCACCAGCGCCAGGTGCTGCAGCGTGAGCCGGCCGAGGTCTGGTCCGGTCAAGCGCGACCAGAGACCGGACGCCGCGGCCGGCGCCGCTCCCTCGCGGCCCGGGTCGATCGACCCGGGGGCGGGCGAGGTCCTGGCGGGCGACGGCGCACCGGACGATGCGGCGCTGGCCGCCGTGGCACCCGGAGCATGCCGGGCCAGAAATTCGCGCGCGATCGCATCGAACGGCAGGCGCTCGACCTCCGCCTGCGCATTCATCGCGATCATCGCGGTTTCGTCGATGCGCCCGCGCAGCGCCTGCAGCGCGGCCCAGGCGCGCGGATGTCTTTGCGGCAGGTCGGCGCGATACAGCAGCACGGCGTCGTATCGCGGGAAGAAGCGCGCGTCGTCGACCAGCACCGTCAGGTCGAGCGCCGCGATCTGCGCATCGGTGGTGTAGACGTCGGTGACGTCGATCTGCGCATCCGCGAGCGCGCGGTAGGCCAGTCCGTGATCAAGGCCCGTCGGGGTGTGCGGCAGCCCATAGTGCTTCGACAGGCCGGGCCAGCCGTCCGCGCGTCCCAGGAACTCGTTGCTGAGGCCGAACTTCAACGCCGGACGCGCCTTCAGCTGCGAGAGCGTGGTGATGCCCAGAGCGCGCGCCTGGGCGGCGCGCATCGCCAGCGCATACCCGTTGTTGAAGCCGAGCGGCACGCCGACCGCCAGGCCGAGCGGCCGGAGTTCCGCCCGCAGCTGCTCCAGCGGCGCGCCGGTCGTCGCGTGACCCAGGATCTCGCGCTCGATCGTGCCGAGGTACTCGGGATAGACGTCGATGCTGCCGCTCTTCAGCGCCGCATGCACGATGGCCGTGTTGCCCAGGCCTTGACGGATGTCGACCTGCGCGGACGGATCGTCGGCGCGAACGGCCTGCGCGAGCACCTCGGCGAGGATGTAGCTCTCCGTGAAGCGCTTGGATCCGATGCGCAGCGGCTCGGCGCCCCAGGCGGGCGGGGCGCCCACGAGGACCGCGCAGGCCAGGAGCAGAAGCGGTCGCAGAAGCGGTCGCAGCCGGCGGAACAGGATCATCGGCGCAGCATAGTCGAGGCGGTCCGGCTGCGCGCCAGCGTGCGCAAGACCTGGCTCGCGAACGCATCGGCCGCTGCGGAGCCGGCGGAGGCCCTGCTTCGCATCAGCACCACCGACATCGCCGGCAGCGAGGTGGCCGACGGCATGCCGTGCCGCTCGTCGAGCAGCTCCATCCCGTCCGGCACGCTGCACCGGGTGAACAGCGCGATGGCCAGGCCGCCTTCCACGGCGGCGAGCATGCCGGCCGGGCTGGCGCTGTCGCAGACGATGCGGTACGGCCGTTTCAAGGCCGCCAGCGCGGACAGCGCCGCCTTGCGCGCGAGGCTGCCCGACTCGTAGACGGCGACGGGCAGCGGCGTCTGCCGCCAGGCCTCGAAACGCGGCGCACCGAACCAGGCCAGCGGCTCGTCGAACAGCGGCTGCCCCCGCCCGGCGCGATCCCGCGTCACGACGGCGACGTCGACCTCGCCGCGCGTCACCCGCGGGATGAGCACCGTCGACTGCTGGCACACCAGCGTCAGCTCCACCGCGGTGTGCCGGCCGGCGAAGTCCCGCAGCACCGGGGTGAGGTAGGGCAGCGCGTAGTCCTCCGGCACGCCGATGGTGAGCCGGCCATGCAGCGTCTCGCGCCGCAGCGCCTGGACCGCCTCGTCGTGATGGGCGACCAGCCGGCGCGCATGGCCGAGCAGCTCGTGCCCCGCCGGCGTGAGGTCCAGCCGCCGCGGCGTGCGGACCAGCACGGGCTGGCCGACGGCCTGCTCCAGCTTCGCGATCTGCATGCTCAACGCCGATTGCGAGCGATGCACCCGCGCCCCAGCCGCCGTCAGCGAGCCCGCGTCGACCGCCGCGACGAACGCGCGCAGCCAGTCCAATTGAAGATCCGTCGAGGGCATCGGCGCCTTTCGCCCCGGTGGGCGTGCATTCGATTCCGTGATGCTAAACGTGAAAAGGATTCGCTTCTCCGGATGTCAGCGTGGCCGCAGACTCGGCGCATGACGTCTTCGTCCACTTCCTCCGCCGGCGCCGGGGCGACCGTCGCCGGCCCGCTTCCGTCCGTTCCCGGGTCGGTCGACGCCCCGGAGCGTCGCCTGCGCGAAGGGCAGGCGCTCATGGTCGGAGGCGGCCTGCTGCTCGGTACCATCGGTGTCTTCGTCGAGGAGGCCGCCCAGGATCCGGCCACGACCGTCTGGTTCCGCTGCGTGTTCGGCCTGGCGGCGCTGCTGGTCTGGGGCGCCGCGCGCGGCCGGCTCGGCGAGCTGTTCCGGCTGCGCGGCCGGGCGCTCAGTGCCGTGCTTGTCGTGGGGATGCTGACCGTCGTGAACTGGGGCCTGTTCTTCGCGGCCATCCCGCGCTGTTCGATCGCCGTGTCGACGGTCCTGTTCCATGTGCAGCCGTTCTGGTTGATGGCGATGGGCGCGTTCTGGCTGGGCGAGCGGCTGGGGCGCGCGCAGTGGCTGGCCGCGGCGGCCGCGTTGTGCGGCCTCGCCCTGGCCACCGGCATCGCGGACGAGTTCATTGGAACGGGCCTTGGGCCGGGCGCCGCCGCGGCGCTGCCCGGCCAGGCGATCGGCGTCGGCATGTGCCTGATCGGTTCGGTGAGTTATGCGGCGGCGAGCTTCATCGCCAAGCTGCACGCCGAACGCGCCGGCTCCTTCGCCCTGTCCGCGGGGCAGTGCCTGGTCGGCGCCGTGGCCTTGCTGCCGTGGCTGCTGCTGCAGGGCCTGCCGGCCTGGGGGGCTTCCTGGGGCTGGCTGGCGGGGCTCGGCGTGCTGCATACCGGGCTGGCCTACGTCATCCTGTATGCCGGCATGGCAAGACTTGGCACCGGCCGGATCGCGGTCCTGCAGTTCGTGTACCCCGGCACCGCCGTGCTCGTCGACTGGGCCGTCTATGGCCGGGCGCTCAGCCTGCCGCAGATGCTGGGTGTCGGCCTGATCGCCGCGGCGCTGTGGACCTTGCGGCGTCGCGGCTGAACCCGCCCTTCGGCCGGCCCCGGGGCGCAGCGTTCAGGCGATGACCTGCTGCGTGAAGGCGCGCAGGTGATCCATCAGGGCGTCGGATGCCCGCGAGGCGGCCTCGCCGTCTCCGCCCGCGATCGCCTCCGCCAGGCGCTGGTGCGCCCGTGCGCCGACGGCGACGTCGCCCAGATGCCGGTAGGCGTACCAGAAGCGCCGGCACTGGATGATCATCGGCAGCACCGCCGCCACCGCGTAGCGGTTGCGGCAGGCCGCGTGATTGACCCGGTCCAGCGCCTGGTCGACTCGCATGTAGGCCTCCAGGTCCCGGCGCTCGGCCGCCTCGGCCATCCGGGCGGCGCAGGCGAGCAGGTCCGCGCGCTGGGCGGGCGAGGCCCGCCGCGCCGAGCAGCAGGCGATCAGCCGCTCCAACGGCCGTCGCGCCTCCAGCAGGTCCAGGTGCTCCGCCAGCGGCATGTCGCTGACCAGCAGGCCGCGCCGCGGCTGCTGCGCGATCAAGCCGCTGGCGACCAGCCGCATCAGCGCCTCGCGGGTCGGCGTCCGGCCCAGCCCGATCCGCGCGATCAGTTCCGACTCCACCACCGGCGTCCCGGGACGCAGCTGCAGCGTCGCGATCAGCGTCTCGATCGCGTCATAGGCCTGGTCCGCCTGGCGGCGTTTGTCGACGTCCTGCAGCTCGAGGGTGTCTGAAGTCATGGGCGCGGATCATCGCAGGTCCGCCCAACGGGCGTCCCGGGACGGTATTGGATTGAGTTTGCGCAGGTCAACCCCAGTTAAATCCGCGTCCGGCGGGTGCCGGGCCGGCCGGATCGGCCGCATACAATCACCGGCTCTTCCGTACGCCCGGACTTCATGTCCGGCGGCGCGCGGGCCTGCGGGCCGGCGCCAACGCATTTCCTGAGGGATATCGACGTGTTTATTTCCAACGCATTCGCCCAGACCGCCGGCGCCGCCTCGGCCGACCCCACGGGCGGCTTCCTGCAGATGCTGCCCCTCGTGGCCGTCTTCGTGGTCATGTACTTCGTGATGATCCGCCCGCAGATGAAGCGCCAGAAGGAGCACAAGACGATGGTCGAGGCCCTGGCCAAGGGCGACGAGGTCATCACCGGCGGCGGCATGCTGGGCAAGGTCAGCAAGATCGGCGAGCAGTACCTGACCGTCGAGATCGCCTCGGGCGTCGAGATCCAGGTCCAGCGCACCTCCGTCGTGCAGGTCCTGCCCAAGGGCACCGTCTCGAAATAATTCGAACCCCCACCCGGGGCGGCCGCGTCGCGCGTGACCGCTCCCTGACGACCCGGCCCGTGCGACGCACGCGCCGGGTCGGCTTTCAGAGGCGCCCGCCGATCCGATGCCCGCGCATCGGGGCGGCGCCTGGTTTGCAGAGGATCTCCTCATGAACCGTTATCCGCTGTGGAAGTACGCGCTGCTGCTGGTCGCGCTGCTGGTCGGCCTGATCTACACGCTGCCCAACCTGTTCGGCGAAGCGCCGGCGGTGCAGGTGTCCAGCGCCAAGGTGGTCGTCAAGATCGACGACGCCGTCCGCCAGCGCGTCGAGCAGGCGATCACGCAGGCCGGCGTCACGCCCGACTTCGTGCACCTGGAAGGCACGTCGATCCGCGCCCGCTTCCATGACACCGACGCCCAGATCAAGGGCCGGGACGCGATCGCGAAGGCCCTGAACGGCGGCGACACCTCCGATCCGACCTACATCGTGGCGCTGAACCTGGTGTCCCGCTCGCCGGCCTGGCTGGCCTCGCTGCACGCCTTCCCGATGTACCTGGGCCTGGACCTGCGCGGCGGCGTCCACTTCCTGATGCAGGTCGACATGAAGTCGGCGCTGACGAAGAAGGCCGAGTCGATGGCCTCCGACGTCCGCGCGATGCTGCGCGACAAGACGATCCGCCACGCCGGCGTCGCCCGCGAAGGCAACGACGTCGTCATCAACTTCCGCGACGAGGCGGTCCGCACCCAGGCGCTGAACCTGCTGCGCGACCAGGTGCCCGATTTCGCCTGGACGCCGTCCGGCGCCGGCACCGAGCTGCGCCTGACCGGCTCGCTGACGCCCAAGGCGGTGATCGCCGTCCAGGACGCCGCGATCAAGCAGAACATCACCACGCTGCACAACCGCGTCAACGAGCTGGGCGTCGCCGAGCCGGTGATCCTGCAGCAGGGCCGCGACCGCGTCGTCGTCCAGCTGCCGGGCGTGCAGGACCCGACCAAGGCCAAGGACATCATCGGCCGCACCGCCACGCTGGAAATGCGCATGGTCGACGACAGCGCCGAGGCCACCGCCGCGCTGACCGGCAACGGCCCGGTGCCCTTCGGCACCGAGCGCTTCACCGAGAAGGACGGCGTCACGCCGATCATCGTCAAGCGCCAGGTCGTCGTCACCGGCGACAACCTGAACGACGCGCAGCCGAGCTTCGACGAGAACCACCAGCCTTCCGTGACGCTGAAGATGGACGCCAAGGGCGCCCGCATCGTCAAGGACGTCTCGCGCGAGAACATCGGCAAGCGCCTGGCCATCCTGCTGTTCGAGAAGGGCAAGGGCCAGGTCGTGACGGCGCCGGTCATCCGCGGCGAACTGGGCAACTCGTTCTCCATCACCGGCGGCAACATGACGACGCAGGAAGCCAGCGACACCGCGCTGCTGCTGCGCGCCGGCTCGCTGGCCGCGCCGATGGAGATCATCGAGGAACGCACCATCGGTCCGTCGCTGGGCAAGGAGAACATCGACAAGGGCATTGCGTCGGTCACCTGGGGCTTCGTCGCCGTGGCGATCTTCATGTGCCTGTACTACATGATGTTCGGCGTGTTCTCGGCGGTGGCGCTGGGCTTCAACCTGCTGCTGCTGCTGGCGGTGCTGTCGATGCTGCAGGCCACCTTGAGCCTGCCGGGCATCGCGGCGATCGCGCTGGTGCTGGGCATGGCCATCGACGCCAACGTGCTGATCAACGAGCGGGTGCGCGAGGAACTGAGAGCGGGCCTCGCGCCGCAGCAGGCGATCCACGCCGGCTACGAGCGCGCCTGGGCGACCATCCTGGACTCCAACGTGACGACGCTGATCGCGGGCCTGGCGCTGCTGGCCTTCGGCTCGGGTCCGATCAAGGGCTTCGCCGTGGTGCACTGCCTGGGCATCATCACCTCGATGATCTCGTCGGTGATGTTCTCGCGCGCGCTGGTCAACCTCTGGTACGGCGGCCGCAAGCGGCTCAAGTCCGTCTCCATCGGCACCGTCTGGAAGCCCGGCACGTCCGCGCTCTCGACCGAATCGACGGCCGACGCCGTCGAGGCCAAGTAACAGCGGCTGCGGCCCCCGAAGAGTAGCGAGCGCAACACGCCATGGAATTCTTCCGAATCAAACGGGACATCCCGTTCATGAAGCACGCGTTGATCCTCAACGCCGTGTCCTTCCTCACTTTCGTCGCCGCGGTGTTCTTCCTGGTCACGAAGGGCCTGCACTTCTCGATCGAGTTCACCGGCGGCACGGTGGTCGAGGTGCAGTACGCCCAGGCGGCCGACGTCAACAAGACGCGCCACACCGTCGAGCAGATGGGCTTCGGCGAGATCCAGGTGACCAACTTCGGCTCCTCGCGCGACGTCATGATCCGCCTGCCCATCAAGCCGGGCACCAAGCAGGATCAGATCGCCGACCAGGTGTTCGCCGAGCTCTGCAAGGCGGAGAAGGGCAATGTCGTCTCGCACCGTGAGGTGACGCCGCAAGGGGAGTCGGTCGAGCGCCGCGCCTGCGCAGTTGCGGATGCCGAGCCCCTGAAGATGACCCGCAGCGAGGTCGTCGGCCCGTCGGTCGGCGCCGAGCTGGCGCACGATGCCGCCTGGGCGCTGATCTGCGTGGTGGTCGGCATCATGCTGTACCTGGCCTTCCGCTTCGAGTGGAAGTTCGCCGTGGCCGGCATCATCGCCAACCTGCACGACGTGGTGATCATCCTGGGCTTCTTCGCCTACTTCCAGTGGGAGTTCTCGCTGGCGGTGCTGGCGGCGATCCTGGCGGTGCTGGGCTACTCGGTGAACGAGTCGGTGGTCATCTTCGACCGGATCCGCGAGGCCTTCCGGAAGTACCGCAAGCTCAACACCCACGAGATCATCGACCACGCGATCACCTCGACGATCAGCCGCACCATCATCACGCACGGCTCGACGCAGATGATGGTGCTGTCGATGCTGCTGTTCGGCGGCCCGACGCTGCACTACTTCGCGGTGGCGCTGACGATCGGCATCCTGTTCGGCATCTATTCCTCGGTCTTCGTGGCCGCGGCGATCGCGATGTGGCTGGGCGTCAAGCGCGAGGACCTGGTCAAGGCCGGTCCCGCGAAGGCCGGAGATCCCGATGACCCGAATGCGGGCGCGGTGGTGTAGTAGAGTCATCCGCACTCGTCAAACTCACGCTCGATGACCGCCGCCGACGCAAGATCCCAGGCCCTGGCTTCGCAAGCGCGGCGCGTCCACACGGAAGTGCTGCTGCGAGGGCTGCCCGCCGTGGTGGCGGTCCTGACCACCGCGGTGCAGGACATGCTCGCGCAGCCGGCCGAGCATTCGCTGCAGATGGCGCGGCGCGACGCCTTCGAGGCCTGGCAGCGCGCGTCGACGCCGTGGCACGCCCGCCTGGGGAAGTCGCTGCGGCACGCGTACCACCACGGTGCGGGGGATTCGCGCTCGGCGTCGCTGTCGTCGCGGCCGCAGAACCTGACCCTTGTCAGCGACGACACGATCGAGCGCGAGATCATCGCCTCGCGCCTGGCGCTGGCGATGATGGACAAGGCCAGCTGGGAGTTCAGCGACCTGCGCAACCGGATGCAGTCGCTGGAGCGCGTCGAGGACCTGCCGCAGCAGGACCTGCTGCGCGCGCAGGTGCTGGCGCGGCTGGTGCTCGACGCCTGGTTCGAAGCCGGGCTGAACAGTTCGGTCTGGCAGATGCTGCAGCGCTGGCTGCACCATGAGTTCTCCCAGCTGCTGAACGAGGCCTACCACGAGTCCAACCACTGGCTGATCCAGCAGGGCGTGATGCCCGAGGTGGACCTGCGCCCTTTCATCCGTCGCAACGCGCCGGCGGGCGGCATGACGCAGGCCGCGCCGCTCGGTCCCGCGCAAGGACCGGGTCAGGCGCACGGCGGCATCGCGCCGCAAGCGGCACAAGCCGTCCAGGCGGCCGGTCCGGCGGCGACGCCGGCCAGCCAGTCGGCGCAGCAGGTGATGGCGCAATTGCAGCGCGTGCTCGCGCGGCATGTGCCGGAGCTGGCGCAGGCGCAAGCGCAGCCGGCCGCGCGCTCCGGCATGCCGGCGGCCGGGCCGGCGACACGCAGCGGACTGCCAGCAGCGCCCGCAGCGGGAAGTCCTGGCGCTGGCGGTGTCGCGCCCGGCCTGGCGGGCGGTCCCGCGACGCGGGCCGGCTCGCCGCGGCTGAACGCCGCGATCAATCATGCGCAGGAGGCGGTGCAGCGGCGCGCCGATCAGGTCGCCACCGTCGATCAGCAACTGACGGCGCCGCAGGCGCTCGACGAGATCCGCCACCGCAACCAGGCCCTGAAGCAGGTCCTGAAGAATGCGGCGGACACGCCGGCGGAGCGCGCCACCATCGAGCTGGTCGCGCTGCTGTTCCAGGCCATCCTGCAGGAGGAGCGCATTCCGCCGGCGATCCGCGTCTGGTTCGCGCGTCTGCAGATGCCGGTGCTGCGCGTGGCGGTCAGCGAGCCGGACTTCTTCGCCACCGATGACCATCCCGCGCGGCGGCTGATCGATCGCATGGGCTCCTGCGTGATGGGCTTCAGCACCTCGACCGCCGAGATCGGCGACGCGCTCGAGCGCGAGATCAAGCGCGTGGTCCAGGTCGTCGAGGCCTACCCCGACACCGGGCGGCGGGTCTTCCAGACGGTGCTGACCGAGTTCGAGAAGTTCCTCGATCACTACTTCGAGCAGGAGAACGAGGTCTCGAAGAAGGGCGTGTCGTTGGCGCAGCAGGTCGAGCAGCGCGAGACGCTGGCGATCCAGTACACGATCGAGCTGCGCAAGATGTTGTCCGAGGTCCCCGTCCAGGACGGCGTGCGCGACTTCCTGTTCCAGGTCTGGGCGGACGTGCTGGCGGTGACCGGCGTGCGCTACGGACCGCAGGCCGAGCAGACCAAGGCGATGAAGCGGGCGGCGGCCGACCTGATCTGGTCGGCGAGCGCGAAGGTGTCCCGCGAGGACCGGGCCGAGGTGATCCGGCGCCTGCCGCCCTTGCTGAAGACCTTGCGCGACGGCATGGGCCATGCGGGCCTGAGCCACGAGCGCCAGGACGAACATATCCGGTCGCTGAACAACGCGCTGGCGGCGGCGTTCACCGCGAAGACCGCCGCGATTCCGCGCGAGCGGCTGGACGACCTGATGAGCCAGCTCGAGACCCTGGAGGCGATGCTGCCGTCGCCCGAGGCCGGCGAGATCAACGAGACCCTGGTCCGCGACCTGTCCAGCCACGAGTGCGAGGGGCTGGAGGTGGTGGCCGAGGGCGGCGCCGCGCCGAGTTCGGCGATGCTCGCCTGGGCGCGCGAGTTGCAGGTCGGCAGTTGGTACATGCTCGACTACCGGGGCCGTGTCGAACCGGTCCAGCTGGTCTGGCGCGGGCTCAAGCACCACCTGATCCTGTTCGTCTCGCCGCAGGGGCGGGGCGTGCTGTTCCAGGTGAGCCGCCTGGCGGCCTTCCTGCAGGCCGGACTGATGCTGCCGGCGCAGGACGAGTCGCTCACGGTGAAGGCGACGCGCAACGCGCTCGCGAAACTTGAGGTCGATCCCAGCCGCCTGCTCGCCTGACGCGGGCCGCTCTTGGCCGCTTCCCTCCCGACCATGAAAAAAACCGGCGCCGCGAGTTGCGGGGCCGGTTCTGTCTTCCGGGCGGCGATGCGGCCGGTCAGTGGATCAGTCGTTCTTCGGGCGCGACGAAGAGTTCGTCCAGGATCAGCGCGTCGGGCTCCTCGCCCAGGCTCCAGAACACCATCAGCACGATGATCTTCAGGTCCTCGAGATCGAGCGGGCCGCCAGGGATCGCCATCGCGCGATCGATCACCATCTCGCGCATGGCCGTCGGCAGCACGCCCGCCGAGGCCAGGAAACTGATGAAGCCCATCGAGCTCTCGCCGAGATGCTCCTGCTCCTCGCGCGTGTAGATGCGCAGGCTGCGCTCGCCGGGCTCGCCGTGGTGGGATTCGGATGCGGCCGCCAGCCCATCCAGCCAGGACAGGGCATCGCGGATCTCGTCGTCCTCGAACCCGACGGCCGACAGTTTCCGGGTCAGTTGCGCGTGATCCGGGCAGGCGTCGGGGCGCCAGTAGGTTTCGTACAGGTAGACGAGGACGTCAAACATGGCGGGGACTATAACCGACACCCCGAAAGACCTTCCCGCCGAAATGAACCGGCCGGACCGTCGAAATCCGGCGTCCGCAGACCCGGAGACGGACGCGGCCGGCGGCCTGCGATCAGGTGCTCCGGCGGCGTTCGAAGCGTGCGCCTGGCAGCCGGGCGACGCGTCCCTCCAGCTCCAGTTCGAGCAGGGTCGCATTGAGCTCGTCCGGAGGCCAGCCGCTGCGCTGGGAGATCTGTTCGAGTGACACCGTGTCCCGGCCGATCGCGCGGAGCAGCGGGTGATCGTCGTCCTCCGCGTCCTCCACCTCTGCCCCGTCCTCGGACGACAGGGCCGGCGCCGCGGAGTCGGCAGGTGGCGAGTCCAGTGCCAGTGCTGCGTTGCGCGGGAGGCCTCCCGCAGGCAGCTCCTGCAGCAGGTCGTCGAGCTCCTGGACCAGACAGGCCCCCTGCTTGAGCAGGTGATGGCAGCCCTTGGACTGCGGCGCATGGATAGGCCCCGGCACGGCGAAGACCTCCCGGCCCGCCTCGGAGGCCTGGCGGGCGGTGATCAGCGAGCCTGACTTCATCGCGGCCTCGACGACGAGGCAGCCCTCGGAGAGGCCCGCGATGATGCGGTTGCGCTGGGGAAAATTGGGCGCCATCGGCGGCGTGCCAACGAAGTACTCGCTGACCAGCAGGCCTCGCCGCGCGATGTGGCGCGAGAGGTCCACGTGGTCCAGGGGGAAGACCTTGTCCGGCCCGGTGCCGAGCACGGCGATCGTGCCGCCGCGCGTGTTCAGCGAGGCCTCGTGTGCGGCGCCGTCGATGCCCTGGGCCAGGCCGGAGACGACGCAGAAGCCGGCTTC
>Ga0065165_1001439_pt1 | contig 25795 bp, 27 predicted proteins | sample AraplaMF_Cvi_mMF_FD_63813 | JGI IMG/M metagenome (GOLD analysis project Ga0065165, IMG submission 63813) | Arabidopsis root microbial communities from the University of North Carolina, USA - plate scrape MF_Cvi_mMF (version 2) (version 3) | ecosystem: Host-associated > Plants > Roots >... | reverse complement strand
GGGGAACGTGCTCGGAGAGATCAAGATGCGTATCTATGCCGTCCTGGGCTTGAGCCTGCTGGCCCTCGCCGCCTGTTCGAAGAAGGAAGACAAGGCCGCTCCGGCAGCCGAGGCCTCGGCCTCCGCGTCCGCCGGCGGCGCCGACGCCAGCGCCACGGCCGGCCCGGTCACCTTCCCGAAGCGTAAGCCGGGTCTTTGGACCCACACCATGAACGCCCATGGCACGACCCAGGCGATGAAGATCTGCATCGACGCCGACACCGACGCCAAGATGAGCGTCTGGGGCCAGGCGGTGGGCAAGGAGATGTGCTCGAAGAACGCGGTGAGCGCCGCGCCGGGCGGCTACAGCTTCGAGAGCGAGTGCGACATGGGCAACATGGGGCACGTGGTGTCCAAGGGCTCGGTCACGGGCGACTTCAATTCGGCCTACACGGTGAAGACCACCAGCACGACGACCGGCTCGTCCATGCCCCAGGCCAACACCACCAGCGAGATGACCCTGGAGGCCAAGTGGGTGGGCGAATGCCCCGCCGGCATGAAGGGCGGCGACGTCGAACTGCCCGGCGGCGTGAAGATCAACATGGAGACCATGACCGCCGCGAAAAAATAATAGCGGCCCGTGTCGGGGCTGTCGTCGTCGCCGCGTCCTTATGGGCAACAGAGGAGAACGGACATGGCTACCAAGATCGACATCGCCCCGAACCACGACAACGAACTGGTCCTGGCCCGCATCATGGATGCGACGCCCGAGCAGCTCTTCAAGGTGTGGACCACGCCCGAGCGCTATCCGGAATGGTTCTGTCCGAAGCCCTGGCGCGCCGAGGTGGCGAAGATGGAGCTGCGTCCGGGCGGCGCCGCGAACACCACCATGTACGGCCCCGACGGCGAGGTGTTCCCGAACAACGGCGTCTATCTCGAGATCGTGCCGAACGAGAAGATCGTCTTCACCGACGCCTTCACCGAGGGCTGGGTGCCGGCGGCCGATGGCGGCATGATGACCTGCGTGCTCACCTTCGAGCGCCAGGCCGACGGCAAGACCCTCTACCTCGCCCGCTGCGGCCACCCGACGCCTGAGAAGAAGGCCCAGCACGAGCAGATGGGCTTCCACGAAGGCTGGGGCATCTGCGCCGAGCAGTGCGAGGCGATCGCCCGCACGCTCTGATCTTTTCCCTCCCCTTCATGGGGAGGGACAGACGACGAAGTCGTCAGGGTGGGGAGACCACGACCGGGCTCAGAGCTTGAACCCGACTTCCCCACCCGTCTCGCTACGCTCGCCACCCTCCCCATAAAGGGGAGGGAAAAGCGTCAGACCAGCTCCACCGCCATCGCGGTGGCCTCGCCGCCGCCGATGCAGAGGCTGGCCACGCCCTTCTTGCCGCCGCGGGCTTCCAGGGCGCTGAGCAGGGTGGCCAGGATGCGGGCGCCCGAGGCGCCGATCGGATGGCCCAGGGCGCAGGCGCCGCCGTTGACGTTCAGCTTGGCCCGGTCGATGCCCAGGTCGCGCTCGGCGATCATGGCGACCACGGCGAAGGCCTCGTTGATCTCGAACAGGTCGACGTCGTCCACGCTCCAGCCGGCGCGCTTCAGCGCCTTCTGGACCGCCGGGACCGGCGCCGTCGTGAACAGGCCCGGCTCGTGGGCGTGGGCCGCGTGGCCGGCGACCCGGGCCACGATCTTCATGCCCAGCTTCCGCGCCACGCTCTCGCGCGTCATCACCAGGGCCGCGGCGCCATCGCTGATCGAGCTGGCGTTGGCGGCGGTGATGGTGCCGTCCTTGGCGAAGGCGGGCTTCAGGGTCGGGATCTTGGCCGGATCGGCCTTCAGCGGCTGCTCGTCCTTGTCGATCACGGTCGAGCCCTTGCGGTCAGTCACCGTCACCGGGACGATTTCCTTCGCAAAAGCCCCGCCTTCGACAGCCGCGCGGGCCTTGGTCAGGCTGCCGATGGCGTATTCGTCCTGGGCCTCGCGGGTGAACTGGTAGGACTTGGCGGTCTCTTCCGCGAAGCTGCCCATCAGCCGGCCAGGCTCGTAGGCGTCCTCCAGCCCGTCCAGGTACATGTGGTCGTACATGGTGTCGTGGCCGATGCGGGCGCCGCCGCGGTGCTTGGTCATCAGGTAGGGCGCGCCGGTCATGCTCTCCATGCCGCCCGCGACGATCACGTCGACCGAGCCGGCCGCCAGGGCGTCATGCGCCAGGATCGCGGCCTGCATCCCCGAGCCGCACATCTTGTTGACTGTCGTGGCCTGCACCGACTTCGGCAGGCCCGCGCCCAGCGCAGCCTGGCGCGCCGGGGCCTGGCCCAGGCCGGCCGGCAGGACGCAGCCCATCAGGATCTGCTCGACGGCGTCGGGCGCCACGCCCGCCCGCTCGACGGCGGCCTTCACCGCCGCGGCGCCGAGCTCGGTGGCCTTCACGCTGGAGAGGACGCCCTGGAAGCCGCCCATCGGCGTGCGGGCATACGAGGCGATGACGACGGGGTCGGAGGTCTGGGTCATGGGGTCCAAGATAATTTCATCGTTTGTGGAAAACCAGCTGACCTAAGGGCGCCTTGTCGTGATGTCGCTGTAGGGCCCGCCATCGCGGATGGTCTTGTTGCGGTAGATGACCGCGCCGATCAGGTTCGGCCGCTGGCGGATGGCCTCGCAGAATTCGGGGAACAGGTCGGACGGCAGCCACAGGCACGGGGCCCGGGGATCGTCTTCGCAGGCGATGTCGACCAGTTCGCGAGCGTCCATCGCCCGGCTCCGTCAGACGTTGCGGATCGTACCCTGGATGAAGCCGCCGCCCAGCACGCGGGTGGGCGCTTCCGGCGCATAGAACACGCACGCCTGGCCCGGCGCCACGCCTTCTTCCGGCGCGGCGAACGTCAGGCCCGGCTGGCCGTCCACGAAAGCCAAGGTCCCGGCCACCGGCTCGCGCGTCGAGCGGACGCGCGCCAGCACCGGCCGGCCCGCATCGCAGGCGGCCTCGATCGACGGCAGGTCGCCGATCCAGTTGGTTTCCTTCAGCGTCAGGGCCGTGGTCAGCAGCGCCTCGCGCGGCCCCACGATCACGTGTCGCTTGTCGGCGTCGATCTTCACCACGAACAGCGGGTCGCCCACCGCCACGTTCAGCCCGCGGCGCTGACCGATGGTGTAGCGCGTCACGCCCTCGTGGCGGCCCAGCACCCGGCCGTCCTGATGGACGATGTCGCCCGGCTCGGCCCCGTGCGGCCGCAGCCGGTCGATCACCGTGGTGTAGCGGCCCTCGGGCACGAAGCAGATGTCCTGGCTATCGGGCTTGTCGGCCACGGCCAGGCCCAGCTCGGCCGCCGCCGCCCGCACCGCCGGCTTCGGCAGCGCGCCCAGCGGGAAGCGCAGGTAGGCCAGCTGTTCCGCGGTGGTCGCGAACAGGAAATAGGACTGGTCGCGCGCCGGATCGGCCGCCCGGTGCAACTCGGGGCCGGCCGGTCCCACCTCGCGGCGGACGTAGTGGCCGGTCGCCATGGCCTCGGCGCTCAGGTCGCGGGCGACATCCAGCAGGTCGCGGAACTTCACCGTCTGATTGCAGCGGATGCAGGGGATGGGCGTCTCGCCGCGCAGGTAGCTGTCGGCGAAATCCTCGATCACCTGCTGCTTGAAGCGGCTTTCGTAGTCCAGGACGTAGTGCGGGATGCCGATGGCGTCGGCCGCCGTGCGCGCGTCATGGATGTCCTGGCCGGCGCAGCAGGCGCCCTTCTTCTGGATCGCCGCGCCGTGGTCGTAGAGCTGCAGCGTCACGCCCACCACGTCGTAGCCGGCGCGGGCCAGCACGGCGGCGGTCACGGTGGAGTCCACCCCGCCCGACATGGCGGCCACGATCCGGGTCCCGGCCGGCAGGCGCACGGCCTCGCGCGCGGCCTGCACCAGGCCGTCGCTCAGGCTGTCGGGGGCGAGGACCGGGGCGTTCATGGCCGCCCATATAGTCCCTGCGGCCGCTCAAGGGGAGGGTCGCGGCGCCGCAGCGCTATTTGAGCAGGTTGATCAGCGACGACTGCTGCAGCGTCTGGAAGACGTAGGCGGCCGACTGCACCGAGAGCTGCGCCTGCTGCAGGTTGGCGGCCGCCTCGGCCATGTCGGCGTCGGTGATGTCGCCGATCATGCCGGCCAGCGAATTCTGCCGGCCCTTGAGGTCGTCGGCGATGGTCTCCAGGCGCTTCTGGTTCACGCCGTTGTAGGCCGCGGTCTGGGTCACGTCCTGGCGGACGGTGTCCCAGCTGGCGAGCTGGCCTTCCAGGAAGGTCTGCTGCGCCTGGGTGAGCTGGCCGTTGAAGGGACCGGAGGCGCCCTGGTTGAACTGCTGGAACGCCTGGAAGGCCTGCATCATGGCCGTGCCCATGTCGTCGGCGAGGAGCCCGGTCGTGACGGTGGTGGCCTCGTCCAGCTTGGCGGTGACCTTGAAGTCGTCGTTCAGGAAGAAGCTGGAGATCGGCGGGCCCGAGGTCAGGTCCGACAGCGTGGTCACGGTGACCGGGCGCGTGTCCACCTGGCCTCCGGCGAAGAGGTACTTGCCGCCGTAGCGCGCGTTCATCGCCTCCACGGCGTTGCGCAGCTGGCCCTCAACGTCCTCGATGAGCGTGTCGGCCCGACCCGAGGCCAGGGCTTCGGAGAACAGCTGGCGCACCGACTGGGCGGCGTCGGCGACGCGCGTGATCGCGGTGTTCTGGGTGTCGAGCTTGTCGGTCAGGACCTTGTTCTGGTCCTGGTAGACGCCCAGGCGGGTCTGCACCGACTTCATGGCGGTCAGGATCTCGGAGGACTTGGCGTAGTCCTTCAGGTTCGACCCGTTCTTCTGGGTCGCGACCTGGTTGCCGGCCTCCATCTGGTTCTTCTGGGCGACCAGGAGGTTGGCGAGGACCGCGGCGTAGTTCCCGTTCGTGGTGACGCGTGTGACCATGACGAACTTCCTTAGATGATGCCGAGCAGGGCGTCGTACAGTTCGCCGACAGCCTGGATCATGCGGGCAGAGGCGTTGAACGCCTGCTGGTAGGTGGTGAGGTTCACCAGTTCTTCGTCGAGGTTCACACCCTCGACCGACTGGCGGCGGTTGTTGGCTTCGGTGGAGACCGCCTCGGCGCTGGACTTGCGGGTTTCCGCGGCCGCGGCGCCGCGGCCGATCGAGCCGCCGAACTCCGAGGCGTAGCGCGACAGCGTCATGGTCACCTGGCCCAGCGAGCCGGCGGCCTGGAAGAGCGTGTTGATCTCGCCGGCCGTCGAGATGTCGAGCGCGCCCTTGCCGTCGCCCGGGCGCACGGCGACCTGACCGACCGTGGCGGTCGTGTCGAGCTTGCCCATGGGCATCTTGGTCGGGTCGGAGTTGAAGATAGTCGACAGCGAGAAGCGGCTCGCGCGCGTGGAGCGCTCCTGCACGCCCAGGCCGAACAGACCGCTGATCGAGGCGCCGCCGGCGCCGCGCTGGGTGTTGTCGGTGACCACCGAGACCTTGGTGTCGAGCGCGGCCGAGGAGGTGAAGCTCAGCACGCCGTTCGCGTCGAGGCCGAACGTGCCGTAGAGGCCGACGCCCGTGGTGGTGCTGTTCAGCGAGTTCAGCAGGTCGCTCATCAGCGGCGCGGCCGGCACCGTCACCGCCACCGTCGTGATCGGGCGGCCGTCGGGATACGAGATCTGCAGGTTGATCTGGCCGCCGGGCGTGAAGCCGTGGGCGCTCGTGGTCGAAAGCCCCGACGCATAGTTGGTCTGGCCCGTGCCCTTGATCAGGTCGTTCAGGCCGAAGAAGTGCGAGAAGCCGCGGCCGGTGCGCTGCGAGGTGCCTTCGTCGATGGCGATGCCGTTGCCGCCCGTGGCGTTCAGCGTGAGCGCGCCGTTCGTGAAGGTCGCGCTACCCGAACCGCCCAGGGCCGTGTTCAGGCTGGCCAAGAACGTCGCCGGGGTGAAGGTCGGGCCGGCCGCGCCGTTCACCGTCATGGTGCCGGCGGTGAAGTCGATGTCGATCTTGCGCTGCAGGACCCCCTGGGCGTTGACGATCCCGATCGTCGTCGTGCCGGTGAAGCCGGTGATGTCGCTGGTCAGGTCCAGGCCCGTGTCGCGGCCGACCATCTGGGACGGGCCCGGATAGGCGGCGGCGTCGTTGTGGGCGGCGTTGATCTGGTCGACGGCCTTGCTCACGAACTCGCCGAGCTGGTCGTAGAGCTTGGGCAGTTCGGTGTCGCGCAGCTCAAGCAGGCCCTTCAGCTGGCCGCTCGAAATGTTGATCGCCGGAGCCGAGGAGCCGCCGGGCAGCTGGGCGGTGATATAGCCGGGCGTGTTGGTGCTGGAATTGTAGCTCAGCTTCGACGGGTCGTCGCCGGCCAGCAGCACGCCCTCGGCCGACCGCACGTCGACGCCCCCGCCCTGGCGCGGCTGCACGCGGATGTTCATCAGGCCGGACAGTTCGTCCAGCAGCTGGCTCTGGATGTTCTCCGAACCCGACGCGTCCGCGCCGCGCAGGCTCGCGCGCTGGATGTCGGAATTCAGCTTGCTGATCTGTTCCAGGAGGCTGTTGGCGCGATCGACGCCGGCGTTGATCTGGGTCTCGACGGTGGAGCCGAGGGCCACGATCTGCTTGTTGATCCGGTCGGACTCCGACAGGAAGTCCTCGACGTTCGACAGCGCCTGGCTGCGCAGCAGGGTCGACGACGGGTCGTCGGCGGCCGTCGCGAAGGCGCCGAAGATCTTGTCCAGGCGGTTGAAGAAGAAGCCGTCCTTGCTGGGGTCGCCGAACAGGCTCTGGGCGTTATCGAGGTATTCGGCCACCGCGCCCCAGCGCTGCGCGTCCGACGAGGCCGTGAGCGAGGCCATCTGCAGATACTGGTCGGTGACGCGTTTGACGCCGTCGATCTTCACGCCCATGCCGGCGCCGTCGACGACCAGCGGGCTCTGATTCACGGCCTTGCGGACGTACCCGGGGGTGTTGACGTTCGAAATGTTGTCCGAGACCGCGCGCAGCGACGCCTGCGCGGCGTTCAGGCCTGACGACGCGGTTCGGAGAGTGGCCGTGAGCGACATCGATTAGAGCTCCGCCCGGCAAAGGCTGACGCACGACCCGGCGGATTCTGCCGGGGCATTTGGAAACGCGCATGCGTCAGGCCGGAAATTCTTCAATAGTTTCAACATAGGTCCCATTCAGGGTCCGATGGGGTCGAAGAGAGAAGCGCAAGTCCGGCGCCAGTTCTCAGACCGACGCCAGAAGCCGATGCGCAACAGCCGCGGTTAGGGATTTGGTAAGGCGGCAGGGAACGCCCCAGCGACCCTCAGGCGGCCCGGCAAATTCCTCCGCAGAGGGGGCTGGCCAGGCACCGGGAATTCCATTTTCCACAACAAAAACAACATCATCTTGAGTTGGCCCGGGGGTTGCTCAGGACAGGGCCGAATGAGCCCGGCGCAGGACGCGCCTTCCACTCAGACCGAAGCCCACCGCCCAGAACATGACCGCGTCCGCGCTCAACATCTCCTCGATCGCCTCCAACGCCCAAGCCGGCGTCGGCGCCGCGGCCAACGCGGCGGGCGGCAATGCGCTCGCGGGCTTCGAAGCCCTGCTGGGCGCCCTGTTCCCGCAGGCGGACCCGACAGCGATGGCCGCCGCCACTCCGGCCGCCGCCGCGCTCACCGGCGCCGCTGTCTCCGCGGACGCGGGCATGACCGCGACCAAGGACGAGGCCCAGGAGGCCGACGGCGCCGACGCCGCCGCGACCGACGTGGTCGACGCGGGCCAGCCCACGCCCGGCGACACCGCCGTCGCCCTGGCCGCCAGCCTGATGGCCGCCCAGCCGGCGACGCCCGAAGTCCAGGTCACCACGGCCAAGGCCCCGACCGACGCGCCGACCGCCTGGGGCCGTGACAAGGCCAAGGGCGTCCCGGCCGCTCCCGCCATCGCCCACGCCAACCCCCGCGCAGCGCTCGCCGAGAAGGCCGGCCTGACCGCCGAGACCGCTCCCGAAGCCCCCGACGCGGGTCAACCGGCCGCCGAAACCACGCCGGACCTCTCCGCCAAGGCCCCCGCGGTCCCGGCGACGCCGGCCCGTCCCGCGACGCCGGCCGCCGCCGCGCCAGTCCAGGCGCAGACCCCTGCGCAGACCGCGCCGGCCGCCGAGCCCGTGGTCGAGGCGCCGCCCGCGCCAGCAGCCGAGACGCCCGTGGAGACCGCCCAGGTCGAGACTGCCGCCTTCGCCGCGCGCGCCGAGGCGACGCCGACCGCCGCGACCCCGCCGGCGCCCGCCGCGCCGACGAAGACCGCCAAGGCCGAACGGACCAAGGCCGCCGACGCCGGCGAAAAGCCGGGCATTGACCCGACGAAGCCGCTCGAAGCCGCCGACAAGCCCGCCCACGCCAACGCCGTGCAGCGCACCGCCAAGGCGGGCGACGCCGCGGTCGACGCCGCCGACTCCAAGGCCCAGGACGCCAAGGCCGCCCCCGAGCAGCCCGAGGCCACCCCGATGGGCGAGACCCGCGCCGCGGCCCAGGCCGCCACGCCCGCCTCCGCCCACGCGACGCACGCGGTCCGCGGCTCGCCCGAGACCGTCGCCAACCTGGCCGCCCAGATCGTCAAGAAGCTGGAAGGCAAGTCGACTCGCTTCGACCTCGAGCTCGACCCGCATGGCCTGGGCAAGGTGGACGTCCGCGTCGAGATCGCTGCGAACGGCCGGGTGACGGCCGCCATGACCTTCGACAACCCGCAGGCCGCCGCCGACGTGAAGGCCCGCGCCGCGGAGCTGCAGCGCCAGCTCGAACAGGCCGGCTTCGACCTGTCGGGCGGCCTCAGCTTCGACGTGGCCGGCGATCGCGGCCAGCAACAGCAGAACCAGGCCTGGCAGGACCAGGGCGAAACGGGGCGCGCCTTCCAGGGCCGCGCCTTCCGGGCCGCCCTCGAGACTGCGGGTGATGCGGCCGACGCCGCCAATCAGGGCGCCCTGCGCCTGCGCCGGGGTGTGAACGCCGGCCTCGACGTGAGGATCTGACGATGGCCGTCGACTCCACAACCGCCACCGGCACAGCCAATTCCGCGACCACCACGGGTCGCACCCGCCTGGCCGAGAACTTCGACACGTTCCTGACGTTGCTCACCACGCAGCTGAAGAACCAGGACCCTCTGTCGCCGATGGACTCCACCCAGTTCACCCAGCAACTGGTGCAGATGACCGGCGTGGAGCAGCAGCTCCTCACCAACGACCTGCTCACCAAGCTGGTGTCGAACACGGGCTCGGGCGTCTCCACGGCCGTCAGCCTGATCGGCAAGGACGTCCGCGCCGAAACCGACGTCGCTGCCCTGAAGGGCGGCAAGGCCGAGTGGACCTACAAGCTCGACCGCGACGCCACGGACGTGAAGCTCGAAGTGCTGGACGACAAGGGCCGCGTGATCCGCACCATCGCCGGGACCGAGAACAAGGCCGGCGAACACAAGCTGACCTGGGACGGCAAGACCACGGGCGGCTCCGACGCCGCCGACGGGACCTACACCCTCCGGATCACGGCCAAGGACAGCGAAGGCTCGGCCGTCACGACCACCACCTACATGGACGGCAAGGTCACGGGCGTCGAGCAGAAGGACGGCTCGACCTTCCTCACCATCAACGGCGCGCAGGTCCCCTGGGACAAGCTCGTCAGCATCCGCCAGCCGGAAGAGACGCAGACCGCCACGAACACGGGCGACACGTCGACCAACGGCTCAACCGACAACTCGGACGACAAAACGTCGTCTCCAGCGGCGGCCTAAGGGGCCGAACCCACGCAGCACGCGAACCCGCTTCAGGAGAACGGAACTAAGTCATGTCCATCAATTCAGCCCTGCTCGCCGGCGTCTCTGGCCTGGTCGCCAACTCGTCGGCCCTCGCGGCCATCTCGGACAACATCGCGAACGTCAACACGGTCGCCTATAAGCGCAACCAGGTGAACTTCGCCAACGTCGTGACCGCCCAGGCGGTGCAGGGCAAGTACTCTGCCGGCGGCGTCCAGGGCGTCACCCGCCAGTTCGTCAGCACCCAGGGCCTCATCCAGTCCTCGGGCTCCTCGACCGACCTCGCCATCTCGGGCGACGGCTTCTTCGTGGTGACCAACAAGGGCGCCCCGCTGACGGCCGCCGACGCCCGCTCGTTCACCCGCCAAGGCTCGTTCAGCGTCGACGCCGACGGCTTCCTGAAGAACGACTCCGGCCTCTACCTGCAGGGCTGGCCGGTCCAGGCGAACGGCACCTTCGTGACGCCGCCGTCCGACCTGACGGCGATGCAGTCGATCAACGTCAAGAACCTGGGCGCGGCCGTCTCGCCGACCAGCACGATCGGCATCACGGCCAACCTCGACAAGGTGAGCGCCACCGCGCCCTCGCCGATCGACGTGAACATCGTGGACGCCGCCGGTGGCCGCCACACCCTGCGGCTGACCTTCACCCAGGCCAGCGTCAACAACTGGAACATGGCCATCGCGACCGTCCCGGCCGCCGACTCGACCGTCGCTCCGGCGGCGACGGTGCCCGTGACGTTCAACACGGACGGCTCGATCAACCAGATCAACGGCGGCTCGGCCAGCGCGTTCAACATGACCCTGACCTGGGCCGCCACCCTGGGCCTGCCGAACCAGACGATCGCCCTCGATCTCAGCAAGACCACCCAGTACGACGAGCCCAGCTCGACCACCCAGATCACTCAGAACGGCGCCGGAGCCGGCAACGTGGTCGCCATCGAGGTGGACGAAGACGGCATCGTCTCGGCGGTCTACGACAACAACCAGATCCGCAAGGTCGCCAAGGTCGGCATCGGGACGTTCTCGAACCCCGACGGCCTGGCCCAGGCCAGCGGCAACTCCTACCGCCCCACGCGTGAGGCCGGCGAGCTGGTGATCAAGAACGCCGGGGTCGGCGGCGCAGGCAAGATCTCGCCCTCCAGCCTCGAAGCTTCGACCGTCGACCTGTCGGCAGAATTCACCGGGCTGATCCAAACTCAGAAGGCCTACTCAGCTTCTTCCAAGATCATCACCACTGCCGACCAGATGTTGGAAGAACTTATCAACATCAAGCGATAGTACTGACCGTTAATTGAATCGGAAACTTCTGCCTGAACTCAACTGTATTAAAATGGTACACGGGGGAGCCGATGGTTAGTGGTTTCTTTACTAAGGCGATTCAGCGGCTGGTAAGGGCCGCTGGGTATGCTTCCCGTCGAACAGTGATGGTGAGGCGCTAGAAAGCCCATGCTTCAACAACAACAAACGCGCACGAACAGCCGCGGCGAGGCCTATGTCATCGGTCCGACGGGTGCGCCCCTGACGAAGAACGACCTGCCGCCGCCGAACACCGGCCGGTGGGTGATCCGCCGCAAGGCGGAGGTGGTCGCCGCCGTCCGCGGCGGTCTGATCACCCTGGAGGAAGCGCTGGAACGGTACTCGCTGACCAACGACGAGTTCCTCTCCTGGCAGCGCTCGATCGAGCGCCACGGGATGGCGGGCCTGCGCACCACGCGGCTCCAGCAGTACCGCTGACCGCCCTCTCCTGAAGAGGTCGGCCTGAAACGCCGGCCGCGCCCACCTCCCCGGGCGCGGCCGGCTTTTCATTTTCCGGAACGCGTTCGACGAACGCGCGCTACGACAGCTTGCGCACCTGGATGGTGATGCGCTCGCGCTCGCCCGGCTTCCGCTCGACCAGCAGGCGCGCCACCTGGGCGTCGTCGTGGAAGGCGTAGCCCTTGATGGCGTCCAGCAGCGCCTTGGCCAGGTTGTCGAGGTCGAGCCACGGCGGTTCGCCCACGTACTCCATGGCGATCTCCACCGAGAATTCCCCCCAGGCCGGCCGGCTGCCGCGCCAGGCCTTGCGGAAGAACTCGTAGATCAGCGGCTTGTAGTACTTCGCCTGGGTCGTCAGGCCGTCGACGGTGACCTCCAGCAGGCCTTCGGCCTCGCGGGCGCGCACCTTGCCGTGCTGGGTCCAGGCCTCGCTCAGAGCTTTTCGACCTTCACGGCGGCGCCATAGGCGAGCACCTCGGTGATGCCGTCCATGATCTCGTTGGCGTCGTAGCGCATGGCGATCACGGCGTCGGCCCCGAGCTCACGCGCATGCTGGACCAGTAGGTCGTAAGCCTCCTGCCGGGCCGTCTCGGCCAGCTTGGTGTAGATCGTGATGTTGCCGCCGAAGATCGACTGCACCGCGCCGCCGATGTTGCCGATGACGCTGCGCGAGCGGACCGTGACCCCGCGGACCAGCCCGAGATGTTCCGTCACCCGGTAGCCGGCGAGGTCGTTCGTGGTCGTCACGAGCATGGCGAGGGCGCTCCGATGGGTTTCCCCCTATATCGCCGCGACCGAAGGCGCGCCACGCCCGTTGCGGTCGCCGCCCGTCGCAGCTAGACCGCGTCGCGCAGAGGAGGCCTTCAAATGACCGCGACCCGCACCGAGACCGACACCTTCGGCCCGATCGAGGTGGCCTCCGACCGGTACTGGGGCGCGCAGACCCAGCGCAGCCTGGGCAACTTCAAGATCGGCTGGGAGAAGCAGCCCAAGCCGGTGATCAAGGCGCTGGGCGTCGTGAAGCGCGCGGCTGCCGAGGCCAACATGGAGCTCGGCAAGCTCGACCCCGAGATCGCCAAGTACATCATCGCCGCCGCCCAGGAGGTGATCGACGGCAAGCTGGACGACCACTTCCCGCTGGTGGTCTGGCAGACCGGGTCCGGCACCCAGTCGAACATGAACGCCAACGAGGTGATCTCGAACCGCGCCATCGAGATGATGGGCGGGGTGATGGGCTCGAAGAAGCCGGTCCACCCGAACGATCACGTCAACATGAGCCAGTCGTCGAACGACACCTATCCGACGGCCATGCACATCGCCGCGGCCGAGGAAGTGGCCCGTTCCGTGATGCCGGCGCTCGAGCACCTGCACGCGGCGCTGAAGAAGAAGTCGGACGAGTTCGCCCACATCATCAAGATCGGCCGCACCCACACCCAGGACGCCACCCCGCTGACGCTGGGCCAGGAGTTCGGCGGCTATTCGCACCAGGTCGCCATGTCGGTGCGCCGGATCAAGGAGACCCTCTACGGCCTCTACGAGCTGGCCCAGGGCGGCACCGCCGTCGGCACCGGCCTGAACGCGCCGATCGGCTTCGCCGAGAAGGTGGCCGAGAAGATCGCCGGCATCACCAAGCTGCCGTTCGTCACCGCGCCGAACAAGTTCGAGGCCCTGGCCGCCCACGACGCCATGGTCTTCAGCCACGGCGCCCTGACGTCGGCGGCCGGCGCGCTCTTCAAGATCGCCAACGACCTGCGCTTCCTGGGCTCGGGCCCGCGCGCCGGCCTGGGCGAACTGGCCCTGCCCGAGAACGAGCCCGGCTCGTCGATCATGCCCGGCAAGGTGAACCCGACCCAGGCCGAGGCCCTGACCATGGTCTGCGCCCACATCATGGGCAACCAGACGGCCATGGCCTTCGCCGGCAGCCAGGGCCACTTCGAGCTGAACGTCTTCAACCCGGTGATGGCGTACAACTTCCTGCAGTCGTGCCGCCTGCTGGCCGACGGCGCGGTCAGCTTCACCGACAACATGGTGGCGGGCACCGAGGCGCGCGAAGACAACATCAAGCACAATCTCGAGCGTTCGCTGATGCTGGTGACCGCGCTGAACGGCAAGCTCGGCTACGATAACTGCGCCAAGATCGCCAAGGCGGCCCACAAGAACGGCACGACGCTCCGCGAAGAGGCCGTCGGCGGCGGCTATCTGACGAACGAGGAGTTCGACGAGTGGGTGCGCCCGGAGAAGATGATCAGCCCGGGCTGATGGTCCAACTCGTCCGGATCGTCGACGACCTGCCCGACGGCTTCGAAGCCCTGCGCGCCGAGGCCGACGCCGAGGGCCACCGCAACATGGCGCGCCTGGAAGCGGAGCTCGCCGAGACGCCGGAGCTGTTTACGGCTTTGCTGGCGGCCATGGGCGCTGGAGAGCTGCTCGGGATCGGAGGGCTGACTGCCGACCCGGACGATCCCTCGGCCCAGCGCATGCGGCGCCTCTACGTGAAGCGGAGCGCCCGCGGCCAGGGCGTCGGCCGCGCGATCGCCAACGCGTTGCTCAACGAGGCGCTGAACATCACCTCTCGCGTCACGGTGCACGTCGGCGACGCCGACGCGGCGCGGTTCTGGGAGTCCATGGCGTTTGCGCCGGTCGAGGGCCGCGCGTGGAGCCACGCATACGGCGTCGGCTAACCTACTCCGCGGCGTAGACCACCGGATGGGCGTGGGCCCAGAGGTGCGCGCGGTAGGCTTCGAAGCACTGTTCGCCGCAGATCAGGCGCATCATCGCACCCTCGGCGATGAGGCGGGCGCACGACGGATCCGCCTCGACCAGCGGGATCAGCGCTTCCGCGTTCCACGCCTTGGAGTGCTCGATGTCGAGCTGGGCGTGCAGGGCGAAGTACTTGCGCTGCTCGGGTGCGACGCCCAAGCGCTTCAGGCCCTCGTCCACGCAGGCCACGCGGGTCGGGGCCGTCAGCTCCACCACGCCCAGGGCTCCGATGGACTGGTAGACGTATCGTCGCGTCGTCGCGAAGGCGGTCATGGTGTTGGCGAGCGCCAGGGACTGCCAGAGCGTGCCGTCGATGGTGGGATGCAGGTCGAGCCCCTTCACCGTGCGATCCAACATCGGGCCGTGCATTCCGCTCTCTTTGCCGCGCCCCATTTCGTCCCAATAGTTGCGCGCGAGCTCCAGCTTGGGCCGTGCTGGCAGCTTCACCTGGGTCATGGCGACGAGGTCGTCGAAGCCGGCCTCGCCGGCCGCCTCCTGGGTCAGGAACCACTTGATCTGCTCCAGGCTCGCGCCGCTCTCGATCCAGGCGAACAGCTGGTCGTACTGCCCCGGCCCGGACAGCTTCAGGCCCTCGAACCAGCCGATGAAGCCGTCGGGGTCCGTCGGGAGGTCGGCGACAAGCGGCGCCACCTCGGCGCGGAAGCCTTCGATGAAGGCCCCCTCGATCCGCATCATCCGGAAGTCGTTGTTCAGATCCGCCGCCCAGTCCGGCGTCGGCTTCTGGATCGCGAGGCGGCGGTGGTTCCAGTGGGCCAAGCCCCTGTGGACCGCCTCGGCGTCCGGGAACTCGGGTGAAAACAGGCCCACACGGGCAAGGCGTTCGGCTGCAAGCATACTGGGCTCCCTCGGACGCGAAGGAGCGCACAGGCCGCGGACGGGTTCCGAGCCCTAAGCTGGGTTAAGCCCGGCGCATCACCGCGAAGTCGGCTAGGTCCTGCAGGGCCGGACGCCAGCTGTTGGAGCCGTAGTCGGCGATGGCGGTCTTGGCGCTCTCGGCGTAACGGACGGCCAGAGCCAGGGTGTCGTCCATGGCGCCGGTGTCGCGGATCAGCTCGCGGGCATGGTCGAGGTCGCCCTCCTCCTGCTCGCGCCGGTCCACCGTTCGGACCCAGAAGTCGCGCTCGGAGGCGCTGGTGCGACGCATGGCCAGCAGCAGCGGCAGGGTGACCTTGCCTTCGCGGAAGTCGTCGCCCGGGTTCTTGCCCAGGGTCTGGGCGTCGCCCGAGTAGTCCAGCGCGTCGTCGATGAGCTGGAACGCCAGGCCCAGATCCTGGCCGAACTTGCGCAGCGCGCGGCAACGGTCCGGTGGCGCGCCGGCCGAGATGGCCCCAGCCTCGGCGGCGGCGGCGAACAGCTCGGCGGTCTTGGCCTTGATGATCTCGATGTAGACGTCCTGGGAGAGGTCCAGGTCGTGGCTGCGGGTGAGCTGCAGCACCTCGCCCTCGGAGATGACGCGGCTGGCGCGGGCCAGGACCTCCAGCGCCGGCATCGAGCCCGCCCCCACCATCAGCTCGAACGAGCGGGCGAACAGGAAGTCGCCCACCAGCACGCTGGCGGGCGCGCCCCAGATCAGGTGGGCGGCCACGCGGCCGCGGCGCAGCTGGGATGAGTCCACCACGTCGTCGTGCAGCAGCGTGGCCGTGTGGATGAACTCCACCGCCGCCGCCAGCTTCAGGCAGGCGTCGTCGCGCGCGCCGCACAGGCGGGCCGCCGCGATGGTCAGCAGGGGGCGCAGACGCTTGGCCGATCCGGCGATCAGGTGGTCGGCCAGGGCCGGGATCACCGGCACGGGGCTGTCCATGTGCTCGCGGATCAGCGTGTCCACCGCGCGCATGTCAGGGCCCGCGAGCTTCAGCAGCAGGTCCAGGGACGGGGGAGCGGCGATAGCCTGGGCGGCTTCCAAGGGAGGACTATTCCTGTATCAACCAAGCGGCCGGCCCCCGACCGTCCGCCATTCGCCGGGACAATGGTGACGCGACAGGGCACGGTCAAGCGAGCACGACCGAACACGTTCAGTCCCTTCTACACCAAGGCCCGCCGGATGGATGCCCCTACTGAAGACCGCTTGCTGAACGGCCGTGTCCGTTTGCGGCAACCGGCGCGGGGCTATCGCGCGGGGATGGACGCGGCGCTGCTGGCGGCCGCCTGCGACGCGAAGGCCGGCCAGCGGGTGATCGAAGCGGGCTGCGGACCGGGCGCGGCCCTGCTGGCGGCGGCGGTCCGCCGGCCCGAGGCGAGCTTCGTCGGCGTGGAGCGCGAGGCCGAGGCCTTGGCGCTGGCCCGGGAGAACATCGCGCTGAACGGCCTGAAGGCCCGGGTGACCGCCCTGGCGGGCGACGTGGCCCAGCGGTTCAAGGTCCTGGAACTGGCGCCCTTCGACGCCGCCATCGCCAACCCGCCCTTCTTCGACGACCCCGCCACGCTGCGGGCGCCGGCCCCCGAGAAGGCGGCGGCCTGGATGGCCGACGAGGGGCTGATGGCCTGGACCGAATTCCTCGGCAAGGCGGTGCGCGAGGGCGGGACCATCACCGTGATCCACCGCGCCGACCGCCTGGCCGACCTGCTGGGCCTGCTGGCGCCCAAGGCGGGGTCGTTCCAGATCCGGCCCATCCATCCCTTCGCCGACGAGCCCGCCAAGCGCGTGCTGGTCCGCGCGATCAAGACCGGCAAGGCGCCGCTGAAGCTGCTGCCGCCGCTGGTCCTGCACGACCGCGACGGCGGCAAGCACCGCCCCGAGGTCGAGGCCATCCTGCGCGGCGAGGCGGACCTGGGCTGGGGCTAGGCCTGCTTCCCGTAGACCACCGGCGACAAGGCGGTGCTGTCGGCCAGGAGCCGGTCCACCAGCTCCAGCGGAATATCGCCCGGTTTCCGGAAGCGAATGCAGCTCTTCCCGGTGTCCAGCTTCGCCAGCGCCTCGGCATGCATGGGGTGCACCCGGGTGGAGACATACAGCGAGATGTACTGCTTCTGGCTGTTGAAGGCGAAGACGGGCGCCTGGTCGCCGTCGCGCACATAGGCCGGCATGCCGTAGCTCATCCGCTCGGCCGCGGCGCCGAAGTGCTTCACGGCGCTGGCGCGGACAGCCTCCAGCGCCGGGCGGCGCGCGGGGTCCGCCTCGGCCATCCAGTCGTCCACGCTGGCCGCCTTCGACTGGACCATGGCTCAGATCCCCAGGGTTTCCTTGCAGGACGGGTCGACGATGTCCTGCTGTTCGGGATGCTTCTTCACCCAGGCCGACATGAACGGGCAGGTCGGGATCACCAACAGGCCGTTCTCACGGGCGTAACCGAACGCCGCCACGGCCAGGGCGCCGGCCACGCCCTTACCGGCGAAGGCCTCGGGCACCACGGTGTGCGGCAGGATGATGTGGCCGGGCTTCAGCCGGTACTCGGCGAAGGCCGTCTCGCCGTCCAGCTTCACCTCGAAGCGGCTGGCGGCGGTGTTGTTGGTCACGGTGACGTCGGCCATCGGTAGCTCCCTGCTCTCCCCTTCTTGACGCGGCGCAGGCCCGCCGCCAAGGTCCCGCGCATTCGGCGAGGCCATCAGCAGAGGAGAAGGTTCGCATGTCGCCCATTGCCCACGCAGCCGCCCGCTGCGTCGCCGCGCCGGCTGCCTGACAGCCCACCTTCCCCGTCCGGGGATGATCCGCGGTCGACGCCCAATGGACCCCTGGGTCCACGGCTCACGACATCAAGGACATCTCCGTTGCTGATCACAGCACTCACCGACTACGGCTGGACCGACGCGTTCCAGGCCGCCTTCGAACCCTTCATCGCCCAGGGCCTGGTCCCGGGCCGCATCGTCGTCCAGCAGCGGGGCGGCTATCGCCTCGTGACCCCGGACGGCGAGATCGACGCCCGCGCCTCCGGCGTCCTGCTCAAGACCGCCGCCGACGAGGACCGGCCCACCGCCGGCGACTGGGTCGCGGTCGAACCTCGCCCCGGCGAGACCTGGGCGCTGGTCCACCACGTCCTGCCCCGCAAGACCGCCTTCATCCGCAAGGCCTCGGGGCCACGCGGCGGCGCCCAGGTGGTGGCCGCCAACGTCGACGTGGCCTTCCTGGTCGCCTCGATGAACGCCGACCTCAACCTGCGCCGCCTGGAGCGCTACCTGGCCACGGCCTACGAGAGCGGCGCCGATCCCGTCGTCGTGCTCACCAAGGCCGACCTGACCGACGATCCGGCCGCGGTCGTCGCCGAGGTGGAGTCCATCGCCTTCAGCGCGCCGGTGCTGGCGGTGTCGTCGAAGACCGGCGCGGGCCTGGACGCCGTCGCCGAGCGCCTGCCGCCGGGCAAGACCGCCGTCCTGCTGGGCTCGTCAGGGGCCGGCAAGTCGACCCTGCTCAACGCGTTGGCCGGCGAGGAGAAGATGGCGACGGGCGAGATCCGCGAGGACGATGCGCGCGGCCGTCACACCACCACCCACCGCGAGCTGGTCCGGCTGCCTTCGGGCGGCCTGGTCCTCGACACGCCGGGGATGCGCGAACTGGGCCTGTGGGACGCCGACGCTGGAGTCTCGGCCGCGTTCGAGGACGTGGAGGCGCTGGCCGCCGAATGCCGGTTCAGCGACTGCACCCACGCCCGCGAGCCGGGCTGCGCCGTCCGCGCCGCCATCGCGGCGGGCGACCTGCCAGAGGATCGGCTGCGCGCCTACGAGAAGCTGCAGGCGGAACTGGCCTACGAGCGGCGCAAAGAAGACCCGCGCGCCGCCCAGGAGAACCGCAAGCTCTGGGCCAACCGGCACAAGGCGGCCCGCGCCTGGGTCAAGCAGAAGCGCGGCGGGCCGGACGGGGGCGGATAGCCTCACCCCCAATGCATCGCGCGCCGCGACCCGCTACATAGGCGCGGCCATGCTGCGGATCTCGGAACTCAAGCTCTCCCTCGACCACGCCCCGGAGGACCTACCGGCGGCCATCGCCGCGCGGCTGGGCGTGGGCACGGCCGACCTGCTCGGCTGGTCGGTGTGGAAGCGAGCGCACGACGCGCGCAGGAAGGCCGCCATCCTCAAGGTCTATATCGTCGACGCCGAGGTGGAGGACGAGGCCGCGGTGCTGAAGCGGCTGGCGGGCGACCCGCACGTGCGGCCGACGCCCGACACCTCATACAAGCCGGTGGCCCAGGCGCCGCGCGCCCTGCCCCTGCGGCCCGTGGTGATCGGCGCGGGCCCGTGCGGCCTGTTCGCCGGCCTGATCCTCGCCGAGATGGGCTTTCGACCGATCATCGTGGACCGCGGCAAGGTGGTGCGCGAGCGGACCAAGGACACCTGGGGGCTCTGGCGCAAGAGCGAGCTGAACCCGGAGTCCAACGTCCAGTTCGGGGAGGGCGGCGCCGGCACGTTCTCGGACGGCAAGCTCTACAGCCAGATCAAGGATCCCCGCTTCCTGGGCCGCAAGGTGCTGACCGAGTTCGTCGAGGCCGGCGCCCCGCCCGAGATCCTGACCGAGGCCCACCCGCACATCGGCACCTTCCGGCTGGTGACCATGGTCGAGAGCCTGCGGGCCAAGATCGAGGCGCTGGGCGGCGAGTACCGCTTCCAGCATCGCGTCACCGACATCGAGCTGGACAGCGGCCCCGACGGGACCAAGCGCCTGCGCGGGCTGCACCTGCACACCGGCGAGTTCCTCGAAGCGAGCCACGTCGTGCTGGCCGTGGGCCACTCGTCGCGCGACACCTTCGAGGCGCTCAGCGCGCGCGGCGTCCACATCGAGGCCAAGCCGTTCTCCATCGGCTTCCGCATCGAGCACCCGCAGTCGTGGATCGACCGCGCGCTCTTCGGCCCCTGCGCCGGCCATCCCGACCTGGGCGCGGCGGCCTATTCGCTCTCGCACCACTGCGCCAACGGCCGGACGGTCTACAGCTTCTGCATGTGCCCGGGCGGCACGGTGGTGGCCGCAACGTCCGAGCCGAACCGCGTCGTCACCAACGGCATGAGCCAGTATTCGCGCAACGAGCGGAACGCGAACTCGGGTTTCGTGGTGGGCGTCGGGCTGGAGGACTATCCCAGCGACCACCCGCTGGCCGGCATCGAGTTGCAGCGCCGGCTGGAGAGCGCCGCCTTCGTGGCCGGCGGCGGCGACTACTACGCGCCCGGGCAGCTGGTCGGCGACTTCCTGGCCGGCCGCGCCTCGACGGCGCTGGGCGAGGTGGTCCCAAGCTACCGGCCCGGCGTGCGGCCCACCGACCTCGCGGCGCTCATGCCGGACTATGTGGTCGAGGCGATGCGCGAGGCCCTGCCGGTCTTCGGGCGGAAGATTCCGCGCTACGACGATCCCCAGGCGATGCTGACCGGCGTCGAGACCCGCACCTCGTCGCCCATCCGCATCACCCGCGGCGGCGACTTCCAGAGCCTGAACGTGCGCGGCCTGTTCCCGGCCGGCGAAGGCGCGGGCTACGCGGGCGGCATCCTCTCGGCGGGCGTGGACGGCATCAAGGTCGGCGAGGCGGTGGCCCGGGCGATCGTGGGCGAGGCCGTGGCGGCCTAGCGGCGGCGGGCCGGCCCAAAATCCATATGGAACCTTTATGCGCGACGGCCCTATCTCGGGCCGGATTTGGCTGACGACACCTCCCCGACCGACCCGCTCCAGACCGCGACGCCCGCTCACCCGGGCGGGCGCGCGTCTTTCCTTGCACTCGCCCTGGGCAGCATCGGCGTGGTGTTCGGCGACATCGGCACCAGCCCGCTCTACGCCTTCCGCGAAGCGCTGGGCCAGGCGAACGGCGTCACCGCGGGCGCCGTGCTCGGCGTCATCTCCCTGGCGTTCTGGGCGCTGATCCTCGTCGTCACCGTCAAGTACGTCCTCTTCCTCATGCGGGCCGACAACAACGGCGAAGGCGGCGTCCTGTCGCTCGCGGCCCTCGCCGAGCGCGCGGTCGGCCGTCGGACGCCGCTCATCTTCGTGCTGGGGGTGGCGGGTGCGGCGCTTTTCTACGGCGACGCGATCATCACGCCCGCCATTTCGGTCATGTCGGCCATCGAGGGCCTGCGGACCGTGCCGGCGCTGGGCGAGCGGGTGACCGAAGCCGTGGTGATCTTCTCCAGCCTCGCGATCCTGGTCGGGCTCTTCGCCATCCAGTCGCGGGGCACGGCGGGGGTCGGGCGATGGTTCGGCCCGATCTGCCTGGTCTGGTTCCTGGCGATCGCCGGGATCGGGATCCCGCACATCCTAGCCGAGCCCGGCGTGCTCGCCGCGCTCAGCCCGCACCACGCCATACGCTTTCTCTTCACCCACGGCGTCGCCGGCCTGTTCGTCCTGGGTTCGGTCTTCCTCACCGTCACCGGGGCGGAGGCGCTGTTCGCCGACATGGGCCACTTCGGGCGCTGGCCCATCCAGGCGTCCTGGCTGTTCCTCGTCCTGCCCCTGCTGGTGCTGAACTACCTCGGCCAGGGCGCCTTCGCGCTGCACCAGATCGCCGAGGCCCATGGCCGGGCCATCGAGAACACCGACTGGTTCTTCCAGATGACGCCCGAGGCGCTGCGCGCGCCGATGGTCGGGCTCGCGACCCTGGCCACGATCATCGCCAGCCAGGCGGTCATCACCGGCGCGTTCTCGCTGACGCACCAGGCCATCCTGCTGGGATACCTGCCGCGCCTGACGGTGCTGCGAACCTCCGAGACCCAGGCGGGCGAGATCTATATCCCGCAGATCAATCTGCTGCTCGCCATCGGCGTCGTCTTCGTCATCGCCGTCTTCCACAATTCCAGTGCACTCGCGCACGCGTACGGCCTGGCCGTCACGGGAACCATGGTCGTCACCACCCTGCTGGCGTTCATCGTGGTGACCCGCTCCTGGCGCTGGCCACTCTGGAAGGCGGCGGCGCTCATCGGACCGCTGCTCGCGCTCGACACGGTGTTCCTGGGCGCCAACGCACTGAAGCTGCTGTCCGGCGGCTACTTCCCGCTCGCCATCGGCGCCGCGCTGTTCTTCCTCATGGCCACCTGGGCGCGAGGCTCGGACGAGATCCGCCAGCGGCTCGGCCGCGACACGCCCGACCTCGAGGAGATGCTCGACCTCCTGGCCTCGCGCTCGGTCCATCGCGCCGAGGGCACGGCGGTGTTCCTGACCTCGGACCCGTCCCGCGTGCCCGGCGCGCTGCTGCACAACCTGAAGCACAACAAGGTGCTGCACGCCGCGAACCTCATCGTCTGCGTCCGCATCGCCCAGGCGCCGCGCGTGCCCGAGAGCGCGCGGGCCGAGATCGAACGGCTGTCCGCCGACTTCACCCGCATCGTGCTCACCTTCGGCTACATGGACGATCCCAACGTGCCGCGGGCGCTGAGCGCGTTGCGCCGGCGCGACGTGAAGATGGACATCATGCGCACGTCGTTCTTCGTCGGGCGGCGCACCCTGGTGCGGGCGGCGCAGTCACCCCTGCCGCTCGGCATGGGCAGGCTCTACCTGTGGCTCGCCAAGAACGCAGCCGATCCGACGGACTTCTTCCGCATCCCACCGGGCCGCGTCGTGGAAATGGGCGTGCAGATGTCGCTGTGAGCTCTAGCGGGCCAGCCAGCGCGCCGGCAGGCGGTACTCGGGCCGGCTGGGCCGGACGAGATCGAGGCCGACCAAGAGGCCGAGGCCCGCGAACTTCAGCAGAATCCGGATCACGTACATGCGCCGCCTCCCAACTGTGACAGCAACGGTCAGCTACGACAGAGGTTGCGTCGAGTCGATGACACAGGCGTGTCGGAGGGCCGGGCGGCGTCACATTTGATCGCCGGCGCATACGAAAACGGCCCGGACATGCGCCCGGGCCGCTCGATAAGTCCGGATGCCCGCCTGCGCGGGACGGTTCTAGTTGCGGGCCGTATCGACCAGCTTGTTCTTGGTGATCCAGGGCATCATGGCGCGCAGGCGCTGGCCGACTTCCTCGATCTGGTGTTCCGAGCCGCGGCGGCGGGTGGCCTTGAAGCTGGGGGCGCCCACCGCGTTCTCCTGCATGAAGTCGCGCACGAAGCGGCCCGACTGGATGTCCTCCAGCACGCGCTTCATCTCGGCCTTGGTCTCGGCCGTGACGATGCGCGGGCCGGTGACGTACTCGCCGTACTCGGCGGTGTTGGAGATCGAGTAGTTCATGTTGGCGATGCCGCCTTCGTAGATCAGGTCCACGATCAGCTTCACCTCGTGCAGGCACTCGAAGTAGGCCATCTCGGGGGCGTAGCCCGCCTCGACCAGCGTCTCGAAGCCCGCGCGGATCAGCTCCACCAGACCACCGCACAGCACGGCCTGCTCGCCGAACAGGTCGGTCTCGCATTCCTCGCGGAAGTTGGTCTCGATGATGCCCGAGCGGCCGCCGCCGATGGCGGAGGCGTAGGCCAGGCCCAGGTCCATGGCGCCGCCGGTCGCGTCGTGGTGCACCGCGATCAGGCAAGGCACGCCGCCGCCCTTCTGGTACTCGCCGCGCACCGTGTGGCCGGGCCCCTTGGGCGCGACCATCAGGACGTCGACGGTGGACTTGGGCTCGATCAGGCCGAAATGGACGTTCAGGCCGTGGGCGAAGAGCAGGGCCGCGCCGTCGCGGATGTTGGGCGCGATCTCGGCGTTGTAGATGCCGCGCTGCAGTTCGTCGGGCGCCAGCACCATGAGCACGTCGGCCCACTTGGCGGCGTCGGCCACGGTCATGACCTTCAGGCCGTCGGCTTCCACCTTCTTGGCGGTGGCCGAACCCGGCTTCAGGGCGATGGCGACGTTCTTCGCGCCGGAATCGACGAGGTTCAGCGCATGGGCCCGGCCCTGGCTGCCATAGCCTACCACCGCGATCTTCTTGTCCAGGATGCGGGAAATGTCGGCGTCGCGGTCGTAGTAGACGCGCATGTTTGTTCTCCTAGGACAATGAAACCTGCTGCATCCGCGCAACGGCGTCGCAGCAAAGCCGGGGGTGTGAAGCGTTTTTTTGCGGGAAGGTCAAGGGAAGGCGGGGGAGACGCAGGGTCACAGTCGCACCCTCGCCATGCTGAGGCTGTCCACATAGGCGCCGTCGCGCCAGGCATAGGCCCGGTGCACGCCTTCCCGCTCGAAGCCGAAGCGTTCGTAGAGGGCGATGGCGCGGGCGTTGTCGACGTAGACGTCGAGCTCCAGCCTGCGGATGTTCCACCACTTTTCGGCCAGGTCGACGATGGCGGACATCATCGCCGTCCCCTCGCCGCGGCCGGCGTAGGCGTCGTGCACGGCCATCCCGATGCCGGCGGCGTGCACGCGCCGGTGCGGCGTCTGGCGATGCAGGCCCACCGAGCCCACCGCCTTGCCGCCCACCACGGCGACCAGCATCTGGTTGTTGCGGTCCAGTTCGAGGAAGCGCTTGCGCCGCGCGTCCACCGAGACGAACGGCGGCTGCATCGTGCCCCAGATCGCCTGCGGCTGGCTGAACAGCTCGGTGATATCGGGCGCGTCCTCCGGCTCCATGGCGCGGACGACTATCTCGGGCTCGTCTGGATCGGGCGGATCCATCGGTCACGTCTCCTGCGGTTGGCGGGGACGGAGCGGGGCCAAAGAAAAAGCCCCGTCCGGATCCCGGCGGGGCTGGTGTTGCGGTCTGCGGTCGCTCTGGTCCTAGCGCACGACATCCCTCACCGGCCCGCCGGAGGCGGTCGGAATAAGGAGTACGAGCTGGTGCGCGAACGAACGCATGGCGGCGCTGTAGCACGGCCGGTCTCTCGTCCGCTAGGCCGAACCGTGGCATTGCGGGGCCATGACCGAACGCACCGCCTCCTGCGCCTGCGGCCAGCTCACGGCGACGTGCCGGGGCGAGCCGGCCAAGGTGTCGCTGTGCCATTGCCCCGCGTGCCAGCGGCGCACGGGCGGGCCGTTCGGCGTGGCCGTGTTCTTCCCGCGCGATGCGGTGAGCGTCTCGGGTGAGGCCAAGGTCTATCGCCGGGCGTCGGACAGCGGCTTCGACGTGGTCCACCGCTTTTGCCCCGCCTGCGGCTCGACGGTGTGGTGGGAGGCGCTGCGGATGCCCGAGCGCGTGGCCGTGGCGCTGGGCGCCTTCGCCGACCCGGCCTTCCCCGGCCCGTCGCAGGCCGTGAACGCCGACACCCGCCACCGTTGGCTGCCCGAAGGCTTGGCCTGATGCCGATCGAGGTGACCCAGAGCCTGTGGCTGGACGACGACGAGGTGCAGGTGCGCGCGGTCCGCGCCTCGGGCCCCGGCGGCCAGCACGTCAACAAGGTCTCCACGGCCATCGAGCTGCGCTTCGACGTGCGCGGGTCGCCGTCGTTGCCAGAGCCGGTGCGGGCGCGGCTCTACCGGCTGTCCGGGAACCGCCTGACGATGGAGGGGGTGCTGGTGCTCGTGGCCCAGGAGCACCGGAGCCAGGAGATGAACCGCCAGGCGGCGGTCGAGCGCCTGCTCGACCTCATCCGCGAGGCGGCCAAGCCCCCGCCCCCGCCGCGCAAGAAGACCAAGCCGACCTATGCGTCGAAGCTGAAACGCCTGGAAGGCAAGTCCAAGCGGTCGGGCGTGAAGGCCATGCGCGGGCGGGTGCGGGGGGACGACTGAGGCGCCATTGCTCCCCCG
>Ga0065165_1001438_pt1 | contig 25800 bp, 23 predicted proteins | sample AraplaMF_Cvi_mMF_FD_63813 | JGI IMG/M metagenome (GOLD analysis project Ga0065165, IMG submission 63813) | Arabidopsis root microbial communities from the University of North Carolina, USA - plate scrape MF_Cvi_mMF (version 2) (version 3) | ecosystem: Host-associated > Plants > Roots >... | reverse complement strand
GAGGGGGAGAAGCCCCTCACTTCGCCGGGTTGATCAGATACTTCTCCCCCGTCGCCCGCTTTGCATAAGCGCGGATCGTCTCTGGATCGAGCGCCTCGGTCAGCGAGATCTCGGCGGTATAGTGGCTGGCGAAAGTGGTGGTGAGTTCGGCGGCCACCCGGGCACGCAGACGGGCCTGCACTTCGGAGCCGGCCTTCATCAGGAAGGGCGTCAGCAGCCAGCCGCCCAGACCCCAGGCGAGGCCGAGCGCCTTGCCGATCTCGAGCGGGCGCGGGTCGAGCATGCCGTAGACATAGACCTGCTTGTGCGTGAACGAGCCGTAGCGGCTGTACTCGGTCATTTTCCGCACCAGCGCCACTTCCATCGCGGCGAGGATCTGCCCCGCGAGCGGCCCGCCGCCGGTGGCGTCGAAGCCGAGCGTGGCGCCGGTATCGGAGATGGCATCGATCAGCTTCCTGCGGAAATCGGGATCGGTCGAATCGACGATGTGCGTCGCGCCGATCTTGCGCAGGATCTCGGCCTGTTCGGCACTGCGCACGACGTTCACCAGCGGCACGCCGTCGGCAAGGCAGATGCGGTTGAGCATCTGGCCGAGATTCGAGGCGGCGGCGGTGTGGACCAATCCGCTGTGGCCTTCGGCGCGCATCGTCTCGACCATGCCGAGCGCGGTGAGCGGGTTGACGAAGGCCGAGGCGCCGGCGCGTGCCGGAGTGCCCTCGGGCAAGGGCAGGCAGGCGGCGGCCTTGAGCGTGCGGTAGCGCGTGTACATCGCGCCGCCGAGCACCGCGACGGTGCGGCCGAGCAGCGCCTGCGCGTCGGCGCCGGCGCGGACTACCGTGCCCGCGCCCTCGTTGCCGACCGCCATGGACTGGTCGAGTCGCGGCGCCATTGCCGGCATCATCGCGGGCGGGATGGGGGCGCGGACCAAAGGATGATCGGGCGTGCCTCCAGCCTCGAGCTGGGTCACGTCAGCGGGGCCGAGCAGCAGGCCGAGGTCGGAGGGGTTGAGCGGGGCCGCCTCGATTCGCACCACCACCTCGTCAGCGGCGGGCTCGGCTACGGGCACGTCCTCGAGCGAAAGCTGCAGCTCGCCGCCGGCGGTGATGCGCGAACGCAGTTCGAGTCCGGCCAGATCGCTTTCCCGGGTCATATGCCTCTCCCTTGTGCTATAAGAGGGGTCTAGCAAGCGCCGCGCCCGCAGGGCAGGGGGTGTTTACCCTTGTCATCCGGCGATTCCGCTGATAGGGGCGCCCGCAACGCCGGGAATTGCGTGTTCCCGCGAACCCTAATCTATTCTTTGTAGATCGGAGCACTGACGGTTTATGCAAATCATCGTTCGCGACAATAACGTCGACCAGGCGCTGCGCGCCCTGAAGAAGAAGCTGCAGCGTGAGGGCGTCTATCGCGAGATGAAGCTTCGCCGTCACTACGAGAAGCCGAGCGAGAAGCGCGCCCGCGAGCGTGCCGCCGCGGTCCGCCGCGCGCGCAAGCTCGAGCGCAAGCGCATGGAGCGCGACGGCGCCCGCTAAGGCCCGGAGTGGAGGTTCGCTCCGGCGCCTCCACTTTCTGAACTTTGCAATGCTCCGGGCCGCCTGAGAGCGGCCCTATCTACAGGGTCAGCCCATGTCCGTGACCGCCGTGCCGATTCCCCCCGTGAAGACCAGCTACAAGGTCTGGATCTGGTTGGGGGTCATCGCTGCGGTCGCGGCGGGCGTGCTGCTCGCCTGGGCGGGCACGCGCGACCGCAACGCCGAGTTCCTTGCGTCGAACGCGCGCAATCCCGGCGTGATGACCACGGCGTCGGGCCTGCAATATCAGGTGCTCGAAAAGGGCAATGGCCCGAAGCCGACGAGCAACGACGTCGCGCTGGTCAACTATGAGGGCCGGTTCACCGACGGCAAGGTATTCGACAAGAGCGAGCAGCCGACGCCGATGCCGGTGAGCGCGGTCGTCCCGGGCTTCACCGAGGCGCTCAAGCTGATGCCCAAGGGTTCGAAGTTCCGTGTCTGGATCCCGCCGCACCTCGGTTATGGCGACAAGGACAAAAAGGCGCCGGACGGCAGCATCGCGATCCCTGCCAATTCGATCCTCGTGTTCGAGGTTCAGCTGCTCGATTTCATTCCCGAGCAGCAATATCGCCAGATCATGATGCAGCAGCAGATGATGCAGATGCAGCAGGGTGGAGGAATGCCGGGCCAGATGCCGGGCGGCCAGCCGCCGGTCGAGCGCTGATCGACTCGCTCCTGCACGTGATCCGCAAGCCTTTCCTGCTCGCCGCGCTTGCCGCGACGCTCGCAGTGCCCGGTGCCGCCTTCGCCAGGGACGCCGCTCCCGCCATCGTCGAGACCGCTTCCGGGTTGCGCTATCAGGTGCTGACGCCCGGTGACGGCGGCGCGCATCCGGGCGACACCGACGTCGCGCTGGTCAATTACGAGGGCAAGCTTCCCGACGGCAGCACCTTCGACAAGAGCAGCGAGCCGATGCCGATGCCGGTCGACGCGGTGGTTCCCGGTTTCGGCGAGGCGCTCAAGCTGATGCCCAAGGGCGCGAAGTATCGCGTCTGGATCAAGCCCGAGCTCGGTTATGGTGCCGAGGCGCAGACCGGGGCTGACGGCAAGGTGGTGATCCCCGCCAACGCGACTCTGGTGTTCGACATCGAGTTGCTCGATTTCATCACGCGTGCGGAGTTCGAACAGTTGATCCGCGCGGCGCAATCGGCACAACCTGCAGAGCAGGGGAGCCCGGCCGGGGCTCCACCCACGCAACCATAATCCGGCCGCGAGAGGAAGCCGCATGACCAGCCCAGCCAGTCCCGTCCAGCCCGCCGGCCGCGGCCCCCTGTTCTGGGTGGCGGCGCTGATCCTCATCGCCGGCATCGCCGGTGCGGTCTTCTGGTACCAGCATCGCGACAAGAACGCGCTGTTCCTTGCCGGGAATGCCGCGAAGCCGGGCGTGACGAAGACGGCGTCGGGTCTGCAATATCAGGTGCTCGAGCCGGGCGACGCCAAGGGTCCGCGGCCGACCAACGCCGATGTGGCGCTGATCACCTATGAGGGCCGGCTCACCGACGGCAAGGTCTTCGACAAGAGCGAGCAGCCGGTTCCGCTGCCGGTCGGTCAGGTCGTTCCGGGCTTCTCCGAGGGCCTGAAGCTGATGCCCAAGGGCGCGAAGTACCGGTTCTGGATCCCGCCGCAGCTCGGCTATGGCCGACAGGCGCAGAAGGGCCCGGACGGCGTCGAGGTGATCCCGGCGAACGCGATCCTCGTGTTCGACGTCAAGCTGCTCGATTTCATCCCGCAGGCACGGCTCGAGGCGATGCGCCAGATGATGATGCAGCAGCAGATGCAGGGCGCGCAGCCCGGCGCACCTGCTCCGAACGAAGCGGCGCCGGCGCACCCCTGAGGCCCGCGCGGCACCGGAGTCTGACCCCGGGGATTCGGTCCAGCCGGTCCCCGGCATTCCCCCGATGGCACGGTCCGTGCCGGCCGGATATCGCGTCGCCGCATGGCTTTGGCGCGCGAGTTTCACAGCTATTTTGCGGTAACTCGAAACGGGTCGGCGGCAGGCCGCGCGGCGTCGTCTCTTGTGCGGGGCGGCAAAAGGCGTCAAAGGCCTGTCATCCAGACGTGCAAGAACGGGACATGTGCAGACGCATCTGTTCCGATTTTGTACGACGCCACAGCCGCTTGCCCCGGCGCCTTCTATCGGGCGCTTCGGCGATGGGTTAGTGAGGACCATCGGTTAAGGCCGGTTGGAGGATGGCCACAGGCTGAAATCACCGGAACCGAATGATCGGCCGGGGATTGGAAAACGGGTCCGCAACAAGAAGGAACGCGCAGAGTCGAGTGAATCGATCGCGGGGCGGAACCGAAAAGGGGCACGGTCTTTGGTGAAGCGGATTTCAGGCGAAGTCGCGGGATCGACATCGAATAGCGCGTCGGGTCGGCGAACGGCACGATGACTCCCTATTTTCAGCTCGATCGCCGTCGCCGGCTGATCCAGTCGCTGCGCTTCCAGGCGCTGTGGATGGTGGTGCTCGCGGGTTTCTTCCCGTTCGTCGTCAGCCATTTCGAGCATTTCCTTACGGCGGAGAGCAGCCGCAACAGCGCGATCGCGTCGCTGATCGCCGCGCTCAGTGCGTTGCTCATGTTCCGCCGGGTGACCGCCTTCCCAGGCACGCGCTCCTTTGCGTACATCCTGCCGGTCTTCACCATGACCTATGGTGCGGTGGTGGCGCTGCTGTTCTTCGCGCGCCTCAGCTATTCCGGCTCAATGCTGCTGATCGGGTTCAGCGGCTCGCTGGCCTTCGCCTTCTTCATGTCGCTGGCGATCGAGCGGCGCGGTACCGCGCGCTTCTATGTCGTGCCCGGCGGCAGCGACGAACTGATCCGCGCCGCGCCGCGCTTCGAATGGGTGCGGCTGATGAAGCCCGAGCTGCCCGCCGACCACCATGCCACGATCGTCGCCGATCTGCGCTGGGATCATGACTGGGCGTGGGAGCGCATGCTCGCCGAGGCCGCGCTCAAGGGGCATGTCGTCTACCACACCAAGCAGTTGCACGAATCGCTCACGGGGCGGGTGAAGATCGAGCATCTCTCCGAGAACAGCTTCGGCTCGCTGGTGCCCAACCTGGCCTATCGCAAGTTCAAGCGGCTGGTCGATCTGGCGGGCTGCCTGCTGGCGCTGCCCGTACTGGCGGTGCTCGGCATCGTCATCGCGGTCGCGATCAAGCTCGATTCGCCGGGCCCGGTGATCTTCCGCCAGCGCCGCATGGGCTATCGCGGCAAGCCGTTCACCGTGCTCAAGTTCCGCACGATGCGCGATCGCGATCATAGCGCCGATCCCGAAGCGGCGCTGCGCGACGCGATGACGCAGAACGAGGACGACCGCATCACCAAGGTCGGCCGCTTCCTGCGCCGCAGCCGGCTCGACGAGCTGCCACAGTTCCTCAACGTGCTGATGGGCGAGATGAGTCTGATCGGCCCGCGTCCGGAGGCGATGCCGCTCTCGGCCTGGTACGAGCGCGAGCTGCCCTTCTACGTCTATCGCCACATCGTGCGCCCCGGCATCACCGGCTGGGCGCAGATCAACCAGGGCCATGTCGCGGAGCTCGAGGAAGTCCACGAGAAGCTCCAGTACGACTTCTACTACATCAAGAACTTCTCGGCCTGGCTCGACATCGTGATCGCGCTGCGCACCATCGGGATCGTGCTGTTCGGCTTCGGCTGGCGCTGAGCATCCCGCCGTCCGCGACATGTCCCGCCTGATCTTCGTCAATCGATTCTACGCGCCCGATCATTCGGCGACGTCGCAGATCCTCACCGATCTGTGCCGTCAGCTCGCCGCCGAGGGGCGCGACGTGACGGTCATCGCCAGCGCGATGCGCTACGATGACCCCAAGGCCGTGCTGCCGCGTGAGGAAGTCCTCGACGGCGTGCAGGTCCGCCGCGTCGCCACCACTCGCTTCGGACGCGGCAACGTCGTCGGGCGGTTGCTCGACTATCTCTCTTTCTATGTCGGTACGACGCTTCTGCTGGCACGCGTGGTGCGGCGCGGCGATGTGCTGGTCGCCAAGACCGATCCGCCGCTGATCTCGGTGCCCGCGGCGCTGGTCGCGCGGATCAAGGGCGCGCGGCTCGTCAACTGGCTGCAGGACCTCTATCCGGAGGTGGCGGTGGCGATGGGCATCGGCGCGCTGCGCGGACCCGTCGGGGCGGTGGCACGCGGGCTGCGCGACTGGTCGTTGCGGGGGGCCGAGCGCAATGTCGCGATCGGCGACATCATGGCGGAGCGGCTGGCCGCGCTCGGCGTCGAGGCGAAGCGCATTGCGGTGATTCCCAATTGGTCGGGCGACAGCGACATCGCGCCCGTCGCCGCGGAGGCGAATCCGCTGCGCGCCGAATGGGGCTATGGCGCGGATGCGTTCGTCGTCGCCTATTCGGGCAATCTCGGCCGCGCACACGAGGTCGAGACCCTGCTCGACGCCGCGCGCCGGCTGGCGGACCGGCCCGACATCCGCTTCCTGTTCATCGGCGGCGGGCATCATCAGGCGATGCTTGCCGAGCGCGCCAGCGCCGACGGTATCGCCAGCATCGCCTTCCGCCCCTATCAGCCGCGCGCGCAACTCGCGCAGTCGCTGAGCGTGGGCGACGTCCACTGGCTTTCGCTACGTCCGGAATTCGAGGGGCTGATCGTTCCGAGCAAGGCATTCGGCATCGCGGCCGCGGCGCGCCCGATTCTCGCCGTGACCGATCTCGACGGCGAGATCGCGCGAATGGTGCGCACGCACGATTGCGGGCTGGCCGTGGCGCCCGGAAATGGGACGGGTCTGGCCGTGGCAATAGCGGAACTTGCGGACGACCGCGCGCGCTGTATCGCGATGGGACAGCGTGCACGGGCGATGCTCGACGCGGGTTTCACGCAGGCGCATGGATTCGCCCGGTTCCGTGCACTGTTCGCCGAAATCCTGGAGGGCGGCTCGACAGTGTCCGGTGCCGATGGCAGGGACGAGGCGTCGCACTGAGTTGCAGACGGGAGTTCGATGTTCGGTTCGTTGAAGCTTTTCGGGAAGGGGCGCACGGCCAGGGCGGAGCCGAACGGCGCGCCGGGTGCGCGCGCCTATGCGATCGGCGACATCCATGGCCGGCTCGACCTGGTCGAGGAGATGCTGGCGCGCATCGCGGCGGAGGAGGGACGGCGCGAGAAGCGCAAGACCTGGCTCGTCTTTCTTGGTGACCTCATCGATCGCGGGCCCGATTCGGCCGGCGTGATCGAGCGGCTGCGCACCACCGACTGGGATTATATCCGACCCGTCTTCATCCTGGGCAACCACGAGGAAATGCTGCTGCGCATCCTCGATTCGGAGCCGGAACTTGTGCACGACTGGCTCGGCCACGGCGGCTATGCCTGCGCACAGAGCTACGGCGTCCCGGTCGGCCGGCTCGCAGCCATGTCTTCCGAGGAAGCCACGGATCTCATTCGCGCGCATATTCCGCCGGAACATGTGACGTTCCTGCAACAGTTTGCCGACAGTTTTCGCTTCGGCGACTATCTGTTCGTGCATGCGGGAATCCGCCCCGGCGTGTCGATCGAACGCCAGACAACGCAGGATTTGCGTTGGATTCGAGAGGGTTTCCTCGACGTGGAGCGCGATGACGGGCTCGTCGTGGTGCATGGTCACACGATAGTAATGTCGCCGGAGGAAAAGGGGTCGCGGATCGGAATCGATACTGGCGCGTATATGGGCGGGCCACTGACCGCTCTACTGGTCGAGGACCGTTCGCGGACCTTCCTCACAGTGGGCGGTAAGGGGTTCCAAGAAGACGCAAAGGATTGACTTATCCGTTCGCATGAGCGAAATGACAGTCGATAAATGCGATCGGAAGTGGCCCTTTTGGGGCCCGGCTGCAGTCGGGTTCGAAACGGGGATACGAACGGTGGTGAGACAAGGGGAAGAACATGAAGCTAGCTAACCTCATTGCTTGCACTGCGGCGCTCGGTCTGGCGGCTGCGCCTGCCTTTGCCGGAGAGGCCCAGCGTGTCGCGACCGTTTCGGGTGCCAGCGACGTTCTCGTCGTTCGCGAGGGCAAGGTCGTCTCGGTTCAGCCGGGCGCGGCGCTCCAGTCGGGTGACCGGGTCGTGACCCGCGGCTCGGCCGGCGCGAAGGTTTCCTTCGCCAGCGGCTGCTCGCTCGACGTGCCGGCGGCCTCGTCCGTGACGGTTGGTGCCAGCGCCTGCGGCGCTCCGGTCCAGTCGCTCGCGATGTCGCGCGCCAGCTTCCCGATGAAGAAGGCCAATGCGGCTGACGGCGGCACCTGGGTCGTCGGTGGTCTCGCGCTCGCCGCGATCATCGGTGGCATCATCGCCGCGACCAGCGGTGACAGCTCGCCCGCCAGCCCGTAATCGGGCTGTCGAGCTTGAAGAAACGAGCCGGGCTGCGGCCCGGCTCTTTTTTTTGCCTTGTTGCCTCGCAGCGGCCGGCGCCGGTAAAGAGCCTCATCGCGGCGTATGATTACGCCAGCTGAATAGGCCACTTACCTCTGGCGCAACCGAGTCGCCCACGCCATACTCGCGCCGATTCGACGGCGATTGGGATGGCGCGAGAGACGTCCATCACGCCGGATGCGGGCAGCAATCGGGATTTTGATGGATGCTTGTCGCTTTGGCTGTTCGTAGCCTCCCCGGGTTGAAGGGTTTGTTGGTTCGGGGAATTGTGTTGGGCGCCGCCGCGGCGCTCGCCGCTTGCACCCCTACGCGGGGCGGCAACGTTCCCTATGGCGTCAAGGACTTCGGCAGGCCGGATGCGCCCATCGTCGATGTGACGCAGGTCTATCGCGTCGGTCCTGGCGATATCCTCACCATCAACATTTATCGTGTGCCGAATCTTTCGGGCGACCTGCAGGTCGATCCGCTCGGCAACATCGTCATGCCGCTGATCGGCTCGGTCCCCGTACAGGGCAAGTCGAGCAATGAGATCACCGCTGACCTGGTGAAACGCCTCGGCGACAAATACCTGCAATCGCCCGAGATTCAGGTGACGGTGAAGGAGTCGCAGAGCGCGCGCGTGACCGTCGATGGCGAGGTGCAGCAGCCGGGCGTGTTCCCGATCGCAGGCACGACCTCGCTGCTCCAGATGGTGGCGCTTGCCAAGGGCACCACCGACGATGCCAATCCGCGCCGCGTTGTGGTATTCCGCACCGTCGGAGGGCAGCGCATGGCGGCGGCATTCGATCTCACGACCATCCGGGACGGCGCCGAGCCCGATCCCGTGATCTATGGCAGCGATATCATCGTGGTCGGGGGCTCCAAGGCGCATTCGCGCTTCAAGGATATCCTGAGCACCGTGCCGTTGATTGCCCTGTTCCGGCCGTTCTGATTGACGTCCGTGCGTTCCTCCATTTTGGTGTCTAGTCGATGAATGACGAATCCACGCTGCCGGGCAAAGCGGTGCTACCGCGCAAGGAGGGCGGCAACTGGCTGGTAAAGCCGGGAACCGATCTGGTCCTTCCTCCCGCACCCGCGGACGACGAGCTCCAGAGCGGGCTCAGCCTGCATGAGGTCTGGCGTGTTCTGGGCAAGTGGCGCTGGCTGATCCTCGCCTGCGGCGTACTCGGCATCATCGGCGGCGGCATCTCGACGCTGCTGACCACCAAAATGTATCGCGCGTCGACCCAGATCGAGATCGCGCTCGCGGAACAGCGCGCGACGAGCGACGACGGTCGCGGCGGCGATCAGTTCACGCTGCGCGATCCACAGTTCATGACCACCCAGATCGGCCTGCTGCGCAGCCGCTCTTTGGCCGAGCGCGTCGCGCGTGACCTGAATCTCGCGAGCAATCCGGTGATCGCTTCGCAGAAGCTGCCGCGTCCGGTGCGTGAGAAGATGGCGGTCAGTCGCGTGGTCAACGGGCTTACCATCACCCCGGTGCCCAACAGCCGCCTGATCACGATCGTCTTCGAGAGCCCTTCGCCGCAGGCCGCGTCGCAAGTCGCCAATGCCTATGCCGACAATTTCATCGCCTCGAATCTCGAGCGCAAATATGAAGCCACGGCATTCGCGCGGCAGTTCCTCGAGCGCCGCATCGCGCGCGTGAAGGACGCGCTCGAGCGGTCGGAGCGTGCGTTGGTCGACTATGCCGACAAGCAGGGCATCGTCGAGGTCCAGACGTCGAGCAACGAGAAGGGCCAGGCCCAGACCCAGTCGCTCGACGGCGCCACTTTGGTCACGCTCAACGAGGCGCTCGCTGCGGCGCAGAATGCGCGCATCGAGGCCGAGCAGCGCTATCAGAAGAGCATGGCCGCCACGGCATCGAGCGAGGTGAGCAAGAGCGAGTCGCTGCAGGCGCTGCGCGCCCAGCGCGCCACGCTGCAGGCGCAGTATGACGACAAGCTCAACACCTTCAAGGCGGACTATCCGGAGATGGTGGGCCTGCGCGCGCAGATCCACACCATCGACGCGCAGATCTCGCGCCAGGAGCACGAGATTTCGGGCGCCGTCGTCAGCACGCTGCGCTCCGACTATCAGGCTGCGCTCGGCCGCGAGCAGGAATTGCAGCAGCGGGTCAACGTGCTCAAGGGCGACGTGATGGATCTGCGCAACCGCAGCATCCAGTACACGATCCTCCAGCGCGAGGTGGACACCAACCGCACCCAGTATGACGGGCTGCTGCAGCGCTTCAAGGAAGTGAGCATCCAGGGCGGCGTCGGCACCAACCTCGTGTCGATCGTCGATCGCGCGACGCCTCCGGGCGCGCCGTTCAAGCCGAGCATGTTCAACAATCTGGCGTTCGCGCTGGTCATGGGCCTGCTGGTCGGCGTCGCGCTCGCCTTCGGCATCGAATATGTCGACGACACGATCAAGAATCCGGACGACATCAAGGACCGTCTCGGCCTCACCCTGCTCGGCGTCGTGCCGACGGTCGAGAAGGACCTCACCGTCGCCGAGGCGCTGCAGGATCCGAAGTCGCCGCAGTCCGAAGCCTATTTCGCGGTGCGCACCGCGATCGAGTTCGCCACCGCGGGCGGCGTGCCGAAATCGGTGTTGCTCACCTCGACCCAGGCGTCGGAAGGCAAGTCGAACTCGAGCTTCGCGATCGCGCGCAGCTTCGCCCGTATCGGCTATTCGGTGCTGCTGATCGACAGCGACATGCGCAAGCCGACCTTCAAGTCGGACCTCGATACCGAGAAGGGCCTGTCGGCGCTGCTCGCCTCGATGGATCCGTTGCTGTCGCATGTCGTGCCGACCGGCGTCGAGCATCTGTTCATGGTACCCTCGGGCCCCATCCCGCCCAACGCGGCCGAGCTGCTGGCGGGTGACCGGCTCAAGAACGTGCTGCGCGAAGCCGAGCAGTCGTTCGACGTGGTGATCGTCGACTCGCCGCCGATCCTCGGCCTCGCCGACGCGCCGATCCTGTCGTCGGTGTGCGAGGTGACCGTGTTCGTGATCCAGGCGGGCAAGGTTCGCCGTCCGGCGCTGCTGCGCGCGATGGGCCGCCTGCGGATCGCCGGCGCGCATGTCATCGGTGCGGTGATCACCAAGTTCAACATGAAGCGTTCGGGCTATGGCTACGGTTACGGCTATGGCTACGGATATGGCTACGGCTATGGCTATGGCCAGGGTAAGGAAAATCCGAACCGTCAGATCTCGCTCCAGACGCGCTGATGGCCGGTAGCACCAGTCGGCTGCTGCGTGGGGTAATCGCGGCCGGGTTTCTGTTGGGGTCGGCCTGCGCCATCGGTTATGGCGCGGCGCTGGCACTGGACGGGCAGGGCGAGCCGGCGGCACTGCATCTGGTCAAAGGCGAATCCGGGCAGGAGCATCGCGCCGCGCTCAAGCAGCAGGTCACGGTCGCCAAGCGTCCGCTGTCGTCGGAAGACGCGGCCTGGATCCGCGCTGACGCCAAGGCCCATCCGCTCACCGGCACGCCGCTCTATCTCGCCGGCGCCGACCGTGGTCTCGCCGGCGATACGGCCAGCGGCGAACGGCTCGTGGATTTGGCGATCGCGCGGGATCCGCGGCTGCTGCCGCCGCGCTACTGGCGGGTGCGCAACGCGATGGATCAGCGCCGTCCGGCCGAAGCGACCGACGCGATGTTGCGCGTCATGGTGCTCGACTCGGCATCGCTGACCAACGCCATTCCGGTGCTGGTCGAGCTGACGCGTTTCCCGGAAAGCTGGCCGCGTCTGCGCAAGGCATTGGCCGCCGACGATGCCAGCTGGCACGAGCCCTATTTCCACGCGCTGGTCGGCGCCGGCTTCGATCCGGCGATGGTGTTTAGCGCGATCGACGTCGCCAACAAGAGCGGGCGGCGTTCCCCCAGCGTGCGCGAGCAGGCGGCGCTGCTCGGCAGCATGATCGGCAAGAACGATTATGAGCGCGCCTATACGGCATGGATCGGATGGCTCCCGCCGCGCGCGCTCGCGCACGTCGCCTTCCTTTATGACGGCAATTTCAACGGCGCGGCGGGTGCTCCGCCGTTCAACTGGACCTTCGTTTCGAACGAGGTCGGCAGTGCCGAGATCGATCGCGGGCGGGGGATGCGCTTCGACCTGACGCCGCGCGATCCGATCCAGCTGGCCGCGCAGATCGTTTTGCTCCCGGCGGGCCGCTATCGCCTGCAGACGGTGGCGACGCTCGATCAGCCGCTGCGCGAGGGCGAGCAGATGCCGCTCGCCTGGCACATCGTCTGCCTGCCGAGCCGCAAGCCGCTTGCCGAGCTTCCGCTGGCCAACAGCGCCGATGCCAAGGGCGTGGCGGGCGCGTTCGAGGTGCCGGCCGATTGCCCGGCGCAGCTCCTGTCCTTCGATGCGAGCGCGATGGAATTCCCCGTGCGGATGGGCGGCCTGGTCCGCTCGATCGCGCTCTCGGAAGTGAAGTAGATGGCCGGAAGTCGCAGATCCTCGTCGCGCAAGCGTCGCCATACGCAGCATGGCGAGATCGTCTCGCTGGTGCTCGATTGCGCCTCGGTTGTCGGGTTCGTGCTGCTCGCGATCCTGTTCGGCGGTGCCAATGCCGGCGGCTTTGCGGGTACGGCGACGGTGCAGCTGGTCGCGGCGATCGTGATCGCGGCGGCGATCTTCCGCTTCGATCCGCGCGGACTGGTCCCTGCCGAGCGTAGCCTGTGGCTGCTCGCGGCGGCGTTGCTGGTGCTGATGCTGGTGCAGCTGATCCCGCTGCCGCCGGGCTTGTGGTCCGCGCTGCCCGGACGTGCCCGCACGGTCGAGACGCTCACCGCGCTGGGAATCACCCCGCTGCCGTGGATGCCGCTGTCATTGGCGCCCGACCAGACCTTCCGTTCGGTGCTGGCGATGCTGCCGCCGATCGCCGCGCTCGTCCTCGTGGTCCGCGCGAGCCGTACCGCGAGCCAAGCGGGTCTGTGGGCGCTGTTCGCGGTCGCCGCGGTGTCGGTGCTGATCGGCCTTGCGCAGCTCTCGGGCGGGGTGGACTCGCCCTTCTATTTCTACGCGATCACCAATCGCGGCAGCGCCGTGGGCTTCTTCTCCAACGCGAACCATTTCTCGACGCTGATGCTGATCGTGCTGCCGCTCGCGGCGGGCGTGGCGGCGCGCGCGCGGTCGCGCGGGGAGAACAAGAACCTCGTCACCGTCACCTGGATCTGCGCTGCGGGCGTTACGTTCCTTGCGCTGCTCGGGCTGCTCATCGGCGGCTCGCTCGCCGGCCTGCTGCTCGCGCCGCCGGCGATGTTCGCGGCCTTTCTCATCTTCCGTGCCAGCCTCTCGCGGCGCGCGCGGCTATGGCTGATCATCGGCCTGCTGCTGGTCGTCGCCGCGGCGATCGCGGTGGTGGTGTTCAGCCCCGCCGTCACCGATCTGGGCGCATCCAACTTTGGCGGCGCCGGCATGAGCCGCAAATATCTGTGGGGCGTGGCCGGCGAGGCGACGCGCTCGAGCTTCCCCTTCGGCTCGGGCTTCGGCACGCTCGAGGAGGTCTTCCGCCAATATGAGAATCCGGCGACGGTCGGCCCGATCTACGCCAACCACGCGCACAGCGACCTGATCGAGCTGGTGCTCGAGGGCGGTGTGGCGTCGGCGCTGCTGCTGCTGCTGTTCCTCGGCTGGGTCGCACGGCGGACCTGGGTGCTGTGGACCGCCGAGCGCGAGGCGCGCGATCCGGTGGCGCGTGGTGCCGCGGTCTCGGTGATCCTCGTGCTGCTGCACAGCCTCGTCGACTATCCGCTGCGCACCGCGGCGGTCGCGGTGCCCTTCGCCTTTTGCTGCGCCCTCATGGCTCGCCCGCCGCGCGCCGTGGCCGAGGCGCAGGCCGAGGCGGCCAAGGCCCCTACGGCGCGCCACCTGGCGGCCTGAGGGGCGCGAAACGGAGCCGGCCGGGGCAGCTTCGGTTCATGCGCTACGGGTTTGCGGGCGTTGACCTCCGATCCGCCGCGGGCGATCGTCACAGCAGCGAAGAAAGGGACAGACAGCTTGTCGACTCGGTATTGGCGTTTGGCCAGCGCTCTCCTTCTTATCTGCGGCGCCGGGGTATCGGGAGGGGCTCAGGAAATTGCACCCTCCACTCAAATACCCGATGCATTTAAGCATCTTCTGCAGATGATAAAGAGCCGGCCGTATTACGGGCTGGACTGGCACGAGTTGAAGCTTGTGGCAGTTGACGAACAATCAGCGACCCGGCTGAAGGACGCGCTTGTGCATTCCGGGCGATCGGCCGCGAGCGTTATGGAGCAGAGCCTTTGGGTTGATGCCGCTGCGGGCCACCCGGAAGCTGCTCTCGCCTTTTATGATACGAACATTTTGAAACACGCCGACGACAAGTCGCTTCCCAACGCGGCATGTTGGGCGCGCGCTGCGCACGGCTTGGACCTCAAGAACGTCCTCGCGGTGTGCAATGCAGCGGTTGCCGCGGACAGGCAGGGCTATACCCTCGTCAACCGAGGCAAGGCGGAATTGCAACTGGGCCTGGCCGAGGATGCATTGCACGACTTCAACGAAGCACTGAGCGACAAACGATTTCAGTCGCATCCGATGCTCGCAGATGCTGCCTTTGGTCGCGGTGTTGCTCGGATACGCCTCGGAGACGCAAACGGTCGCAAGGACATCGCGACTGCAACCCGCGCGAACAGCGGCGTCGCGACCAGCTTTGCGGACATTGGCATCGTTCCGTAGCTGCCGGTCTGCAAGCGGGCGTGTCCAAACGCCCGGTCGGCCCCGCTTCCTCAGAACTGGAAGTAGATGAACTGGTCCTTCACCTCGAGCATCACGAACACGATCGCGATCACCACGGTCATATAGGCGGTCTTGGCCGTCAGCAGGCCGAGGCTGGCGGCGTTGAAGCGCGGTACCAGCTTTTCGCGGATCGCCCAGGTGGCGAAGAAGGCCAACGTGATCGCCGCGGCCAGCATGTAGCTGTTCGGCGCCAGGCTGAAGCCGTGATAGGCGCGCGGATCGAGCATCTTGCCCCAGATGACGAAGGCATCGTGCAGGCTGCGCGCGCGGAAGGGGACCCATGCCGCCATCATCAGCGGCAGCGTGATCGCCACGCTGATCGCCCAGCCGATGACGTTGCCCGGCAGCCGCACGAACGGGCTCAGCACGCGCTGCAGGAAGATCATCACGGCGTGGTAGAGCCCCCAGAGGACAAAGGTCCAGTTGGCGCCGTGCCATAGCCCCATCGTCGCCCAGGTGAGGAACAGCGCGCGGGTGCGCTTGGCCTCGCTCACCGTCTCGGCCTTCTCGGTCAGTGTGTCCCACGCGCCGTGCCCGGGTGCGCGATAACGGCCCATCATCGGGATGTAGAGATAGTCGCGGATCCAGGTCGAGAGCGAGATGTGCCAGCGCTTCCAGAATTCGCGCGGGGAGGTCGCGGCATAGGGGAAGTTGAAATTCTCGGGCACGTAGATGCTCATCAGCATCGCCGAGCCGATCGCGATCGAGGAATAGCCCGCGAAGTCGAAATAGATCTGGAAGCCGAACAGGAAGCTGAGCGTCCAGCTGTCGAACGCGCTCAGCTGCCCCAGATTTTGCGCGAAGCCCTGATCGACGAAGCTCGCGATCGTGTCGGCAAGCACGACCTTGAGGAACAGCCCCGTCAGGATGCGCTCGATCCCCTTGCGCATGTTGCTCGCCTGGAAGGGGGCGGGGTCCTTGAGCTGCGGGATCAGGATGTCGGGACGCATGATCGGCCCGGCGACAAGGTGCGGATAGAAGGTGACGAAGGTCATGTAGCGCAGCAGGCTGCGCTCGGGCGCGATGTCACGCCGGTAGACGTCGATCGTGTAGCTCAGCGTCTGGAAGATATAGAAGCTGATGCCGAGCGGCAGCACGATGTTGATCATCGTGAAGCTGGGATGGAAGCCCATCAGCTCGGCGACCGAGAAGATCGAGTTCCGGAAGAACAGGAAATATTTGAAGAAGCCGAGGATGCCGAGGTTCACCACCACGCTGATCCACAGCAGGCGCTTGCGCTTGACCGGATCCTCGCGCTTGTCGATCGCGATCGCGAGGAAATAGTCCATGATCGCGCTGCCGAGCATCAGCGGCACGAACTCGATCCGCCAGAAGCCGTAGAAGATCACGCTGGCCGACATCAGCAGCCATAGCCGCGCGTTGCCGCGCAGCAGCCAGTAGAGCAGCACCACCGCCGGCAGGAACGCGAACAGGAACGTCACCGAGTTGAACAGCATGGATCAGAACCCCATCGCGCGGATCTGCGCGTCGATCGCGGCGGCGAACCTTTTGTGTCCGGCGGCGGTGAAGTGCATGAAGTCGGGCTCCTTGAACCCGAACAGATCGTCGGTGACGGTCGCCCATTCGGGTCCCGGCACGATCGGATCGATATCGGCGAAGCGCGCGCCATGGCGGTCGGCGATCGCCTTCAGGTCTGCCTTGAACTTGAGATAGTCGGGCCAGATGTACGGTCCGTCGATGTCCTGGCGATAGGGCGGGGCATAGAGCAGCACCGCGATTCCCTGGCTGCGCGCATCGGCGACCATACCCTCGAGCAGCGCCAGGCGCTCGGCATAGACATGCGGATCGACCGGCCGCTTGCTGGTCGAATGGATGCCCATCGCCTTGTTGCGCAATCCGTGGATCGCGAAGCCCATCGTGCCGCGCAACTGCTGGCGCACGCTCCACAGCTTCCAATGGTCCGACAGTTCCTGGGTCAGCTTGCTCTCGACGCGGGCCTGGACCGTCGCGTCGGTGTCGATCTTGCCCGGCTCCGATGGCTTGGCCGGGGCCTTGAGGCCCGCGGCGACCGGCGCCCAATAGGATTTGGTCGCCAGCACCGCCTGCACCTCGGGCCGGGCGCGGACGATGTCGACCGTGTCGCGGATGCCGAGCTCGCGAATGTCGTCGTAACAGACGGGCAGGATCAACAGCTTGGGACGGTAGATCGGGGCGAGCGCGTTGAAGAGGATCGCTTCTTCGCTGAGATTCGCGTTGGGCTGGCTATAGGACACCAGATAGGCGCCGCGCTGCTGGAGCGTCCGGCGCACCAGTTCGGGCGCGTTGACGTCGCCCGGCTTGTAGCGGTTGATCCCGGCGAGCTGCGAATTGCCGAACCACAATACCGTGCGCTCCGGCGATCCCGCGTGGCGGAAACTGTCGACGCATTTCTGGCTGTCCGAGCCGTCGGCGCACTGGGTGTGCAGATTGGGGTCGTCGGTGAACCCCTTCGTCTCCGCGCCGAAGGCGGCGTCGGAAAGACGGATCAGGATATGGGTTCGGGCATATTCGAGCAGCGCCAGCGCCAGCACCAGCCCGAGGATCAGTGGCAGCCAGGCCGTCCAGCGCTCGCGCCGGGTCGCCATGACCGCTTCGGGTGTCGTCGCATCTTCCGGCCGCGGAGTGACGTCATGCATCGGCGCGCATGCTCCGGGACATGCAGACGCGTGCGCTACCCATCGTCAAGCAAGCCATGCCTTCCCCTTCCGTTCCCAGCGACGTCAAGTTCGATAGCGGGGTTACGGACGGTGCGAAAGGGGCTCGCGCCGCGGATTTCAGGCGAATCCGAGCTGCTCGAGCAGCGGCCCGGCGACGCGGTTGGCCGCGTCGATCTCGGGGGTCGACTGGTTGCGCCGGTGCACGCCGATCGATTGCTCGTGCGCGTCCTTGAGCCCGCGGTGGAGGTGGCGCAGCGGCGATCCGCCGAGGAAGCCGGAGATCGCACGCGCGGCGCCCTCGCGATCGTGGATCATGTCCTCGTAACGGATCTGCAGATAGCGCGCGGGCGGAAGATTGCGCCCCGCCTCCACGATCCGCTGTGTCATTTCGCGCCACATCATCACGTTGCGCACATATTTGCTCGAGGCGCGGAAAAACTCGCGTTCATCCTCGGCCACCCACCAAGGGTAGTTGAACCCGTCGATGGTGTGGAACGGCCCGATCTCCGAATTCTTCTGCGCCGACAGGAAAGGATCGCTCAGCACCTCGTCCGACAGGGCGTGCCGGTAGGAGCGATCGAGCGAATCAGCGTTGTCGCGGCCATCGCGCACGATGTGGAGGATGCGCGAACTTTCGAAATGCGCGACGATGGGCTCCATCGCAAAGGCGATGAACGGCTCCTTGTAGAGCATCGTCCGTCCCTCGATGGTGCCGGGGCGGGCGAGCGCAAGCAGGCCGCGCCGGGCCCGCGCCACCGCGCCGACCCGCTCGTTGAAGAAGGTGCAGCGGCGAACGAAGGCGTTCCAGAACACGTCGCGCATGATCTGCAACTGCTGCTCGACGGATTCACCGGCAGCGTAGCGCTGGCCGATACGGTGCATCATGCGCGGCGGCGCGAGGACGCCGTTGAACTGCTCGATCGTCGGAATCGCGTTGATCGCGCCCGACAGGAAAGTCGTCCCCGACCGGGGGCACCCCGTGATGAACAACGGCCCGTGCCGATCGAGCAGATGTGGTTGATCTTCGATCGGAAGGTCGAAACCTTCCCAAGCATTTGCGGCCATATAGTCCCCCTGTGATCAACGATAGTAATATGAATTAGCCCGTGATCAAATCAGGGAATTCGGCAGTGTCTCCGGAAGGTGAGACTGGGTCGGCGCGGATACTGGCGGCGCCGCTCGCCATGAGAAACGGCCTTTGAAGGCGAGTGCCGGTCGCTCGATGAGCCGCCACGAAAGTTCGGCGACGATCAGCGTGACGGCGACCTCCGCTATTACGACGAGGGCGAAATTGGCAAGGCTGCCGGGCACGCGCAGTGCTTCGGCCGCCTTGAAGATCGGATAATGGTAAAGATAGATGCCGTAGGAGCGCCGCCCGAGATATTGCGCCACCGGATGGTTGGCGAGGACGCGGAGCGGGGATCGTGCCGGCATGCGCGGCAATGCCAGCAGGAAGACCGCGACGAGAACCGCGAAGAAGGTGAACGCCCAGCTGTGGGCGATCATCGCCTCGCGGTCCGCCAGGAGAAGGCAGAGCAGGACCAGCCCGAAGCTCGCGAAGCCGGTCAATGCCACAACGCGCCGATCGCGCATCACCCCCTCGAGCGTCGGCTCGGCCAGCGCGAGCAGGCAGCCGCACATGATCGCGTCCATCCGCGCGAAGGTGAAGCTGTAGATCGTGGCGGGCGACCAGCCCGTGTCGAGCAACAGCGCGCGCGTACAGACGGCCGCGCCGATCACGATCAGCGCGATCAATGCGGTGACCCATGGCGCACGGCGAAAGGTCAGCAGGAACAGGAGCGGCCAGACGAGATAGAATTGCTCCTCGATCGCGAGCGACCAGAGCGGGCCGATATTGCCGAGCTGCTCGGCGGGCACGAAATTGGCGAAGAAGCCCAGCGCCGACGCGAACACATAGAGCCGTCCGCCCAGCGGATCGACACGCAGCGGAAAGGCGATGGCGAGGCAGAGCAGCAGGGGCGGGAGGATGCGGAACACCCGGCGCGCATAGAATTCGCGCATGCCGATCGTGCCCGTCGCGTTCGATTCGGCGATCAGCAGCCGCGTGATCAGATAGCCGCTGAGCACGAAGAAGATGTCGACGCCGAGATAGCCGCCGCGCGGGAAATTGCCGTAGGCGCCGTGAAGCGCCAGTACGGCACCTACCGAAAGCGCCCGAACGCCATCAAGTTCGCTGATCCTCGCCAATCGTCCCCCCGGCATACTCGACCGCGGATACCGGCATCGAGCGCGCTCCGGAAGACCTCATCTGCGCGATATCACCACTATGAGTGGGGAGGGGCGTGTCAGGTCGCCTGATCACAGGCGAGGACGGTCAGCGAGGCGGCATTGAGCTTGCGCGCCAGCGGGCGCGGCGCGTGTTGGGCCGCGCTTTCGATCAGGTCGATCGCGGCGCCGGGCAGCAGGCGGCTCAATACCGGAAAACGCCCCAACCCGACGGTGAACAGGCTCGTGAACAGCTCGTGCCGCACCACGCGCAATCCCGCCTTGCTCGCGAGATCGCGCATCTCGTCCTCGTGGAGCAGGAAGATGTGACCGTCGGCGTCCGGCTTGAACTGCGCGCTCTCGAACACCGAGGGATCGGGATAGTCGGAAAAGCGGGGCAGGGCGTTGCGCAGATAGCCGCCATTGGGCGTCGAGACGATGATATGGCCGCCGGGGCGGACGAGCGTCGCCAGCGCGGCAAGGAACTGATCCGGATGCGCGACATGCTCGACCACCTCGAGTGCGAGCACGACGTCGAAGGATCCGCGGAAACGCTCGCCAAGCTCGAGGATGTTGCCGGGCACGAAGCTGAGCGCCTCGGCCTGGGGCGACTTCGCGCGGACATAGGGCACCAGATCCTCGCGCAGATCGTTCCACGTCACCCGATAGCCCAGCGCGCTTGCGGACAGCGAGAAATTGCCCTGCGCCGCCGCGAGGTCGAGCACCGCAGCGCCGGGTTTTGCCAGCGTCCGTAATGCGCCGAGCGTCTTGCGCATGCGCTGGTGATAGGCGCGGCTGTAGCTCGGGCTGCCTTGGTCGCCCCAGATCTCGAACTGGTCGTAATGATGCGACACGAGCCAGCTCTCCGGCCAGTCGGGCTGGCTGGCCATCGGCTTCGTCTCGAACGGTACCTGTCGCACCCGGCTCTCCTTGCCTGACCGCCCGCATCGATGGGCCGCATCCGCCGCTTACGCGGATTTGTTCCCCGCCCGCACCGCGCGCATTCTACGCAGGCCCAGAAAGTGGATGAAGATCCATTCGGCCGCGCTCAGCATGGCCAGTGCCAGGTTGAAGCTGAGCACGCCGGTCGTCGTACGGAAGTCGAAGAAGGGGACGAGCGCCAGTGCTACCGCGACATGCAGCAGGATCATCGGCGTCTCCCACCGGATCCAGCCCATGGCGCGGCTGATCTGGCCGAGCATCGTCGCGACCAGTGCGAAGCTCGCGGCGCCGAGCGACAGCATGAGCGCGGTGCCCAGGCCTTTGAACTTGGCGCCGAGCACGAACAGCGCGACGTCCGGGAACAGCCCGGCAAGTCCGGTGAGAAGCGCGCAGAACAGCCCCATGAGCACGACCGGGACGATGCCGTTGCGATAGGCGTGGTGATCGTCCGTGAGGTTCACCACGCGCGGGATGATCACGTTCGACATGATGCTGCCGAGCGTCACGAAGATCGCTGCCAGCCGTCCCAGCGCGAAGGCCTGTGCGACCACGATCGCGCCGCCGCCCAGGGTCGCGAGCCAGTAGACGAAAAGATCCTGCGTCGCGAAGACGATCGATCCCGGGGTGGTCGGCAGGATGTAGCGGAACACCGAACGAATTGCCTTGCCGGTGGCGCGCCGGGGCGTGCGGATATGGGTCGGGACATGGTTGCGTACCAGAACCAGCACGACGACGCTCGATATGCCGATCGAGATCAGCGGGAACCAGGCCCGCTGCAGCAGCAGCACGAAAGCGAGCACGGCAAGTCCGGCCCGGATCACCGCCGCGATCAGCTCGATGCTGTAGGCCCGTCGCAGATCGCCGTTGAGGCGCAGCGGCAGCAGGATCATCGCCGACGTGATCTGCACCCAGGCGAGCGCCATCACCAATGCCATGTTGAGCGCCACGCGCGGCAGCCCGAATCCCTGATGATTTAGCAACCACCCCAGCGTCGCGACGCCGATCAGGCTGGTGGCGCTGAACAATATCATCCGTATGCGCCGGACCGCGGCATAGCGTTCCGCGAACTGCTCGTCGTTGCCGCGGTCGTTGCGCCAGAAATAGCTGATCGATGCCATCAGCCCGAGATCGCTGCTGACGGCGATGAAATTGACCGTGCTGATGCTCAGGCCGAACGCTGCATATTCATGCGTCGGCAGCAGGTGCACGAAGGAGAGCGTGGTGATCGCGCCGAGCGCCTGGATGACGATATTCGCCATCGCCTGCTCGGCGACCTGCCGCGCCAGTCCTCCCGACCGCAAAGATCGGACGATCCGATTCATGCGTCCATGCCCCCGGTAAACCCTCCGCGTCGCGTCGACCCGGACGGGGCGATCACCCCTGCCGCTCGATCAGAACGTCGCCGAGCACCAACAGGTCCATCCTGGTACGCAGGAAACATTCGAGCGCCTCGTTGGGCTGGCACACTACCGGCTCATTCTCGTTGAACGAGGTGTTGAGCACCATCGGCACGCCGGTTTCCTTCTCGAACGCCTCGATCAGCCGGAAATAGCGCGGATTGGTCTTTTCGTGCACGGTCTGGAGGCGACCCGAGCCGTCGACATGGGTGACGGCGGGGATCTTCGCGCGCTGTTCCTCGCGGATCTGGAAGACCTGCATCATGAACGGGACGTCGTCGACCTCTTCGAACCATTCGCCGGTGGCGCGGTCGAGCACCGAGGGGGCGAAGGGGCGGAAGCTCTCGCGCCGCTTGATCTTGAGGTTGAGGATGTCCTTCATGTCCGCGCGGCGCGGATCGCCGAGGATCGAGCGGTTGCCGAGCGCGCGAGGGCCCCATTCCATGCGGCCCTGATACCAGCCGATCACCTTGCCTTCGGAGATCGCCTTCGCGGTGCGGCGGCAGAGTTCGGCCTCGTCGGTGATCTTCTCGATCGTGCAGCCGGCGGCGGCGATCTCGCCGTCGCGCGCGTCGATCAGCCCCTGCACCTCGTCCGGCGCGGCGGTTGGCCCCCAATAGGCGTGGTCCATCACGAAGCTGCGCGGATTACCCGCCTCATGCCAGTGGGCGAAGGCCGCGCCGATCGCGCCGCCGGCATCGCCCGCGGCCGACTGGACATAGACATGCTGGTACTTGGTCCGCCGCCGGATCTTGCCGTTGGCGACCGAATTGGCCGCGCAGCCGCCGGCGAGCGTGATCTTGTCGGTGCCGTGGCGGGGCTGGACCGCGTCGAGCAGGTTGAAGAAGGCCTCCTCGTACATCACCTGCACCGAGCGGGCGATGTCGCGATGATATTGCGTCAGCTCGTCACTCTTGCCGCGGCGCGGGCCGAGCAGTTCCTCGAGCGCGGGCGAGAACAGGTCGCCCACCACCGGATTGCCGTCGCTCCACTGATAGTCGACGCCTTCCTTGTGGTGGCGGAAGAATTTCAGGTCGATCTCGAAGCTGCCGTCGCTCTTCGGCTTCACGATCTGGCGCATCTTGTCGAGCTGGTTGGGCTGACCGTAGGGCGCGAGGCCCATCACCTTGTACTCGTCGCCATAATGCGGAAAGCCGAGATACTGGGTGAGCGCCTGGTAGAAGATGCCCAGCGAATGCGGGAAATGGACGCGACCCTCGATCGCGATGTCCTTGCCCTTGCCGAGGCCCCACGCGGCGCTGCCGAAATCGCCGAAGCCGTCGACCGAGATCACCGTCGCATCCTCGAACGGCGAGACGTGGAAGGCGGAGGAGAGGTGCGCGAGGTGATGTTCCACGCCCACCACCTGGCCCTTGAAGGCGTGGCCCGGCAGCGTCTCGGCGAGATACTCCTCGATGCTCTTGCGCGCCTTGCGGTTGGCGATGCGGTCGGTGATCAGCTTCAGGCTCGGGCGCGTCTTCACCACGAAGGCGATCTTGCGCAGCAGATTGGCGCGGCTGTCCTGATTGGTCGCGACCACGTCGACATCGGCGAGCGTCAGTCCGGCCTCGTCGAGACAATATTGGATCGCCTGCGAGGGGAAACCCGCCCAATGCTTGAGGCGGCGGAAGCGCTCTTCCTCGGCGGCGGCGACGAGAACGCCATCACGAACCAGACACGCCGAAGAATCGCCGTGAAAGGCGTTCAAACCCAAGATGATCACGCATCAAGCTCCATTGCTGAGCCACGACTACCAGGGTGGTAGCGGTTGGAGCCCCCCCCGGACATTTTCGCGGTTATACGCATTATGTTGCAGTACGGAAGACAGGATCAACCTCAGCGGCTGGTGCCCAGCAGCCGTGCCCGTGTCCAGCGACGGACCGTGCCGGTATTGCGTTCGAAAAGCCACCACATCGCGGTCGCGTAGATCAGCGCCGCGGCGATCAGGCCCAACCAGACTGCGATGCCCGTAAGACCGACCGGATATTGCAACGGTGCGATCAGCGCGAACCACAGCAAGGCGACCAGCGGGAAGTGCACGACATAGAGGGTGAAGGAAATCTCCGAGACGCCGAATGCGACCCGTCCATAGCCGCCGCCGATATTGGGCAAAGCGGCGAGGCAGGGCAGCAGCATGGCGCAGAACAGGCCCAGCGCGAGATCGCTGGCGAGGCCGGGCCGGGCCATCGAATAGGCACCTGCCGCCGCCAATCCCAGCAGCACCAGCGCGAGCAGCAAAAGCCGGCGGCGCGGCGCGAGCGCGTTCACACGCTCGACGAGCAGGAAAGCCAGCGCGCCGACCACCCAGATGAGGCCCATCGCCACCAGCACCTTCGGCAGCAGTAGGCCGGCGCCGACCGCAAAGATGCCGGCCCCGACCCGCCAGCCGAGTGCGACCCCGCCGCGCAGTGCGAGCCAGCCGAACGGGATGAGGAAATAATACCAGAACTCGTTCGCGAGGCTCCACAGGGGACCGTCGCTGCCATAGACCGGCACGAGGATCGTCTGCAGGAAGGCGATGTTGCCGAGCAGGGTCGCAGGCGTCAGCGAGATCTGCGCGTCCGCCGGCGGGCCGGCCGAGACCAATGTCCAATATTCCCCGGCATAGCCGCGCAGGCCGAGCAGGTCGCGCCCGATCATGTCGAGCAAGGCGGTGGCGATGAGCGCGGGGATCAGCGCGGTCCACAGCCGGGTAAAGCGGTGGATGCTATAGTCGGCCGCCTTCCAGCTGCCGCGGTGGATCTCCCGCAGCGCCGAGCCACCGACGAGGAAGCCGCTCAGCGCGAAGAAGATGACCACCGCCTGATGGCCCAATCCGGTGAGCATGTAGAAGGGGGCAGTGAGCAGTCCGCCGCCCACGCCATAATCCTGGAAGACGAAGGCGCGGGCATGGCCGATCAGCACGGCCAGCGCGGCCAGTCCGCGGATCATGTCGAGATGTTCGAACCGTCGGCGCGTGCCGTGAATGCGGTGTAGTGTCGCCTCGCTGCCCAAACCACTCAAGCGCCGGCACCCCCCGCAACCCCTTGGACTAGGAGCCCGGGAGCGTGTAGCGGTTGCGTCGGGGAACAGCAAGCAGCGGAGGTCTGGTGCTCCAATCGATTACGCCCGTTATTCTTACGTTCAACGAGGCACCCAATATCGCGCGCACGCTCGCGGCGCTCGACTGGGCACGCGAGATCGTAGTGGTAGATAGCGGCAGCACCGACGAGACACGGGCGATCCTCGAGGCGGATCCGCGCGTGCGCCTGTTCACCCGGCCCTTCGACACGCATGGCGGCCAATGGCGTTACGCGGTCGAGGAGACCGGGATCGGCGGCGACTGGATCCTGCGGATGGACGCGGACTATCTGGTCACGCCCGAACTGCGCGACGAACTGGCCGCATTGGTCCCACCGGCGGATATTGACGGCTATCGCGTCGATTTCGGCTACGCGATCTTCGGCCGGCGGCTGTCGGCCTCGCTCTATCCCTCGAACACCGTGCTGTTCCGTCGGGGCAAGGTCGAGGTGTTCGACAAAGGCCATACCGAGGGCTGGCGCGTGCTTGGCGCCGTCGGCCAGCTCAAGGGCAAGATCATCCATGACGACTGGAAGCCGATGCGCGGCTGGGTTGGTTCGCAGGTTCGCTACATGGAGCGCGAACTGCCGCATCTGAAAGCGGATCCGGCCCCTCTCAAGCACAAGCTCCGGCTGAACCCGCCGCTGATGCCGGTGGTGATGTTCCTCTACACCCTGTTCGGCAAGGGCATGATCTTCAACGGTCGCGCCGGCATGTTCTACGCGCTGCAACGCCTGCTCGCGGAGACGACGCTGTCGCTGCTGGTGCTCGAAGACCGGATGCACGAGGAGCGGAAAGGGCGCTGAGACGCTCGCGTTC
>Ga0065165_1001436_pt1 | contig 25815 bp, 18 predicted proteins | sample AraplaMF_Cvi_mMF_FD_63813 | JGI IMG/M metagenome (GOLD analysis project Ga0065165, IMG submission 63813) | Arabidopsis root microbial communities from the University of North Carolina, USA - plate scrape MF_Cvi_mMF (version 2) (version 3) | ecosystem: Host-associated > Plants > Roots >... | reverse complement strand
GATTTCCTCGATCTCGTCCGCATCCTCATCGTCCTTGCCCAGTACCAGCATGGTCGACGAGTCGAGCTCGTAACCGAACGGGGCCAGGCAACGCTGGCAGACCAGCTGCACGGTCCCGGAGACGGAGAGCGTCATCGACGGATAACCCTGCTTGGTCTGGCCGCCCTGGATAGCCCAGCTCAGCTTGCCGGACGGGTCGGCGCACTCGCGTGCCAGGCGGGGCATGTCCGCCACCGGCGTGACGCCTTCTCGATAGCCGTTGTTCCGACAAAATTCAAAGGCGTCGATGACAAAACCGCTCATTTGGAAAAGCTTCCCCGGAAAACCTGCGATAATAACAGGCTTCTTCCCGCTCAGTCAAAGAATTCCGCACCAGCGTCGCATCCCTGCCCGCACTAGTGCACGGACGATAAGATTTGCTTGCCGGGAGAGCCTATCTATTTGTTTTGCTTATGAATATTGGACTGGCCGACATGATACCAAGTTCCGCTCCCGTGCGCCTGATCCTCGCTTCCAGCTCCGCCTACCGGCGCGAACTACTGGCCCGGCTCGGCCTGCCCTTCGAGGCAATCGCCCCGGACATCGACGAAACGCCCCTGTCCGGCGAAGCACCGGAAGCGACGGCCCTGCGCCTGGCGCGCGAGAAAGCCGCCGCCATCGCCGACAAGCATCCCGGCGCACTGGTGATCGGCTCCGACCAGGTCGCCACGCTGGATGGCGAACAGATCGGCAAGCCGGGCGACCATGCGAATGCCCTGGCCCAGCTGCGGAAGATGCGCGGCCGCCGCGTGACTTTCCACACGGCGCTGTGCCTGTGGGATGGCCGGGATGCTTCGGCCCAGGTCGAAAACGTCCAGACCTTCGTTGCCTTCCGCGACTTGCCCGACCACGAACTGGACGCCTACCTGCGCATCGAGCAGCCCTACGATTGCGCCGGCAGCGCCAAGAACGAAGGTCTCGGCATCGCCTTGCTCGAACGCATCGACAGCACCGATCCGACCGCCCTCACCGGCCTGCCCCTGATCGCCCTGACCGGCATGCTGCGCAAGGCCGGCGTGCGCTTTTTCAACATATAAGAATATGACCGGCACCCTCTACCTGATTCCGAACACCCTCGGCCCGACCGACAGCCTCTCCTCCGTTCTGCCTGAGCAGGTGCAGGACATCACCTCGAAGCTCGAATACTTTGTTGCCGAAAACGCCAAGACAGCGCGCGCCTTCCTCAAACTGGTCGGCGCCAGCCATCCGCTGGCGCGGCCGCTGCAGGAAATCAGGATCTCGGAACTGAACGTGAACACGCCGCCGGCAGCCCTCTCCGCCCTGCTGGCGCCGCTGCTGGACGGCATTGATGCCGGCCTGGTCTCGGAGGCCGGCGTGCCGGCGGTGGCCGACCCGGGCGCCGACCTGGTGCGCCTGGCCCACCAGCACGGCATCACGGTGCGGCCGCTGGTCGGGCCCTCGTCCCTGCTGCTGGCCGTGATGGCGAGCGGCCTGAACGGCCAGAGCTTCGCCTTCAACGGCTACCTGCCCACTGATGCAGCCCAGCGCACCAAGCGCATCCAGCACCTGGAACAGCGTTCGCGCGCCGAAAAGCAGACGCAATTGCTGATCGAAACACCCTACCGCAACGCCGCGATGCTGGAAGCGCTGGCGGGCGCCTGCCAGCCCGGCACCCTGATCTGCGTGGCGACGGACCTGTCGCTGCCGAGCGAATCGGTACGCACCCTGACGGCGGCCAAGTGGAAAGCGGCGCTGGCGGCGAACAAGGGTCCGGACTTCCACAAGAAGCCGACCGTGTTCCTGTTGCTGGGGCAATAAACGTCAGACAGTGATCCCGCGCCGCCACACTTGCTCGTGCGGCGCTTTCATTTTCGCCCTGCCCGGCGCATCATCGACAGGACAAATGTTGTCCGCACGATGCATGCCGGGAGACGAACATGGCCAAGCAGCAAAGCGATGCGATCGGTGCGGACGGCCTGCCGCGGCAACTCATCCTGTGCTGCGACGGCACCAACAACACCCTGACCGGCGGCGGCCACGATACCAACGTCCTGAAACTGGCCGGCCAGCTTGCCCGCGCCGCCGGCAACCAGCTCGTGTATTACGATCCCGGCGTCGGCTCGCCAGACCAGCTGCCCCCGCTCGGCATGTGGAACGAAATCACCCGCCGGCGCGAGCGGATCGCAGGCATGGCCAAGGGCAAGGGCATCTACGAGAATATCGAAGAAGCCTATCTGTTCCTTGTCGAGCATTATCGCCCCGGGGACCAGATCTATCTCTTCGGCTTTTCCCGAGGCGCATTTACCGCGCGCTGCGTCGCCGGCATGGTCAACCTGTTCGGCATCGTCCGGCCCGAATGCAAACCTCTGCTGCTCACGCTGATCCGGGTGTATTTCTCGACGCCGAACGACAAGGCGATCGCGTCCGCCAGCCACTGGGGACGCCACATGGCCAGGCGCGCCGAACGCCGCAAACGCCAGAATGAGGCGCTTGCCAGGGAAACGCGTATCGACGCCGGCCCGGCCGACAAGGACGTGCTGGATTACCTGGCAAGGAAAAAAGCGCGCAAGAGCACGCGGGACGAAGTCGCCGCCCAGGTGAAGGAAGAGTTCACCTCGCCGCACGGCAAGACGGCCGCCGTCCATTTCGTCGGGGTCTGGGACACGGTCGAATCGGTCGGCATTCCCCTCCTGTCCCGCCGCTCGATCACCAGCGACGGCACGACCAGCGGGAAAGACGGCCTGCGCCACATCCGCCACGCGCTGTCGATGGATGAGCACAGGCTCAGCTTCGCGCCGCGCCTGTACTGGGAAGCGGATTACTGGCATGGCCACCGGGACGACCCGTCGAAGGTACGCTCGCTGCGCCAGCGATGGTTCCGCGGGGTGCACAGCGATGTCGGCGGCGGCTACGACCTCAACGAAGCCGGCCTCTCCGGCCAGGCCTACGAATGGATGCTTGGCGAGGCCGTCGCCTGCGGGCTGAGGACCGCCCCGGCCGCAAGCATGCCAGCGGGCGTGCGCAAGCCGTATATCGCCCACGATGCCTGCCACGACACGCCATGGTGGGGTGTCGCCGGCCTGACGGTCCGGACCAATATCACGCATAAGAGTGCGGCCGGCGACGAGCGGATCAAGGTCACCACCGAAGGGGCCGCCACCGAGACCGCCCCAAGGATCCATTCGGTCTGGCAGGCCGGCACGAAGCGCCTCGACCCGCGGTTCTGGATCGCACTGGCCTGCGCGCTCGCTGCCTGGCTCCTGTGCGGGGCGCTCGGCCATGCGGCCTTCCACGGCAACGCGGCGCCGGGCACGCTGGCCCAGATCGCGCAGGGCGCGGCGCAATTCGACGAGTGGCAGCACACACTCGCCAGGGACGCCTGGCCCGCTTCAGGCAGCAAGACCGGGCTCGTCACACCCGCTAACACCGCCTACTGGGCCTTGCTGGCGGACTGTGGCTTCATCGCCGCCTACAGCTGGCTTCTCGGCCTGGGCGCCTCCTGGGCGTTCACGGAAATGAGCTTCGGCCGGCATCCTGCAGACAAGGTCGAACCCGTGTTCGTGCTGGGCCTGGCGCCCATGGTCGCGGTGCTTGCCGACGTCGCCGAGAATGCGGCGACGCTGTTCACGCTGTGGTCCATCCCGTACGGGACGTGGCTGCCCTTCGTGTTCGGCGCGCTGACCGCGCTTGCGAATGGCGTCAAATGGATAGGACTGGCGGGGAGCCTGGTATTGTTCGCCTGCGGTATCCTGGCCTGGACCAGCCGGCTCCAGCCGCTGTCGAGGATGCCCGCGGTGCGCGGCTAGTCCCCGGACTCAGGAAAGCTTGCGCTGCGCGTCCGCGCCCAGCCCGCGTACCCAATCGAAGGCGGCCAGCTCGATCTCGCGGATCTGCTTGACCGACAGGCCCAGCTTGTCGAGGGCGCGCGCCAGGCTGCGCCCGCATTGCTTGCCTTCCAGCTCCTCGGCCACGCTCAGCATCGCACCGAAATCGCCGGCGTGGTCCAGCAGCGCGGCTTTCACTTCCTGCGAGACGTCGACGCGCTCGAGGATGGCGCCCATCGGAATCGCCAGCAGCGCATCCATCAGCGACATCATGCCGATCGTGAAGGCAGTCTCTGCGCTGGCGACGTCGCCCGGCCGCAGTGCCTGGCTCATCAGTTCGAGCAGGCGGCCGCGCGTGGTGGCCATCTGCAGCAGCGGCGAATTCAGTTCGACCCGGCCGTCCGGCATGCTGTACAGCAGGATCTGCAGCCAGCGCTGCAGCTGGCTGCGCCCGAGCTGGTTGAGCGCCTGCGACACCGATTCGATATGGCGGTCGGGCCCGGCGGCGCGGCTGTTCACCAGGCGCAGCAGGTTCAGGCTCAGCAGCGCATCGCGCTTGACGGCCGCTTCGATGGCGGCGTGATCCGCGTTCGAGCCGATCAGCTCGAGCAGGCGCAGCACCACCATTTCGGACGGCGAGATCTTCTTGCCCGACAGGATGGCCGGACGCGCGAAATAATAGCCCTGGAAGTATTCGAAACCGAGCTCGAGGCAGAGGCGGAATTCCTCCACCGTCTCGACCTTTTCGGCCAACAATTTCTGGCGCGCGCCACGCAGGCTGTGTGCCAGGCGGACCAGTTCGTCCCGCTCGACACCCTGGAGGTCGATCTTGATCACATCGACCAAATCGATCAGCTTGCTAACCTGCTCGGAATGGCTTATAACATCGTCGAGGGCGAACTTGAAGCCGAGCTCCTTCAGCTCCCGCACCCGTGCCAGCACCGCGTCGGTCGGCAGTACGGTTTCCAGGATCTCGAGGATCACCCGGTCGGGCGGCAGGAAACGGACAAAATCGCTCATCAACACGACTTCGTCGACATTGACGAAGGCGAGCTGCTCTCCCACCACCTTTTCCATGCCCAGCTGCGAAGCGTGGGCGATGACGGTGGCGGTAGCGGCGGCATAATCGGTCAGTTGCGCGTCCTCGTGCTCCGGGGCGGCGCGAAACAGCAGCTCGAACGCCACCAGCTTCTGGTCGCGCCCGAGAATGGGTTGTCGCGCCAGAAAAAATTCGTCGGACGGCATGGACGTGACTGCCGTTGCATCCGCGTGCATCGTAAAAACTCCTGAGAATCAATTTCGGCTCGTAAATGCGAGCCGGGGCCGGGGCATGCCGCGACACCGCTTCGACTATACTACAGACTCGAAGTCTTTACATTTCGACATCGTATCAAATCGTTACGGTGCGGCCGGGGAGCCACGTTTGAAACGGGCTCAACCGCGGCCGGGGACCTTGCGCTTGGGTGTACGTGCAGGTGCGGAGGCCTGCTTGGTCTGGTCGGCATAACGGAAGGCGGGCACCCGCTTCTTTTCCGGCGCGACCGGCGCATCGCGCTCGGCCTCGGCCGGACGCTTTTTCGGGCCCTCGCCGAAGGGCTGGCCGGGCAGGCGCAGGCTGCCGGCGCCGGACAGCGGGCTGGCGCGGCGCGCATTACCGACCGGCTTGCGCGGGCCGGCCTCGGCGCCGCGCGGAATGGCCGTCCCCGTGACCTGGGTGCCTTTTTCGATGCGGAAGGTGGCGCCGCCGTCCTTGCCCAGCACCTGCACCAGGTAGGGCATGGTTTCGCGCAGGGTCGCTTCCAGCGTGTAAGGCGGATTCAGGATAAACATGCCGCTGCTGTGCATGCCGGTGCCGTCCGGGCCCGGCGTCGCGACCGTCAGCGTGACGTGCAGCCACTCCTTGGCCGGCAGTCGCTTCAGGCGATCGGCAAACTGGCGCGACTCCATGCGCTGCAGCACCGGATACCACACCGCGTAAATGCCGGAGGGGAAGCGGCCGAGCGCTTCCTCGAGCGCATCGCGCACATGCTTGTAGTCGAGCTTCACTTCATACGGCGGGTCGATCAGCACCAGCGCACGGCGCGACGGCGGCGGCAGCAGGGCTTTCAAGCCGTGGAAACCGTCGGCATGGTCGATCAGGATACGACGGCCGCGGGCACGCTCGCCCTGCTCCGCCTTGTGCGCTTCCAGCTTACGGAAATTCTCTACCAGCAATTTCGTATCGGCCGGGTGCAGCTCGAACAGGCGCAGGCGGTCTTCCGGACGCGCGACCTGTTCTGCCACATAGGGCGATCCCGGGTAGTAGCGCAGGCGGCCGGACGGATTCATGCCGCGCACCAGGTTCACGTAGTCCGCCAGCGGCGCCGGCAGGTCGTCGCGCTCCCACAGGCGCGCGATGCCGTCCAGGTACTCGCCGCTCTTCACCGCTTGCGCGCTGTCGAGGGCATACACGCCGGCACCGGAATGGGTGTCGATATAGGTATAGGCGACGTCCTTCTGGTTCATGTACTGGTGCAGCTGCACCTGGATGAAGTGTTTGAGGACATCGGCGTGGTTACCCGCGTGAAAGGCGTGGCGGTAGCTGAACATGGTGATTCCAGGGATGAGGCAAGAAAGGCGCCATTATCGCTTAGATGCGACTTGTTCCCAAAAAATTAAAAAAGCCGCAGCGCCTTGTGAGCGCTGCGGCTGCCACCGCGAACAACGGAGGAAACTGATTAAGCTACTTTCTTTTCGTCGAAGAACTGCTCATCTTCGGTGGAACCGTGCAAGGCCGTGGTCGAGCTCTGGTTCTGCTGGATGGTCTGGGTCACGGCGTCGAAGTAGCCGGTGCCGACTTCGCGCTGGTGCTTGACCGCGGTGAAGCCCTTCTCGGCGGCGCCGAACTCGGCTTCCTGCAGCTCGACGAAGGCCGACATGCCGCGGCGCGCGTAGCCATGCGCCAGGTTGAACATGCTGTAGTTGAGGGCGTGGAAGCCGGCCAGGGTGATGAACTGGAACTTGTAGCCCATGGCGCCCAGCTCCTTCTGGAACTTGGCGATGGTCGCATCGTCCAGGTTCTTCTTCCAGTTGAAGGACGGCGAGCAGTTATAGGCCAGCATCTTGCCCGGGAATTTGGCGTGGATGGCTTCGGCGAAGCGCTTGGCGAAGGCCAGGTCCGGCTTGCCGGTCTCGCACCACACGAGGTCGGCGAAAGGCGCGTAGGCCAGGCCGCGCGAGATCGCCTGGTCGACACCCGGCTTGACCTTGAAGAAGCCCTCGACGGTGCGCTCGCCGGTGCAGAAAGGCTGGTCGTTGGCGTCGACGTCCGAGGTCAGCAGGTCGGCCGCTTCGGCATCGGTACGGGCGATCACCAGGGTCGGGGTGCCCATCACGTCGGCTGCCAGGCGCGCCGCGTTCAGCTTTTCGACGGCTTCGCGGGTCGGCACCAGCACCTTGCCGCCCATGTGGCCGCACTTCTTGACCGAGGCGAGCTGGTCTTCGAAGTGGACGCCGGCGGCGCCGGCATCGATCATCGACTTCATCAGCTCGAAGGCGTTCAGCACGCCGCCGAAACCGGCTTCGGCATCGGCCACGATCGGGGCGAAATAATCGATGTCGTCCTTGCCTTCCGACCACTGGATCTGGTCGGCGCGCTGGAAGGTGTTATTGATGCGCTTGACGACCATCGGCACCGAGTTGGCCGGGTACAGCGACTGGTCCGGATACATTTCGCCGGCCAGGTTGGCGTCGCCCGCCACCTGCCAGCCGGACAGGTAGATCGCCTTCAGGCCGGCCTTCACCTGCTGCATGGCCTGGTTGCCGGTCAGCGCGCCCAGCGCGTTGACGTAGGGTTCGTTATTGACCAGGTCCCACAGTTTTTCAGCACCGCGGCGTGCCAGCGTGTGCTCGATCTGCACCGAGCCGCGCAGGCGGACGACATCCTCGGCCGTGTAGTTGCGGGTCACGCCCTTCCAGCGCGGATTGGTTTCCCAATCTTGCTTGAGAGCGGCGATTTGCTGTTCACGAGTTGCCATGGTGATTCTCCTGATGATGAATGATGAAAGCTGAGTTGGTAGAAGCGTGCTTGGAGATATCTTAAGCCGGGTTGTGCGCAGCACCAATGGTCTTATATAAGACATATGTTTACTTTTATTTCTTTTTACATCAATCACTTACAGCATTCATTTCATGATGTGCAATGAGATTTCTTAAAATGGAAACAGGTGAGGCCGCAAATTTTGTGCGCTTTTCATATTCGCGAACATCGTTCCGTATTGTGAAATTCCGGCTGCCGAGTCCGCCGGAAACACACTGACATCATGCCGCGCGTGGGTGGCGGACTCGTTGACGCGGTCCGGGCATCCACGGCACGGCCGTGTTTCGCGTCAATATATTTGTTACAAAGGCTGAGTTAGCCACTTAACAGAGTTGATCGCCCCCACCACCTACGCTGTGTTCGCGGACTCATCCGTACCGCCGGTCCATTCGCAGGACGCGAAGGGCCGGCACCCGAGACACACAGCAATAGGAGAGCGAAGTGAATACGACCATCCGAAAGACGCTGCTATGTACACTGCTTGCCGCCGGCGCTATCGCGTCGGCCCAGGCCGGCACGCTGGAGTACCAGGGCGTGACGTTCACGTCGTCCTGGACGGACAACGTACTGACCCTCGAAATCGACGCCGCCCACCGCACCGGTGACTGGGCCGCGGCCACCACCATCGGCGCCCTGCAGCTGAAGGGCCTCGGCCGCTTCGACAGCGTGAGCCTGGTGTCGGCGCCGGACGGCGCGGCCAACTGGACGCTGTCGAGCAACGAACTGAACGCGAACGGCTGCGGCGGCGGCGCCCATGTCGGGGCCAGCCTCTGCTTCTCGGGCGACCACGTGGCGCTGTCCGACGACATGGTCTTCAAATTCACCTTCAACGGCAGCGCCACCGATTTCTCTTCCCCGCACGTGAAGGTGAATTTCTTCAACGGCGATGGCGGGCGCAAGGTCGGCAGCCTGCTGTCCGAGAACATTCCGCTGCAGGCGGTGCCGGAGCCGCAGAGCTATGCGATGATGCTGGGCGGCCTGGCCTTGATGGGCGTCGTGGCGCGGCGCAGGAAGACCGCGCGCCGCTAGGCCGCACACTCCTCGTTCAAAAAAAAGCGCCCTGCCCGGTTTTCCGGACAGGGCGCTTTGCATTGGAGCGCTCGGCTTACTTGGCCAGTTCGACGGTCTTTTCCTCGCCGAAGCTCAGCTCGCTGCCATTGACGCCGACGTGGATCGTGTCCTTCGGCCCGAAGCGGCCGGACAGGATCGCCTTCGACAGCGGATTCTCGATCTGCTGCTGGATCGCGCGCTTGAGCGGGCGGGCGCCATACACCGGATCGAAGCCGGCTTCCGCGATCTTCTGCAGGGCGGCGTCGCTGAGGTCCAGCTTCATCTCCATCTTCTCGAGGCGCTGCTCCAGGTTGCGCAGCTGGATGCGGGCGATCTCGCCGATGTTCTTCTCGTCGAGCGCATGGAAGACCACGATCTCGTCGATGCGGTTGATGAACTCGGGGCGGAAGTGTCCGCGCACCTCGGCCATCACCGCCATCTTGACCACCGCCGGCTCGTCCGATTCCATCGCCTGGATCCTGTGCGAACCCAGGTTCGAGGTCATGACGATGACGGTGTTCTTGAAGTCCACGGTGCGGCCCTGGCCATCGGTCATGCGGCCGTCGTCGAGCGCCTGCAGCAGGACGTTGAACACGTCCGGGTGCGCCTTCTCGATCTCGTCGAGAAGGATCACGCTGTAGGGCTTGCGGCGCACGGCTTCGGTCAGGTAGCCGCCTTCCTCGTAGCCCACATAGCCCGGCGGCGCGCCGATCAATCGGGCCACCGAATGCTTCTCCATGAATTCGCTCATGTCGATGCGGATCAGCGATTCCTCGGTATCGAACAGGAAGGCGGCCAGCGCCTTGCACAGCTCGGTCTTGCCGACGCCGGTCGGACCCAGGAACATGAAGGAGCCATACGGGCGGTTCGGATCGGCCAGGCCGGCACGCGAACGGCGGATGGCATCGGACACGGCTTCGATCGCCTCGTCCTGGCCCACCACGCGCTTGTGCAGCTCGTCCTCGATGTGCAGCAGCTTGTCACGCTCGCCCTGCATCATGCGCGCCACCGGGATGCCGGTCGCGCGCGACACCACTTCCGCGATCTCCTCGGCGCCGACCTGGGTGCGCAGCAGGCGCGGCTTGCCATCCGCCGTTTCGGGCTGCTCGCCGGCGGCTTCGGCATCCTTCAGCTGCTTCTCCAGCTCAGGCAGGCGGCCATACTGCAGCTCCGACACCTTCTGCCAGTTGGACTGGCGCTTGGCTTCCTCCATCTGCAGGCGGATCTTCTCGATCTCTTCCTTGATGTGGGTCGTGCCCTGCACAGCGGCCTTCTCGGCCTTGAGGATCTCTTCGTAATCGTTGTACTCGCGCTCCAGGCGCGCGATCTCGTCGTTGATCAGCTCAAGGCGGCGCTGGGATGCTTCGTCGGTTTCCTTTTTAACGGCTTCGCGCTCGATCTTCAGCTGGATCAGGCGGCGGTCCAGCTTGTCCATCACTTCCGGCTTGGAATCGATCTCGATCTTGATCTTCGAGGCCGCTTCGTCGATCAGGTCGATCGCCTTGTCGGGCAGGAAGCGGTCGGTGATATAGCGGTGCGACAGCTCGGCCGCGGCGATGATCGCGGGGTCGGTGATCTCCACCTTGTGGTGCAGCTCGTATTTCTCCTGCAGGCCGCGCAGAATGGCGATGGTCGCCTCCACGCTCGGCTCGTCGACCATGATCTTCTGGAAGCGGCGCTCCAGCGCGGCATCCTTCTCGACGTACTTGCGGTACTCGTCGAGGGTGGTCGCGCCGATGCAGTGCAGCTCGCCGCGCGCCAGCGCAGGCTTGAGCATGTTACCGGCGTCCATCGCGCCTTCGGCCTTGCCGGCGCCGACCATGGTGTGGATCTCGTCGATGAAGACGATGGTCATGCCCTCGTCATGCGCCAGCTCCTTCAGCACCGACTTCAGGCGTTCCTCGAATTCCCCGCGGAACTTGGCCCCGGCCAGCAGCGCCGCCATGTCGAGCGAGAGCACGCGCTTGCCCTTCAGCGAATCGGGAACTTCGCCATTGACGATGCGCTGGGCCAGGCCCTCGACGATGGCGGTCTTGCCCACACCCGGCTCGCCGATCAGCACCGGATTGTTCTTGGTCCGGCGCTGCAGCACCTGGATCGCGCGGCGGATCTCGTCGTCGCGGCCGATCACCGGATCCAGCTTGCCCATGCGGGCGCGCTCAGTCAGGTCGAGGGTGTATTTTTTCAGTGCTTCACGCTGGCCTTCGGCATCCTGGGAATTCACCGAGGCGTCGCTGCCGCGTACGGCGGCGATGGCCGATTCCAGCGCCTTCTTCGTCAGACCGTGCTCGCGCGCCAGGCGGCCGGCGTCGGACTTGTCTTCAGTCAGCGCCAGCAGCACCATCTCGCTGGACAGGAACTGGTCGCCGCGCTTCTGCGATTCGCGGTCGGCCAGGTTCAGCAGCTGTACCAGCTCGCGTCCGACCTGGACGTCGCCGCCGGTGCCGGATACCTTGGGCAGGCGCTCCAGCGCGCTACGCAGGCTGTTTGCCAGCCCGCCGACATTCACGCCGGCGCGCTGCAGCAGCGAGCGCGCGCCGCCGTCGTCCTGGTTGAGCAAGGCGCTCAGCAGGTGCACCGGTTCGATGTATTGATTATCGTTGCCGACCGCCAGGCTCTGCGCATCCGCCAGCGCTTCCTGGAGCTTGGTGGTCAATTTGTCTTGACGCATATTCTTATCCCCTAGTGGTTGGGTACTACTCGATAGGAACCAAGTTAGGGATGCGGCAATGGTTTTTCAAGATGCGAAATCGGGTATCAGGCAATGGCACGCCAGGTAGCAAACCCCGCGATGCAGCACACGATCGATCCCAGCAGGTGCAGCCCGGAATGCGCCAGCGCCCAGCCATAATCGCCGCGTTGCAGGAGCACCATCGCCTCACCGGAAAAGCTGGAGAAGGTGGTCAGGCCGCCGAGGAAGCCGGTAATCGCGAACAGCCGCCATTCCGGCGACAGGCCCGGATAGCTGCCGAAGAAACCCAGCAACAGGCCGATCAAATAGCCACCGACCAGGTTTGCCACCAGCGTGCCGAGTTGTATGTGCGAGTGTGTGTGCCCCAGGAAAATACTCAGGCCCCACCGAAGCCAGGCGCCGAGGGCGGCGCCCAAGCCGACAGCTATCCAGCTCATCGATTAGCCCACTTTGCCTTGGCGGTATCGTCGCTGACGCGGGCGTCGACCCAGCGTGCGCCCTCCGGCGTCTGTTCCTTCTTCCAGAACGGCGCCTCGGTCTTGAGGTAATCCATGATGAATTCGCAGGCCGCGAAGGCTTCGCCACGGTGGGCGCTCGACACCGCCACCAGCACGATCTGCTCCATCGGCAGCATCGGGCCGACGCGGTGCACGACCAGCGCGCCATACAAGGGCCAGCGCGCGCGCGCCTGCTCGACAATGCCGTGCAGGGCGCGTTCCGTCATCTCCGGATAATGTTCCAGCTCCAGTTCGGCGACCCGGGCGCCATCGTTGAGGTCGCGCACCGTGCCGACGAAACTCACCACGGCGCCGATACGCGGATCGCCCGCGCGCAGACGGGCGACTTCCGCGCCGAGCTCAAAATCTTCCTTCTGCACCCTTACTTCGGTGAACCCCTGCGTCATTTACCCTCCCGGGCCATGCGCATGAACAGCTGTTCGATGCGCGACGCGGTGCGGGCGTCGATCAGGGCCGGCAAGGCGGCCAGCTCGCGCAGCTGGGCGGCGTTGCTGCCATGTCCATCCTTCTGGCCAGCCTTGTGGCCTGACTTCAGGGAGGATTGCAGCACCTCGACCTGCAGCTTGAGGCGTTCGCGGGCGAATTCCGGGCCGCTGTCGATGCCGGCGCGGATCTCGGCGCGCAGCAGTTCGTGCATCAGCGTGTCGCGGTTGCGTTCCAGCAGCTGGGCATAGCCGTCGCGTCCCTGTTGCAGGGCACGCAGGGCCGCGTCGAAGCGGCCGCGCAGGGTGCGCTCCAGCTCGCCGTCCAGCGGCGGCAAGGCGCTCCAGCGCGCTTCCCAGTCGATGTCGGGCGTCGCACCCGCGACGACGCCCTGCTCCAGTTCCTGCACCAGGCGCAGCTTGTCGCGCAGCTGGCCGGCCTGGGCCAGGCCGGCGGCGCGGCGGGCGGCGTCCGCATGGTGCTGCACCTGCGCGATGGCGGCGTGGTAGCGCTTCTCGACCCGCCCCTCATGGGCGCGCGGCACCGGGCCAATGGCCTGCCACTCGGCCGCCGCTTCGCGCAGCAGCTTGCCGGCCGTGGCCGGGGTGACGTCCGGGGCCGCCGCTTCCAGGCGCGCGCTGATCGCTTCCTTGGCGGCTTCGTGGGCGCGGCGCTCGATGTCGGCTTCGTGCAGGCTTTCCTTGCGGCGCTGGAACACGTCGTCGCAGACGGCGCGGAAGCGCTGCCATAAAGCCTGTTCGCTCTTGCGTTCCAGCGGCAGCGCGCGCGCATGTTCCTGCCAGCGCTGCTGTAAAACGCGCATGGTGTCGAGGGCATGGCGGTCGTGCGGATCGATCGCCGCGGCTTGCTCGATGAGTTCCTCGCGGCTTGCCATCTCACCCTTGCGCTGCTCTTCCAGCGGCCCCTGCAGGGTGTTCAGGGCATCGGTGAACAAGGCGTCGAGGCGTTTCTTTTCCTTGCGGTCGATGGCGCCCAGGTGGCTCCAGGCCAGGCGCAGGCGCTGCACGGTGCCGGCCACATGTTTCCACTCGGCCTCGCCCGACTGCAGGCGCGCGATCTCGGCATTGGCTTCGTCGACCAGGGCCTGACCCCGTGCCGCATTCGCGTGGCGCTCGTCGGCCAGGTGGCGGAAGTGGGCCGCCGCCGGTGCATAGGCCGCGGTACAGGCGGCGTCGAAACGTTCCCACAGGCTCTTGGGGGCGGCGCCGGACAGGCTGTCGAGGGCTTTCCAGCGCTCACGCATGCTGCCGACCTTCTTGGCCAGCTCGCTCATCGCCAGGTTTTGCGTCGGCAATGCTTCCACGCTCTTGATCAGCTCTTCGCGCGAGACATTGCCTCCCCAGCGCGCCCAGTCGGACAGACGCTTGAGCTCGGCGCGCACATGGGCCAGGCGGTCGGACTGGGCTGGGGTCAGGCGCATGCCCTTGTCGCGTGCTTCCTTCAACGACTTGTCGAGCTCGGCCGCGGTGCCCAGCGAGCCCTGCTGCAGAGCCGCTTCCATTGCGTCCATGGTGTCCAGGAAATGCTGGTCGGCGCCCCTGGGCTTGCCCTGCTCCTTCGCTTCCTTCGGCGCTTCCTTCGACGCTTCTTTCGATTTGCCGGCTTCCTTCTGTTCACGCGGCTTGCGCGGCTCGGGCTGCGGCAGGGTCGCCAGCAAGGCATCGAAGCGCTGCTGCAGGGCGGCCATGGCCTCGAGCTGGCTTCCCTGCGGCGGCGACGGCAAGCGGTGCCATTCCTTGCGCAGGGCGTCGGCATTCAGTTCGGCGGCAGGTTTGTCCTGATGCGCTGTAATGTATGCGTCGCGCGCCGCCAGCGCCGCCTGTCCGGCCTCGATTTCGTGCAGGCTGGCCTGCAGCTTCTGGGCTTCGAGGCCGAACTCGGCCACCAGCCCACGCGGCAGCGACGGGTGTTCGGCCGCCTGCAGGGCCTGGGCCTGTTCCTGGGCCAGGGCTTCCAGGCGCGCGGCCAGCTCGGCGGCAGGCAGGGGTTCGGACGGCAGCCGGCGCAGCGTGGCGAGGCGGTCGATCATGGCGCGCTGCAGGGCGACCTGGGCTTCCAGACGCTGGGCCAGGCCGGCGCGCACCTGGCCGAATTCCTCCTGCAGCTCGGGCGAAGCGATCACCGCCCATTTGCGGTCGAGATCGGCAACATGATTCGGGGTCAGCAGCTCGTCCTTGAGCAGCGCGCGTGCCTGTTCGAGCATTGCTTCGCCGCGCTTGCGCTCGGCTTCGCGGTGCCGGTAGGCATCCAGGCGCGATTGCATCAGCTTGGCAACCCGGCGGTCGGTATTGCGCATCGCCGTATGGACGCGCTCGAGCAGCGCCGGGCTGTGGACGAACTCGGCTGCAGACAGGCGCAGCTCGGAAAATTCGCATTGGAGGATGAATTCCACCGCGGCAGCCTCGTCGCCCTGGATCTGGCTCAACCGTTCGGCCTGCAGCGCGCGCTGCGGCGCCGACGATGCGCCCGCGCCGGCAGAGCCAGCGCTTGACGTGGCCGCCTGTTCTGCTTGCGCCCCTTGTCCGGCCGGCTTGTCGCCGGGCTTGTTATCGCCCGGCCGCTTGAATAGGAACTCGAACATGATGAAATCGCACTTCCAAAATCGCCATCATAACAGCTATCCGGATGGCTTCGCGCCACCGGACTGGCGCGTGCCGTCCGGGTTCCCGGGTGCGTTTCAGTGCAGCATCGAGAGCGTGGCGTGGCGCCGCCCGAATTCCGGGCCGGTGGAATCAATCCGGACCGGGTCGTACAGCGGATGGCGCGGCTCGACCGGTTCCGGATGCCCGCGCCCGCGCCGTACGGCGCCGCGGTGCTCGCGCGCCACCGCATCGTGGGCCAGCATCTGGTTGGCGATCGCGAACCAGGCTTCGCCGCGCACCAGGCTGCGCGCCAGTGGGAACAGCTCATGCTCCTCGCGCTCGAGGCGGCAGCGCACGGCCGCGATGCAGCGCTCGACGGCCGTATGGAAGGCATCGCGGTCCACGCCGCGCGCGCCTGCATCGACGCAGGCCTCGGCGGCGGCCAGCGCGCCGGATGCGCTGTGGCTGATGCGTTCGAGATCGCGCAGCAGGCCATCGGCCGCCGCGGAACCGCGGCGCAGGGCCGGCACCAGGAATTTATCCAGCTTGCGCGCATGGCAATCGTCCACCACCTGGCGCAGTTCGGCGCACAGCTGGGCCGCCTGGCCGGGGGCCAGGGTGCCGTCCTCGTCCGGGAGAGCGTGCAGCTCGCGCGCCAGCGACTGCAGCGCGGTACGGACGGTGGTTTGTTCCACGGACAGGGCAACGAGGGTGTAAGTCGACGTCAGCATTCGGTCTCCGCTCAGTTTTTCGCCAACGAAAGGTTTAGCCTGGCCAGCATGGCCGGGGCAGAAACCTGGATGGGAGGCGTATGTTTTGAACAGGCCTGTAAGGAAGGGAGGACCCCGTGTTGTTGGTCATCGGCCTGAAAGAGCACCTAGTGTACGGACGGGGCCTGGGCTGAGGTTTGATCTAGCACAAATCACAAGGCGCCCTGCCCCCACGGCTGGGGCCGGCAGAATTCCTGTCAGGCGCTCTCAGGCGGCGGCCTGCTGCGGAGCGGCAAACAGAGCGCGCAAGGGCGCGGCGATCCCTTCCGGATCGGTGCGGGAGACCTCGACCGCCGGACAGCCATGCCAGCGCGCGCAACGCGCTACGGCCGCTACCAGGTCGGCCAGCAAACGCTCGCTGACACGCACCCCTGATTCCAGCACCACCGACTTCAATTCGAACACCCCGGCAGCACGGTGCGCCTTGGCGTCGATGCGGCCGATGAGCTGCCCGCGGCGCAGCACCGGCAGGGTGAAATAGCCGTATTGGCGTTTCTCGGCCGGGGTGTAACACTCCAGCCGGTAATCGAAACCGAACAGTTCCAGCGCGCGGCGGCGGTCCCAGACGATAGGGTCGAAGGGCGACAGCAAGCTGGTGACGGTCGGATTCAGGCGCCCTTGCGCCGCCAGTTCCAGCAGGCCGGCATGATCGGGATGGACGAACACCGGCTCCTTCCAGCCCTCGACGCGGGCGCGCAGCAGCAGGCCTTCGTCCGCCAGCGCCTGCGCGGCCAGGTGCGGCGGGCGGGTGCGGTGGTAGTCCGGGATCCAGGCCGCCTTCGCCAGCCCCAGCGCCTTCACTGCGCGCAGCACGAACTCGCGGCGGACCGTGTCCATGGCCGGGGCCTGGCTGTCATTCCAGCCCGGCAGCACGCGCTCGGCCAGGTCGTACACGCGATGGAAATTGTGGCGCCGTGCGACCATCACCTTGCCTGCCGTGAACAGCGCCTCCAGCGAGCGCTTCTCGGGCTTCCACTCCCACCAGCCGCCGCCCTTGCCGTCCGTGCGTTCGAAGTCGGCGGCGCGTGTCGGCCCCTTGAGGCGGATGTGCTCCAGCACGCGCTCGACCTGCTCGGCGTGTCCCTTCATCCACGAGGAACCCGACTTCCAGCCCATCGACGCGGTGTCCAGCATGCGGTGGCGGTACAGGCCATAGTCTTCGACCGGGATGAAGCAGGCTTCGTGGGCCCAGTATTCGAACAGCTTGCCCTCGGCCAGCAGCTGCTCGAGCCAGGCCGGCTCATAATCGCCCAGGCGGCTCCACAGCACCAGATAAGGGCTGCGCGCGACCACGCTGATGGTGTCGATCTGCAGTACGCCCATGCGGCGGATCGCGGCCAGCACCTCGTCCTTCGTGGCGCGGGCGCGGCGGGGCTGCAGCATGCCTTGGGCCGACAGGTGAAGGGCGCGCGCGGCGCCGAGTGAAAGAGTGAGTTCGCTCATGCACTTATTTTATTAGAGCTATTGTCATGTTGCTCAGCTGTCCAAGAACTTTTGTCACCGGTAAGCTGTCTGCCATATACTGAGCGCCCTCGCTCACCCATCCTTCCTGTAAGAACCCATGCGGCTGCTGCACACCTCCGACTGGCACCTCGGCCAGAACCTGCACAACTTCGACCGGTCCTACGAACACCAGCGCTTCCTCGACTGGCTGCTCGATACCATCGTGGCCGAGCAGGTGGACGCCTTGCTGATCGCCGGCGACATCTTCGACAACTCGAACCCGTCGGCGGCCTCGCAGCGCCAGCTCTACCGCTTCCTGCAGCAGGCCCGCGCCAGGTCGCCGCAGCTCGACATCGTGGTCGTCGCCGGCAACCACGATTCGCCGGGCCGCCTGGAAGCACCCGGACCGCTGCTGGAGGCGCATGGCACCCGGGTGGTCGGCCACGTCGTGCGGAATAGCGACGGCGACATCGACCTCGAGCGGATGGTGGTGCCGCTGACCGGCCGCGATGGCCAGGTCGAGGCCTGGTGCGTGGCCGTGCCCTTCCTGCGTCCGGGCGACGTGCCGCGCATCGACACCAGCGGCAGCGAAATGGAAAACGCCGCCATCGACGCCTACCTGTCCGGCATCGCCCTGCTCTACCAGCAGGCCTACGAGCTGGCGCGCTCGCGCTGCGTGAATGGAGAAGCGGTGCTGGCAATGGGCCACTGCCACATGGTGGGCGGCGACTCCTCGCCGGATTCCGAGCGCCGTATCCTGATCGGCGGCACCGAAGCCCTCCCGGCCTCGATGTTCGATCCGGGCATCGCCTATGCCGCCCTGGGCCACCTGCACCTGGCGCAAAAGGTCGGCAAGCAGGAGCACCTGCGCTATTGCGGCAGCCCCTTGCCGCTGTCCTTCGCGGAGATCGGCTACCAGCACCAGGTGCTGCGCATCGACCTCGAAGGCGGTAAGGCCAAAGACATCGTGCCGCTGCACGTGCCGCGCGCGGTCGAGCTGCTGCGCGTGCCGCCGCAGCCGGCCCCCTTGAAGCAGGTGATCGCCGAACTGGTCGGCCTCGACCTGCCGGACGCGCCGCTGCACGAACAGCCCTACCTGGAAGTCCGCGTGCTGCTGGACGGCCCTGAACCCAGCCTGCGCGCCCAGGTCGAGGCAGCGCTGGAAGGCAAGCCGGTGCGCCTGGCGAAGATCGAACCGACCCGCAAGCTGGTCACGGCGGCCGGCATCGACGCCGCCCTGAGCCTGGACCAGCTGGCCCAGCTGCAGCCGGACGACATCTTCCAGCGCCTGTGGCAGCAGCGCTTCGGCGAGGACGCGCCGCCCGACCAGCTGGCCGCCTTTTCCGAACTGATGGCAGGTGGCGTATGAAGATCCTGCGCATCGGCGGCAAGAACCTGGCCTCGCTGGCCGGCGAATTCGAGGTCGACTTCGAACAGGAGCCGCTGGTATCGAGCGGCCTGTTCGCGATCAGCGGGCCCACCGGCGCCGGCAAGAGCACCCTGCTCGATGCCCTGTGCCTGGCCCTGTACGACGCCACCCCGCGCCTGCTCAAGGGCCCGCGCGCCGGCAACTTCCTGCCCGACGTCGGCGACGACGTCTTGTCCGTGCAGGACCGCCGCACCCTGCTGCGGCGCGGCACCGCCGAAGCCTTTGCGGAAGTCGACTTCGTCGGCAACGACGAGGGCCGCTACCGCGCGCGCTGGAGCGTGCGGCGCTCGCGCAACCGCGCCGGCGGCGCCCTGCAGCCAGTCACCATGAGTTTGCAGCGCCTGCCGGACCTGCAGCCGATCGGCGGCACCAAGACCGAGGTGCTGGGTGAGATCGAGCGCCGCATCGGCCTGTCCTTCGAACAGTTCACACGCTCGGTGCTGCTGGCCCAGAACGAGTTCTCGGCTTTCCTCCGCACCGACGAAAACGAGCGCGGCGAACTGCTCGAAACCCTCACCGGCAGCACCGTCTACGGCGAGATCTCGCGCCGCGCCTTCGAGCGCTGGCGCCAGGAGCAGGAAGCGATGCGCCGCCTGACTTCGCGCCTGCAGGACCAGGCGCCGCTGTCCCCAAGCGAGCGCGAAGCCCTCGAGCAGCAGCACGAAGAAGCCAACCGCCAGCTGGCGTCCATCGACACCCGCCGCGCCGCGCTCGAAGAACGCCTGCGCTGGCACCAGGAACTGGCCCGTCTTCGTGCCACCGAAGCGGCGGCGGAAACCGCACTGGCCACCGCCAACGCCGAGCTGGAGGCCGCTGCCGAACGCCGCCGGCGCCTGGCCACGCTGGACGCCGTGCAGCCGGCACGTCCGCTGATGGCCGACCTGGCGCGCCTGGCCGACGAGCAGCGCCAGGTGCAGTCCCAGCTGGCTTCCGGCGAACAGGAATTGGCGCGCGCATTGGCGGCCCAGCAGGAAGCCATGCGCGGCCAGATCGATGCCGAGCGCAAACTGGAAGCGGCCGAGGATGCCCTGCGCGCCGCCGGCCCGCAGCTGGACCGCGCCAAGGCGCTGGACGCAAGCCTGGACACCCTGCTGCCGGCGCACGCGAAAGCACGCACGGCGCGCGACGAAGCCGCCGACGAAGCGCGCAAGGCCGAGGCGCAGCAGCAGGCCAAGGCCCGCGAGCTGGCAGCCGCCCGCCAGTCGCTGCAGGAGACCGGCGCCTGGCTGGAAGGCCAGCGCGCCATCGAGGGCCTGGCCGCCCAGTGGGCGCGCTGGGAGCAGCGCCTGGTGCAGGCCGAGGAAGCCGCACGCCAGGATGCGCAGTCGGCGGCGGCACTGAAGGAAGTCCAGCTTGGCGCCGAACAGGCAGCCAACGCCGCCCAGCGCACCGCCGTGGCACTGGAATCCGCGACCGCGCTGCTGGCCACGCGCGACGAAGCGCGCCGCGCGGCCAGCGAAGCCCTGGCCGCCATCGACGATGATGCATTGCGCGACGAGCGCCGCCAGCTGGACACGCGCCGCGAACGCCTCGCGGCGCTGGAGCAGGCCTGGAACCTGCTGCGCAGCGCACGCCAGCGCCTGGCCGAACTCGATGCCGGCGCAAAGCAGGCAAACTCGTCCCGTACTGCTGCGCAGGAAGCCCTGGAAGCGGCGCGCGCCGCCGGCATCGCGCTCGACGCCCAGGTGGTGCAAGCGGAACGCCTGCTGAAGGGCGCGCAACTCGCCTGTGCCGACGGCGTCGAGAGCCTGCGCGCGACCCTGGTCGACGGCGATCCCTGCCCGGTGTGCGGCGCCGAGGAGCACCCCTACCGCCACCAGGACGAACGCCTGCACGCGGTGCTGACAAACCTGGCGGACGAACTGGCCGCGCGCCGCCGCGAGCAGCGCGACAACCTGAACCTGCAGGCGGAACAGCGCGCCGCCTTCGACACCGCCACGGAAAAACTGGCCCAGCTGGGACGCGAGCGCGAGGAATTCGCCGCCAACGTTTCCGAACTGGAGGACGAATGGCAGGCCAGCGAACTGGCCCCGGACGCGCCGGCGGAAGCCGGACGCCAGTCCTGGTTCGCCAGCCAGGCCACGCGCCTGCGCGCCGACCTCGACGCGCTGGACGCCCGCGACCAGGGCCTGGGCCGCGCGCGCCTGGCACGCGATGCCGCCCAGCAGGCCTGGGACCAGACCAACGCCGAGCACGCGCGCCTGCTCCAGGCCGCGCAGCAGGCCCAGGGCCAGCTGGCGAAGCTGGATGCCGACATCGCCGGCCTGGCAGCTCGCCGCGATGCAGCAGCCGCCAGCCTGGCCGCCCTGCTCGCGGAGATCGATCCGGTGCTGAGCGACGCCTGCGGCGATGGCTGGCAGCGCGCCTGGCAACAGGACCCGGCTGGCTGGCGCAATGCCCGTGCCGCCCAGGCCCGCGCTTGGCAGGAGCGCTCGGCGCTGCAGGCACGCCTGGCGGCGAGTATCGACACGCTGGCGGCAGGCCAGTCGGCCCTGGACGAGCGCGTCGCCCAGAGCCGGCGCCAGGTTGACGCCGCGCGCACCGAATTCGAACGCATCGACGCCGACCTGCGCGCCCGCCACGAAGAGCGCGCATTGCTGTTCGAGGGCCGCAAGGCGGTCGAGGTCGAACAGGCGCTGGGCGCCGCGGTGACGGCGGCACGCCAGTCGGTGGCGGCCTGCCAGGCGGCCAGCCTGCAGTCGGCCCAACTGGAAGCGCGCGTGCGTGCCGCCCAGGCCCAGGCGCTGGGCCGCATCGCCGATCTGCAGGGCGCGTCCGCGGATGCCGCCACGCGCCTGGCGCAGTGGATCGAGGACTTCGCCCACGACAACCGCGACCTGGACACGGTCGAGAACGAGCAGCAGCTGGCGAGCCTGCTGGCGGTGGGCGCCGGCCGCATCGCCGAGGAACGCGGCGCCCTGCTCGAACTGGAGAACCGCGCACGCCAGGCCGCCACGGTGCTGGCCGAGCGGCGCGGACAGCGCCAGGAACACGAAGGGCGGCAGGCCGCGCTCCCCGCCGTCGATGACAGCGCCGATGGGGAACAGCCGGTGCTTGACGCGGAATCGGTGGCGCGCCTGCTCGACAGCGTGCAGGCCGAGCGCCGTGCGGTCCACGAGACCGCGGCCAGCCTGGCCGTGCGCATCCGCGAGGACGCGCAGCGGCGCGAGCGCGCGCAATCGATGATGGCCGAGATCGAGCGCCAGCGCGCCATCGAGGACCGCTGGGCCAAGCTGGCCGACCTGATCGGATCGGCCGACGGCAAGAAGTTCCGCAACTATGCCCAGCAGTTCACGCTCGACGTCCTGCTCGGCTATGCCAACATCCACCTGTCGCAGCTGGCGCGCCGCTACCGCCTGGAGCGCGTGGCCAGCCAGGCCGGCCCCTCGCTGGCGCTGATGGTGCGCGACCAGGACATGGGCGGCGAAATCCGCTCGGTCAACTCGCTGTCCGGCGGCGAATCCTTCCTGGTCTCGCTGGCGCTGGCGCTGGGCCTGGCCTCGCTGTCCTCGAACCGGGTCAAGGTCGAGTCGCTGTTCATCGACGAAGGCTTCGGCAGCCTCGACAGCGATACGCTGGGCGTGGCGATGGACGCGCTGGATGCGCTGCAGTCGCTGGGCCGCAAGGTGGGCGTGATCTCGCACGTGCAGGAGATGACGGAGCGGATCTCGACCAAGGTGCTGGTGCGGCCGGCTGGCGGGGGGAGCAGCGCCGTCACGGTGCAGTAAGCGGTGCTAAAATGCGCGTCCCCACGTCGTTCCCGCGAAGGCGGGAACCCATACTGCGCCACAGAATTCGCGACACATGGATTCCCGCCTCCGCGGGAATGACGGCTTTGCGGCTAACAATTTTATCGTCTTATCGCTATATGTCCAAACCCGCCCGCTTCCTGACCTTCAAGTGCGCCAAATGCGCCAAGCCGGTCAAAGTCACCCTGCAGAAAGTATCGGCCTGCTCGCACATCCAGCCCTACCAGGGCATCTGCGAGTGCGGCGAAATCAAGCGCCACGCCACCGGCAATCCGGACGCGGTGAAGTCCTTCGTCGAATCGAACGAGCTGCACTGGCACCACCACCATTGATCGGCCGCCCCTTGGACACCGCACGCATCCACTGGATCGAAAACGGCGAGGAGCGCTCGGCACTCTGGCGCTCCGAGAGCGGCTGGCCGGCGCCGAAGAAAGTCGTGCTGGCCGACGACACCATGAACGCCGACACCGCCTACCGGCTGGCGCTGGAAGGTACCGGCCTGCTTTGGCGCGGCGACTTCCAGAACGCGCGCCAGCTGCTGCAGGCGCTGGTGCGGCGCATCGAGCACAAAGGCGGCCGTAGCAAACGCGCCAAGGCCGCCGCCAAACCGGCGACGCTGACCGAACAGTTCCACCGCCACCGCCTGGCCCAGCTGCAGCGTGCCCGCACCCTGGCCATGCTGCTGATTCCGTTCGACGCCGATTACACGATCCCGCTGCGCCGCGCGCCCGAGGTGAAGGAAGCCTGCCTTGAGGCCTACGGTGCCGGCAGCGAGCCCTTCGTCGCTTCGCTGCGCGAACTGCTGGGCGTGATCGGCGCCCACGAATGGCGCCGCAAGGGCGTGTTCATCCCGGCACTGGATGAGCGCATCCACCCGTGGTACGGCGTGTTCTCGCCGGTCCGTGGCGAATATGTGGAACTGGTGGCGCAGGTGCCCCTGCCTCCAGGCGCATCGAACAAATTGGCCTTCGACATCGGCGCCGGTACCGGCGTGCTGTCGGCGGTGCTGGCACATCGCGGGGTGGAACAGGTGATCGCGACCGACATGGACGAGCGCGCGCTCGGCTGTGTGCGCGCCAACGTCGAGCGCCTCGGTTTGCAGGGCCAGGTCGAAGTCGTGAAGGCCGACCTGTTCCCGCAAGGCCGCGCCAATCTGGTGGTCTGCAATCCGCCCTGGCTGCCGGGCAAGCCGAGTTCCTCGATCGAATACGCGGTGTACGACCCGGACAGCCGCATGCTGCGCGGCTTCCTGGCCGGCCTGAAGGAACACCTGCTGGAGGGCGGCGAAGGCTGGCTGATCCTGTCCGACCTGGCCGAGCACCTGGGCCTGCGCTCGCGCGAACAGCTGCTGGGCTGGATCGCCGATGCCGGACTCGCGGTGGCGGGCCGGCACGACATCCGCCCCGTGCACCCGAAGGCCAGCGATGCGGACGACCCGCTGGCGGCCGCGCGCATGGCCGAGATCACGTCGTTGTGGAGGCTCGGTGTTGCCGATCGGGTAGCCTGATTTGCACTTCCAGCCAGGACGCGATAGAATAGCGTTCTCAGACGCGGGGTGGAGCAGTCTGGCAGCTCGTCGGGCTCATAACCCGAAGGTCACAGGTTCAAATCCTGTCCCCGCAACCAAACACCGGAAAGCCCGACTCTTGTAGCCGGGCTTTTGTTTTCTGGGTTAGCGCAGCGCATGAGAGACAAGAAAGACAACGCCACCTTCGACCTGCCGGGCTTTGAGCCGGCCGAACCGGCCGAAGTGCTTGTCCCGGCGCTTGTCCCGGAACCGAAGCGCCCCGTCCCACGCAGCCGCCGCACCACGCTCAAGCAGGAACAAATTCCCCTGCTGAACCTGGACGACACCGACGCCACCGGCCTGCCGGTGTGGAAGTCCGATCCGGATCTGGATTTGACCGGCTTGCCGGTTTGGAAGCCGGCGGCGTAAGCTTCACCTATCAGCTTCTGCACGTCATTCCCACGGAAGCGGGAGCGACGGTCTCGCTGCTCCCAATTCATTCTCACGCCACGGCACACTCATGTCCGACACCTCCTTCGCCAGCCTCCAGCTCCCCGCCTCCTTCCTCGCCAACCTGACCCAGCTCGGCTACCACAGCATGACCCCGGTCCAGGCGGCGACCCTGCCGCTGGCGCTGGGCGGGCGCGACCTGATCGCGCAGGCGCAGACCGGCAGCGGCAAGACCGCGGCCTTCGGCATCGGCATGCTGCTGCGCCTGAACCCGGCGCTGTTCGCGGTGCAGGGCATGGTGATGTGCCCGACGCGCGAGCTGGCCGACCAGGTGGCGAACGAGCTGCGGCGCCTGGCGCGCGGGATCGGCAACGTCAAGGTGGTCGTGCTCACCGGCGGCGTGCCGATGCGGCCGCAGATCGCCACGCTGGAATTCGGCGCCCACATCGTGGTCGGCACGCCGGGCCGCATCCGCGACCACCTGCAGAAGCGCACCCTCGACCTGGCGCGCCTGCGCACCCTGGTGCTGGACGAAGCCGACCGCATGACCGACATGGGCTTCTACGACGAGATCGCGGCCATCGTGCGCGAATGCCCGTCCTACCGCCAGACCCTGCTGTTCTCGGCCACCTATCCCGACGATATCCGCCAGGCCACCGCGCCCTTCCTGAACAATCCGGAAGAGGTCACGGTCGAAGCGAAGCGCGAAGAATCCGGCATCGTCCAGCGCTTCTACGAGATCGGTTTCGACAACCGCCTGGAAGCGGCGGCGCGCGTGCTGGCCCACTTCAAGCCGGCGTCGGCGATCCTGTTCTGTAACACCAAGGCGCGCTGCCGCGAGCTGGCCGACTACCTGCGCGAGCAGGGCTGGGGCGCGCGCGCGCTCTACGGCGAGATGGAGCAGCGCGACCGCGACGAGACCCTGGCCCTGTTCGCGAACCGCAGCTGCACGGTGCTGGTCGCAACCGACGTCGCCGCGCGCGGCATCGACGTCGCCAGCCTGGAAGCCGTGATCAACGTCGACGTCTCGAAGGATCCGGAAGTGCACGTGCACCGCATCGGCCGCACCGGCCGCGCCGGCGAAAGCGGCGAAGCGCTGACCCTGGCCGCGCCCAACGAAAAGAAATGGGTCAAGCTGATCGAGGAATACACGCAGACGGCGGCCGAATGGCATCCGCTGGCCGAACTCGGCGACGACGTCCATCCCGACGAGCCGGCGACCATGCTGACCCTGTGCATCGCCGGCGGCAAGAAGGACAAGCTGCGTCCCGGCGACCTG
>Ga0065165_1001433_pt1 | contig 25845 bp, 21 predicted proteins | sample AraplaMF_Cvi_mMF_FD_63813 | JGI IMG/M metagenome (GOLD analysis project Ga0065165, IMG submission 63813) | Arabidopsis root microbial communities from the University of North Carolina, USA - plate scrape MF_Cvi_mMF (version 2) (version 3) | ecosystem: Host-associated > Plants > Roots >... | reverse complement strand
CGGACGTTCTTCATCGGGATGAACGTCGAGTTCTGATCAGGGAACCCCGAAGGTCCACCCTTCGGTTCGCGCCAGATGGGGCGTGAGCCGGGCGGGGGACCAAAGCCCGGGCTGCGCGGCGGCGACGCGCAGCCATGCAGCCGAGAGCATCGCGTCGGTGGCGTGGTCGTCATACCGCGCCAGCGACCGATGCGGCTCCGAGCCGAACGCGGCGAGCATCGCGTCGAGCGTCGCCGCGTCGCGGATCTTCGAGATGCCCTTGCGCATGCCCGCAAGCCGCGCGGCCAGCGACGTGTAGATTTCGACCAGCACCGGTCCACGTTCGGGCAGCGGATCGAACGGCCAGAGCCCGATCGTCCCGCGCAGCCGGTGGAGCACGCGCATGCCGGTCAGGCTCGACTTGCCGACCTGGCTCGCGCCGACCAGATTGAAGCAACTGTACGGCGACAGCCGCATCGCCTCCTGGCCGTGCTCGCACACCCGGAAGCGTCCGCGTCCGGGCGGGAACAGGTCGCCGCAATCGCCGCGCTGGCGGAAATGGCGGCGCGCATCCGGATGATTGACGAAGCTGGTCGCGGCGAGGTGCGGGTCGCCGGCGCTGAGTTCGTCGACGAGTTGCCACAGTGCAGGGCCGTCGGGCGGCGAGGCGTCCCAGCCCGAAAAATAGGCGCCCTCGTCCTCGAATGGGAAGGCCGGCGAAAGGTCCAGCCCGATCAGCGCGCGAGTGCCGTTGTTCGCCAGTTGCCCGAGCCATTCGAGCACGTCCTGCCGCGACCAGTTGCGGTCTACGAGCACGGGCGCGCTGCTCCCGGCGCGTGCCTGCGCCACAGCGAGCCCCTTGGGCCGCGCGACCGCCTGGCCCGACCAGTCAATCGCGATGAAATCAGTGAAGCTCCCGTGCTCCTGCGAAAGCAGGAGCCCAGAGTCGCGGACGAGGCGCGTTGGGCCCTGGGCTCCTGCTTCCGCAGGAGCACGATGCGCTTCACTCACGGCCGGTTCGCCATCCCCGCCGCGACCCGCTGAGGCTTCTTGGCGCGGTCCCACCAGGCGCGTTGGATGTAGAGTTCGATGCGTTCGCGGCTGTCGGTACCGTAGCGGACCAGCAGCATCGGATAGTTGGCGTAGTGATCGGTCTGCCAGAAGGTCTCGGGGTCGGTCTCGAACAGCATCTCCTTCTCGGGATGCGTGACCATCAGCGCGAAGCTGCCTTTCTCCCGGCCGGGCGACATGAAGCCCTTGCCGTTGATCTTGGGGCAAGGCGTGCCCCACCAGCTCTCCATCACGACCTCGGGAAGCGTGCAGGCATAGGCGCAGGCTTCGTCCCAATCATGCATCCCCACCTCCGTTCGCGCTGAGCTTGTCGAAGCGCCGTTCTTCCGCGGTCGCGGTTGGAGAAGAAAGGGACTGCCCTTCGACAAGCTCAGGGCGAACGGGTGAGGAGTCAGCCATCCCGCCGCTTCTCCCGCATCTCGTTCCACCACGCCATGCGCTCGGCGATGCGCTTTTCCATGCCGCGCTCGGTCGGCGTGTAGAAGGTCTGCGGCGCCATCTCCTCGGGCCAGTAATTGTCGCCCGAAAAGCCGCCCTCGGCGTCGTGGTCGTAGGTATAGCCCTTGCCGTAGCCGATCTGCTTCATCAGCTTGGTCGGTGCGTTGAGGATGTTCTGCGGGGGCATCAGCGACCCCGTCTCCTTGGCCGAGCGCCACGCCGCCTTCTGCGCCGCATAGGCCGCGTTCGATTTGGGGGCGGTCGCCAGATAGAGGCACGCTTGGGCGATCGCCAGCTCGCCTTCGGGCGAGCCGAGAAAGTCGTACGTGTCCTTGGCGGCGATGCACTGGACGAGCGCCTGCGGGTCGGCGAGGCCGATATCCTCGACCGCAGCACGGGTGAGCCGGCGCAGCACGTAGAGCGGTTCCTCGCCGGCGGTGAGCATTCGCGCGAGATAATAGAGCGCCGCCTGCGGGTCCGATCCGCGGATCGATTTGTGCAGTGCCGAGATCAGATTGTAATGCCCCTCGCGGTCCTTGTCGTAGACTGCGACGCGGCGCTGGAGGAAGTCGCCGAGCGTCGCGGGCGTCAGCGGCGCCTCGAACGTCACCGAGAACAGCGTCTCGGCCTGGTTGAGCAGGAAGCGGCCGTCGCCATCGGCGCTGGCGACCAGCGCGTCGCGCGCCTCGGGGGTGAGGGGCAGGGGACGGCCCTCGAGTTCCTCGCCGCGATCGAGCAGCTTGCACAGCGCCCTGTGATCGAGCCGATGGAGGATCAGCACCTGCGCGCGGCTGAGCAATGCGGCGTTGAGCTCGAACGACGGATTCTCGGTGGTCGCGCCGATCAGCGTGACCGTGCCGTCCTCGACATAGGGCAGGAAACCGTCCTGCTGGGCGCGATTGAAGCGGTGTATCTCGTCGACGAAGAGCAATGTCTTGCGGCCCATCCGGGCATATTCGCGCGCCTCGGCGAACACCTTCTTCAAGTCGGCGACGCCCGAGAACACCGCCGAGATCGCGACGAAGCGCAGGCCCACGGCATCGGCGAGCAACCGCGCGATCGTCGTCTTGCCGGTGCCGGGCGGGCCCCACAGGATGATCGAGCTGAGTTTGCCCGCCGCGACCATCCGCCCGATCGCGCCTTCGGGGCCGGTGAGATGTTCCTGCCCGACGACCTGGTCGAGCGCGCGCGGGCGCAGGCGATCGGCGAGCGGGCCGCCGGCCGGCTCCTCGATGCGGGGCTGTTGTTCGTCGGTGGCAAAGAGATCGGGCATCGCCGCCAAGATAGGCGCGCTGGGCGCCGGACAAAAGTGACGAACATCGCCCACAAGGGGCTTGCGCGAATGTACCCAAGATATATCTTAGACGCATCACGACTCGCTAATGAAGGATTTGAGAATGCGATTTGGATTTCACCACGGCCGCGAGCGCGGCCATGATTGCGGCCGCCGGCATGGCGGACCGCGCGGCGGCTGGGGCCGTGGCGGCCTGTGGGCCATGGGCGGTTGGGGCGGCATGCATGAAGGTGGCCGCGGCGGCGGGCGCGGCCGGCGGATGTTCGACGGCAGCGAGTTGCGGCTCGTCCTGTTGAAGCTGATCGAGGAGCAGCCGCGCCACGGCTATGATTTGATCCGCGAGATCGAGGAGCGCTCGGGCGGCGCCTATGCGCCGAGCCCCGGCGTGATCTACCCGACGCTGACGATGCTCGACGACATGGCACTGGTCGAATCGAAGGCCGAAGGCGCGCGCAAGGCTTTCGCGATCACCGAGGCGGGCAGCGCCGAGCTCGCCGAGAAGGCCGAAGAGGTCGCGGCATTGTTCGAGCGGCTCGCCGCGCTCGGCGAGCACCAGGCCCGCACCAGCGGCGGCCCGATTCGCCGTGCGATGGGCAATTTGCGCGCCGTGCTGCAGGAGCGACTGGGCGGCTCGGAAGTTGATGCCGATACGCTGCACGCGGTCGCCGACATCCTCGACGATGCGGCACGGAAGATCGAACGGCTCTGATGCCGCGACTGGAGATGCTGCGGCGCCGGCTGGGACTGGCGCCGCAGGGGAAGGAAACGACCATGACGATCACGACTGCGAGCGCGTCCGCGCTGGTGCCCACCGAGAGCGCGAGCAAATATCTCCAGCAATTGTGCAAGCATTGGGAGCACAATCTCCAGGTCGAGTTCACGCCGGAGAACGGCACGGTGATCTTTCCCAAGGATGCGCGCGGCGCGAACCATCCGGGCGATGCGGTGGTGACGTTCAACGTCGCCGAGACCGGGCTCGACGTGAGGATCGACGCCTCGAGCGACGAGCAGCTCGAAGGGCTCAAGGGTGCCGTCGCGCGCCACCTCGACCGCTTCGCCTTCCGCGAAGCGCCGCTGGCGTTCGACTGGCAATAAGGCGCTATTTGGCGGCGGTGATGTCGCCCTGCAGCTCCAGCCCATAGCCCTTGAAGCGGTCGCGGACGTTCGCATCGTTCCGAAGCGCCGCCGCCGCATCGGCTGTGGACCTGGCCTTGTCGCCCTTCTTCTCCCAGGCGAGCGCACGCCCGAACAGCGACGAGGTCTGGCTGGGCGATTTCGCCAATGCGCGATCATAGTCGGCGATCGCCTCATCGACGCGGCCGAGGCGCAGATAGACCAGCGCACGGCTGTCGATGAAGCCGGCCACTTCGGGCTCTTTCGCCAAGGCCGCATTGCAGTCGGTCAGCGCACTGTCGAGCGCGAGCCCGGCAATGGCCTTGGCCCAGCAGAGATTGTTGAGCACGACTGCGTCGGCCCCCTTGGTCACCGCGGCGAAATCCCTGTCGGCCTGCTTGCCGTCGCCGGCACGGACATAAGCGATACCCCGCCCGGCGAGGATGCCCTTATCGTCGGGATGCTTGGCGAGCGCTTTCGAATAGGTCGCGATCGCGCCGGTGAAATCACCTTCGTCGGTCTGCCATCCAGCAAACGCGTTCAGGGTGTCGGCTGAATCCGGGGCGAGCCGCATCGCGGCTTCCATGTCCTGCTTGCGGCCGATCTTGTCGGTCTTCGGGCGATTGTCGCTGCGATTGATATAGACGAACGCTTCCGGCTTGATCGCCAGCGCGCGATCATATGCGCGCATCGCATCGTCCGACTTGCCGAACTTGCTGTAGATGTTGGCGGCGGCGACCTGTGCCCAGGCCTGATCGGGTATCGCCGCCGCGACCGCCGCGGCCTCGGCGAGCGCCGCGTCGGTCTTGCCCTGGCCACGGAAGATGTTCGCCCGAAGCAGATAGAGCGTCGCCCAGGTCGGCATCATCTTCAGCGCCGCCGCCGAATCCCGCAGCGCCGCCGCATCGTCGCCCGCGGCGTGATACGCCTCGGCGCGGTGCCCGAGCGAGAAGCCGTTGTCGGGTTCGATGTCGAGCGCGGTCGTATAGGCGGCCACCGCATCCTTCGAGGCGCCGTTGCGCTGTGCCAGCAGCCCCCGGCCGCGGAAGATCACGGCGTTGCGCGGCTCCAGCGCGAAAGCCGCATCCAGATCCTTGGTGGCGGCGGGATAATCGTCCTGCCAGACGCGGGTTATTCCGCGATTGGCCAGCGCCACCGCGTTCTTTGGCTCGAGCGCGAGCGCCTTGTCGAAGTCGCCGATCGCCTCGTCATAGCGCTGGCGATCGAGCAGCATGCTGCCGCGATACAGGAAGCCCTGCACCGTCGTCGGCGCGGTCTCGAGCGCGAGCGCGACTTCCTTCTCGGTCAGTACATAGCTTGCCGGGCGCTTGAGATAGATCGCGTTGCCGGCGAGCTCGCGCAGCGTCTTCTGGGCCGCGGGCGCGTCCTTGGCGGGGAACTCCGAAACGACGCTGCGTTCGGTCTTCTCGATCGTGAAGACACCTTTCTCCAGCCGCGCCTTGCGGCGATAGGCGATGCCGGCGACGACCTGGTCGACATCCTCCTGATTACCCGCCTTGCCGGTCTCGAAGCCGGGCGGAAGCTGGATCGTTTCCGTGACGCGCACATGATAGGGATAGGCGACTGCGAACGGCGCGTCGCTGTCCGGGCCGGGATCGCGGCTGAAATCGGCCTTGTAGCCGATGCCGGTATCGTCGGTTTCGTACCAGCCGCTGCTCCAGTCCATCTTCGCCAGCCCGGTCAGCGACAAATGCTGCTCCCCGGTCGCGGCGTCGAAGGTCGCGGTGACTTTCTGCGGCTCGATGAAGTCGTACTCGCTCTTCCAATATTCGCGCAACGCGCGATCGCGGGCATCGCCGGTCAGATTGGCGAGGCCGAGATTGGTCATCGTGGCCATGTCGCCGCGCATCACGGTCTCAACCGTAACCGGCGCCGGGACCGTCAGCCCCGCGCGTGCATCGATGCGGATCGCGGTGTCGCGGCTCGGCGTGTCGAGCGGCTGCGGCTGCATGCGGACCAGCGTCGCGCCCTGCGGCGTCAGCGGCAGGCCCCAGCCGACATCGGGGACGGCGATCCGGTCGAGGCTCGAATCGCCGGTGCGGGTGCCGTCGAGCCAATAGGTCTTGCCGTCGATCACCGCGCGCACCAGCACGTGGTTGAACAGCCCGATCATCGGCAGCCGCGCATCCATGCCGTCGCCGAATACCGTGCTCACCGCGACCGGCTCGGCCGTGATGTCCATCGCGTGCAGCAAGGCGAGCAGCATCGCCGTCTTCGCCTTGCAGTCGCCATAGCGCCGCGACCAAGTGACGTCGGCGTCGGCCGGCACCAGCCCGCCCGTGCCCATCGCCAACGCGACATAGCGAATCCGATCCTGCACCAAGGTGAGCGCGGCTTCGGCACGTCGCTTCGGATCGGCGGAGCTTGCGCGGATCCGCTCCAGCTCGGCGCGAAGCGGGCTCTGCGCCGGGAAGGTAGCGGCCTTGGCAAACAAGGGCGCCATCAGTGCGCCCAGATCCGCCCAGCTACGGAAATCGGTCGCCTCGACCGCGGCGCCCAGCGCGTATCGGGCCGGCGCGCCCTTGGGCGGATTATACGGCTGAACGTCGTCCAGCGAGAATTCCACGGACTTGCGATCGCCCGACCGGACCGGCTTGAGCGCGGGAAGTCCGGCGGACGGACGCAATTGCATCGGCAGGCTGGCCGGCCAGTCGATGCGCAAATGCACCCGGCCGACCGGCGCGGCGTTCCATCCACCGACAAAATGCTCGGCATGGCCATTGAGCACCGGGTCGCTCGACGTCAGCGAGGTCGCGAATTCGATGACGTCGCCAACCTGCAGGCCTTCGGGCTGGATGTTGGCGGTGAGCATGCCGTCCAGCGTCGCGTTGTCGAGATTGGTCTCGCGCCGCATCACGGTGAAGGTCTGGCCTGATGCCAGCACGTCGATCACCTTGTCGCCGCGCCGGATCGAGAGCTTGTGGACGGTGAGTTCATCGGTGTCGGGCCGCCAGGGGAATGAGATGTTGCCTGCCGCGAGCCCCTGCGGCGCCTGGATCTTCATCGCCACTTCGGAATAGGTCGTCTGACGCCCCGTCTCCAGCGTGGTCTGCTGGTCCCACAACAGGATCCGGACCGGCGCGTCGTCGGGCTTGGCGGAAGCGGGCGGCATCGCCACCGGCTTCACCCAGGCCGGTGCCGGCGCGATCACCGGCTTGTCGCCCGCCTGCGCAGCGGTCGTAAACATCGTCGACGTCAGAAATGCGATCAGCAGCTTCCGCACGATTCCCCCCTGTTTTGCGGGAGCTTAACCGCGAGATTCAATCATTGCACCTGTAGATCAGGGTTACCGCGCAAGACTGCCGAACTAAATTGCGCGGCGCCCGGGAATCCGGTCGGTGCCGATCATCGCCGCAACTTGCGCCTCGCCGATCGGGCGGCTGAAATAATAGCCCTGGATCTGGCTGCAGCCCTGCTCGCGCAATATGTCGAGCTGGCCGGCATTCTCGACCCCCTCGGCGGTGGTCTCCATGCCCAGCGCCTCGGCGAGCGTGGTGATCGACTTGATGATCGCGGTGGCGCCGTCATTGTTGAGCAGGTCGATGATGAAGCTGCGGTCGATCTTGATCTTGTCGAACGGGAAGGCGCGCAGATAGCTGAGCGACGAATAGCCCGTGCCGAAATCGTCGAGCGCGACCCGCACCCCCAGCGCGCGCAGGCTGTGCAGCGAGGCGAGGGTGGTCTCGGGGTTGTCGATGAACAGGCTCTCGGTGATCTCGAGCTCGAGCCGCTTCGGCGCCAGCCCGCTCTCCAGCAGCGCCTGGAGGATGACGGCATTGAGCCCCGGGCTGCGGAACTGGACCGGCGACACGTTGACCGCGACGCGGACATGCTCGGGCCAGGTGCGCGCGACGCGGCACGCCTCGCGCATCACCCATTCGCCGATCGGAATGATCAGCCCGGTGTCCTCGGCGAGCGGGATGAAGTCGACCGGCGGGATCATCCCGCGCTCGGGGTGGTTCCAGCGGAGCAGCGCCTCGAACGCCGACACGCGCGATTCGGCGAGGTTGAACAAGGGCTGGAACATCAGCGAGAGATGCCCCTCCTGGATCGCGTCGTGGAGGTCTAGCTCCATCTGGCGGCGCTTGCGTGCCTCGGCGTCCATCGCCGCCTCGAAGAAGCGATAGCCGCCGCGGCCTTCGTGCTTGGCGCGATACAGCGCGAGGTCGGCATTCTTGGCAAGGGTCACGGGATCGTCGCCGTCGGCGCCGAGGATCGCGATGCCGATGCTGGTGCCCGGCACAATGCGATGTCCGTTGACCACGCACGGTTCGGCGACCGCGCGGATCAGGTCGTGGGCGATGCGGTCGAGCGGGCGGTGCGCGTCGTCGACGACCAGCGCGAACTCGTCGCCGCCCAGCCGCGCGACGAAGCCGTCGCCGGCGAATTCGCTCAGCCGGCGCGCGACCTCGCAGAGCAGGGCATCGCCGGTGGGATGGCCGAGCGTGTCGTTGACTACCTTGAAATTGTCGAGGTCGAGGCAGAGCAGCGCCTGTTGCCGCGTGGTGGTGGACTTGGCCGCCATCAGGATGTGCTCGCGCAGCAAGGTGCGGTTGGCGAGTCCGGTCAGGCTGTCGTGCAGCGCCATGTGGGTGATCTGGCGCTCGCGCTCGCCGATATCGTCGACCATGCGATTGAAGCTGTCGGCCAGCGTGCCGAGCTCGTCGCGGGTGACGACTTCGACCTGGGTGTAGTCGCCCTTGGCGACGCGGCGCGCGGCGGCGTCGAGGGCGACGATCGGGCGCGTGATGCGCCGCGCGAGCAGCCAGCTGCCGGCGCCGGCCAGCGCGACCCCGCCGACGCCGAAGCCGAGCAGCAGCCACAGCATCGGGGCATAATCGGCGAGCGCGCGGGTCAGGCTGTAGCGGAGCAGCAGCACCTGCGGCTCGTCGGCGCGGAACGAGGCGATCGGCGAGGCTTGGACGAGCAGGCGCTCGCCCGCGACGTGCTGCTCGACCGCGGCACCCGAGCGATCCTTTGCCGGAACCGACGCCGCCGGCACGATCCGCGGCGAAAGGTCGATCGACGACAATCTGGCGAGATCGGCCATCTCGCCGCCGTCGAGCGCGTTGCCGAACACGACCCAGCCGATCACGGTCGGTGCCTTGACCGGAGCGGCGGCGGCGTTGAACCGCGTGTCGCCGATCCGCAGCACGCCCTGGTGCGCGCCGTCCTCCAGCGCCTCACGCAGCGCCGCGGCGTCGGCGGCGGGCACCTCGCCGCGATAGCCAATCACGTCACCGTCATTGGTGACTAGGAACGCCTGGTCGAGATCGAGGCGGCTGCGCAGCGAATCGAGCGCCGAAGCGATCGTCGGCGCGTCCTCGGTCGCGGCGGCGGAGCGGAAGCCGAAATCTGCCGCGAGCACCTTGCTGGCGTCGCCGAGCTGGGCATAGCGCATCGCGGTGACGCGGTCGAACACCTTGGCGCCGACGGTCATCTCGCTCTTGACCATGCGCTCGGCATAGCTGCTGATCCCGGTCTTCGCGCCAGCGAGGATCACCACCATCGCGACGGCGAACAGCGCCGCGTAGAACAGCGTCAGCTTGGCCGACAGCGAGCGCGTCACGCGGGTCGCCGATCGGTGAAGGAGTCCGGGCAGGCGCCGCATCGCGATCAGCGCAGGACGATCTGGATGCGGCGGGCAATGTTGCCCGTGGCCGGCATTTCGATGGGGAAGGAGACTTCGTTGTCCTTGCCGCGCATCCGCGGGTGCCAGACGGTGATCGTGCCGCCGCCGGCGGTCACGCCTTCGAGGCGGGTGGTGCCGTTGGCATCGGTCTTGTCGGCGAAGGGCGTGTCGACGACCTTGATGAAACCCGACATCGCGTCATGGATGTTGCAACCGAGCGCGACCGATCCCGCGGTCTTGAAGGTGTAGCTGCGGCTCTGATCCTTGCCGAACAGCTTGAGCTCGAACCGCGCGGGCTTCGAGAAACTGTAGACGTGGTGGCGGACCTTGTCCTGGTTGGGGAAGCTCACGGTCGCGCCGACCGGCACGATCAGCACGTGCGGATTGAACGCGATGTCCTTCTGGACCATCGCGGTGCCCCAGGGGAAGCGGAACGGGCCCCGCACGCCCGCGGACGGGTGGATCGTCACCACCGCATCGGCGACCGGCTTTCCGGCGGTGTCCACGACGCGGACGGCGACGTCGCCGGCATGTGCGGGAAGCGCGGCGACAAGCCCCGCCAGCGCGAATGGAATCAGACGCTTCATTCGGCCCGTATGCGGCGAATGCGTCAAACTCCGGTAAACGCCCGCGTTTATCCGCAATGCTAACGCGCTCTTAAACATGCGCACCTTATGCGACCGCACATGGCCCGATTTCATCTCGCTGCAATATTCGGCGCTGCGTTCGCGGTGCCGCTGGCGACCCCGGCTATTGCGCAGCAGGTCGCCGAGCCCGGCAAATTGCTGCTCACCAACGGCATCAGCACCGTCGAGGGCGCGTCGGGCGGCGGGCTGGCGCCCTGGGCCGTTATCGCCGGCAATGCGACGCGCGACGGGATCGGCGCGCAGGCGAGCGCCACCGTGGCCGAGCTGCCCGACTATGACTTCCGCAGCCTCGCGATCGCGGTCGGCGCGTGGGACCGGATCGAGCTGAGCTATGCCCGGCAGATCTTCGACACCAACAAGGTCGGCGGCGCGCTCGGTCTCGGCAACGATTTCAAGTTCGACCAGGACGTGTGGGGCGTGAAGCTCAAGCTGGCCGGCGACGTGGTGTACGGCCCCGAATGGATGCCGGCGATCGCGGTCGGCGCGCAGCACAAGAAGAGCCTCGACGCGCCGATCGTCACGGCAGTGGGCGCTGCGCACAGCAGCGGCACCGATTATTATGTCTCCGCGACCAAGCTGTTTCTCAATTGGTCGCTGCTGACCAACGTCACCGTCCGCGCGACCAAGGCCAACCAGCTCGGCCTGCTCGGCCATGGCGGTGCGCTCGGCGACAGCCACCAGCTTCAGGTCGAGGGATCGGCCGCCTATCAATTCTCGCGCCGCTTCGTGGTCGGCGGCGAATATCGCACCAAGCCCAGCAACCTCGCCATCGCGCGCGAGGACGATTGGTGGGACGCCTTCGCCGCCTACGGCATCAACCGCCATCTGACTGCGACAATCGCCTATACCGATCTCGGATCGATCGCGACGTTCGAGAAGCAGCGCGGCGTTCTGTTCCAGCTGCAGGGCGCGTTCTAGGCCCCTTCCGGAGACTGCCATGTTCCTCGCCGCCTTCGCCCTGATCCTTGCGCCCGCGCCGCAGGATGCGCAGCCTCATGCCATGCCGGGCGAAGAGCCGGTCGAGCCGTACAAGGTCGATCCGGCCAATGCCGGGGCGACGCCGTTCGAAGGCGAGGGGATGGCGCGCGCGTTCCACGGACGGCCCGGAATCCATCGCATCGTCGACCGCTTCGTCGATTCCAACTTCGCCGACGGCCGCATCGGCGAGATCTTCACCAATCAGGACAAGATCCGGCTCAAGCGCGTGATCTTCGAGCAGTTCTGCTTCATCCTCAACGCCGGCTGCACCTATACCGGGCGCGACATGCGCAGCGCGCACAAGAACATGGGCGTCCAGCAGGGCGACATGAATCGCCTCGTCGAGAACCTTCAGGCGGCGATGCACGCCGAGCGCGTGCCCTTCGCCGCGCAGAACCGCTTCCTGTCGAAGCTCGCGCCCATGCGCGGCAACATCGTCGAGCGCTAGGCGCCCCGGCGCGCCATCACTTCGAGATAGGTGTCGACCACCTTCTGGTTGATCGCGTCCCATTCATAGGCCTGCGCCTTGGCGTGGCCGGCCAGGCCCTGGGCCTTGTGGAGCGCCGGATCGGCGACGAGCCGCGCGATCGCTTCGGCATAGGCGTCGCAGTCGCGCGGGGGGACGAGATAGCCATTGACCCCGTCCTCGATCAGGTCGACCGCGCCGGTCGCGCGCGCCGCGACCACGGGGACGCCGCACGCCATCGCTTCCAGCGTGACGTTGCCGAAGGTCTCGGTGACCGAGGGGTTGAACAACACGTCCATCGAGGCGACCGCGCGGCCGAGATCGTCGCCGCGCTGGAAGCCGGCGAACGCGGCCTCGGGCACGCGTTCGGCGAACCAGCCGCGCGCCGGGCCGTCGCCGATCACCAGCACCCGGTGCGGCACGTCGCGCTCGCGCAGGATGCGGCAGACGTCGGCAAAGATGTCGAGGCCCTTCTCCAGCACCAGCCGGCCGAGGAAGCCGATCGCGAATTCGTCATCGGCGATGCCCAGGCTGCGGCGCCATTCCAGATCGCGCCGGGTCGGGCAGAAGCGCTGATGGTCGACGCCGCGCGACCAGATGCGGATCGGCGTGGTCACGCCCCAGGAGCGGATCAGCTCGGCCATCGACTCGCCCGGAGTCACCACCTGGTCGACACGATTGTAGAAGCGCGTCAGCCCCTTGATCATCAGCGGGGCGAGGAAGCCGATGCCGTAATAGGCCGGATAGGTCTCGAACCGGGTGTGGAGCGAGGCGACGGTGGCGATGCCGCGGTCGCGCGCCCAGCTCACGGCGCGGTGACCGAGCACCTCGGGGGCCGAGACATGGACGAGGTTGGGCTTGAACGCCGCCAGATCCTCGCGCGTGACGCGCGGCAGGTGCCAGGCGAACTTGTATTCGGCGCGGCCGCCCGGGACGGGTAGCGCCGGTACGCTCACCAGCTCGCCGGTGGGCGGAAAGGCCGGCGTGTCGGTGGTCGGCGAATAGACGCGCACGGCGACGCCCTGCGTCAACAGATGGCCGACCAGCTTGTTGAGTGCCTGGTTCGCACCGTCACGCACGTAATTGTAATTGCCGCTGAACAGCGCGACGCGAAGATCGGAAGGTTGCATTGGGCCGCGGGCTTAGCCGTGGCGCGACCGGCGAGCAACTATGCGGCGCGAACCGCTTGCTCCGGGGCAGCCTGGTCGCCCGTCAGCGCAGCGACGAGCGCGGGGAGCGCGATCGGTTTGGCAAGCAGCCGCGCGGCGCCGGTCGCCTGCAGATCGGCCTCGGCGAAATCGGCCGGGGCGAATATGATCGTCGTGGCAGCGCCGGCGCGGCTGGCGACACCCACCAGTGCGCGGAGGGCCTCTTGCGGATCGGGTGTCCTGGCCGCGGCATCGGCCTGGACGATCAGATGGTGGAGTCCGCCTCGGGCGATACGGGCATGCGCGGCATCGAGGTCGCTGACGGCGTCGACCGACGCGGCGATCGGCCGGAGACCGTGCAGCGTGACGCTCAGCGCGAGCCGGTTCGGCTCGACCAGCAGCAGGCCGGCATCGGCCAGGCAGATGCTGTTGGCCGGCGCGCGCGACGGCGCGACGGCTTCACGAAGCGGCAGATGGAAACGGAAGGACGCGCCTTTGCCGGGCGTGCTGTCAAGCAGGATCGCGCCGTCCATCGCCGCGGCTAGGTTGCGCGCGACGGTCAGGCCGACGCCGACCCCGCCGAACCGGCGGGTCGTGCCGGTATCGACCTGATGGAATTTCTCGAAGACCAGCGCGTGCTGGTCCTCCGGGATGCCGACGCCGGTGTCGACGACCGAGATCTCGACCCTGTCGCCGCGGACGCATGCCGCGAGGGTGACAGTGCCCGACGGCGTGAACTTGACGGCGTTGGACAGCAGATGCCCTACGATCTGGGCGACGCGCGGGGCATCCCCCTCGATCATCCCCGGACTCGACGTCAGGTCGCAGGCAAAGGCGAGCTGCTTCGCCTCGGCCTCGACTTGCCAGTGCGCGGCGAGCGCGCCGAGCACGCCGCGCAGGTCGAGCGGCGCATTGGCGAGGCGGACCTTGCCATCATCGAGCATCGCGATGTCGAGCACATCCTCGACCAGACTGTGCATTGCCTTGCCGGCGTCCTGCAGGATCGCGAGACGATCGCGCGCGCGTTCGGGCATTTCGGCATCGGCGAGCAGCACCTGGGTCATGCCGAGGATGCCGTTCAGCGGGGTGCGGAATTCGTGGCTGGTGGTCGCGAGGAAATCGGACTTGGCCTTGAGTGCGCGGGCGAGCGCGACGTTCGAGGCTTCCAGATCGACATTGGCTGCGCGAACCTGGTTGCGGCTGCGGCGGATCTGGACGAGCCCGAAGCCGAGCAGCCCCGCGCCTGCGATCACCACGAACAGCGCGCCGACGAGCAGCAGCGAGCGGGTCCGCGCGAGTTCGGCGCTGCGCTGCGCATCGTCGGCGCGCAGCTTGGCGATCTGGAGTTCCTTGTTGGTCGAATCGAAGCGCGCCGACATCAGCGCGTTGCCGGTGTCGGTGGCGAGCCGCGCGGCGGTATCGTCGATCCGCTTGAGCGCGGTGAGGTGCGCGTACGCATCGTCGAGCCGGCCGACCTGCCGATAGGCGTCGGCCGCGACGCGGTGCGCCTCGGCCAGTGCGGGCGCGGTGGTCGCGATGTCGGTGCCGGCGAAGATGCTGTCGACCAGGGCGACGGCACGGCGCGGATTGCCGCGGACCAGCGCCAGCCGGGCGGAGACCACGCGGATCGAGCGATCGCTGGCCGCGCCGGCGCGCGCGACGGCAAAGGCTTCGGCGAGCATCCGGTCGGCGGCGTCGAGCTTGCCTTGCGCAACCTCGATGTGCGCGATGTTGGTCATCACCAACGCCCGCAGGCTCGGCGATTCCATCGTCCGCGCGACCTTGAGGGCCTCGCCATATTCGCGCGCCGCCTCGTCATAGCGTTTGAGCGATTCGAACGAATTGCCGAGATTGTTGCGGATCGAGAGCAGCAGGTTGCGGTCTGCGCCGTGCAGCGCATCGATCGCCTGGCGGAAATAGCGCAGGGCGCTGCGATGGTCGCTGCCGTCCTGATAGAGCGTGGCGAGCATGATCAGCGCGATCGTCTGGCTGCGCGTCTCGCCGAGGTCGCGGAAGAGGTTGTGCGCGCGCTGGAAGGCGGCGAGCGCGTCGCCCATGCGGTTCTGCTCCTTGGCGATGCCGCCGCTGGTCATCCACAGGTCGGCGTGGAGCTTGGCGTTCGGCCAGCGGCGTGCGACGGTGTCGAGCGCCGCCCCCGCGATCGGCGCCGCGCGGGCATTCTCGTCGAGCCGCGACAGCGCCTCGGCGCGCAGCCAGTCGGACGTCGCCCGCGCGAGCTCCGCCGCGTCGCCGCCGCGGCCGTCGAGCAGCCTGCGGGCGTTCTCCGCATCGGCCAGCGCCGCCCGCGGATCGGTCATCATGTCGTTCTTGGCAGCGGCGATCAGCACGTCGGGCGTGGCCTGCGCGCGCGCGAGCGCGACGGGAGCAAACAGCAATCCCGCCGCGAACACCATCGAGCGGATCGCGCGCACCACCATCTGCGCATTATAGAAGGCCCGCAGGCGAAGATGGGGAGTTCACTTTCTGTTCCGCATGTTTTAGGCTCACCGCATGGCCAAACCCAAGAAGCGCTATGTCTGCCAGGCCTGCGGGTCGGTGTCCTCGCAGTGGCAGGGGCAATGCGCCGATTGCGGCGACTGGAATACCTTGGTCGAGGATGCCGGCGGGGTGGTGACGCCGTTCCAGGCGAAGCACAATCTCCAGTCGGGCGGGCGCGCGATCCAGATGGTCGGGCTCGACACCGACATCGCCTTGCCCGACCGCACGCCGAGCGGGATCGCCGAGTTCGACCGCGCGCTCGGCGGTGGCTTCGTCGAGGGCAGCGCTACCCTGATCGGTGGCGACCCCGGCATCGGCAAGTCGACCTTGCTGCTCCAGGCCGCTGCGCTGATCGCGCGCCGCGGGCTGCAGGTCGCCTATGTCTCGGGGGAGGAAGCGGCCGACCAGGTGCGCTTGCGGGCGCGGCGGCTCGGGCTCGGCGACGCGCCGGTCCAGCTGGCCGCCGCGACCTCGGTGCGCGACATCCTCACTACCTTGGGGGAGGGGCCGGCGCCTGCGCTGCTGGTGATCGATTCGATCCAGACGATGCATTCGGACCTGATCGAAGGCGCGCCGGGGACGGTCAGCCAGGTTCGCGCCTCGGCGCAGGAGCTGATCCGCTTCGCCAAGGAGCGCGGCACCGCTCTGGTGCTGGTCGGCCACGTCACCAAGGACGGCAGCATCGCCGGCCCGCGCGTGCTCGAGCATATGGTCGATACCGTGCTGGCGTTCGAAGGCGAGCGCAGCCACCAGTATCGCATCCTGCGCGCGGTCAAGAACCGCTTCGGCGGCACCGACGAGATCGGCGTGTTCGCGATGCAGGCCGAGGGATTGAGCGAAGTCGGCAATCCCTCGTCGCTGTTCCTCACGCACCGCGACGAGAATATGAGCGGGACGATCGTCTTCCCCGCGCTGGAAGGTACCCGGCCGGTGCTCGTCGAGGTACAGGCGCTGGTCGTGCGGCTGGCGAGCGGCGCAACCCCCAGGCGCGCGGTGGTCGGCTGGGACAGTGGGCGGCTGGCGATGATCCTCGCGGTGCTCGAGGCGCGCTGCGGGCTCAGCTTCTCGGCGTGCGAAGTCTATCTCAACGTTTCAGGCGGGTATCGCGTCCAGGATCCCGCCGCGGACCTCGCTGTGGCGGCCGCCCTGGTCTCGGCGCTGGCCGAGCGGCCGATGTCCGCCGACGCGATCGCGTTCGGCGAAGTCGCGCTGTCGGGCGAGGTGCGGCCGGTCGCGCATGGCGGACTGCGCTGCAAGGAGGCCGCCAAGCTCGGCTTCGGTCGCGCGCTGGCGCCCGCGGCGCAGGCCGATACCGGCGGGCTGCAACTGGCCGGGTTCAAGAGCCTCGGCGCCTTCGTCGATCACCTGCTCGGGCGCTGACGCAGCTGCACGCCCATGCAGCGTCGCGTTGCAAACCGCTCGATTCGCGCTAGTTTCTCCCGAAACGGGGGAGGAAACGATGCGCTGGATGATGACGCTGCTTGCCGCGATGGCACTGACGTTGGGCGCGGCCGCGACCGCACAAAGCGACGACCAGCTCAGCCGGCAATATAGCGACGCGCGCTACGCGCTCGGCGTGCGCGACGATGCCGCGGTGCTCCGCATCCTCGATGCCGGCTTCCCGCTCGATTATACCGACGGCGACGGCTACACGCTGCTCCACCAGGCGGCGAGCAACAACCGGGTCGACATGGTCAAGGAGCTGCTCCGCCGCGGCGCCGATCCGGCCGCGAAATCGCGGATGGGCTTCACGCCCGTCGACAGCGGGCTGACCTATCCGAAGATCGTCGACCTGCTGGTCGCAGCGGGCGGGCCGGCACCGACCGGCTACCGGGCGATGAAGCCGCCGGTGCCCGCCGCCGCGCCTGTGGCCAAGGCGAGCGCGCCCAGGCCGGCCGCGACCCGCAGCGCTGCGGACAGCTCGCCTTATGCAAAGCAGTGCCAGCAGAAATGGTATGCCGACCAGGCGCTGTGCAGCGATTCGACCTGCAAGATGCGGACATATCGCAAATGGCAAACCTGCCTGAAGACCGGCAGCTATTACTGACCCGTCCGGCCGCGCGGCCAGTGCCCGAGGGGAGGCGCGCGCCTAGGTATATTTCCGGTTTGTTTCTCCGCCGGACATGTGCATGATGCGAGCGCCGGGGGGCTTCCGGCGCCGGGGCGGCTTGGATCCCTCTTCGCTGCTCCGGCTCATTTTTTGAGCCTGCCCGCTACCAATTCGCGCGTCCGCGTCGCACATTGACTCCATGAAGCAATCGACTGCGCTCACCATCGCCACCGGCGTCGCCGCTGCCGCCATCGGCGGCCTCTTCCTCTATTCGCGCGCCACCCGGCCGCCGGTGATCAATCCCAAGGTGCCCGAGCCGGCCAGGCCGGTCGAGCTCGATCGCTATCTCGGCAAATGGTACGAGATCGCGCGCCACGAGAACCGCTTCCAGAAGGGGCTCGACGCGGTCGCCGCCGAATACAGCCTGCGCGATGACGGCAGGATCCACATCGTCAACAGCGGCTGCCAGGGCGGCCCCAAGGGCGAGCGCAGCGAAGCCGACGGCCGCGCGATCGTCGCCGACGAGGCGACCAACGCCAAGCTCAAGGTCTCGTTCTTCGGCCCGCTCTACACCGGCGATTATTGGGTGCTCGACCACGGCGACGACTATGACTGGTCGATCGTCGGCGAGCCGAGCGGTCGCTATCTCTGGCTGCTGACCCGCGAGGCGAAGCCAGCGCCCGCGGTGGTCGAGGCGCTGCTCAAGCGCGTCGAGGCACTGGGCTATGACCGCTGGGCGCTGCGGATGACCCAGCAGGGGTGAGGGGGCGTAACGGTCGAACGGCCTGACGCTACCACATCGAACGTTCATTCCTCTCCCGATGGGAGAGGCATAGGGCGCCAGCAGACCTTCGGCCAGTGCTCGCCTGCTGACATGACGGCTTTCGCCGGACTCCCGACCCGCCTATCAAGACCCGCGGGAGGGACGCGTTTCATGGCTTTGACCGGACTCGATATTGCCGTGCTGCTCGCGATCGGCGGGGCGGCGGTGCTGGGATTCATCCGCGGCTTCGTCACCGAAGTGCTCGCGCTGGGCGCATGGCTCGCAGTGGTGCTGATGCTCAAGCTGTTCCACACCCCGCTCGCCAAGGTCATGGCCGGGCTGGTCGGCACCGAGCAGGGCGGGGCGGTGCTTGCCTTCGCGCTGCTTTCGGGCGTGACTTATTTCGCCGGGCGGATGATCGCCAACACGATCGGATCTCGGATGCGCGAGAGCTTTCTCGGCCCGATCGATCGCGCGCTTGGCTTCGGCTTCGGCGCGTTGAAGGGGCTCGTGCTGGTCAGCATCGCCTTCCTGCTCCTCGTCCTGGTGTTCGACACCGTCGGCGGCGGCCCGACCGGGCGCCCCGACTGGATCACGCATTCGACCACCTATCCGCTTCTCGACAAGTCGAGCGCCACCGTCGCCGATTTCGTCGACCGGCGCCGCAAGGGCGAGCCGGTGTTCGGCGGCAACGCGGCAGCGGCCGAGAATGCGACGGCGGACTAGGCCGTAGACTCATAAAGCTGCCAGTCGGCTAACGCCCCGATATCGGTCGATGAGCGAGCCGATGGGATTGCCCCAAACCTACCATTCGTTCAGCTTATGCCGATGAAAGCACTTCGTCTTTGCTGCTTCGCGATATTCGGTTTGAACGGCTGCAGCACAGAGTCTGCATGTTCGTCCGATGTGCTGCAAATTGCTCGCGATCCCGGAAGCGATCGCTATGCGACGACGGCAGTGAGGAACTGCGGCGCTACATCTGATTACGCGACTGTCGTACGCGTCGGGCGAGCGAGCGAGTTACAATCAGCAGCAAAGGAAGTTTTCGTTGCTGACAGCGACCGCGGGGCCGCCACTAACGGCAGTCGAGGTGCGATCTGGGTGAACGTCGTGTGGACAGCGCACGGAGAATTGTCGGTCGCATACGCTTCTAAGGCGCGAGTCTTTAAGCGGGTGGCCGAAGCAAAGGGCGCTTCGATCCGCTTTAGGGCAAGCGAACCGCTCTCGCTGCCCCCAGTCCCTTGAACGGCAGCCATCCTGATCCTCGGGCCCGATAGCCGCCCGTCAGCTTTCCACCCGTTCTCGGACGTTCGCCCCTCGCCCCGAAAGCGGCCGTTTATAAGTTCACGACCTAGCAAAATCCTCCTCCGCGCAGCGGGGGAGGTGTCATGCGCAGCGTGACGGAGGGGGGTTCACCGCAAGCGCATCGCTCGCGGTGAGCCCCCTCCGTCGCTTTCGGCGCCACCTCCCCCGCTGCGCGAGGGAGGATATGTCCTTTTTCGGGTCGCATCTGGCGGCCTACGCCCCTAAGTCGAAGGCGGAATGAACGCGCCGCTCTACAACACGCAGATTCTCCGGCTCGCCGCCGAGATCCCCTTTCACGAGCGGCTGGCGAGCCCCGCCGCCAGCGTCGAGAAGCGCTCGCCGGTGTGCGGCAGCCGCGTGACCGTCGACATCGACCTGGATGGCGAAGGTCGGGTCGCGGCGGTGGGGATGCTGGTGCGTGCCTGCGCGCTCGGCCAGGCCTCGGCGTCGCTGATGAGCGCGCATGTCGTGGGGCGCAGCGCCGACGAGATCGCCGAGGCGCGCGACCAGCTCGCCGCCTGGCTCGCCGGCGAGCGCGACGGCCCGCCCGACTGGCCCGGGATGGAAATCTTCACGCCGGCGCTCGAACATCGTGGCCGCCATGCTGCGATCCGCCTCGCCTTCGAGGCCGCCGCCGAAGCCGTCGCCAAAGCCGCCGTCGAGGCGCAGCGCTGATGGAGGACCATTCCGGCCTCTCGCTGCTCCATGACGGCGTCCCGCTGCTCGGCTTCGCGCTCGTCTTCGTGCTGATCTTCCGCCGGCTCGGGCTCGGCGCGACCCTAGGCTTCCTCGTCGCCGGCGCCGTGGTCGGCCCGCAATTGCTAGGGCTGGTCGGCGACGCCGAGAGCAAGCTCGGCATCGCCGAGCTCGGTATCGCGCTGCTGCTGTTCCTCGTCGGGCTCGAGCTGAGCCCGTCGCGGCTGTGGCGGATGCGGCGCGACATTTTCGGGCTCGGGTTGCTGCAGGTCGTGCTGTGCGGGCTCGCCGTCACAGCGATCGTCTGGGCGGCCGCCAACAGCTCGCTCGCCGCGGCGCTCGCGCTCGGCCTGCCGCTAGCGTTGTCCTCGACCGCGCAGGTGCTGCCGCTGCTCCAGTCGGCCGGCCGGCTGCGCACCCCGTTCGGCGAGCGCGCCTTCGCGATCCTGCTGTTCCAGGACCTGTCGATCGTCCCGATGATCACCATCGTCGCGGCGATGTCGCGCAACCCCGCCGACATGAACGGCCCGCCGGGATGGCTGCTTGCGGTCTATACCGTCGCGGCGATCGTCGGACTGATCCTTGCCGGACGCTATGTGCTGCGCCCCGCCTTCCGGCTGATCGGCAATCTCGGCGAGCGCGAGATGTTCGTCTTCGCCGGGCTGTTCACCGTGATCGCCAGCGCCGCCATCATGGAGATGCTCGGCCTGTCGGCGGCTTTGGGCGCGTTCATCGCCGGCGTGATGCTGGCGGACTCGCCCTATCGCCACGAGCTCGAAGCCGATGTCGAGCCGTTCCGCGCGATCCTGCTGGGGCTGTTCTTCCTCGCAGTGGGGATGACGCTCAACTTGCACGCCATCGCCGAGCGCCCGCTGTTCGTCGCGGGCATGGCACTCGCGCTGATCGCCACCAAGACCGTGCTGATCACCGGCCTCGGCAGGCTGTTCGGCATGAAGACGCGTCCGGCCTTCGCGCTCGGCGTGCTGCTCAGCCAGGGCGGCGAGTTCGGCTTCGTGCTGTTCGCCCAGGCGCAGTCGGCGATGCTGATCACCGGCGAGGCGGCGAGCATCTTCGGCGCGATCGTCACGCTGTCGATGGCGACCACGCCGTTCCTGATGATGGCGACCAAGCGGCTTCGCGCCGAGCCCGAGCCCAGCGCCGAGGGGCTCGACGGACCCCAGGCGGAAGGCTCGAACGCGGTCGTGGTCGGCTATGGCCGCTTCGGCCAGACGGTGGCGCAGATGCTGATCGGGCAGGACATTCCCGTCACCATCGTCGACACCGATGTCGAAATGATCGAGACGGCGGGGACCTTCGGGATGAAGGTCTATTATGGCGACGGCACGCGCACCGACATCCTGCGCCAGGCGGGCGCCGCCGATGCCGAACTGCTGCTGTTCTGCCAGGACGGCGACGGGCTCGATACCGAGGCGCTCGAAGGCATCCACCACGCTTTCCCCAAGGCGACGATCTTCGTGCGCGCCTATGACCGGCGCAGCGTGATGAAGATGAAGGGCGCGCCGATCGCCGGCGCTGTACGCGAGATGCTCGAAAGCGCGATCGTCATGGCGCGCCGCGCGATGGACGCGGTCGGCGTCACCGAGCAGGAAATCGACAAGACCGAGGCCGAATATCGCCGCCGCGACTATGAGCGCCTCAAGCTCCAGCGCGAGACCGGCGACATCCGCGCCGGCATCGACGGCATGCTCACCCATGCCTCGCAGGCGGCGGCAGCCGAAGCCGATCTCGAGCCGAAATGAAGCTGGTCGCGGTCCTCGCTGCGCTGTCAGGCGCGCTTGCCGTCGCCGCCGGCGCCTATGGCGCGCACGGCGCCGAAGGCGACGCGGCAGATTGGTTGCGGACCGGCGCGCACTATCAGATGGTCCACGCCGTCGCCGCATTGGTCGCGGTGCGGATGGGCGAGCGGATCACCCCCTGGCTGTTCGTCGGCGGGGCGGCATTGTTCGCCGGGACGCTCTACCTGATGGCGCTGGGCGCGCCGCATTGGCTGGGCGCGGTGACGCCGCTGGGCGGGGCTGCGTTGATTGCGGGGTGGATATGCCTGGCGGTATCTTCCCTTAAGCGTCCCGTATAGGATCCGCTTCCCATCTCTTCGCCGGGGTGGAGAGTTCAAGTCGATTGATGCCTTGCGGAAATCAACCCACCGGCACGAACGCCAGGTGCTGGAAGTCGTAGCTGAAGTCGGCGAGCGGCGAGAGCGGCTTCATCGTCACGCCGGTGACCTTGCCGCCCGCGACGACGAAGGTGACTGTCGCATCCTCGCCGGCGCCCTTGGGGAAGCGCGTGCGGAAGGTGTCAGGGCCCCAGGGCTCGAGCATGCTCTTGAACGCCGGGGTGGGCAGGAAGTCGATATGCAGCCCCTTGCCGCGCAGGGCGACCAGGATGTCGCCGTACCAGGGATCGCGATAGCGCCCGGCATAGGCCGATAGCGGCAGGCTAGGGCTGCCGGCCGGCGCCTTGTCGACGCCGCCGCTGCCGAGCTCGGCCAGCGCCGCGTCCTGCTGGGTCTTCACGCGCACCTGCATCGCGGCGACCCAGTCGAAGGCGGGGGCGCCGAGGATCTGGTCGAGCAATGCGTTGCGGATGCCGCCCGAAACGCCGTCCTCGGTGTTCGACAGAACGACCACCGCAGCCTTGCGCGCCGGCAGCATCGCGGTCTGGGTGACCTGGCCGGTGAGCCCGCCCGAATGGTGGATCAGCCGCTCGCCGCGATAGTCCTGGACGAACCAGCCGAGCGCATAGGTCTGGGTGACGCCGCGCGCGGGCCAGGCATCGGTCGGGCCGTCGGAGGAGGAAACGATCGTCTGCGGCTTCCACAATTCGGCCTGTTGATCGGCGCTCCACAGCGCACGGCCGTCGGGAAGCTTGCCGCCGGCGAGCTGGAGCTGGAGCCATTTGGCCACGTCGCCGACGCTGGCGTTGATGCCGCCGGCGGCGTCGACCATGATCCCCTCGTCGGGCTCGACGACTTCCATCGGCCCCATGCCGCGCACCGGCGGGCCGAGCCGCGCGTGGCGCCCGGCGACGTCGCTGGTCTTGAGGAAGCGCAGCGCCGGGACCGAGTCGGCCATGCCGATCGGCCCGAGCAGGCGCTCGGAGACGAAGGCGTGCCACGGCTTGCCCGACAATTTCTCGATCAGGATGCCGGCGACGACGTAGAGGATGTTGTCATAGGCATAGCCGGTGCGGAAGCCGCGCTCGGCGGCGAGGAAGGGCAGGGCCTTGAGCGCGTCGCTCGCGGGGCGGTCCGTGGCGGGGAATTGCATCAGGTCGCCCGCGCCGAGCGCGAGGCCGCTGTTATGAACGAGCAGGTCGCGCACGGTCATCAATTCGGTGACGCGCGGGTCGTGCATGCGGAATTCGGGGAGATAGTCCCTGACCGCCCGGTCCCAGGCGACCTTGCCTTCCTCGACGAGCATTGCGAGCGATGCGGCAGTGAACGCCTTCGAGTTGGAGGCGATGCCGAAGCGCGTGTGCACGCCGACCGGCGCGGGCTTGCCGAGCGTGCGGACGCCATAGCCCTTGAGATAGACCGGCCGGTCCGGGCGGATCACCGCGACGGCGATGCCGGGCGTATCGAACGCCGACATGAAGCGCGTGACCACGCCGTCGATCGCGGGATCGGCGGGAGCGTCCTGCGCAGGCGCGAAGCCCGGCAAGGCGGCGGCGCCGAGGCCGGCGAGCGACAAAGCAAGCGCTTGGCGCCGATCGAGTTGCAGGCCGGTCACGATGAGTCCCCCGAAATTTGGGAAGACCGTAATGCGAAACGAAGCCCAGGCAACTCCCCTCCCTGGAGGAAGCGGATGCCGCTACGCGCCGACGATCTTCGCGATCTGCGCCGCCGTGACCGGGTGATAGGTCGGGCGGGCCTCGTCGAAGAAGCGCTTCGCGACCGGCTTGCCCCAATCGCCCTGCTTCATCAGCCCTTCGTACACGGGACGGATCAGCAGTCCGCGCCCGATGCTCTTCACGAAGGCGCGGATCGAGGGCAGCGCCGGATCGTAGCGGTTGGCGATCGCCAGCTCGGCCCAGGCCGAGCGGACATAGGCATTGGTCGAACCCGACAGCCCGAGCACCGTGTCGAGCTCCTCGAGCCGAGCCGGGGTCTGCTGCCGCGGCAGGCCATTGAGAAAGCGCAACCATTGCTGGGTCGCCCAGCCCTTGGGGTTGACTGCCGAGACCGGCCCGCCGGCCTTGACCGCCGCGAGCTGTGCGTCGACCCTGGCAAGCGTCGCCGACCGGACGTGGACCGCGTTGGTCGGAAGCCCGGGCTGGTAGACCCAGCGGTCGAGCTGGAGCTTCGCCTCCAGCGCCTTGTCGCCCTTGATCAAATTCCTGCGGATATCGGCGAGGAAGCCCGCGCTGGTCTGCGGCTGGAAGGCGTGGCGATCGAAATAGGAACGCAGATAGGCGTCGAACCGCGTGCGGCCGACCGTCTGCTCGATCGTGCGCAGCAGGGTCGAGCCCTTGAAATAATCGAGCTGGCCGGCGGTCGCTCCGGGATCGCCGTGGAGCCGGGTGGTCGGCGCGGCCTGGCCCCCGGCTTCGGTGATGTCGCTCTGCAGGCCGTCCCAGTCGAGATCGGCGTACATCGCGGCGCGCTCCTTGCCGTAGACCGCCTCCATGATGCGGTTCTCGAAATAGGTGGTGAAGCCCTCGTTGAGCCACGAATCGGACCAGGTCGCGTTGGTGACGAGGTTGCCCGACCAGCTGTGCGCGAGCTCGTGCGCGACGACGTCGGTATTCGAGCGGTCGCCGGTGACGATCGTCGGGGTGAGGAAGGTGAGCGTCGGGTTTTCCATCCCGCCGAACGGGAAGCTCGGCGGCAATACGAGCATGTCGTAGCGGCCCCAGCGATACGGGCCGTAGAGCGCCTGCGCCGCGTCAATCATCTTCTCGACATCGCCGACTTCATACGCCGCCGCGTCGAGCTGGCTCGGCTCGGTCCATACGCCCGAGCGCGGGCCGGTCGCCTTGAAGGCAAGATCGCCGACCGCGAGCGCGATCAGATAGGGCGGCACGGGCTTGTCCATCCGGAAGCGGAAGCGGCGCTTCTGGTGCGGGACGAGCACGCCCTTGTCGCCGTCGAGCCGCTCGCCGCTCATCACTGCGACGAAGCCGTCGGGAACGGTGAGCGTCGCCGACCAGGTCTGGCGGATGCCGGGGCTGTCCTGCGTGGGGATCCAGCTGCGATTGTTGATCGGCTGGCCCTGGCTGAACAGATAGGGCTGTTTCTTGCCTGCGGTCAGCTCCGGGGCGAGCCATTGCAGCGCCGACGCGGCGGGCTTGGTGCGGTAGACGATGCGGATCTGGTTGCCGGCGGCGGGCAGGTCGATGGTCAGCGCCGAGCCGAGTTCCTTGTCGCGCGGGCCGACGCTGTAGCGCAGCGGCTTGCCGTCGGCGGTGGTGACCGCGGTGATGTCGAGATCGTCCGTGTCGAGCACGATCTGCTTCGCGCCGGGCGTGCGCAGCACGTCGAGCGTCGCACGGCCCGACAGCGTCTTGCTGGCGAAATCGACGTCGAGGTCGAGATCGACATGGGTGACGCGCGCGACCTGTGGCTCGGCATGGGTCCAGACGTCACGCGCCTCGGGTGCGGTGAGGATCGGGGCGGGCTTCGCCTGCTGGGCGGCGGCGGGACCGGCAATCACGAACGCGGCGAGCGCGGGGAGGAGGATCTGCATGGCGGCTTGCTATGCCGATCGCGGCTGAACGGCAACTGAG